>Ga0184637_10000475_pt1 | contig 29889 bp, 28 predicted proteins | sample PLM3_127_b2_FD_133143 | JGI IMG/M metagenome (GOLD analysis project Ga0184637, IMG submission 133143) | Groundwater sediment microbial communities from an aquifer in East River, Colorado, USA - PLM3_127_b2 | ecosystem: Environmental > Terrestrial > Soil > Riparian zone | place: USA: East River... | reverse complement strand
GCAAGAAGCCCAGCAAGAAGGCAGCCGAGGCCGCAAAGGCTGCCTGACCGGCCACGACCAGCACCACGCAACCGCCGACGAGATCAGCGGCCCACTCGGCACGCCAGGGTTAAAACGCAAGCTTAAGCCGTCAACCCCGTGGTGTCCAAGGCCGGACGGGCGCAGCGTCCGCAGTGTCCGGCTGTCTGCGTCTGCGGTGTCCGCAGCGGGCAGGCGCAGTGCGCCCGTAGCGCACTTGCGCTGTCTGGTGGTCCGGTGGCCGTGCGGTCGGCCCGCCGCCCGCCACCGCCCAGGGTCCGGCTGGGCGTCTGGGGCGGCATTACCGCTCGCCCGGTCGACCCGGCCGCCGAACTCGCGACCGGGTGAGGCGCTGCGCGGCTGCGCCGCCCAATGCCAGGCGACCGCCGATGCGCTGGCCGACAACCATGAGCGCCAGCCCGCCTAGCCGGGCCAGCCTCACTAGGGTTCGGCCAAGACTGGACCGCCACGACGAACGTAACGAACCTAGAAGATCCCAGCAGCAGTCACCTATTGAGTTGTCGTAGCTCACATCCCAAAATGGACGTTGTAGCATCGTTCGGCAGGGAGGCCGCCATGTCGGATCAGTCGGATCAGGGAGATGGGGCGCGGTCGGGGGAGCCGACAACGCCAGCCCCGGCCTCGACTGCGGCTCCCTCGTCCGCAGCGCAGAAGGCCGCCGAACTCGCAGTAGGCGCGCTTTCGCCAGCGGAGCAGCAAGCGCTGGCCGCCACCGTCATCCAGGGCCTCGACACCCCACAACAGCAGCAGGCCGCCGCGGAAGGCGTCGTCGGGGCGCTGCCCGCCGAAGCCAAGCAGGACCTGGCCGCCACCGTCATCCAGGGCCTCGACACCCCACAACAGCAGCAGGCCGCCGCGGAAGGCGTCGTCGGGGCGCTGCCCGCCGAAGCCAAGCAGGACCTGGCCGCCACCGTCGTGCAAAGCCTCGACACCCCACAACAACAACGGGCCGCCGCGGAAGGCGTCGTCGGGGCGCTGCCCGCCGAGCAGCGGCAGCAGCTGGCCGAGGGTGTGCTCGGGCTCGGGCCGCCGGATCCAAAGACGCAGCAGAACCTGTGGTACATCGTCATCTGGACGATGGCGGCGGCGATCTTCGTGTTTGGCTCCATGGCGTTCGTGCTGATCTATCAGAAGAAGGCCGCAGAGGCACCGCTGGCGCTCGCGACAACGGCGCTCGGTGGTGTTGTGGGACTCATCGCGACCAGCCCGGGCGGCAGACGCTCAGGCTGAGCGTTCCAGGACCCGCAGCACCTGGCCAGCCCCCGATGGCCGTGCGCTACAGGAAGGGCTCACCGGCCCGCCGGCCGCTGCTTGGATGCCGCCAACGGCAGCGAGCGCGGGCGACCTGGCGGTCCAGCCGGGCCCGCAACACCGCGCGGGCCAGCGGCATCGCCGGGCGGGTGAGCGCCCGCGCGTCCTCGCCGGGCTCAAGAGGAAGGTCAAGGCCGAGCAGGTCGCCACGCTGCCAGCAGCCCACGACCGCGGCGGCGACCCGCGCGAGGTCAGCGGTGAGCGGCGCCGACCGGTCCGGCGGCCAGGCGCGCAGCTCGCTGGCGAGGTCGGCGGGGAAGACCAGCTCACGGGGGGCGCGGTCGGGGTGGCCGGTGGCCAGTTCGTAGAGCAGGCTGCCGGGGGGCTGGGCGACGGCCGGGTGCAGCAGCGCGCGGGGGGCGACCATCAGCACCCGCCCCGGCCCGTCCCCGTCCCGGGTGGGCAGCGGGAGGGCGAGGTAGCAGTCGCTGACCCGGCCGGGGTCGGGTAGCTCCCCGTAGGCGTTGGGGCCAAGCTCGCTCACCAGCCGCGTGCCTCCATGGTCGGGGTGGGGCACCAGGCTACCCGGGCCGACCGGTGTCGTCCTCTTGGCCGGGGGCGGGCCACTCAGGCGGGGCGGAGCATGGTGTGGGCGTGGGCGACCAGGGCGGCCACGTCCGCGCTGCGGGGCTGGTGACCGGGCCCCGGTCAGGATGGCGCGCAGCCGCCCGGCGGGGATGATCTCTGCGTCCCCGGCGAAAAGGCCAGCGAAGTCGACGTGGGCGCCGTGGACGCACACTAGTAGGTCGTCAGCCCTGAATTACAGGGTAGAGGTGCTTGAGCTTGATCCGGGCATCCTCGGTCGTGAAACGCCAGTCGACGCCACGGCCAGTGCTGTTGCGGGTCGCCTCCCACTGCGTCTGGTCCACCTGCCGGTACACGCGTCCTGGTTGAATCAGATCGAAATCTACTTTTCGGTTATCCAGCGCAAGGTCCTGACGCCCAACGACTTCCTGGACCTCGCCGGAGTGGAACAGCGGCTGCTCGCCTTCCAGCGCCGCTATGAGCAGGCAGCGGTCCCGTTCGACTGGCGCTACACCCGCGCCGACCTCGATTGGCTCTTGCGCCGGCTCGACGAAAAGGAGCAGCTCGCCCGTGCCGCATAACCATCACGCCGCAGGGCCAAGGTGCTCGTTCAAGCGGCGAAGCAGCCGGTTGCGGTCAGCGCGAAGGCCCAGCTTGCGGTGCTCGACCTCGATGCGGTCAGGGACGTCGCTGGGGGCAGCGACGCGCGTAACAGCACCGTCGTTGCCGGAAGTACCCGCCTGGGTCTGGGCAGGTCTGCAGCGGCAGATGAGGGTGGTCGCCCATGGGACCGCTGGCTGCCCTCGTGGTCTTGTCGGTGCTGAACCCGAGCACCAGCGTGACCGGCCAGATGAGGAGCCGCAGACCAATGACGCGGGTCAGGACCGAGCAGGCGGCCGGTGGGCGCCCCGCTCGCTGGCCGGCCGTGGCCGGGGTGATGCTGGTCGCGGCGATGCCGGTTGCGACCTGGTGGCTGGTCGGCGACCAGTCGACGGAGACCGCCGACCCGGACTACCGCATTCGGCCCGTCGACATCGGGGACACGGCAGAACACGTGGTCGGCGTCGGCGCCGTCGTCCTGGTGGCGGCGTCGGTCTTGGCGTTGGTCCTTGCTGGGCGGTGTGGCCGCTTGGACCGGCGCTGGTGGCCGGTGCTGGTGGAGCTGCTGCTTGCGGGGGGGCTGTGTGGCGCCGGGTGGCGGGCCCTCACGGCTGGGGTCATTGGGGCGGACATCGGCGCCGGGTTCGTGGTGCTGGTCGGTGCCCCGATGGTGGTGGCCCTTGTGGGGTTGGCGGTGTTGGAGTGGCTGTCGCTTCGTGCGCAGCGGCGACGCCCTCGCACGCGAGGCTGAGCCGGGCGCGGTCTCACCGCGACGAACCGGGCAGACCAACCGGACCGAAGGTGCGGTCGGCTCGCTGGCGGGGTGCCGGCTTGTGGCGTAATGCCTGCTTGACCAGCATGGACAAGAGCCTATCGGACGACTGCGACACTTCTCTCACGATTCACCGCCCGGCAGGAGCACTTCCCGCCAGCCAGCTCCTGACCACGCACGAACTTCCATACGGCAGTACTAAGCAGGTCACCAGAAGTTCTGCCCATAACCCGGGTCAGCGACCAGGGCCTTCCCGTCAAGTTACGGACAGGACTTCTGAGCAGGTGCTTAGCTTGCGTTTTAACCCTGGGGCACGCCGAATAGGCCGCTGAGCTCGTCGGCGGTCGTGTTGGTGCTGGTGTGGCTGGTCAGGCGGCCTTGGTTGCCTTCTTGCTGGTCTTCTGGGCCGCCTTCTTGATCGCCGGGTGGCGGGTTGCGGGCCCGGAGCGGCTGCCTTTGGGCCGTCCTGGGGAGCGCCCGCAGGGTTTCGGCGCGCTGGCGGGCGTGCCGAGCGCGCCCAGCAGGCGCGAAACCGCCCTGCGGACCCGGTAGGGCGACAGCTGACCAGGTGGTCGGGGCCGCTCCCACGCCAGCCGCTGGTCGGCAACGAGCTCGCGGGCCAGGCGCAGCTGGGTGTAGGCGGCCAGCACCAGCCAGGTCCACCGGTCGGCCTGCTCGGGATGGCGCGGGCGTGGGGTGGTCCAGCCGAGGGTCTGCTTGGCGAAGCGGATGGTGTGCTCGATGGTTTGATCACAAGTGACAAGTTCTGCTGGACCCGCTACGGCCAGCTTCGGCTGGCGTGGTGGCGGCGGCCTTTGCGGCTGCGGCAGCGGGAGCCTGGCGGGTGTACCCCTCCGACTGAGTCAGCAGCAGCGGGAGGGCAGCCATGCGGCGCACCTTCGAGGTCCGGCGGGAGACGAGCGAGCAGCTAGACGGGCAGGTCCGGTGGGACCGGGCGTACCAGCTGGTGTTGGGCTGGGCGGCGCCGCCGGCGGGAGCAGAGCAGGAAGGAGCCGCAGATGCGAGCGGCGCTGTACGTGCGCGTGTCCACCGAGCGGCAGCAGCAGGCCCAGACCATCGAGCAGCAAGTCACCCAGCTGCGCGCCTGGGTCGCGGCCCACGACGGGTGGACCGTTCGCGAGGAGGACATCTTCCGCGATGACGGCCACAGCGGCGCCAAGCTGGACCGTCCCGGCCTGGACGCACTTCGCGACCAGGCGGCGCGGGCGGCGTTCGACGTGGTCCTGGTCACCGCGCCGGACCGGCTGGCCCGCAACTTCGTGCACCAGATGGTGGTGCTGGAGGAACTGGAACGCCGCGGCGTGCCGGTGGTGTTCTGCGATCGGCCGCTCAGCGACGACCCGCACGAGCAGCTGGTGACCCAGATCCGCGGCGCGGTCGCCGAGTACGAGCGGACCCTGATCGCCGACCGGATGCGACGCGGGCGGCAGGCGCGGCTGCGCAGCGGGCAGCTGCTGCCGTGGACGCGGGCGCCCTACGGCTACCGGCTGCACCCCGAGCGGCCCCGCGACCCCGCCCTGGTGCAGCTGGACCCGGTCGCCGCGGTGGTGGTCCAGGAGCTGTTTGCCGCGTACGCGGCCGGTGGGGTGACCCTGCACGCCCTGGCCGCGCAGCTGACGGCCCGGCGGGTGCCGACCCCGACCGGGAAGCCGGTGTGGCGGGCGACGACGATCCGCAACCTGCTGACCAACCCGGCCTACAAGGGCCAGGCGGCCAGCGGGCGGCTGCGGACGACGCCGGCGCGGCGCCGCAAGTCGGCGCTGGAGCCGGTCGGCCGGGGCGTAAGCACCAAGGCGCACCCCAGCGAGGAGTGGATCACGGTGCCGGTCCCCGCGCTGGTGGCGGCCGAGCAGTTCGACCTGGCCCAGCGGCGGCTGGCCGCCAACCAGCGCAGCGCCCGGCGCAGCACCACCCACCCCTACCTGCTGCGCGGGCTGGTCAGCTGCGGGGTCTGCCGGCTGAGCTGCAGCGGGGTCACCCGCACCGCCGCCGACACCAGGTATCGCTACTACCGCTGCCTGGGCAAGCAGGCGCAGGTGGCCTCCGGCCGCGCCAGCCCCTGCCCGGCGCGGTTCATCCCCGCCACCCAGCTCGACGAGCTCGTCTGGGCGGACGTGTGCGCGGTCCTTGAGCATCCAGAGCTGGTCGCGCAGGCGTTGGAGCGCGCCCACAGCGGCGCCTGGGTGCCCCAGGAGCTCCGCCGCCGGCAGGCGACCCTACGCGGCGTGCGGGCGAGCGTGGCACGCCAGCGCCAGCGCCTGCTGGAGGCCTACCTGGCCGAGGTGATCGACCTGGCCTGTTTCCAGCGGCAGGACCGGGCCCTTGCCGGCCAGGAGGCGGACCTGCTGGCACGCGAGCGGGAGGTCGCGGCCCAGGGTGAGCGGCTGGTCCAGGTCAGCGCGACCGCCCGGTCGATGACCCAAGTGCTGCAGCAACTGCGAGCGGGCCTTGGCCAGGCAGGCTTCGAGCAGCGCCGCCAGCTGGTGGAGCTGCTGATCGACCGAGTCGTGGTCACCGACGGCCAGGTCGAGATCCGCTACGTGATCCCGACCACCGACAACAGCACCCACACGCAGTTTTGTCACTTGCGTACAGACTATTTCCAGGTCGAACCTGCGGGTGTAGGCCCGCCAGGCCCGGTCCAGGTCGGGCTGGCCGGGGCCGGCCCACCACAGCCACAGCACCTTCGGCGGGCGGGTGCGGGCGGGGATGCGCTGGACCTGGACCCGGATGATGGTGCCGCGCACGATCGGTCGCGGCCTGCCGCTGCCGTGGCCGGGGTGGCGGCGCTGCTTGGGATGCAGCCCGGCCCAGGCGGTGATGGTCACGGTGCCGTACTGGTCATCGCTGGTGTGAAGGGTGGCGGTCGGCGTGGGCCAGGTGGCCGGGTCGGCGAACTTGAGCTTGGCGCCGTGCCGGCGCGGCCGGCCGCTCCTGCCGGGCGCCGGTGGTGGCGGGTCGGCGTAGAAGCACCGGTCGGCGCGCAGCCGCACCAGGACCGCCACGGGCTCCGCGGCCAGGTCGAGGGACAGCTGGGCGGAGTCGTAGCCGGCGTCGAACACAAACCATGGGACGGGCCCGCCGGCGGGCAGCCGCGCCAGCAGGGCGCGGAGCTGCGCAGCGGCGGTCTGCTCGGTGTCGTCGGTGGGGCGCAGCCGGCGGGCGTCCACCGGGCGGTCCAGGAGTCCCGCGCGAAGCTGACCTGGCAGATCCACTGCCAGGCCCAGCCCGCGACGATCGGCTGGCCCGCCGAATGCCTGGAGGGGTGGTAGTACAGGCCGCGCTCGGGCGAGCACTCGGCGTCGCAGCGCGGCCAGGTAGTGACGTCGACGGCATAGATCGGCTGCCCGCCCGCCAAGGGGTGGCGGGCCAGCAGGTCCCGCAGCCGCTCGGCGTCCATCCGACCATGGGCGAGCGCGGCGTAGGTGCTGCCCCAGCCGCGCCGGTGGGCTGGCTCCAGGCTCAGGTGCGGCAGCGACGCGGCCGGCGCCGGGGCGCTCAGCAGCGCATCCGCCAGGTCGACCAGCGCATCAGCGCGATGGGAGCAGCAGCTGTACAGCCCGGCCCGGAAGGACCGTAGGCGCGCCAGCGCCGCCGGGTAGGCGGGCAGCCGGGATGGGTGCACACTGGCGGGTGCGGCCACCGTCGTCTCCTTCGTGACCTTGTTCGTGCTTGTCCGAAGGATCACACGGTGGCCGCGTCACGTCACCAACAACCCCGTCGCCCAGCCCCGCGGCCAGCCCCAGGGTTAAAACGCAAGCTTAGGCGGTGGTGGTCTCCACTTGCTGCGGTGCGAGGGGCTGTTGGGCGTGGAGTAGGGCGGTGATCTGCTCGTCGTCGAGGGGTTTGGCGAAGTAGTAGCCCTGGCCGAGCTGGCAGCCCAGGTCGCGGAGCCGTTGGAGCTGGTCGGGCTGCTCGATGCCTTCGGCGACCGTGGCCAGGCCGAAGGTGGTGGCGAGCTTGATGATGGCGTGGGTGAGCGCGGCAGCGTCGGGGCTGCTGGCGACCTCGTCGATGAATGCCTTGTCGATCTTGAGGCTGTCGACGGGCAGGCGGCGCAGGTAGGCGAGGGAGGAGTAGCCGGTGCCGAAGTCGTCGATCGCCAGCCGTACGCCCAGCCCGTCGAGCTCGGCCAGGGTGATGGTGGTGGTGTCGACGTCGGCGACCAGCAGGCTCTCGGTCAGCTCCAGGGTCAGGTGGCGCGGTTCCAGGCCGGTGGTGGCCAGGGTCTGGGCGACCTGGGCGGCCAGGTGGGGCTGGGCGAGCTGGATCGCGGACAGGTTGACGCTGATGCCCAGCTGTTGGCGGCCGGGGATGCTGGCCTGCCAGTAGCGGGTCTGCTGGCAGGCGCGGTGCAGCACCCAGGCGCCGATCGGGACCAGCAGGCCGGTCTCCTCGGCCAGGGGGATGAAGCTGCCCGGGGCCAACAGCCCGCGGGTTGGGTGCTGCCAGCGCACCAGGGCCTCCAGGCCAGTGACCCGGCCGCTGGCAAGGTCGACGATAGGCTGGTAGCGCAGGCGGAGCTGGTCGCGGTCCAGGGCGCGGCGCAGGTCGGCTTCCAGCTCGGCGCGGTCGACCACGGCGGCGCGCATGCTGGGGTCGAAGATGCGGTAGCTGCTGCCGCCCTCCGCCTTGGCCTGGTACATGGCCACGTCGGCGTCGCGTACCAGGTCGCTCGGTTGGGCACCCGGCCCGGCGACGGCGATGCCCACGCTCGCGCGGATCTGGATGTCACGGTTGGCCAGAGAGACCGGCGCGGCCAGCGCTCCCAGCAGCCGTTGGGTGGCGGCGACCGCCTCTGCGGGGCCGGTGGCGTCCTCGAGCAGGACGACGAACTCGTCGCCGCCGAGCCTGGCCACGGTGTCGCTGGGCCGCACGGCGCTGCGCAGCCGCTCGGCGACCATGGCGAGCAGCTGGTCGCCGACTTCGTGCCCGAGGGTGTCGTTGACGGTCTTGAACGCGTCCAGGTCCAAGAGCAGCACGGCCAGCTGCCCGCCGTGGCGGGCCAGGCGGGCCAGGGCGTGCTCCAGCCGGTCGTGGAACAGCGCCCGGTTGGCCAGGTCGGTGAGCGGGTCGTGGAAGGCCTGGTGGCGCAGCTGCTCGGCGAGCTGCTTGCGTTCGGTGATGTCGGCGGCCACGCCGATCATGCCGGCCGGCTTCCCGGCGGGGGTCCGCAGCGGCGCGGTGGACAGCTCCACGTCGATGGGGGTGCCGTCGCTGCGGTGCTGGCGCAGCTCCACGCGGGTGGTGGCGTGGCCCTGGCCGCGGGCGGCGACGGCCTGGATGGCCGGCCAGCCCGGCTCCAGGCTGGCGGGATGGGGCCGGCCCAGGACCTCCTCGGGCCGCCAGCCGTAGATGCGCTCGGCGGCCGGGTTCCACAATTGCACTCGGCTGTTGCGGTCCAGCTCGACGATGGCGACCGGGGAGGCGTCGATGATCGCGCCGAGCCGGTGCAGCAGCCGCGCCCGCTCGGTCTGGGTGGCGGCCTGGCCGGCGAGGCTGCGCATGCGCAGCAGGGTGAGGCCGAACAGCAGCGCCGAGGCCCCCGCGATCACCGGCCCGTCGATCGGCTGGCCCAGGACGGCCTGGGTGAACAGCACGGCGGGGGCCACCAGGGCCGCTAGCGCGACCGCGGCCAGCCGCGCCCGCGACAGCCGGGTGGCTGCTGGCTCGCCCGGCTGCGACAGCGCCCGCATCGACGGGTGCAACGCGGCCGCACCCCAGCCGACGTAGGACAGCAGCCAGCCGGCGTCCAGCAGCGCCCCGATCTGGTAGGTGCCGTGCAGCTGCGCCAGCGCGTACAGCCCGTCGGCGGCCAGCAGCGCGACCAGGCTGGCCAAAAGCAGCCAGTAGGCAGGCGGGCGGGCGCCGCCGCCCACGGCCAGGCGGGCCGCGACCGCCACCACCAGCAGATCCATCAGTGGGTAGGCCAGCGACACCAGCCGCACCGCCAGCGGCAGCTCGGCCGTGCGCACATAGGGCGCGAGCACAAACACCCAGGCCAGCAGCCCGGCCCCGGTGGTGATGATCAGCGCATCCAGCAGCCCGTCGCGGTCCCGCCCGGGGCTGCGCCGACGCAGCAGCAGCAGTAGCCCGCCCACAAACAACGGGTAGTGGCCCAGGTACAAGCCGTCCGCGGGCGCCGGGTAGCGCGCGTCGTCAAGCAGCTGGTGGTAGGTGTAGAAGGTGACGTCGGCGGCGAAGTACACCAGCTGCGCGAGGGCAAACAGCACCCACGGCAGCCGAACCGCCGGCCGGTGCCAGCGCACCCCCACCACGATCGCTGCGACCGCCGCCGCGCTCAGCAGCTCATAGCAGCCGATCCTGGTGGCCAGCGGCGCCGGCCGCACCACCGTGGGCAGCACCCACGCTCCCCCAGTGAGCAGCAGCCCGCCAACCAGGTAGCCCTGCCACGCACGTGCCCGCATGCTCGTAACATCGGACGATCACGCTCTAGCCTAAGGGCTCGCCGCCGAATAACCTGGCCAGGTCGAGTGCGCTCACCTCGGCATGCTGGCGCTGGAACGACCAAGTTGTTGGCCGGCGAGTCCTAAGCCGCGCCGTTGGTGCCTGTCGCTGTAACGGACGGTGGGGCCTACCGCGCGGTGGTGGCCCGCGCGGTCACTTTCGCCTGGTACATGGCCGCGTCGGCCGCCCGCAGCAGCTCCTCGGGAGCGGACTGGCCGGCCGGGCTGGTCGTCACGCCGATGCTGGCGCCGACCGTCACCATCCCCTCGGCGAGCATGATCGGCTCGGCGAGGCAGGCTTCCATCCGCCGTGCGACGATCGCGGCGTCGTCCTCGGTTGCACCGGGGAGCATCACGATGAACTCGTCGCCGCCGAGCCGGGCGAGGGTGTCGCCGTCCCGCAGGCATGCGGCGAACCGCGTGCCGACCTGGCGGAGCAGCTCGTCCCCGGCGTCGTGCCCGAGGGTGTCGTTGACCTCCTTGAACCGGTCCAGGTCGAGGAAGAGCAGGCCGACCGACGTGCCTCGCTGCCCGAGGGCGGAGCGGAGCCGCTCCATGAGCCGGGCCCGGTTCGGCAGGCCCGTGAGGGGGTCGTGGAACGCCTGGCGGGTGAGCTGCTCCTGATAGAGGGCGCGCTCGGTGATGTCGCGGTAGTTCAGCACCAGGCCGAGGACGGTTGGGTCGTGGAGCAGGTTGGTGATGGTCAGCTCGAACCGCCGCGACGCCTCGGGGTCGGCGTGTGGGCGCATGCGCAGCTCGCCCACCACCGACGCCGACGGCCGGGCCAGGGACCTGCCGAGCAGGCCGCGGAAGGCCTGCCGGTCGTCGGGGTCCAGGAGGGCGTCCATGCCGGTGCCGATCAGCTCGTCGGCCGGGTAGCCGAGCACGGGCTCGATCGCCGGGCTCTGGTAGCGGATGCGCCCGTCGGCATCGACCACCGTGAACACGTCGGAGGCCTGGTGGACCAGCGCCCGGAAGCGCTGCTCGCTCTCGCGCAGCGCCTGCTCGGCCAGCGTGCGCTCGTTGACCTCGGCCACCACCCGGCCGTAGGCGCCGGCGAAGGCCCGGCTGGCACGGCGTCGCAGCGACAACGCAAGCACCAGCGCCACCGCCAGGGTGAGCCCGCTCATCCCGAGCAGCAGGCGCTGGAAGCTTGTCTGGGCGTGCAGGGTCTGCTGAATCGCGCCCAAGAACTGGATCTCGGCCTGGCCGACCGTGGACTTCAGCAGCGCCTCGACCTCGTTGGTGCGCCGGAGCAGGCCCGGGCGGGCGTGGGTGAGCTGCGCGGCGGTCGGGTGCGCCCGCAGCCGGGCGAAGTCGGCGTCGAACCCGGCCAGCTGGCCCCGGATCTGGGCGAGGCCGTCCTGCAGCCCGGAGTCGTGCGACGCCCCGAACGTCGCTTCGAGCTGCCGGTCGAGCAACCCCCGGCGCAGCTCCACCTCGTCCGGCCCGTCGGGGAGCTGGAGCTGGTCGACGGTCAGCGCGAGCTTGAAGGCCTCGCGATGGGCGTTATGGAGGTCGGTCAGGACCTCTTGGGTCGTGTCCAACATCCGGATGGTGCTGCCCTGATCGCGGTAGGCCTGCACGACCATGAACTGCACGGCCACGATCAGCACGCCGAGCACCGCTACCAGCACCCGCTGGCCCCACGACAGCCGAAGCCTGCTCATGGCCTCTTGCATGGCTACAGGACAGTCATGGAGTCGATGCTCCAGATCCAGAGGTCGCGGTTCTTGCCGACGGTGGAGTCGGGCGGGAAGATGAGCCGGATCGGGCCGCCCTTGCCGACCGGGATGGCGGCGCCGTCGGCCTTGGTGGCAAGCAGCACACGCCGGTCGGCGAGGTCGGCGACACGCAGCTCCACCTGGTAGTCGTCGAGGGCGTGCATGCGGACCTTGGTCGCGTCGGGGGCGATCCCGGCCCGTGCGAACAGGTCGGCCATGGGCACGCCTGTGAATGTCATGTCCTTCTTGACGAACGGCTCGTGCGTCTGCGTGGTCGCGGTCGCCATTGCGTCCAGGGCGCGCAGGTCGAACACGACCGCGGCGCCGTCGTTGCGGTTGGTCACCGCGCCCTTGAGCGTCAGCACCGCCTTGCCGACAGGCGCCGGCACCGGCTTGGGCGGGGCGGCGGCCCTGACGGTTGTCGGCGTGGCGGGTGCGGCCTCACGGGCGTCCCGGCCACCACAGCCGGCGAGCGCCGCAGCCAGCGCGAGCACGCCGACCGCGGCAGCGGTGCTCCTCTGCATGTCGCCTCCACCCATCAAAGCTCGTGGAAGGCTGGTGCCTTCCGTTCGGCAGCCCGGCTGCCATGTCGCCGGCCGGCGAGGTAGGCCCGTGGCTTTGCGTCCCCGGGTTTCCCCGGGTTTGCCGTTGTCGCGGAACGTCGTCCCTCTTATCGACCGGTTGCCGCTCCACCTGAGCGGCAGCCGGAGACGGCGGCCGGGCCCGGGCAGGGCCGGCGGAGCACGTGCTGCAGGGGGAGCCGGAGGCGCTTGAGGGCCAGGGCGTTGACCGCGACGATGAGGCTCGACCCGGACATCGACAGGGCGGCGATCTCGGGGCGGAGCACCAGCCCCAGGGCGGGCTCGAACACGCCGGCGGCGATCGGCAGCGCGATGGCGTTGTAGCCGATCGCCCAGCCCAGGTTCTGGCGCATCTTGCGCAGTGTCCCGCGGCCGATCGCCAGCGCGGTGGGCACGTCGAGCGGGTCAGAGCGCATGAGCACCACGTCGGCGGTCTCGATGGCCACGTCGGTGCCCGCCCCGATCGCGATGCCCAGGTCGGCCCGGGCGAGCGCGGGTGCGTCGTTGACGCCGTCGCCCACCATGGCCACCTTGCGGCCGGTACGCTGGAGCTCGGCCACCTTGGCGGCCTTGTCACCGGGAAGCACCTCGGCGATCACGGTGCCGATGCCCAGCTCCGCGGCGACCCGTTCGGCGGTCGCCCGGTTGTCGCCGGTCAGCATCACCACCTCGACGCCGGCCTCGTGGAGGGCGGCGACGGCCGCGGCCGAGGTCTCGCGGGGCGCGTCGGCGATGCCAAGCAGCCCCACCGCCAGGCCGTCCACCGCCACGAGCACCACCGTGCGTCCCCCGGCGGCCAGCTCGTCCCGGCGCGCGGCCAACGGGCCCAGCTCGATGCCCTCGCGTTCCAGCAGCCGCAGGTTGCCGACCGCGACCCTGTGGCCGTCCACAGTGGCGGCCGCGCCGTGCCCGGGTACGTTCTCGAACTGCCAGGCGGGCACCGCAGGGACCCCGGCAGCCTCGGCGTGGCGCACGATCGCCTCGGCCAGCGGGTGCTCGGACTCGCGCTCCACCGCGGCGGTCAGCCGCAGCAGCTCCTCCGCGGCAATCTGGTCGGTGACCAGGTCGGTGACTGCCGGTTCGCCCTTGGTCAGGGTGCCGGTCTTGTCCATGACCACCGTCTGGGCCCGGGCTGCGGTCTCCAGCGCCATGGCGTGCTTGAACAGGATCCCCCGCTTGGCCCCCAACCCGGTGCCGACCATGACCGCGGTCGGCGTGGCCAGCCCGAGCGCATCCGGGCAGGTGATCACCACCACCGTGATCGCGAACAAGATCGCCTCGCTGAACGGCCGGCCGGCCAGCAGCCATGCCGCCAGTGTCAGGCCACCGCCGACCAGCGCGACGAGCACCAGCCAGAATGCGGCCCGGTCGGCCAGGCGCTGCCCGGGCGCCTTGGAGTTCTGCGCCTCCTGCACGAGCTTGACGATCTGGGCGAGTGCCGTGTCGGCGCCGACCTTGGTCGCCCGCGCCCGCAGGGTACCGTTGTAGTTGATCGACCCGCCGATGACCTGGGCGCCGGGCTGCTTGTGGACGGGGAGGCTCTCGCCGGTCACCACCGACTCGTCGACCTCGCTGTCACCCTCCTCGACCACCCCGTCGACCGGGACCTTGGCCCCGGGACGGATCAGCAGCAGGTCCTCGACCACGATCCCCGCGGTGGGGACCTCGACCGGGTCCCCGCCGCGGATCACCAGGGCCTTGGGTGGGGCGAGGTCGAGCAGCGCGTGGATCGCGTCGTTGGCGCCTCCGCGGGCACGCATCTCGAACCAGTGCCCGAGCAGCACGAACGAGGCCAGCACGCTGGCCGCCTCGTAGAACACCTCCCCACCGCCGGTCAGCGTGACCCACACCGAGTACAGCCAACCGGCGCCGACCGCGACGGCGACCAGGACCATCATGTCCAGGGTGCGCGCCCGCAGGGCGGCAACCGCGCCGCTGAAGAAGATCGAGCACGAGTAGAAGACCACCGGCAGGCTGAGCAGCAGGGACCAGACGTCGTCGCGCAGCCCGAACGGCGCCGCCACGGTGAATCCGAGGACGTCGCGGCCGATCGGCGACCACCCCACGACCGGGATCGAGAACACCGCCGCGACCAGGAACCGGTTGCGCATGTCGCGCACCATCGCGGCCATCGACATCGCCCCGTGCCCGCCGTGCCCCATCACCTCATCCGGCACGCGCAGCTCGGTGTCGCCGGATGAGGAGGGCTGCTCGTGGGCGATGTCGTGCGCCTGGTGCCCGGCGGGCGGCGCCGCCTGCGATGGCCCGGCGCCGGGGGTGCGGACCGGCACCGCGGGGCCGGTGTGGCCAGCATGCCCGGCGGGGGTGCTGCCCGGCTCCAGCAGCGGGTCACAGACGTGCTCGGGCACCGACTGGCCCGCGCAGTGGTAGCCGCACTGCTGCACCCACCGGCGCAGCTCGTCCAGGGTGGTGGCGCGCGGGTCGTAGGTCACCGTCGCGGTCTGTGCCACCGGGTTGGCCTCCACCCGCGCAACCCCGGGGCGGCGGCGCAGCACCGCCTCGACGACATCTTTCTCACTGGCCCGCCGCATGGGATGCACGTCCAGCACGACCGTGCTGTGGTCCTTGGGAGCCCGATCCATCCTCAACCCCTCACCGTCGCTGGCATCACCCGGGCGGTGTCCTTGCCGCCGTGGAGGTCCTGGTGGGTTGTCGGGGGGCTCCTCCACGGTCGCGAGAGTAGTACCCCATGGGGGTATCTGGCAACCGTGCTCGCGGTCGCCGGCCGGCTCATCGGTCCCGCGCGATGGGTCGTGAGGCCGCTCGCCGGGACGCCGTGACTGGTACGTCACCATCGGGAAAGGGGACGGGTACGCGGCTGGGGTCGTGAGGCCGCTCGCCGGGACGCCGTGACTGGTACCCTAGAGGGGTATGTCCTGGGCAGGGCGGCGAGGGGGATCAAGGGATGCGCGGGTACACGAATCGGAAGGACGACGTGCAGCGACGGCTTCGCCGGATCGAGGGCCAGGTCCAGGGCCTGCAGCGGATGATCGACGAGGACCGCTACTGCATCGACGTGCTGACCCAGATCTCGGCCGCCACCAAGGCCCTGGAATCGGTCGCCCTCGAGTTGCTCGACGACCATCTCGGCCACTGCGTGCGGGCGGCGATCTCGGCCGGCGGCCCGGACGCCGACGCCAAGGTGGCAGAGGCCTCGGCCGCCATCGCCCGACTCGTCCGATCGTGACCGCCCGCACGAGCGGAGGGAGTACGGCATCGTGGTGACCGAGACCATCTCCGTCCCCGATATCCACTGTGACCACTGCAAGACCTCGATCGAGGGGGCGCTGGCGCCGGTCGGCGGCGTTCGGCAGGCCGCGGTCGACGTCGCGGCCAGGACGGTGTTGGTGACCTACGACGAGACGTCGGTCGACCGCGCCGACCTGGTCAAGGTGATCGAAGAGCAGGGCTATGAGGTCCCAGCCCGGTGAGCAGCCCGACTCGCCTCCGGTACGTTGAGGTTGACCGACGATGACCGACACCGACCGTCATGAGACGGCGGATGCGGTGCGGCCTGTCCCGGTCGACTTCGATGTCGAGGGCATGACCTGCGGGTCGTGCGCGGCCCGGGTCCAGCGGGTGCTCGGCAGGCAACCCGGTGTGGCGCGCGCCGAGGTGAACTTCGCCACCAGCAAGGCCCGGGTCACCTACGACGGCCCCGTCGGTGTGGAGGACTTGAAGGGCGCGGTCGAGCGCATCGGCTACCGGATCACTCCCGCCGCCGCCGGGGCTGCCCCCGACGGGAAGGCCGGCGCCGAGGAGCGGGCCCAGGCCGGCTGGCACCGGCGGCTGCTGGTCGCCTGGCCGCTGGCATTGGCCACGGTCGCCGTCGCGATGCTGCCCGGCGGGCTCGGGCACGAGCCGTGGGCGAGGCTGGCCGCGTTCGCGCTCACCACGCCGGTGCAGTTCTGGGTCGGCTGGCCGTTCCTCCGCGAGGCGGCGCGGCGGGCCCGGCGCCGCACGGCCAACATGGACACCCTGATCGCGCTGGGCACGCTGGCGGCCTACGGGTACTCGGTCGCGCAGCTCGTCACCGGCGGCCAGGACCTCTACTTCGAGTCGGCGGCTGTGATCATCGCGTTTCTGGTGCTCGGCCGGTACTTCGAGGCCCGCGCCAAGGGCCGGGCCGGGCAGGCGATCCGCGCCCTGCTCCGGCTCGGCGCCAAGCAGGCGCGCGTGCTGCGCGACGACACCGAGGTGCTCGTGCCTGTGGAGCAGGTCGGCGTGGGTGACCTGCTGCGGGTCCGGCCCGGTGAGAAGGTGCCGACCGACGGCGAGGTGGTGGCCGGCGCCAGCGCGGTCGATGTGTCCATGCTGACCGGCGAGTCGGTACCGGTGGAGAAGACCGTCGGCGACCGGGTCGCCGGGGCGACCGTCAATACCAGCGGCGTGCTCACGGTGCGGGCCACCCGGGTCGGTGCCGAGACCGCGCTCGCCCAGATCGTGCGGCTCGTGGAGGATGCGCAGGCGTCCAAGGGCCGGATCCAGCGGCTCGCCGACCAGGTGTCGGCCGTGTTCGTCCCGGTCGTCATCGCGCTCGCGCTGGTGGCCTTCGCCGCCTGGGCGGCCGTCGGCCACGACCCGCGGCAGGGCCTGACCGCTGCGGTCACCGTGCTGATCATTGCCTGCCCGTGCGCGCTCGGGCTGGCCACGCCCACCGCGATCATGGTCGGCACCGGGCGGGGCGCGGACCTCGGGGTGCTCATCAAGAGCGTCGAGGTGCTCGAGCGCACCCGCCGCATCACCACGGTGGTGCTCGACAAGACGGGGACCCTGACCAGGGGCGAGATGGCCCTGGTGGACGTCGTCGCCGGCGCCGGGGTCAGCGAGGCTGCGCTGCTGCGCCGAGCCGGCGCCGTCGAGGCCGACAGCGAGCACCCGATCGGGAGGGCGATCGCCGCCGCGGCGGGCACGCGGGTCGGGGTGCTGCCCGCCACCAGCGCGTTTGAGGCGCTGGCCGGGCACGGAGCGCGCGCCCAGGTCGACGGGACGACCACCTGGGTCGGCCGGCGCAAGCTCATGGGCGACGCCGGCCTGCTGCTGCCCGAGGCGCTGGACGACGCCGCCGACCGGTTGGAGGGTGCGGGCAAGACGGTTGTGCTGGCTGGCTGGGACGGTGCGGTGCGCGGCGTGCTCGCCGTCGCCGACACGCCCAGGCCGGACGCGCCCGAGCTCGTCGCCCGCCTGCACCGCATGGGCCTTGAGACGGCGATGATCACCGGCGACAACACCCGCACCGCCCATGCAATCGCCGAGCGGCTCGGCATCGACCGGGTCCTGGCCGAGGTCCTCCCCCAGGACAAGGTGCGCGAGGTCACCCGGCTGCAAGCCGAGGGGAAGGTCGTGGCCATGGTCGGCGACGGCGTCAACGACGCGCCCGCCCTGGTGCAAGCCGACCTGGGGATCGCGATCGGCACCGGCACCGACGTGGCCATCGAGTCGAGCGACCTCACCCTGCTCCGCGGCGACCTCGCCGGCGTGCCCACCGCCATCGAGCTGTCCCGGCGGACCTACCGGACGATCCTTGAGAACCTGGGCTGGGCGTTCGGGTACAACCTGGCCGCCCTCCCGCTTGCCGCCCTCGGCCTGCTGAACCCGATGATCGCCGGCGCGGCGATGGCGCTCTCGAGCGTCAGCGTGGTGGGCAACTCGCTGCGCCTGCGCCGCTTCGGCCGCACCCAGCCCTAACTAACAGCACCTCCCGGACATCGGCTCGAACCTGCCCGACTGTGGCGTCCCATCACGCTGATTGGACAATGCGAGCCCACGCAGCCAGCCGGGCCATGGCGACGTCCAGGACACCATCCCGGTCGCCCTCGACGTGGCCAGTCACCGCTCAGGGGGCACCACAGCACGGGCAGGGGTGCTCACCGCACGGGCAGCCGCAGTTCGGGCACGCCGCCATCGCCGTCACCTCCCTCCCTCGAGAACGCCTGGACACACCACCACTCGGCCGCCGTCTCGACCGCGCACGACTCCTCGGGCCGCCCGGCCAGCAGCCCCGCCAGCGTCGCCCGCAGCGCGCCCAGCCGGGCGAGCTCGGCGTCGACCTCGGCCAGGCGCTCACGCAGCAGCACCTCGGTGTGGCCGCAGGGGCACTGGCCCCGGTCGACGACCTCGAGCAGCTCGCCGATCTCCCGCAGCCGCAGCCCGACCCGCTGGGCGCCCTTGACGAACCGCAGCCGCTCGACCGCGCCCTCGTCATACAGCCGGTAGCCGGCCGTACTGCGCGCCGGTGGGGGCAGCAGCCCCAGCCGTTCGTAGTAGCGCACCGCATCCGGGCTCAGGCCAACCCGGTCGGCCACGACAGAGACGGTCAGGTTCATGCCCCAACCCTAGACCTTGGAGCCGGCTCCAAGGTCAACCCCCTGGCCCGTCCGGGCCGTGGCGAGCCCGACCAACGCAAGCACCATCCACGTGGTGAGGTAGCCGAACGCCACCCGCGCGGCGACACCTGCATCCACAACAGCCCAGCCACCGCGCTGGCGGCCAGGTTCCCGACGCTCTGGATCGCGGCCAGCAGCCCGAACGCCGAGCCGCGGGTGAGCCAGCGCTGCTGCTGCTCGGCGTCGTGGAGCCGGCCACGGCCGGGATCTTCCCGGAGCGGCGACCGCGCTGTCATACGCCCTGTCCACCACACCAGGCCAGCACCGCCAAAGCCGGCGTTGTACAACGGCCTGGGATGGCTCAGCGCGCTGGTGGCAGGATTGCGGTGGGGGCGTCGAAGCCGTGGTAGTCGTGGTCCATGAAGTGGCCTTGGGCGAGCATCTGGGCGCGGCGGACCAGCCCGCCCTGGTCGACCCAGAGACGGAACCACACCGGCACTTGGTCGCTGCGGCCGAAGAAGGCGACGATCCGGGTGGGGTGGCCGCCGACGGGTTGGCTGCCGATGATCCGCGGGGCGACCAGCGGGGCGAAGTAGTCCCACACGTAGGCGGGGGCTGGCGTGACGGGGAAGTCGTGGTCGACCTTCCACGGCCTGCCGGGGGCGTCGCGGCTGTAGCGGGTGGCGCCGATGATCACGGTCTCGGCGCCGCCGGCCGCGATGATGCGCAGGTGGTTTGGTGCTTCCAGCTGGTAGCGGGCGCGGGTTGCGCCGGCACCCCAGGACAGCCGCTCGGTGAGGCTGACCGTGCGCAGGGTGTGCATGCGTCGCTGCGCCAGGGTGAGCAGCGTGCCGCCGTCGGGGGCGGGCAGGCGGGGCAGCCGGAAGGTCGCGGTGCCGCCGCCTTGGCCGCCGACCACCACCCGGATGGTCTCGCCGCCCTGGAGCGCGGCGGTGGCGTGGCGGCAGGCCGGCCCGCAGGGTTGCGGGGCGATGGTGCGGCCGGCCAGGTCGAGGGCGGCGAGCAGACCTGCGGCGGCCTGCTCGCCCTGCAGGGGCAGCAGGTACACCAGGAGCTGGTTGGGGCCGGGGCGGGCCGGGCGGACGGTGAGCCCGACCAGGACCTGGCCGGCGGGCTGGCCGAGGGTGAGGTCACCAGCCTGCGGGAGGGCGGCGCCGGCCTGCTCGGCGGGGGTGGCGGCCCGCTGGGTCGGACGTGGGGGCAGGGGGGAGACGGCCAGCAGCGCCGCCAGGGCGACGACCGTGAGGGCGAGCCCGGCCTCGGCGCGGGGGGCCAGCCGCCGCCGCCAGGCCAGCAGCGATAGCGGCAGCATCGCCGCCACGGCGAGGAGCTTGACGCCCAGGACCTGCCCGTAGGCGGTGGCCAGCAGGGCGCCGGGGCGGCCGAGCCGCTGCAGCGCCTGGACGGCGCCCAGCGCGACGGTGGCGCAGAAGGCGGCGAGCGCCACCGGGCTGAAGCGGTCCAGCAGCCGGCGGGAGGTGGGGCCGCGCCAGCCGCCGGGTGGGCGCAGCAGCGCCAGGGCCAGGATGCCGCCGGCCCAAAGCCCGGCGCTGCCCAGGTGCCCGGCATCAACCGCGATCCCCCACCAGGCAGGCTTGACGGTGGCCGCGTGGCCGGAGGCGGCCAGCGCCACCAGCGCGACCGGGACGGCGGCCCGCAGCAGGGGCGGTGCGGCCAGGGCGGCGAGCAGCGCGGCCGCCTCGGCGGCCACCAGCACCAGCCGCGCCCGTCCGGCAAGCCCCGAGCTCAGGTAGGCGCCGGGTGCGCCGGATGCTGCTGCCATTGTCTCCCGGGTCACCAGCAGCACCCCGCTGGCCAGCGTCACCGCCAGCGGGAGGCGCGGCCGCACCCTGAGCCATGCGAGCTCCGGGTCACCTCGCGCCAGCCGCCCGAGCAGCAGCATGCCAACCACCAGCAGCAACGCCGCGTACTGCACCGCCCGCAACGCGGCGGCGAGCGGGTCGGGCGGCTGGGCGGCGGCGCGCTCGGTGCGCCGCCCGGCGGGTGCCACGACGCTGAACTGGAAGCCGCCGCGGCTGGTGTGGCCGTCGTCGGTGCTGACCGCCGTCCACGCCACCCGGTAGCTGCCCGGCTGGTTGGTGGCCAGCGCCACCCGCGCCTCGGTGCCGGACGCCGTGCCCGCCACGCGGGTGCCGGCCGGGTCGGTGACGGTGACCTGCGAGAGCCTGGTGTCCAGGGGCTGGGAGAACCGCAGCACGACCACGCCGGGCGCGGTGCCGAGCTGCTGGCCGGCCCGCGGGCTAGACGACAGCAGGGTGGCGTGCGCCCGCGCGACGCCGGGCGCGATGGCAAGCCAGGCCAGCAGTGCCAGCAGGCCCGCCCCGGCGAGCCGGCCGGCGGCTGGCACGCGCGGCGCCCTGGTCGGTGGCTGCCGCATCGCCGCCCTCCCAGCAGCTCCTCCTACGTCCTGTCGGAGAAGCGTACGCCTGCGCCTGCCAGACTGTGGACTGGGTCCGGCCCGGCACGCGCCAGCCCACCGGCGAGCTGCACCGTCAGCCCAGCGGGCAGATCGCGGTGCCCGCGACGCGGGCAAGCGGGAAGGCGACGGCGGCCACCTGCGCGGCGAGGGGCAGGACGAGCACGAGCACACCGGCGAGCAGCGCGAGCCCACCTCCGTGCTGCCGGGGCGCGACCAGCCGGCTGACCCGCTCCCCGGCCGAGACCAGCGTGGCGCCGAGCGCGGCCTCGGGGGCCGGGGTCTCCCCAAGGGCGGCCAGCGCCGCCGCGACCTGCCGGCGGCCTTGGGCGCGGGCGGCGGCATCGTCGGCGGCCAGCTCGACCAGGCGGGCGACCGCCTGGCGGGCGAGCCGCGCCGCCGGCAGCCACGGGAAGCCGACCCGCAGCACCTGCGCGAGCAGCACCAGCCGGTGGTGGCGGCTGGCCTGGTGGGCGCGCTCGTGGGCCAGGACGGCGGCGAGCTGCCCGGCGTCCAGGCGGCGCAGCGCGGCGCTGGAGACCACCACCGGGCCGGGCCGGCCGGGCAGGCAGTAGGCGAACGGGCGCCCATGCTCAAGCTCGGTGACCCCGGCCAGGCCCATGGCGGGCCGACCAGCCAGCGCGAGCAACTCCCGGTGGCGGCGAGCGGCCCGCCAGGCCCGCAGGCCGGCGATCGAGCCGCCGAGCACGAACCCGCCGGCCACGGCGGCCACAAGCAGCACCCCAGCCACGGTTCCGGCGCTGCTGTCGTGGGGTGTCGACAGGGCCGCCCGCAGCGCCATGACGCAGGTGCGGAGCAGCTCGGCGACGCCCATCCCGAGCGAACGGGTCGGCATGAGCAGCAGCAGACCGGTGAGCGCCACGGCGGTGAGCGCGCCGGCTGGGGCGGCGAGCCACAGCCAGGCGGTGAGCGTGGGCCAGCGCTCCAGCCCCCGCAGGCGCCGCAGCACCAGCGGTGCCCCAACGCCCAGCGCGACCGCCGACACCGCGAGGACGAGCAGGGCGTTCACGCGGGGTCGCTCGCAGGGGCCGGGCGGTGGCGGGCGGCGTCCAGGGCCGCCCGGAGCGCCTCGGCCTGGTCGGGTGGGATCTGCTCGACGAAATGCAGCAGCACCGCCGGGTGGTCGTCGCTGCTGCCCAGCACGCTGGCCATGAGGTCGGCGGTGTAGGCGGCACGGGACCGGGCCGCCTGGTAGGTGTGGGCGCGGCCGTGGCGCTGCCTGGTGAGCAGGCCCTTGCCGGCCAGGCGGTCCATGACCGTGAGCACGGTTGTGTAGGCCACGGGATGGGCACGGGTCAGCTCGTCGACGACGGCGCGGCCGGTCACCGGGCCGTCGGCAGCCCAGACGACCTCCATGATCGCCCGTTCCAGCTCACCGAGCCCTCGCAGCCGCGCCCGTCCTCCCCCGCTCGCCGCATCCGCCGGCCCGGCCTGGCGGCGCCGGCCCGGCCGGGGTGGCAGGGGTATCATCGCGGACCGGTCAACCCCGGTGGTGCTGGGGCGCCGTCGGTCGCACCTCGAGCGTGGGGTCGCGCCGGGGTGCCGGCGTGGACGCCCCCGCCGCATCCGCCTGGGGGAGGCAGGTGCGCAGGTCGGCGAGTTCGCGTTCGAGCTCGGCGACCCGTCCGTCCTGGTCCTGCGCTGCCCGGGTTCCCCTGCCCCGCATGGCCCACATGCAGGCGAGCATCAGCAGCGGGCACAGCAGCAGGGGGAGGATGGCCAGCAGTCGGGTGAGCATGCGGTCTCCTCGGCCGGTCCAAGCCTTCCGGTGATGTCTCCTACGATACGTCGTAGGATAGTGCACTGCGATGTCGAACACCACGCCAACCGTCGGCCAGGAGCCGCCGGGGCCCGCGGCCGGCCGCACCCTGCGGCGGGCGCTGCCCACGCTGATCCTGGTCGCCCTGCTGCTGCTCGTCGTCGTGGCCGGCGTCCTGAGGGTCCAGCGCAAGGTCGGGGCGACCGGCTCGGCCGGCTTCACGGTGGCCGACCAGGAGGCGGTCGAGGCCGATGTGCCGCACCGGGTGGTCGAGGTGAAGGGCGTGCTGCTGGCCGACGGCTCGGCGTGGTCGTCGACGTCGGCACGCGGGTCGCTGCTGGTGGTCAACTTCTGGGCGTCGTGGTGCGGCCCCTGCCGCGCCGAACAGCCCAGCCTGAGCGCGGCCGCCCGCGCCTACCGCGGCCGCGGTGTGCAGTTCATCGGGGTCAACATCCGCGACAGCCGGGCCGCCGCGAAGGCGTACACGGAGGAGTTCCAGGTCGCCTACCCGTCGCTGCACGACCCGGCCGCCGAGGCGGCGGCACGGCTGCAGGCGTTCGCGCTGCCAACCACGTTCATCCTGGACCGTGACGGGGTCGTCGCCTACCGGCTCACCGGCAAGACCACCGTGGCGATCCTGTCGGCGCGGCTGGACAGGCTGCTCGGCCAGGGCGGGCGGTGGGGCGGGTGAGCGCCGCGTTCCTGGTCATGGCCGCGTTCCTGGCCGGGCTGGTGAGCTTCTCCTCCCCGTGCTGCCTGCCGCTGCTGCCCGGCTACCTCGCCTACCTCGGCGGCGCCGGCCCGGCCAGCCCACGGCGGACGATGGCAGCGGCCGGGCTGTTCGTCGTCGGCTTCGGCGCGACCTTCACCGCGCTGGGCGCCAGCGCGTCCTGGCTGGGGGCGGGCCTGCTCGCCAACCAGCCGGCGCTGCTGCGCGCCGCCGGGCTGCTGGTGGCCGCCATGGGGCTGGCGACCATGCTCGGCGCCGGCATCCCCGGGCTTGGGGGCGAGCGGCGGCTGGTCGCGCTGCACCGGGTACCGCGCGGCCCGGGGTTCGCGGCGCCGCTGGGAGCCGCGTTCGCGCTCGGCTGGACCCCATGCGTCGGGCCGGTGCTGGCCGGGCTGCTGGCCACCGCCGCCGCCAGCCGCACCGCCGCGGCCGGCGCGGGGTTGCTGGCGGTCTACGCCGCCGGCCTGGCCGTCCCCTTCCTGCTGCTGGCCTGGGGGGCCGCCCGGGGGCGGGCCGGGGTCGGGCTGCTGCGCCGCCACCACCAGACCCTGGCCCGGGTCGGCGGGGCCATGCTGGTCGCGGTCGGGCTGGCCATGGCCGCCGGCGCCTGGACGCGGGTGTTCGCCCCCCTGGTCCGGCTGTTCGTCGGCTCGGGCTGGCCGCCCATCTGACCGCCATGCCCGCACCTCGCCGCCTGCTCACCCTGGCCGCCGCCGCGGTGGCGCTGCTGGCCGCCTGCTCCCAGCCGCAGCCCGAGCCACCCGCGGGCGACACGCGGGCGCCGTCGGCGTCGACGGCCCCGGCCGCGCCGGGCGTGGTCCGGGCCCGCTTCGCCGGGTTCGCCGGCTGGCCAGGGTTCACGCTGCCCGACGACCAGCGCGGCCGCCCGCTGGTCCTGAACGTCTGGGCGTCCTGGTGCGTCCCCTGCCGCCAGGAGATGCCGGCGTTCCAGTCGGTCTACCTGCGGGCGCGCGCCACGGTCGGGTTCCTGGGCGTCGACTACCTCGACGAGGCCGGCGCCGCCCGCCGCCTGGTCGCCGACACCGGGGTGACCTACCCACTTGCGGCCGACCCCAAGGGCACCGAAGTACTCAACCTGGGGGTGACCGCGCTGCCGACGACGCTGTTCTTCTCCGCCGACGGGGTGCTGCGCGGCCGCCGCTTCGGCGCCCTGGACGCCGACCGCCTGCGCGCCGCGATCGGCACCTACCTCGGACAGGAGGTGCCATGAGGGCTCGCCCCGGCGTGCGCATAATCCAGCCAGCCCGCTGCTCGTGGCGGGCGCGGCGCTCGCCCTGGGTCGCTGGCTGGTCGGCCGGCTGACCAGCCGGTGGCTCGACGCGACCGTGCGGCCCACCCGCATCGCCTGGGCCGTGGCCGCCGTCGTGGTGCTCGCGCTCTGGGTCAACCAGCAGACCCACGCGGCCCTGCTCCGCTGACCGCCGCCACCGCGCCGGCTCACGCCTTGAGCGCGGCGACCGCCGCCTGGACCTCGCCGAACGGCACGTGCATCTCCAACGACACCTCGCGGAAGCGGATCCGCCCGTCGCGGTCCAGCAGCCAGAACGAGTGGGTCGAGAACGGCCCCATGCTGCCGGGCAGGTCGTAGATCCCAAACGCCCGTGCGACCTGCGTGGAGGTGTCGGCCAGGATGGGGACGTCGACCCCGAGCCGGCGGGCCATCTCCCGCGAGGTGTCGAGGTCCTGCACCGTGACCGCGAACACCTCGGTGCCCTCCGCCTGGAAGGCCGCCTTGGCCCGCTGCAGCTCGACCAGCTGCGCCTCGCACGGGCTTCACCCGGCGTGCTCGTAGAAGTACAGCAGGACGTTGCGCTTGCCCCGGAACCCGGCCACGTCGACGGTCTGCCCGCTGGTGGCCGGCAGCCGCACCGGCGGGGCGGCCTCCCCGACCGCCCGGACGCCGCCGGCCGGCTGCCCGCTGCCGCCGCCCGGCCGCCCAGTGAGCCAGACGACCGCCACCACCCCCAGGCCGACCACGATGGCCAGCGGCAGCCACAGCGGCCAGCCGGCCGTCGGCCGCATGCGCCCGGCCGGAGAGGTGCGGGTCGGCCGCTTGCGCGGCGGGGGCGTGGGCTTGCGCACTGCTGGACCTCATCTGTCTGACCGTGACCTGGCACCGCGAGCATGAGCCGCGCCAGGCGTCGAGCCGTTATCCTACACGCCGTAGGAATCAACGGAGGGAGACCCGTGCCGATCATCCTCGGGGTGCGATGGGGCCTGGCACCCAGGCGTCCCACAGGCCGCGGAGCCGCCGGCCTGGCGGGGCGGCGGTGGGGGTCGGCCAGGTGAGCGGCACAGTAGTGCCGGCCCACGTCAAGGAAGCCGCCCTGCACGGCGGCGCCGCGCAGCTGCTGCGGCTCGGCCCGCTGCTCGCCCTGCTCCTCGTAGTGGCCTGGGCCTGCCTTCCGCGGGCGGGCACGGCGGCACGAACGCCGCGCTGGCGGCTCGGCGCGGGAGCGGCGGTCGCGTTGGGCGCCGCGGGCGCCATCCACCTCGCCCTGGTCGGCCAGCATGCCAAAGAGAGCCTGGCCAGCGGCGTCTTCTTCGCCGCTGCCGGAGTCGCCGAGCTGCTGCTGGCCGTGGCAGTGTGGCGAGCTCCGGGGTCGCGCCGGGCCGCCCTGGCGGCCTGGGTCGTGGTCGGGGGGCTGCTGGTGCTGTACGGGGTGTCGCGGCTGTGGAACATCCCCGCGTTCGGCGGGCAAGAGGCCGTCGATGTCCTGGGGCTGCTCACCAAGCTGCTCGAGCTGGCCGGCGCGGTGCTGGCCGCCGGCGCCGCCGGGACCTGGCCGCTGCGACCGGTCCGGCCGCACCTCCTGGTGGGCGCGGCGGCCCTGGCCGTGGCGCTTGCCGCCCGGGGCCTGTTCGGCCTGGGCGCCGAGCCGTGGAAGGTGGCCGCGGTCGTGGTCGTGACGGTCGGCATCGGCGTGGCCGCCGGGTCCCGGGACCGAGAGGCGCTTGGCGTGGCCGCTGCCGACGGGGCCGTGCTGGCGCTGCTGCTGCGCGCTGGCGGGCTGGTGCCGTACCTGCTGGCCGGCGTGGTCGCGGGGCTGCTGCGGGGCGCGGCCCGCCGGCCGGCGCGATGGGCACTGGCGCCGGTGGCGGTGGCGGCGCTGCTGGTCCTGGCCGTGCCGCCCTTGGACGCTCGCGTAGAGATCCTGCACGTCAGCCATGCCGGCGACACCGTCGCCTGGATGGCGGCGTTCCTGGCCGCCGCGGCGCTTGCGCTGGGGGTGTGGCGGTCGGGTCGCCTGCCAGTGGTCGCGGGGTTCTTCGCGGCCCATCTGGGACTGCAGGCGCTGCGGGTGCTCGCCGGGCAGACCAGCGTCGAGGCAGTCGAGGTCCCCGCCACCTCACTCGGGCTGTTCCTGCTGGCCACGGTGGTGCTGGCCGACCCGCGGTACACGCCCGCCGGCGCCGTCCCCGCGGCACTGGTCGGTGCCCTGGCCGGCGGGCTCGACGTCGCGCTGCGCGCCTTCGGGGCGCCGTACGCGCCGCTGCTGGCGGTGACGGTCGCCCTGGCCGTCACCGCCCCATTCAGGTCCCCGCCACCCGCCGCGACCCTGCACCAGGCCACCGCCGAGACGCTGGCCGGCAGCGCGCCAGCACCCCGCGAGGCCCACCGGAACGGGGCCGGGGCGGGCTGATCGGCTGCGGCCGCGTGCGCTCCTGGCCTGCCGCCGCATCCTCAGCCGTCCAGCCCGGCGTGGGCGGGTGGGCCGCCCATCATCTTGAGCATCGCCGGCCCGCCGGTATGCAGGAAGCGGATGACGAGCACGGCGGCCAGGGCTTGGTAGCCCGAGCGGATTCAACCGCCCACTCCTGCTCGAAGGATCAACGATCCGACGCTGAGCAGTGCCGCTACGCGGCGTGCAGAACCTCGACGCCGCAGCGGATCCCGGGCGCGCGGGCTAGTCGGGCATCGGCGGTGACGAGCAGGCAGCCGAGTGTCTCGGCCAGCGCGACGTAGGCGGCATCGTACGGCGTGAGGTTGGTGCGAAGCTCCCACACTCGCCGGGCAAAGGGCACGTGCGGATAGCGGGTCATCCGCAGATCCACGAGGTCCTTGAGAGCGAGGCCGGCGCGCCGGGCATCCAGCAGCCCGGCGCCCGCCTGCCGGCGCAGTACCGACAACACCTCAAGGTCCACCAGATGGGGAGCGTGCAGCTCCGGGTCGCGGGCCAGCCGGGCGCGCGCCACGTCGCCGTCCTCGCCGTCGTCGGCGAGCGCGACGGCGAGCACCGATGCGTCGACGACGATCAGCGCTCGTCCCGCTCTGAGCGGAGGTGCGATGCCGCGGCGTCGAAGCTGGCCCGCCCGCCGCTGCGTCCGCCGGCACGAGCCAGCACCTCGCCCACGGTTGGCCGCGCTGCCAGTTCGTTGAGCGTGGCCAGGAGGTACTCTTGCAGCGACATGCCGGCCTCGGCGGCGCGGCGGCGCAGCACCGCGTGGGTCTCGTCGGGGAGGTTGCGGACCTGCAGCGTCTTCATGCTCACAAGTTACATGCAATACATGCAATATGCCATCACAACGCGGGCCTGCCGGGTCCGTCGGCGAGCGGCGAGGGCTCCAGCTCGTCCATGGGCACCCAGCGGTCGTGTGGCACGCGCTGCCAGATCAGCCGGGCGACCTCTGCCCCGCGGCGGAACGCCTCCTGCGCGAACAGGATCGAAGCGCCGTCGTGACCGATCAGGACCCGGGCCCCGTCCCTCCATGTGAGCACCGCGACGCAGTCGTCGAAGCGGACGGTGGCACGTCCGTCCCTGTCGCTGAGCGTGAGGCCTTCCTCGGCGGCGACGAGCCGCCGACGGCTGAACGGGAGGGCGAACTTGTGGGTGCGCCCCTGCACCGGTCCGCCACCGTCCGGCTCGAGCAGCGTGAAGCCGTCCGGCGGGGAGCAGTAGCCAGGCAGCGCCATGATCGCCGTCGCGCGCATCCGCTCGAACACGACGGCGACGTCACCCGGTGTCAGCGCCCGCAGCCTGGCCGCGCGCTCGGCCGGCTGCTCGAACGGGCGGCCGTACAGCTCCTCCGCGGCTCGATACCACACCCACCCGTCCAGTTCCGGCTGGTTGGCGTAGCTGCGCTGGTAGTCGCGGGTCGACCGGTCCAGTTCCTCCTGGGTCGGGCCCGCGGTGGCCAGCTCGGTGACGACCGCCAGCAGCCCGTCACGTACCTTGGGGACACCGTCGCGCAGCGCATCAGCGGTGACCAGGGCATGCACCGTGCCGGCATCCACATCCTCGGCCACGCCGGCCTGGACGTGGTAGCTCGCGCCCAGGTCGGCGCGGAGCCGCTTGAACGCGCGACGGCCCAGGACGTCCAGCCCGACCACGGTCGCTGGCGCCCAGGGGGCGAGCAGGCTGAGCGCAGCGCCGCCCTCCCCGTCGTGCTCGCCGCTGTCATCGCGGAGGCAGGCTGGCAACCGCAGCGGAAGAGGGATGGCTGTTGGTAGCGGCTGGCGCTGCCCGGCCGGCAGGACCGGGTCCAGTCCGGCCGGCGGCGGGCCGGTGAACCACAGCGCCGCGTTGCCGGCGGTGAAGTACCGCGCCGTGTAGGCGGCGACCTGCTCCGGCCCGAGCCAGCCCAGGCCCAGCTCCCGGCCGCCGACCACCCCGAACCCGCGCAGCCCGTACCGCGCCGCGAGCAGGTTCCCGTTGACCCCGCCGTCCTCCCCTGCCGCTTCGACCCGGAGCACGCGCCGACTGGCCTCGACCTGGTCCAGGGGCAGGTCTGAAAGAGTGGCGGTCACCCGGTTGACGAAGGCGGCCACGTCGGCAGGTTCGCCGCGGGCACCGAATCCGGTCAGTGCGGCGTCGACGAACGCGTTGCAGTCGTCGTACGGGCCGTCCTCGGCGCCCGTCATCGCCAGGTGCTCCACCAGATGGGTGATCCCGCCTTGAGGGACGGACTCGTCGGCCCGGCCGACGCGGAAGGCGATCCCGCCTGCCATCGGGCCGGGGCAGGGGCTCCACAGCACTGGGATCCCGCTGATCTCAGCGCGGTGCAGCGGCGGCAGCTCAGCCATTGCCCAACGCTCCCGGACCTCTCCCATCGAATAGCCGAGTTTCCTGCCGTGACAGCACCCCCGCCTTCGCGCAGGTCGAGGCGCTCCTATTGCCCAGCTCAGTCAGATCACAACCGAGGGCGCTGCCGACGTCGTTGTCGCTGGCGCGGATCCTCTCACGCAGAAGCTGAGCAACGCAGTCCGCCAGCCTGCAAGCCCGCCGCCTCGGCAACGGCCACCAGAGGCCTCGACCTGCGCCAACGCGCCACCAACAGCCATGCTATCGGTGGCGCGTTATCACAGGCGAACAGGTGGTGGATCCTGGACATCGACGCGACCTTGCTCGCCGGGTCGCTTGCCCAGTGCGGTTGCTTCCTGCTGCTCATACGAAGGCGCTGATGCCGGTGATGGCGCGGCCGACGATGAGGGTGTTCATCTCGCGGGTGCCTTCGTAGGAGTAGATGGCCTCGGCGTCGGCGACGGAGCGGCCGACGTGGTGCTCGAGCAGG
>Ga0184637_10000474_pt1 | contig 29956 bp, 26 predicted proteins | sample PLM3_127_b2_FD_133143 | JGI IMG/M metagenome (GOLD analysis project Ga0184637, IMG submission 133143) | Groundwater sediment microbial communities from an aquifer in East River, Colorado, USA - PLM3_127_b2 | ecosystem: Environmental > Terrestrial > Soil > Riparian zone | place: USA: East River... | reverse complement strand
CGAAATGAAAGAGAAGAAGGCCCGCGTGGAGGACGCCATGCACGCGACGAAAGCCGCTGCCGAAGAGGGCATCGTCGCCGGCGGTGGCGTTGCCCTGCTGCGCGCCGGAGTCACCCTGACGGCGCTCGCCAAAGACGCTTCGCTCAACGACGACGAGCGCATCGGAGTCGCGATCGTGAGCCGGGCCATCGAGGAGCCCCTCCGGTGGATCGCCCAGAACGCCGGTCAAGAGGGCGCAATCGTCGTATCGAAGGTGAAAGAGCTGGCTTTCGACCACGGCTTCAACGCCGAGACGGGGAAGTACGGGGACCTGGTGAAGGCGGGTGTCATCGATCCCGCGAAAGTGGTGCGCTGCGCGCTGCAGAATGCGGCGTCGATCGCCGGGCTCATGCTGACAACGGAGGCCATGGTGTCGGAGAGACCGGTGGGACCTGAGAGAGGGAAGGCGAAGCGCTTTCCGCGGGGAACCAATGCTCACCACAACCACTGAGTACTACGCCGCGCTCGAGAGCGGGCGCGAGAGTTGGGAGAACGAGGGCGGCAGCGCGAAGCCGGTCAAGAATGCGGCGCTCGAGCGAACGACCGCCACTTTCATCTCCGAGCCGTTTCCGGCGGTGCAAGCGGGGAGCGAGGTCCTTCGAGATCAGGAGATCGTGCGCCTCGTCGATACGGGGACCCTCGGAAAATACCGCGTCCAGCAAGGAGGGCGCGGTCAAGGGGGACCGGCCTTCCTCATCACGCTATACGGAGCGACCTGCTCCAAGATCGAGTTGCTGGGCTTCCGAAAGCTCGGTTGGCAGGACTATGTCGCTGCCATGAAGCGCGCCATCGCCAGGGAGATCGGGTACTGGCAGAACCGAGGAGCGACGCTTCCCCGGGGCCAGGTCCAGGCCGTCGAGGTTACGGTGAGAGAGTCGGATTTCGTCGTGCCGTAACCGTTGCCCATAGCCCGGGAGGTTCCCGCAGGCTCGGCCACCGGCGTTCGCAGCGAACAACCCGGTATACTGCCGAACGTGTCTAACGGGCCGAACGAGCCTAAAGACGTTGTCTCGAAACTCGGCCGCGGCGAGCGCGCTCCCGACTTCGTACTGCCTTGCGGCGGAACCCCCACGCGATTCTACGGGTGCGCCGGCGGCGCTCCCACCATTCTCGTCTTCCCCCCGCTTCACGGTGAAGACGATACCTCCGCCCTCTTCGAGTCGCTCGCGGAGGTGGCGGCGTTCGTCGTCGCTCGGCGCGAGCCAAAGACCAACCCCGGGGTCCGGGTCTTCATCGACGCTGAAGGCGCGGTATCCGCGGTCTACGGCGTGTCCGATGGGAAAGGGCGCGTCGTGGTGCTGGACCCGGCCCTGCGCGTGATCCGCACCCTCGAAACCGAGGCCTCGATGGGAAGCGCCGTCGCAGCGTCGGTGCGCGATGCGGTTTCGGAGGTAACTGGGGTGGAGCCGCGGGTGATCCTGGCGCAAGCACCGGTTCTTCTCGTTCCCCGGGTGCTGGAGGCCGGCGTCTGCGAGCATCTGGTTTCTGTGTGGCGGACGTGCGGCAACCAGGAGACGGGTGTCGAAACCTCGGAGGACCGGACGCGGACAGAGGCCATTCGAAACGAGCTGAAGCGCCGGCGCGACCATACCGTCACCGACGAGTCGCTATTGAAGACGCTCGCCCGCGTGGTGGGTCGGTCGGTGCTCCCTGAAGTGCGCCGCGCTTTCTCCTATCCCGCTACCCGGTTCGAGGGGTTCAAGATCGTTCGCTACGATGGCATGACCCGGGGATTCTTCCGCGCTCATCGGGACAACCTCAGCCCGGCCACCGCCCACCGGCGTTTCGCCCTGAGCCTCAACCTCAACGAAGGCTACGAAGGCGGCGAGATCTCCTTCCCCGAATACGGTCCCGTTCGCTACCGACCGGCAGCCGGCGAGGCGCTTCTGTTCTCCTGCTCGCTCCTGCACGAGGTGACCGAGGTGACCTCGGGGGAGCGCTTCGCTCTGCTGTCGTTTCTTTTCGGTTAGCGGCGTTGCAAACGATTAATTAGCTTCATTCTACGGTATTCTTTCCCGTCGGGAGCCATCAGCCCGAGCGCAGGGCGAGCGACTCGCCTTCGCAATGCTTCGGCGGAAGCGAGTCCCGAAGCGAGAGCCGCGGGGGTGGGCCCCGCGGCACTGATAGTAAGGAGGAGAACATGACCACACAACTCGACCGGCGGCGATTTCTGCAGCGCACGTTTGCCGGGAGTGCCGGCGCCGCTCTGGTAGGGACACCGTACTGGACGGCCGCGGCTCAGCTCCTCGAGGGAGCCCCCTTGCGCGACATCCGCGGAATCGGGGTCGCGGATCCCGAGCTCGTGGAGCTCTCGATCAACGAGAACCCTCTCGGCCCGCCGCGCCGTGCGATCGAGGAAGTCGCGAAGAGGATGTTCGGGATGAACCGCTACATGATGGACACCCCGCTCGAAGAGGCTCTCGCGAAGCATCACGACGTTCCCCTGGAAATGATCCTGACGGGTGTCGGCTCGACGGAGATCCTGCGGCTCGTCACGCTTTCCGCTTTCTACGATCGGAAGGGGAATACCGTGACCGGCTTTCCCTCGTATCCGCAGATCCCGAGGGAGACCGAGGAGCTCGGCCGCGAGGTCCGGCGAGTCAAGCTTCGTCCCGACTGGAGCCTGGACCTCGAGGCGATGGCGGCTGCCATCGATGCCGAGACGCGAATCGTCACCCTCTGCAATCCCAATAACCCCACGGGGCAGGTCCTCGACCCGGCGGAGCTGAGGCGTTTTCTCGGGAAGGTTCCGAAGGACGTCATCGTTCCGATCGACGAAGCCTACATCCACTTCGCGGACGATCCGGACTACCCCTCGGCCGTGCCGCTCGCGAAAGAGTTTCCGAACGCGATCGTGGCCCGCACGTTCTCCAAGGCCTACGGCCTCGGCGGGGCGCGCGTAGGCTACGGTATCGCGAACCCGGAGCTCTTGAAGAAGCTCCAGCGCTTCGGAATCGGCTTTCTGAACAAGAACACGCTCTCGATCGCGGCCGCCCTCGGAGCGCTCGACGATCCGGATCACGTGAGGCAGACGGTCGAGACGGTGCGCGAAGGCAAGAAATACCTCTATTCACAGCTCGAACAGATGGGCTATCCGCCGATCCGCACCCAGACGATCTTCGTGACGGTCCAAGTCGGCTCGGGGGTGAAAGCGCTCATCGAGGCCCTTCGGGAGCGCAAGGTCAAAGTGCGCGAAGCCTTCGACATGGATGGGTACATGCGCATCTCCGTCGGCCTGCCCCGCGAGAACGAGACGTTCATCGATGAGCTGCGAAGGATGCCTCGGCCCTACGGAGGGTGAGACGCCGTTTCCAGCATGGCGCGCACCCAAGCGATGCCCAAAGCTCTCACACTCATTCTGGGTGCGATGCCATCGGAGGTCGCATCCATCGTTCCCGCTCTGTCCTCGAGGAGCGAAGGTGAGCTCGGGGGGTATCCGTTTCATCGAGGCAGGCTCGGCGAACGCTCCGTGCTCGTGGCCGTCACCGGCGTCGGTATCACCAATGCGGCCATGACCACCGCGCTGTTCGTGCACCGGTTTCGGCCCTCGGAGCTGGTGTTCACCGGCTCCGGCGCGCGCCTCGACCCGACGCTTCGCACCGGCGACGTCATCGTTTCGAAGAAGACCTCGCACCACAACGCCGGCAATTGGACCGAGTCGGGGATGATCTACCGAAAGGTGCGTGGAGGGAGGAGCCATGAAGGGACGTGATAGGTGTCTGGGAAGGCTCCTGGAGCGAATCAGGACAGGTCGAGATCGGCGGGACTTACCTGGCCAAGTGGCAGAAGGTCTCTGGCGCTGGCTGATTCGAGCGGAAGTCTTCGTTCCCACGCACTGCGAAGGCTCGGGCTACTGCGACGCTAGACCGTGAGCGAGGAGGCTCGCCTTATCTTCCGCCGATAGAAACGCAGTGGCCACCGCGTTTCGTTGCGCCCGGCGGACGTCGCTCTCGGTGAGCCCCGCCGCCTCGGCGGCGACGGTGAGCTCGTAATTGAGGTCGATTCCGCTGATCGACGGGTCGTCGGTGTTGATCGACGCCAGGAGCCCCCGCTCGATAAAGAGAGAAAGCGGGTGGCTCTCGTAGCTTCGGACGCTCTGAGTCTGGACGTTACTCGTGAGACAGGACTCGATTCCTATCTCGTGCTTCGCGATGTAGTCGAGGAGCGTGGGATCTTCGGCCGCGCGCACCGCGTGGCCGAGCCGCTCCGCCCCGAGCTCGCGAATGGCCTGCCACACGCTCCCGGCGCCGGCGGCTTCGCCCGCATGCACGGTGATACGAAAGCCAGCGTCACGACCGCGCCGAAAATGCGGAACGAAGAGCTGCCCTGGCCACTTCGCTTCGTCGCCCGCGAGATCGAGCGCCGTGATGTGCTCTTTGTGCGCGACAAGCGCTTCGAGCTCGAGGCCCGCCGCCTCGGGAACGTCCGGCTGAGAATGCCGATGAGCTTCATCGATACACCGAAAACGCGCGCTCCCTCTTCCGCTCCTTCGACGACCGAGGCCACCACCCGCTCCGGCCGCAGAGCGTGGGCGCGGGCCATGAACAGAGGACTGAATCGGAGCTCGACGTGGGCGAGCCCCTCGCGGTGCGCGTCCGCGACGTTTTCATAGGCCACGCGGCGGCACGCGTCTTCGTCGCCCAGAACGCTCGACATCAGCTCGACCTTCGCAAGAAACGCCGGAAGATCCGGCTCCGGCTCCCGGATCTGAAGGTGAGGGCGCAAGCCTTCGACATCGTCGGCGGGAAGGCTCACCCGATGCCTGCGGGCGAGATCGAGCACCGTCTCGAGGCGCAGGTTCCCATCGAGATGACGGTGGAGATCCAGCAGGGGAAGTGTTTTGTCAATCACAGCTTCAACGTCGATAATGCAAGAGCCGCCTACGGCTCCAGGAGCCAGAACTGCGCTTCGTACTGCCAGACGGTGAACGCGATGCGCGCTCCGTCGGGGGAATAGGCGGGATGGGTCTTGTTCGAAGGGTCGAACGTGACTTGCGTGGGCGGCCCGCCTTTCGCAAGCACGCGAAACACCTGCTGGTATCCAGACGGCCCGGGCGCCACAAAGGCGATCCACTTCCCGTCGGGCGAAGCCGAGATCGCGGAGGTCCGCTCCTCGCACGCGAACTCGTGTACGAGGCGCGGGCGTCCTCCGCCGCGGCTTACGCGGTAGATCCCCTTTCGACCCGGGGCGAGGAGCGCTTCGATGGCGATCTCCTCGCTTCCGTCGATCCACTCGGCGTGGCTCACGTCTCCGGTGAAGTCGCGGAGCGGGACCTCGCTCTCGGGCCCGAGGAGCTCGCCCGACTCCGCGGCCACCCGCAGCACGTAAGCGCGTGCTTGCGCCTCGCGTCCTTTCGCCGTCGAGTAGAGGACGAAGCGGCCGTCTGCCGACCAGCGGGGCCAGCCGGTCTCGTATCCACCCTCCGTCAACTGGCGCGGAACTTTCGAAAAGTCGGACGGCACGATCCAGATATCGTCCGAAGGCCCATAGTGCGAGTGGAAGGCGATCCACTTTCCGTCGGGGGAGAACGCCTGACCCTGATCCTCCGAGGTCGAGGCGCTCACGATCCCGTGAGGCGCCTCCGCGGGAAGAGAAGCATCGAGCCGGATGAATCCCACGTGCTGCGAGATATCGGGGTAGTTGCGATCGTCGAGGACCCGCCGCCAGTTGCCGAAGGTGAAGGCGATCCGGCCGGAGGTCGTATCCCAGGAGGGAGTTTCGGACTGAAACGTGGTGAGCGCCGTCGTCTCACCGCCCGCGGCGGGCGACATCGCGAGAAAGGTTCGGTAGTCCTGCACCTTGAAGAGAACCCTCCCCGCGTCATCGACGGATGGGGCGTAGGTGTCCCGGGAGAAGCTCGTGAGCCTCTCGAGGCGCCCATCCGATTCCCGAAGCGACCAGAGATCCAGCGTGTCTCCTTCATTGGGCGAAGCGAAGTAGAGAATCTCACCGCCGGGCGAGTAAGTGAAGGAGCCGTAGACCTCCCGATCCAAGGTGGCCTCCGGAGCCGCATCTCCGCAGTCGCGATGAAGCCTCTCTTCGATGATGCAAGGCACTCGACCCGAACGAAGCACGGGATGACTCACGCGCCCCGGCGAAGCGCCGAGCCGTGTATCGCGACCTTCGACGTCGCGCCGGACGAGCGCGAATCCCTCACGCGTTCGCGCGATGCCGACCGCGGCTCCGTCGTCCCCGAAGGACACTTGAGAGATCTCCGCGGCGTCGGGCCAGAGAGGCTTCCGCCGGCCGCCCTCGAGATCGTAAACGTACCAGCGAGCCCCGGCTCCTCCCGAAGCCCGGTCGGGAACCGCGAGGCGCCGGCTGTCGGGGAGCCACACGATCTCGCGAATGTCGAGGCTCATGGGCTCGAGCTCGCGCACGGGCCCGCCTTCCACGTGCTGGAGCTTCAGGAACCGGCCCTCGGAGTACGCGATCCACTTTCCGTCGCGAGAGACGACGCCGATCGGGTCCCGGTGGCCGACGGGACCTTTCTGCCTCGCGGTGGTGACGTAACGAAGACGGGGCTCCGAAGAGGCGTCCCTCGAGAGAAGCAGGACGACGGCGAGGACGGCGAAGCGGCTCATAGGAGTGCGATTCTAAACCAGGTTCGGGCTTGACCATCCCTTTCTTCTTCTCTCCTGCCTTTTCGCCCTTTGCGTTCCTTCCCCGTGTCGCGTCCGGCGCGAGGATTTCTGGTAAGGTTAGCGCAGCGAAAGGCAAGCACGTTTCTCTGAACCGCTTTCGGCTTCGGTATGAACCTCGCCGTCCTTATCCTCAACTGGAACTCCGAGAAAGACACCGACCGGTGTATCCGCGCGGTTCAGGCCTGGGACCACGAATCGAACGTTCCCACCCCGTCGATCTGGGTCGTCGACAACGGCTCGCGGAAGGAGGGCTTCGAATGGCTGCGGCGAGCCCATCCCGAAGTGCGTTTCGTTTGCGCCGGTGTCAATCGGGGCTTTGCCGGAGGCAACAACCTGGGGATTGCGGCCGCGCTCGAGAGCGGGAGCGACGCCATCCTCCTCTTGAACAACGACGCGTCGATGGACGGGCGGTCGGTCGCGGCGATGCTCCAGGTCTTGACCTCTTCGCCGTCGATCGGCGTCGTGGGACCGAGTCTGTGGCACGGCGAGGGTCTCATCGCCGCGGGCGGAAGGGACATCGGCCGATACTCCGCCACCCATCTAAAGCCGCATCCTCTGCCGACTTACGTCGTGGACGTGGACTACGTCCCCGGCACCGCCGCTCTCGTCGCCAGACGAGTCTTCGAGGTCGCAGAAATGCTCGACGAGGACTACTTCTTCGCCGACGAAATGGCGGATCTGTGCTTTCGAGCGCGGCGGCTCGGGTTTCGTTCTGTCGCCGACCCGAGTGCGCGGGCGTACCACGATTTGGACCGCTCCGCGGGGATCCGGGACGGGCTTCATGCCTACTACGTCTACCGAAACCGGTTTCTCTACATCAAGAAGCATTGTGCGGGTAAAGAACGCTGGCTCTATCCCCTCTGGATCCTTCGGGGCGCCAAGGGGGTTCTGGCGAGCCTTCTGCGGGGCAATCGACTCCGCGCCCGGGCGATCGGACTCGGTCTTCTCGACGGGGTGAGGGGGAAATTCGGGGGCCAGAACGAGCGCGTACTTGGTTGAAGCTTCTGGGCCACGGGTCTCCGTCGTGATTCCCAACTACGACGGCGCGGCGTGGCTTCCGCGGTGTCTCGCGGGGCTCTCGGCGCAAGACTTCCGGGATTTCGAGATCGTACTGGTGGACAACGGATCCCGCGACGAGTCGTTGAGGTTCGTTGAAGAGCACCATCCCGCCGTACGGCGGATCGCCCTCGGACGAAATTTCGGCTTCGCCGCCGCCGTCAATCGGGGGATCGCCGCTTCCCGGGGCGTCTACGTTGCCCTCCTCAACAACGACACGTTCGTCGAGCCCGGCTTCCTGACCGCTCTCGTGAGCGCCCTCGAGCGGAGCTCGGAGGACACCGGCGCCGTACAAGCGAAGATGTTGTCCATGGAGAACCCCGATCGCATCGACGACGCCGGGGACCGGCTGTCGTGGACGGGCGCCGCCGAAAAAGAAGGTCATGGCCAGCCGGCGAGCGAGTTCACGCGGGCTCGGGAGATATTCTCGCCGTCGGCAGGGGCCGCCCTCTACCGCCGGTCTTTCCTCGAGGAAGCGGGCGGGTTCGACGAGAAGTTCTTTGCCTACCTGGAGGACGTCGATCTGGGCCTTCGAGGAAGGCTCCTTCAGTATCGCTACTGGTTCGAGCCCGCGGCCCGAGTGCTGCATCAGGGACACGGAACCGGGATTCCCAGAGCGGCTTACGTGCGCCTCTCGACCAGAAACCGCCTCTCGATCTTCGCCAAGAACGTGCCCGGCTCCCTGTTGCTCAAGCACCTGCCGAGCCTTCTCTACGGCCAGCTCTACTTTTTCATCGTCTACCGGAGACCCCTCCAAAGCGTCGCCGGTCTCCTCTCTTTCTTGTCTTGCCTTCCTCACGTTCTGCGCGAGCGAAGGCGCATCGGGCGGTCGAGGCGCGTTTCGGCCGCGGCGATCGACCTTATGCTCAGGACGGGCATGAGCGAGCCGCCGATACGACGACTGATTCTCGGGAAGCTCCGGCGATTTCGGCCGTGAAAGTCCTCTACCTCATGACCGCGCCGCCACCGGCCGTGGCGGGCACGGACTCCATAGTCCAGGAAGCCGAGTTTCTCCGGTCGCGTTTCGGCGGCGAGTTGACCTTCCTTCCGCCCTCGCGTCGGCCGCGCTCGCGCCTTCCGCGCTGGCTCTATGGATGGCACTCCTTGTCGAGGATGCGGCGCCTGGAACGGGACGTCGACTTGTGCCACGTCTATCACGCCGAGCTCTATTTTTTTCCGGTGCTTCGCTTTCTCCGAAAGCCCATCCTCTACAGCGTCGCGTCCGGGCTCGGGACCGAGAGGCGCATTCCGAGGGCGCGGTACGTTTCGAGGCTCGCGGGAATCGTCGTCCCGACGCCGGGGGAGCGGGAGCGCCTTCGGAATCGGGGCCACCGGAACGTCCACGTGATCGGGCCCGGGGTCGACGGCTCGAGGTTCCAAAAGACGCCGCCTCCGTCCGAGCCCGGTTTCGTCCTGTTTGCGGGCTCGGCGCCCTGGACGAAGAAGCAGTTTCGCACCAAAGGGGTGGACGCGCTCCTCGAGGTCGCGCGGCGAATGCCCGACCTCCGGCTCTTGTTCTTGTGGCGCGGCTTTTGGATCGACGAGATTCGAAGGCGGGTAAAAGGCCTCGGCCTCTCCGCTCGCGTCGAGATCCTCGACGAGTGGGTCGACGTCGGGAGCGCTCTCGGCCGCGCCCACGCGGCCGTGGTTCTCGCGGACAAGGAGCGGCTGGTGAAAGCCTATCCGCAGTCGCTACTCGAGTCGCTCGCCTGCGGACGACCGGTCCTGGTGAGCGAGGGCATCGCCATGGCGAGTTACGTACGGACGACGGCCTGCGGCGTCGTCGTGCCGAGGGTCGAAGCCTCGGAGCTCCATCGCGCCGTCGAAACCCTCCGCGGAAGCTACGAAGCGTATCGATCGAACGCTTGCCGGGTGGGCCAGCGGGATTTTCCGCTCGAGAGCCTGGTCCGCGGCTATGAAGCGCTCTACGAGTCCATCGGGGGGGCCACGCGAGCGCGCTGAAGCGCTCGAAGGCGAGAGAGCACGGGGTCGAGCTAGAGGGCCTGGCTCTGCTCCAAAACCTTCGGACCCCCAGCGGAACACCCCCCGGAGCCATAGCCGCGAGGATTGACGCCGCTCGTTTCGCTCTGTATCATTTTATCAATCCACTCACAATCCCTAGCTTACCTAGGATGGGCGGGCGGGCCCCAATTCCGCCTCGTAAGGAAGGTGTCCTATGGCAAACTCGAAAAGCGACAAGAGCAACGTCACCGCATTGCTGCTGTGCTTCTTTCTCGGTGTCTTTGGCGCCCACCGGTTCTACGTGGGCAAGATCGGAACCGGAGTGCTGCAGCTCTTCACCCTGGGTGGGCTGGGCATCTGGTCCTTCATCGACCTCATCATCATCGTGATCCAGAAGTTCACCGACAAAGAAGGCAACACACTGATGTTCGCCTGATCCGGGCCGGCGCCGCGACGCGCCCGCCTTTCGCCGGCAGCACGCTCATAGCGGGCGCGCAAGCTTGGGAACGGCTGGTACGTCGCGGCCGGTGCGGCGGCGCTTGGCTTGAAGCGCTCTACGAGTCGACCGGGGCTTCAACCCGAGCTTGCTGACGCGCTCGAAGCCGAGAGCGGACGCTCCGGAGTCGCCGTCTCATCTTGCGAAGCGCTCGACTCATTCGACGCTGGGTCCCCTCGGCGCCGGCCTTGTCCGGCGCCGGTCGAGGGTCGAGGCAGAACTCGATGAGGGGTTTCGCGACGTTCTCCCAGCGGTGCTCGGACGCGAGGGCGGCGAAGCGCGGCTGGTACGTCGCCTTCAGGTTCGGTGTACCCAGAAGCTCCAGGATCGCGGCCGCCGTCGCCTCGTCGTCACCGGGCGACACGAGCTTTCCGACGCCCTCGAGACGCACCCTTTCGCTCAGCACGTCGCCTTCGGTCGCGACGACGGGAAGGCCCGCCCAGAAGTAGTCGAGAAATCGCGAGCGGAACGCGAACCGGGCTTCAATGGATTCTCGATGAAGGCTGATACCGAGGTCGGCCTCGAGAAGGTAGTTCTGCCGGTCGTCGTAGGACACCCATTCGTTGAAGAAGACCGAGCGATCGAGGACGCCGAGGCTCCGGCTCAATCTGCGGACTTCGTCCACGGCGGCGGATTGATCGATCGAAGGATTCGGCCGGTCGACGCCCATGAAGAACAGCTTGACGTCGCATCGCGACCTCTCGATACGGCTGATGGCCTTCACTGCCGTTTGGGCGTCGAACCAGCTCCAGAGGCCGCCCCCCCACAACACCACCCGGTCGCCCACGGCCACGCCCGGATGGACACCTTTCAGGACCCGGCGCGTGTGGCGAGGGGGCAGAGACGACAGGCCGAAGGGCACCACTCGAATCAGCTGCCTCAGGCTCGAGTCCCGATCGTACGCGCCGGGATTGACTCGTCCCAGCGCGGACAACATCCCGAGAAAGTAGTCCCGTTGCCGTTCGCTCGCGCACAGCACGAAGTCCGCCGCCCGGAGCGCTACCGAGTGCGCCCGCAGGTAGCGCTCGTAGGTCTCGATGCGCGCGTCGCCGGGGGCGTCCCGGTGCTGCTCGAGACCCGCCAGCAGGAACGGATCGTAGGAGTCCACGACCAGCGGCTTTTCGGTCTTCGCCAGGAACGGATAGACCGCCAGAACCGCCCCCAGGGTGAGGATGACGTCGGTCTCCGCGGCGAGGGCGCGCAGCTCGCGCGGCTTTCTGCACAAAAGGGCGCGCGCGGGAAAGTCGGGTACGAGCGGCTCCGCGCCGTCCGCCAGAAACGGCGGCACGGCGAGGGTGACTCGAAAAATTCCGCTCAGCACGCGGGCCAGCTCAAAGAGTCGGATCCCCGGACCCGCCATATGCTTGCCAAGGGTATCGCTCGCGATCAGAAGGATCTTCCGGTCTCGTGCCGTCACCGCGACATCACCTCGGTAATCATTCTGTCGATCTCGGGCATGACCGCGTCCCGGCTGAACCTCGCGATCGCGAGCTCGTGGGCCCGGGTCGCGAACCGGAGCCAGAGGTCGGGACGAGTGTAGAGCGCAACCACTCCCTCCGCGAACGTCGCCGGATCGTCCGCGACGCAGGCGGACTCCCCGTTCGAAAGCCCGCTCCCTTCCGCGCCCGCGGTCGAGGCGACGAGCGGAAGCCCCAGGCTCATCGCCTCGGTGACCTTGTGCTTCACGCCGGAGCCGAAGCGCTGCGGTGCCACGGCGAGCCGCGTGCGAAAGTAGAGCGCTCGGAGCGCGGCTACGCTGGGATCGGCCCAGAGGGTCGCGTTTCGGCCGACGACCTCGCGCAGAATCTTGGGCGGTTGGCATCCCGCGATGTGCAGCTCGACGCCCGGAATCCGCTCTCGAATCCGGGGAAGCACCTCGAGGACGAAATAGAGAGCCGCGTCGGTATTGGGACTCCGCATGTTGTCGAAGAATCCGCCCACGAGGAGAATGCCGCTCCGCGCTTCGAAGCTCCGCACGTCGGGGCCGAACGTCAATTTCTCATGAATGGTCGGGACGGTGAACACCCGGCCCCTCCCGCCGAGCCTCGTTACCTGGCGGGCCTCGTCCTCGGTCACGGCAATGACGGCGTCCGCGCCTCGAACGGCTTCCGTTTCGGTTTTCAAAAGATCGGCGGCCTCTTTCCGCAAGTCCCACTTCGACGGCGCTCCCGGGTAGTCCACGAGTGGATACCGGTCTAGCTCCGCTTCTACCAGCACCCGCCGGTGCCACAGGGCTTCGCTGTCGTACAACACTTTCGCCCGCGGAGCGCGTCGCCGGACGATCTTATGGTAAGCGGCGAAGACCCGGGGGCGGCTCAGCAAAATGACGTCGTAGAGTCCGCCGCCGTCCGCGAGCCGGGAGGCGATCGTCTCCCGCGCGAGAACCTCGATTCCGAGCTTCCTCAGCTCCTGGACGCGGGGATCCCCGGTGGACGCGGGTTGGGCGCAGCCGACCGTCACCTGATAGCCGAGCTCGATCAAGCACGAGATCAGCTGGAACATCCTCGGATAGCCGCCGCCGCGATCGTAAGCCGGAAGCCGCTCGTCGATCGCGAAGACGGCTCCGGCGCTCGCGGTAGAGCGCGCCCGCAAGACCTCCAATCGGTCGTCCGGACGCGCGATCGCCTGCCGCTCCAGACTCTGGCTCCACTTCTTCTTGAACCTCTCCTGATTCAACCGCATCCACTCCTCGGCTCGCTCGCGTCCCGACGTTCCATACTCGGCATGGACCACCTCGGCGAACGGATCGAATACCACACGGTACCCTGCCTTCCGAATCTTCATGCACAAGTCGGAATCTTCGCAGTACAGGGGACGGTACGAATCGCAGAAGCCTCCGAGGGACGAGAACAGGTCGCTCTTGACGAGCAGGCAGGCGGCGGAAGCGAAATCCACGTCTCGTCGGAACATGTACTCGTCGCTACGGGGCTCGTCACCCCTTCCGTAGCCGAGGCTCGAGCCGTCGCGCCATAGAATCGCCCCTGCCTCCTGGAGCCTTCCGTCGGGACGGAGGAGCTTCGCTCCCACGGCACCGATGCGATCGTGCGAGTCGGCGGTCGAAAGGAGGCTCTCGAGAAACGTTGGGCTTACGCGGGTATCGTTGTTCAGGAACAAGAGAGTCCGCCCGCGCGCGATCGCCGCTCCCTGGTTGCACGCGTCGGCGAAGTAACGGTTGTCGTCGTTCAGGACCAACCGGGCGCCGCGAACGCGTTCTCGGAGCAGGTGCCTCGTACCGTCGGTCGAGGCGTTGTCGATGACGATGAGCTCGAACGGAACGGTGCCCGCGATTCCGCTCAGCGATTGAAGACACTCGGCGGTGAGCGCGACCTGATTGAAGGTAACGATGATGATGGAGACCGCGGGGGTCGCAGGGGTCGCGAAGTCCAGGGAGAGCTCCTCGACAGGCGCCGCGCTCGAAGGAATCGTGTCGATCGAGATCCGCCGCGGGTCGTTTCGGGCGGTGTCGAGCGAGGGGCGCGGGAAGGGACTCGCCGAAGGGTGGAGCTGGTAAGAGACCGCCTGCCGGACGGCCCTCCACCCGCCTTTTTTCCATCTCTTCGCGACGGACTCGAGGAGCTTTCGCGAGACCGACCAGGAGAATCCACCCTTGACGGAAAGATACCGCCCCGCCGCGCGCGCCAGGATGCGGAGATCGCTTGGCCACCTCATACGTGCGCGCTCAGAGGTCGAAAGCCGTGGGGCGATAGCGAAACCACCGGAGCATCGCTCGTGCGGGAACCCTGCGGCCCGACTGGATCCGCCGGCGTTTCGCCCAGATTCTTCGAAAGTTGGTCACGACGAATCGAAGCCCCGCGAGCGAGCTGCGCTCGAAGAGAAGGACATACGCGATGACACCGATGTCCCTCGAGAGCGAGGGCGCCGCGAGAGACAGAAGCTCCAGCCACGTCTGGTTCTTGATGCGAAGGAGAAAGCGGTTCTTGACCGAGTGCATGTTGATGGCGGGTGGGAGCTCCCGGCGGCGCTCCGGGAGGACCCTCCGGACGTGCGTCGCGAGGGCGGCGGGGGTGTAGACCGAGCTCCAGCCGCGCAGCCGCGCCCGCCAGGCGAGGTCCGCGTCCTCTCGATAGGCGAAAAAATCCTCATCGAAGAACTCGCCATCGAGGGCGACGTCGACGAGCATCGCCCGCCGATACAGGGCCGCCGCGCCGCTGGCGCCGAAGACTTCTTGCGGACGCTCGTACTGGCCTTCGTCGATCCTGCCCGAGCCCCGATCCAGGTGCCGCAGTCCCGGGGTCATGTAGATGCCGGCACTGTCGAGCACCCTGGGGCCATCCATTAGAGGCGTTCGAGGCGGTCTCAGGAGCTTGCCGCTGACCGAGCCCACCCGCGAATCCGAGCGGATGGCCCGCACGAGCTCGCTGAGGAACTCGGGCTCCATCTCAACGTCGGGATTGAGAGCGAGGTAGAGCTCGCCTCGCGTCAGTCGTATCCCCTGGTTGTGGGCCGCGGCGAAACCGGTGTTCGTCGGGTTTTTAACGAGACGGGCGTCCGGAGCGCAGGCTTCGATCCGGGCGAGCGTTCCGTCGCTCGAAGCGTTGTCGATGACGACGAGCTCGACTTGTCGGTAGTTCTGTTTCTGAACCGACGAGAGGCAGCGCTCGATGAAGCGTTCCGAGTCGTACGAGACGACCACGACGCTCACGAGAGGATCGCTCTCCCAAGCGCGAGATGATTGACAACCGTGGTCTAATATCGCGCCTGGCAAATCAGCCTCTTCTCGTTCGAGCCCGTCACCCGCTATTCTATGACGCCTCACGATTTTTCCTCTTGCATCATCGGGCCGTACTCTTTTATTCTTCATGGAATCCTTGGGCCTCGGTTGGACGTTCGTATGCTGACCCGGCGATGAGATCGAACGCTTGAAGCTCGCCATCCTCGGGACGCGGGGCATCCCCGCGAATTATGGAGGGTTCGAGACTTTTGCCGAGGAGCTTTCCTCTCGACTCGTCGAGAGGGGTCACGAGCTAACGGTGTATTGCCGTTCTCACTACACGCCTCGCGGCGTCCAGTCGCACAAAGGAGTGCGGCTCGTCGTCCTCCCGAGCGTTCGCACCAAGCATCTCGATACTCCGGCGCACACCCTGCTGAGCGTCGCCCACGCCCTGTTCCAGCGATTCGACGCGATTCTCCTCTGCAACGCGGCGAACGCGATCTTTCTGCCCCTTCTGCGCCTTCGGGGAGCGCGGCTCGCGGTAAACGTCGATGGACTGGAATGGCGGCGCAAGAAGTGGGGGAGCTTCGCCAAGGCGTACCTTCGGCTGGCCGAGAGTCTTTGTCATCGATGGAGCGACGCTCTCGTCACCGACGCGGTGGCGGTGCAGTCTTACTATCGCCGCCGATACGGCGGCAGTCCCCTGTACATTGCCTACGGGGCGCCCACCGAGGCGGCGTCGTCTACGGAGGTCCTCGATCGGTATCGGCTTTCGCCGGGGCGCTACATCCTCTACGTGAGCCGCTTCGAGCCCGAGAACAACGCTCACCTCGTGGTCGAGGCCTATCGGAGTCTCGACACCACCTACCCCTTGGTCATGGTCGGCGACGCTCCCTATGCGAGCGGCTACAAGCGGACGCTGAAAGAAGGCGCCGACCCCCGCGTGCTCTTCCCGGGAGCGATCTACGGGAAGGGGTACCGGGAGCTCATGAGCCACGCCTACTGCTACGTCCACGCCACGGAAGCCGGTGGAACCCACCCCGCTCTGATCGAGGCGATGGGAATGAGTCGCGGCGTTATCGTCAGCGATACCCTGGAGAACCGGCACACCGCCGGCGACGGCGCCCTCTACTTCTCCCTCTCCCGGCCTGAGGACCTGGCCCGGACGCTTCGTCTCGCCGTGGCCGAGCCCGATCGTCTGAGGGAGCTGGCGGCGCGCGCACGCAAGCGGGTTGCCAGCACCTATTGCTGGGAGAAGGTCACCGACGCCTACGAGGCTCTGCTGACGGGGTTGGTGGAGTCGGGCGATACCGCCGGCATCGCTTTTCCCCAGTGAACCGAGGAGACGCCCGAGATTTGAGCACGCTGGTGAAGCCCTCGATCGAGGGCGCGAGCGCGCGCGCGTTGAACGAGCGCGAAACAGGGCTCGCCCTTCCAGCTCCCAGTCGCTCCGCTGCCGCCGTTTCACTCCCCTCGAACCTGCCCCGATCGCACCAGCGGCTCTCCAGGGTCATCAAGCGAGGTGTCGACCTGGTCCTGGGGACGTTTCTCGCCCTCGTCTCTCTGCCGCTCGCAATCGCGATCACGCTCGCGATCAAGCTCACGTCGTCCGGTTCCGTCCTCTTCAAGCAGACGCGCCTGGGACTCAACGGGCGCCCGTTCACCTTTCTGAAGTTCCGTTCGATGGTGGCGAACGCGCACGAGCTGCGTCCGAAGGTCGCGCACTTGAACGAGGCCGACGGTCCCATCTTCAAGCTCATGCGCGATCCTCGGGTGACGCCCCTCGGTCGGTTTCTCCGGCGGTCGAGCCTGGATGAGCTCCCCCAGCTATGGAACGTGCTGACGGGTGACCTGAGTCTCGTCGGCCCGCGCCCTCCATTGCCAGAGGAAGTGCTCTTCTACACTCCCACTCAAAGGCGGCGGCTCGACGTGAAGCCCGGCATCACGTGCCTTTGGCAGGTGCGAGGTCGGAGCCTTCTGACGTTCGAACGGTGGGTCGAGCTCGATCTTCGCTACATCGACGAATGGTCTTTGCTGCTGGACTTCGTGATCCTGCTCGAGACGGTGCCAGCTGTCCTCAACCGAAGAGGAGCCTGGTAGCGCAAAGAAGGAAATCCAAAACAAGGGGGATAGGGGGACAGGAGGGGATAGGGAGATGAGAATTTGGCCAATAGGTTCTGATTGGATTCATCCCCCGATCTCCTCCTATCTCCCCATCCCCCTTTCTTAATCCTTTTCCGGTTCCCAGCGAATTTCACCGAGGGCGATCCCGAGCTCGCGGAAGTCGATGGAGGGAGCGGCGTCGGTGAAGGGTCGAAACGTGGGGCGGGCCTGGAGCTCAAGAAACAGCGAAGAGTCTCGAGGCTTACCGAGCTCGAGCAGGATCTCTTCCCATCCACCTCGCAGCACGCCCTGAAAGACTTCACGGCCGTCGACCCGGATTCTGACCTGAACCGGATGCGCCATTGGGTGTGGATGGCCGTTGGCGAGAGGTAGGACCAGGTGCTTGTCCTTCCAGGGCAGTCGAAGCGCTCCGTATCCCGTCGTCCACCGAAAGGTTCGGCCCTCGCTCTTCTCGATTTCGTGAAGCCCGACGCTGAGGTTTCCGGAACCCGAGAGCGGCGCCACCGCGAGAGCCCGCCAACCGGCCACGACGAGCGTCAGCGTGAGTAGCGCCGCTCCCGGGCGGCGTCCAAAGCGGGCCGCGGCGCCGAAGGGAGCCGCCGCCGCGAAGAGGATCCAGCTAAGCCATTGGATGTTCTTGAGGTAGAACGGGTCTTGAACGAGCCCGACGACGGCGAAACCCACGAGGCTCAGAAGGGGTCCCAAGGCGCGGTTCCGCGAGACGTCGGTTCTCGAGGCACGCCAAAGTCCGAGCGCGAGGGCGCCTCCGCACGTCAGAAGCGCCGCGAGACCGAGGGCACCCCGCTCGACGGCAACATTAATATAGACGTTATGAGCATCGTCGCGGTAACCCCAGGCGAGCGTCGATCCGCGCGGATGCAAAAGATCGTAGGCGGGCGCGAAAGCCCCGAGACCCCAACCGAGAACGGGTCTCTCGAGGAACAACTCCGCGGACGCCCTCCAGAGATGAGTGCGGCCGGATAGATCCGAGACGGAGCTCGAAAGGCGCGCGAGCGTGGGGTCCAGCGTCTCGGGATTCAGAAGGATCACGGCCGCTCCGCAGGCCATGGTCCCTGCGAGAAAGAGGAGTCCCCGACGGACGTGCGCGCGAGTTGCCACTTGGATCATTCGGGAACGTCCCGCGCACAAAAGCAAAGCGACTCCCTGCGCGAGTGCCGCGATCCAGGCGCCCCGCTGTTGGGTGAAGAGAAGTGTCACGGGGCTCGCGACGACGAGACCCGCGGCGAACGCGCGAGCGTAAGGACCGCCCGACGCGAGAGAGAGCACCGCGAAAGGCGCGGCGAGGACGACGTATTGTGAGAGCCAGCCGGAGTGGAAGAACAGGGAATGGAGCCGCGTCTCGTAGAGCGGCCCTCCCGTCGCACGATAGCCGTCGAGGGAAATGAGCCCGCCGTGCTCCAGAAGCCCGAGGAGGAGAACCAGACCCAGCCCCGTTCCGACGGCGACGCCGAGCGCTTCCACGGAGGCGCCGAACGCACGGCGAATCGCGAGGTACAGAAGGAAACCGAGACCGAGGCTGAGGAGGGCCCGCAAGGTGTAGAGAACCGACCAGGGAGGAGCCTCGGGAAGAGAGAGGGCGAGATGCAGCAGAGCCGACGGGCTGAAGGACGGCGGGTGATAGGCGAAGGGAACGAGCGAAGCAGCGCTGACCAGCACCAGGAGAAACGCGAGCCGATCGATCCCCGTCGTTTGATGCGGGCCCGCCCTCCATGAGGTCGCGATCGCGGCGAGCGCTGCGGCGTCGAGAGCGCCGAGGTAGGGTCCGCCGGGAGGCGCTCCGAACAGCGGCAGGCACAGGGCGAGCAGGAGAACGCCTCCGCGAGGGCGAAAGAGTCCGGCGATCAGAACCGCGGGGGGGAGGATACAGACCAGCGTCTCGAACAAGCGTGTGCCGCCGGGGAATTATAATGCCTTCGCCTCCGGATTCCCGCGATTGACTTGGATCCCTGAGGAGTGAACGCGATCACTTCCGGACTCTTCTTCAAGCTGGTGGTGGCGGGAGCCTCGACGAAGTGTTTCAAAAGCGGCCCCACCCAGCCGTCGGACCACGCCTGTTCGTGGAGGAGAAGGGCCTCGGTCGCCGCCGAGGGAGCGCTCGCGGAAAGCCGCTGCAACGCGCGGTGAGCCGCGCCCCGTGCCCGTCGCGCGAGCGCCGGCAGGATAGCCGAGCGCAAGACCCGCTCGGGAGCGAGCAGCGTAGCCAGGACCGCGTGCGGCAACGAGCGTAGACGCTGGCGACGGCGCCAGAGCTCTCGCGCGGTTCGAAGCCTGCGCATCGCTCGCCCGCGCCGGTCGAGCCGAAACATCTGGTACGAGAGGGCTAGTCGAAAGCGCCGCGGCGACCAGACGGGGCCCCAGTACCGGCGGCTGATCGCGACCACCTCGCGCAAGCGGCGCTCCTCGCCGCTCGTCACGGTCTTCGACTCGGAGTGGAGACGGTAGGTCGAAAGGACCTGGTCCAGGGGGTGGAAGCGGTAGCGTCTCGAGAAGCGGCAGAAGAGGCCGTAGTCCACCCACGAGTCCTCGAGGACGGGTCCGCACTCGCGCCACACCTCGGCCGTCCAGAATACCGAGGGCTGGGGGATGGTGTGGCCTTTCCACACTTCGAGGACGCGCGCGTGGGAGCGGAACCGGCTGGGGTGCTCGATTCCGAGCGGTCGCCCGTCGGAGTCGGTGAAGAGACAGCGGCCCATGACGACGTGGCGGCCGCGCTCCGGATCGATCTCGAGCGCCGCCCGCTCGAGGGCGCCGGGCAGCAGCGCGTCGTCGGAGTTGAGGTACGAAAAGAGGCGGCCCGTGGCTTCTTCGAAGCCGCGGTTGATGTCCGCGCCCTGACCGCGGTTGGGCTGCGTGATGCGAGTCGCGAGGTAGGGCGCATAGCGGTCGATGATCTCTTGCGAATCGTCGGTGCTGCCGCCGTTCACCACGATGTACTCGAGGTCGGGATAGCCCTGCAGCAGGACGGAGCGCAGCGTTTCCTCGAGGTAGCGCGCCTGATTGAATGCCGGGGTGACGATGCTGATTCGCGGCCAGGGTGTGCCGTCGGGGCGCGTCGGCGGAAGCCTTCGGCACTCCTCGGTCCAGGGCCACCCGCTCCTCCGCGCGGGAGGCTCGGGGAGCTCGGCGAGCGACGGTAGCTTCGGCGTCACGGCCCCGGGCCCGGCCTGCGCTGTCTCGGCCGCAACCAGCTCCGTCAGGATGTCGTTCACCGACTGAGCTTCCCCCTCGCGGGCTCCGCCGTCGACGACGATGTGCTCAACACTCGGGTAGTCCTGCTCCCGCACACTCCGGATCGTCCGGATCGGTGAGCGCGTCGTGACCGTGGCTGACCGTCACGATGCTGATCTCGGCCATCGCCGTTCCATCGGAGTCGGGCTCCTAGGCCGTTCGGGCATGGTGGAGGGCCTTCAAGACGCTCAGAGAGAATTCCTCCCAGGAGAAAGAGCGCGAGCGCCGAACGCCCCGAAGCGTCAGGTCCCGTCTCACGTCGGAGTCGGTCAACACCCGGCTCAGGGCGTCGGCCAGAGCCTCGTCATCGTGCGGGTCCACTAAGAGGGCGGCGTCTCCGGCAATCTCGGGCAGGCTAGCCGCGTTGCTGCATACGACGGGGCAGCCCATGGACATCGCTTCGACCACGGGCATTCCGAACCCCTCGTAAATCGAGGGGAAGACGAGCGCCGCCGCCGCCTCGTAGAGTACCGGCATATCCTCTGTCGGACAGTAACCGAGGAAACGCACCTGGCGGTCGAGCCGGAGACGCGAGACCAGGGCATCGATCTCCGGCTGGGCTTCCCGCGGCTCGCCGGTGCAGACGAGCGAGGGCGTGAGGCCCCGATCGTCGCGCAGCAGCGCCAGGGCTCGAAGGGCGGACAGATGATTCTTGTGGTGCCAGGTGTGCGCCGGGAAGAACAGGTAGCCCCCTTCCTCGAGTCCATGTCTCGCGAGCACCGACCGACGACGTCGCGGAGTCACGAGACCCGGTCGGAACCGGTCATCCGCGGCGAGCCAGGCGGAGGTGATTCGGTCGGGCGGTATCCGGTATCTCTCGATCGCGACTCGCCGTGTGAACTCCGAGATGGCGACGGTGAAGTCGGCCTTCCGCACGGAGCTGCCGTAAACGCGCTCGCGCTCTTCGAGCCGCTCAGGGGTGAAGAACTGCGGGTGGTGAAGATGCTGGAGATCGAGAAGGAGGAGGACGTTTCTGAGCCCGAAGAGATCGGGTCGAATCCACCCCTGGGGAGAAAGGGCGACGTCCGCTTTCAGCTCGTGCAGGAACCGAAGCCGCCCGACGTTCTCCTCGGCAATGACCGGCAGCTTCAGGCGCGAAAGGAATCGATCTCGCACGCGCGCGGAAAGACGCTTCATCGCGCGAACGGGGCCATCGACCACGAGGACTTCGACGTTGTCCGCGGCCGCCGCATCGTGCTCGTAGCGCATGTTCGGGGCCGTCAGAAGCCGATAGCGGTTGGTCCGATCGATTCGCGTCAAGTGCTCCAATAGGGAGTGGGCGAGGTTCTCGGCCCCTCCCGCGAGACCCGAGCGCTTCATCCAGCGGAGGTCGACGACCGTGCTCGATGGGTGGGGGTCCGATCGCCTGGTGCTGGCCAGGTGGCGGATGACTGTCATCCTAGCCTTCGAGGGCGTCCTTGGTCGGGTTCGAAACGTTTTCACGCGAAACGACACGGGAGGATAGACGAGCTGCTGGCCGATCCCGGTTGCCGCACGGCGGAGAAGAGTGTAGCATGCGCCACGAAAAACCTAGCGACTGTCATTCGACTGGATTGGACCGGATCCGTAGTGTCGCCTCGCCTCGGCCACTCGTCCCGGTTTCTTCACGCCGCGCTGCGAAAGCTCGCTCGCTCCTCCATTCTCCAAGCCCTGCGACGTTTTCGTTCCGCTTGGGGGCGCGAGGCCCGGGCCATCGCGAGCTCCGGCTTGTTCGACGACGAGTGGTACCTGAAGCAGAACCCCGACGTTGCGGCGGCGGGAATGAGCCCCATCGAGCACTTCGTGCGGTACGGAGCGAGGGAGGGCAGGAACCCGAGCCAGGCCTTCGAGACCCGGTGGTATCTTCGGCGGAACGCCGACGTCGCGGTGGCGGGGATGAACCCCTTCGTTCACTACGTGCTTCACGGAAGAGCCGAGGGAAGATCGCCCCGTCCGAAGAAGCGAGGTCTCGAAGGGGTGCGCTCGTCTGCCCCGCCCGTTGCGCTTGCTCCGCTCGCTCACACGCCCGGCGCCGTATATCGAATCACCGAGGAGCGAGGGTCACCCGCAGTGGGTGGAGCGTGCCGTCCCGTCATTTGCGTCACTCACGTTCAGCCCTGGCCGCGAAGGGCCGGGAACGAATACCGCATCGGCCGGATCCTCGACTGGCTCCTGACACGAGGCCATCCCGTCGTCGTCGTTCACGCGCCGCTTCCGGGTGAGGAGCCCTGTCGCGGGGGGTTTCTCGGGGTCGCCGCGCGTTACGGCAACGCTGTCCTCTGCCGAAGAGACGGCCGCGTGGAAGCGACCTTTACATCCGTGGAAGCGAGCCTCGCTTCGCTCCACGGCCTCGCCGTCGGTAAGAGCACCTCGATAGCGAGAAAGCCCGTGGGACGGTTGGGCGAGCTCGAGTGTTTCTTCTGCCACGACGCGCTGATGGGAGTCGCGGTCGAGCTCGAGCGGCAGCTCGCGCCCGCGATTCTGTACGTCAACTACGTCCTCATGACCAGGTTCCTTCCGCGGACTACGGGGCGGAGCCGCTCTTTCATCGATACCACCGACGTCCTCTCGACCATGAGCGAAAAGGTCACGCGATTCGGGATGCCCGGCGGTCTTTCGATTACGCCCGAAGAAGAGACGCGGCGGCTCCGGCAAGGGGACCTCATCGTCGCCATCCAGGCACGCGAGGCGGCGCTTCTCCGGCGGATGGTCCCCGGGCGGCCGGTCGTCACCGCGGGGGTCGATTTCGAGGTGGGACAGAAGCCTGTCCACCGTTCGCCCGCGCCTATGGTTCTTTGCATCGCGTCGGACAACGCTCTGAACGTCAAGGGGCTCGGCGATTTTCTTCGCTTCGCCTGGCCCCGGATCCGAAGAGAGATCCCTCGCGCTCGATTGGTGGTTGCCGGCAAGGCGGGCGATGCGGTCGAGATCGACGATCCGAGAGTCGAGGTCGCAGGCGTCGTCGAGGACGTTTCCGCGCTCTACCGCGACGCCTGGGTGGCGATCAACCCTGCGGTCGGCGGCACGGGGCTGAAGGTGAAGACGGTCGAGGCGCTGGCCCACGGATGTCCGATCGTGACCTGGCCCAACGGGGTCGAAGGGGTAGGAGTGGAGCTCCTTCGGCATTGTCACGCCGCGGAGGACTGGTTCGAGTTCGGTTGCAAAGTCATCGCCGTCCTGAAGGAGCCTCACGCCCGTCGTGTCGACGACGAGGAGCGCGCGAGAACGAGGCGCGCGCTGTCCGCGGAGACGACGTACCGCGAGCTCGCGGTCTGGCTCGAGGGGACGTGAACGAAGATCTTCTTTCGACCCTCGACGTTCTCGTCGACTGGACTGGACGGAGCGACCTGACGGAGCACGGCTCTTGGAGCCCGATCGACGAGTTGCGCCCTTGTCTCGAGTGGGCGCGCCTTGGCGCGCGAGTCAAGGTCGCGATGCCCGAGGGCGTGCCGGAGGCGGCGCGGTTGCCTCCGGGCCCGCCTCCGGGCATGGCAGTTTCGATCGAGAGCGATCCCGTGGCAATCCTGCGCAAGCGCATGACCGCCGCGTCTCTCGAGGCGAGAGACCTTTTGATCTGCTTCACCACGGCTCTCCCGGATGTCGAGGTCCTCCGCCGGTTGAGGGACGCGCTCGCGGTCGATCCGATGTTCGGCGCCGCAGCGCCGCGGATCGCCCTCCAGCCGTCCGGCGGTTTGCTCGCGCTCGAGCCGGAGCGGCGCGACCCGGAGGGCATGGTCGTTCCTCCGAGCCGGATTCTGGAGCTCGACGACTACTACGTTCTTCCCGAGCTCGTCCTGCCCTGCATGCTCGTCAAGAGCCGGCTCCTTTCGAACCTCGATCCGCCGCTCGCAGGTGAGCGAGATCTGCCGGAGGCGCTCTGGGACGTGCTCCGTCGGGCCCGACGCTGCGGCTTTCGAGTCGTCGTCGACAACCGCATCAGAATCCCGGTCGAGAACGCTCGGGCGGGATTGACTCCGGAGATTCGTCCGCTCTCGCTCGCGGAGGACGATGGCGATCGGGCTCTTTCCGAGAGTGCGCTCGGTCGGATTCCCGGTCTTCGCCTCGAGGGCCTCCTTTCCGCCGCCAGCCGGCGGGGAGAAGGCGCCGCGCCGATCCTTCTCGACTGTACCGGGTTGAGCCTGACTTTCAATGGGACGTCCGCGGCCATCCTCGGACTGCTCGACGGGTTCCATCGGCTCGGCCCCGCGGCGGGGGAGGTCGGCATCCTGGCGCTCGCTCCCGCACGATCCTACTTCCGCCTGGAGGAGCGGTATCCCAGACTCCCGGGAGTCGATCCGAAAGACGCTTCTTCCTGGGGGGTCGCGCTGCGCCTCTCTCAGGCATGGCGCCTGTCGACATGGGTCGATCTCCACCGGCGGGCCCTCGCCGTTTTGGCGGTCATCCTCGACACGATCGCGATCGACATCCTCTACTCGGCGCCGGAGGGCGCCGAGGAAGCCTTCGCCTTTGGCGCCGAGCACGCCGATGGCTTGACGTACGTCTCGGAGTTCTCTCGAGATCAGTTCCACCGCCGCTTTCGCGTGGACCCCGCGGTCCGGGAGATGGTTCACTATCTGAGCTTCGACGCCGAGGACCACGTGACTCGAGGGGCGACACGGACGAAGAGCGAGCCGTTCGCTCTGATCGTCGGCAACGACTACGACCACAAGGACGTGGACCGGACGGCGATGGCGCTCGCGGATGCGTTTCCCTTCCGGTCGTTCAAGGCGATCGGATTGAGCGACGACTTCGCTCACGCGCGGCCGAACGTCGAGGCGGTCCCTTCGGGGTCCCTCCCGGCCGAGGCGCTTCAGGACCTCTACTCCCGGGCGAGCTCCATCGTTTATCCGTCATTCTACGAGGGGTTCGGTTTGCCGATCGTCATGGGTCTCTCGCTCGGCAAGACGGTCGTCGCCCGGCGGTCCCCGCTGCTATGTGAGATCGCCGACCGGGTTCTTCCTCACGGAAAGCTCCTCGGTTTCGAGCACTACGCGGAGCTGGTCGAGATCCTGGGCTCGGTGTTGCACGGCGTTGCCGTCGAAGGGCTCCCGCTTGGAGGAGGGCTCGGGCCGGAGGGCCGCCCTATGTCCTGCACCGCGATTGCGGAACGCCTCGCGAAATTCGCCCGGGAGTGCGCTGCTCGCGGCGGCGGTGAAAAGTGGCGCCGCCGGGACGCCGCTCTCCGCTACGTGCGGGCTCCCCGGTGAGAATCGAGAGCTTCGGCTCGTCGCTCAACGTATTCCGTCTGGCGCGCCACCTCTTTGCGCACCGGGGGTTGATTCGGCAATTCGTCCGGCGCGAGATTGACGCGCGCTACCGCGGGTCGCTGCTCGGACTGCTGTGGTCCTTCCTGAACCCGATCCTCCTGCTCAGCATCTATACTTTCGTCTTCGGAGTCATCTTCCGCGCTCGGTGGCCGGACGCCGGAAGCGAGCGCCTGAGCGAGTTCGCCGTCACCCTTTTTTGCGGGCTGATCGTCCTCAATCTATTCGGTGAATGCGTGGGCCGGGCGCCAGGAATCATCGTGGGCGCCGCCAACTACGTGAAGAAGGTCGTCTTCCCTTTGGAGATCCTGCCGGTGGTCGCCCTGGGCTGCGCCCTGTTCCACGCCCTCGTCAGCCTTTCCGTCCTGCTCGCGGCGAACCTCCTCGTGAACGGCGTGTTTCGCTGGACGCTGCTGCTCGTGCCGGTGGTGGCGCTGCCGTTGCTGATGCTTACCCTGGGATTGAGTTGGTTTCTGGCCAGTCTGGGCGTCTTCATCCGCGACCTCAGCCATGTGGTCCGGCTGATCTTGCATGTACTGATGTTCGCTACGCCGATCTTCTACCCCGTGGAGGCGCTCCCCGAGGCTTTCCGATCGTTGCTCTACCTCAACCCCCTGACGGCCGTGGTGGAGGACATGCGGCGCGTCGTGCTGTGGGGGCTCCTGCCCGACTGGCCGCGCCTTTTGGTCTGGGTCGCAGTGGACGGAGCGGTGATGGTCCTCGGCTACTCCTGGTTCGCCGCCACCCGGCGAGCGTTCGCCGATGTGCTCTAGCTGCCCTCCTTAATTTATTTTTCTTACACTCCCAAAGACTACGCGGAGGGCGACGGACGCGGTGGGTCGATCAAGCTCCAGACGAAGGCGGAGAAGGACCCGAGGAAACGGGATGCCGCGAGCGCCTCCTCGGCCGGTGAGCCGTCAGGCGGATTCGCGAGAACCGCCCGGTAGAGTCGGAGCCAGCGCGCGAGTCCATCGTCGAAGCCGGCGCGGCTCCGGATCCAGTCGGAGACGCGGGCCGCGTCGCTGGCGTCGTACCGGTCGAGCTCGCGCTCTATCCCCTTGAGGGAGACAGGCTCAGTGATGGCGCGCATCCCGAAGTTCCAGGGGCGGAGCCGCTCGAGATCGGCCGCGGTAACCATCGGGCCGAGTCCCGTGGGGCCGAAGAGCACGACGGCGCTCCCCACGGCCATGGCCTCGAGTGCTGAACGGGCTTTCGTGAAAACGATATCGTACTCCGGCAGTACCTGTTCCGGCGCCACCGTCAGCTTGTCGACGCCGGATCCGAGGGTATGGAGCTCGATCGCGCGTCGCTTGCATGCCTTGCGCAAGGCGGAGAGTACCGGTCCATCGCCCAGGTAGTTGCTGAAGACCAGGGCTTTTCGGGGCCGGGAAGGCAGGGGGCCGCGCGGGCGGAAGCGATCGAGGTCGACCCAGTTGTAAATCACGGAGTTCCGCTCCTCGGGGATGCCGGCTTCAACCAGCCGCTCGCGGCAATTCCAATCGACCGCGACGTAGCGGGCGATGCGCGGAAAGATCGGAGGCACGTCGTAGCCCGACGTCCGGTCGTGACAAACGAAAATTCCCGGCGCCTCTGGGAATCGCAGAAGGGCCGCGAGCGCGGGGGCGTTGTGGTGGCCGTGAATGATGTCGGGAGCCTCGGGGAACGAATCGAGGTCGCTCGAGACCGGGACTCCCGCCGCCGCGATCTCCGCGCCGATGGACCCGAGACGCGGACTGAATACCCACGGCCGGTGGCCGGCTCTCGCGAGACCGAGGGCGAGATCGCGCACGTAGGTCTCGGTCCCGGTGCGCGAGGCGAGAGTGACGTTGGTGATGAGGACAGAGAGACCCGGCGCTTCGAAGGCGGCGCTCTCAGACGGCGTCATCGCGGAGCGCCTCTTCGAGGGGCTTTATGTGTTGGCGATATCGGACGACCTCCCGGAAGCGTCCCTCCGCGACCCGCCGCTCTCCGAAAGTCTCGTAGTACGGTTTTTCGTCCGCTCCGGGCAGGACCGTGCGGCCCTCCACCCGGTATAGACATTCGCACCGGAAGGACTCGATTCCTTCTTGGGTGAGGGCGGCGTCGACTTCCTGGTGCATCTCGGGGTAACTGCGAGCGGCCAGGAGCTTCCGCTCGAACGCCGCGTCGTCGAGCCACGAGCGGAAGGCAGGCTCCTCCGTCTCCTCCGTCTTCGGCGTCTTCGGCGCCGTGCCCGCCACGGGACAACTGAGGTTGTCGATGGCCGCCGTTCGACGGACCCTAGCCACGGCCGCGTCCAGCAGGAGCCGGCACAGATCGTGTCCCGTGTTGTAGCCTTCGGCGGCGTCGCCGGCGACGACGCGACATCCGCTCTCGAGGAGGCTCTCAGCGAGCCGGTCGACGAGGTCGCGGAAGAAGGCGACGTCCCTCCGGAGAATCCTCTCGTACAGCTCGCGGTCGCTGCAGACGCCGAAGAGGGGTGTCGGTCTCGCTCGGGCGGCCTCGAGGACTCGCCGGCTCGATTCGAGTCGCGACGTCCCGGCGCTTCCCGAGCCGTCCGTCAAAATGAACACCCAGGGCCGCGTCCGCTCGAGCCACCCGTGAAGGTGCAGCTCGTGACCCGGATGGGCCACGACGAGCGCCGTGGTACCCTCATCTGTCTCAGGCCTGCGCACGGACGTACCCCAGCTCCTCGAGCATCCCCGACGCCGCTTCCCGAAAGCGAGCCTGCGCTTCTTCCGGCATCTCCGCTCGGAACCGGCCGATCCGCGAGGAGTCCGGGGGGAACTGCGTCATCCACTGCTGCTCGAGCCGCTCTCGTTTGGTGAGGGGCGCGAGACCGCCGCGGCCCTCGTGCTCCGAAATGCGCTCCGGCACCCGCGTGTAGTAAGCGAGCATGCCCGGTTCGAATCCGAGCTCGAGGAAATCGCAGACGCGGCGGAGAACCGCTTCCGGAGCGCTCACCAGATCCTCGTAGCGTACCTCCAGGTATTTGCGGCACCGCGCTGCCTCGGACCGCGTTCGCCGGATTCGGTCGGCCCAGTCACGGGCCGCGTCCTCGAAAGAGGGGCCGGGAGAGAACCAGAGAGGCCGGACCGAGATCGCGACGTCACGGCCGTCTCGAAGGATATGGACGAAGTGAGCCTCGGGCATCAGGTCCTGGATGGCCGCGAGGTGCAAGCCGTAGGACGGCGTCTTGTCACCGAAGCGCTCCTTGCCGAAGCGCTCCGCGTACTGACGATAGAAAGTCCGCAGCCCGGCTGACGTAGTGAACGGCCGAAGCGCCTCGACCTGTTTCACGAACCGGGTCTCGTCGAGATGGAAGTCGGGCCAGCTCTCGAAACCGAGAAGCGTCGAAAGGAACCGGACGCGGGCGTCGTCCCCTTCGCGCGCGAGAGCGGCGAGCGCAGGAAAAAAGCCGGTCTCCGGGGGCACGGCCAGCTGCGAGTGAGCATCGAGCATGAATCGCAGAAGCGTAGTGCCCGATCGGGGAACGCCGACGATCCAGGGGCTCGGGAGCCCCGGTTCATGCGGAAGCATGGTGCCCGGTCGCAATCTCCGTCGTGACTGTCATCGCCAGGTCGAAAGCGCCCAGCCGATCTTCGCGCCCGTCCGCCAGGACCTCGAGCTCGAGCGCTCCGGTCTGCTTCTCGAGGAGCAGGGACGTCGTGGGGGACGGTCCGTACTCGAGCCTCAAGTTGATGAAGTAGGTCCCCGGAGTCAACGATGCCGCGAACTCGAATCGCGCGCGGCATTGGTACGGCTCGGAGGGGAGGGGTCCATCGCCGGTGAGCCGAGCGCGCCGGCCGGCGATCGGTATCCGGTGGTCGTTCAAGATCAGGAGGCCGAGGTGCACGAAGGAGAGCCCGGCTTCGAGCGTCACCTCGACGTCGATACTCACCGGTTCGCCGGGCGCGACGGCGCGCCTCGCGGCCTCTGTACCGGTGAAGAAAGCCTCGGAGATACATCCTTCGCGAGCGCCAAACGAGGGGAGCGCGCCCACTCCGACGGAGGGCTTCGGCAGGAGCCGCGAGGGGGCCCCGGCGCTTCGGCGCTGCTGGTCTCGCACATCTTTCAGATAGCACTCCGCGACCTCGTCGATCGCGCCGATGGCGCGGCAACGACCGCCCTCGAGGTACAGGGCGCGGTTACAGAGCGCGCGGATGGCCACGATGTCATGGGAGACGAGGAGCACCGTGACTCCCGAACGAATCTGGCGCTGCAGGTGATCGAGGCACTTGAACTGGAAACCCGCGTCGCCCACCGAAAGCGCTTCATCGATGGCCAGGACGTCGGCATCGACGCTTACCGCGGTGGCGAAAGCAAGCCGCATCAGCATCCCGGTGGAGTAGGTCTTCACCGGCTGGTCGAAGAAGGCACCGATGTCGGCGAAACTCTCGATCGAGGCGTGCTGCGCCTCGATGCCGCGGCGCGAAGGCCCGAGGAGAGATGCCGCGAGGGTGACGTTCTCACGCCCCGTGAACTCGGGGTG
>Ga0184637_10000473_pt1 | contig 29988 bp, 29 predicted proteins | sample PLM3_127_b2_FD_133143 | JGI IMG/M metagenome (GOLD analysis project Ga0184637, IMG submission 133143) | Groundwater sediment microbial communities from an aquifer in East River, Colorado, USA - PLM3_127_b2 | ecosystem: Environmental > Terrestrial > Soil > Riparian zone | place: USA: East River... | reverse complement strand
TTCAGGTCTAGGACGAGGAGACGCAACGTCTCCCCGCTCGTCTCGCCTGGCGCGAGCGAGCGTGAGCCTCGATACGTGTTGGGTGCAGAGTCCACGATCTGCACCGCCGAGAGAAGCAAAGACGGAGTGCGAAGCCGAGACCGGGCGCCTGCCAGAGATCCCGTCGCGGCCGCATCGAGCGGCCGCTCGGGATTCGTCTACCCCTTGACATGGGAAGGACTCATACGTGTTAGGCAGCGCAAACGCGCAGACGCCCAGCTACGCAGAGCCCCCGTGAGAACGACCACGGACCAGCAGGATGAAGCAGGCAACGTGCGAGATGACCATGAGCGGACCAGCGAAGACCGGGACATACCACTGAGCCGCCATGTGTGAGATGGCCCCCGTGGTGGCCGCATGAGGAAACGCGACAACCAGATCGAGGCTACCGACGATGTTGCACGCCCACGCGAAACCGCGCGCCGCCCGGTGACCGCGCCGCAATCCGATAAACGCGAGGGCGGCGAGAGCGGCCGTCAGGGAATCTCCGGCCGCGGTGGAGAAAGCGAACTCGCTCGGCATGCCCGGCGAGAGATTTGGGACCAGCAGGCCAAGCCCGAGAACCCGGAACATCTCTGGCGCGACCCAGGCGCTCAGGCGGGTGTCTGGCGAGAGCCGCGCCGACCAGGGCCAGACCACGAAGTAAACGATGAGCGACCACGCGAAGAGAAACCACACGAACTGGAACAGGAAGACGAGGAGCGGCTCCATCTCGGGTTCGTGCCACCTCTCTTCTCTTGCGCTGCCTTCTATGTAGGCCGCGCGTGATGCTACCACGATCCGTGTTGCCCCCTGCCGCCCGCGCATCTGAAGCCCGCGGCCGTCAGCTTCAGCCGCTTGTTATGCGGCATGTCTACGCAAGAGGCCGTAAAGATGAAACGTTCGGAAGGGTCCTGGGAGTCTCCTCCCCTTCGATAGACCAAACCTCGAGTCCGGCCAGGACCCCATGCCGGGAAAACAGAAAGACTCCGAAAAGATTGCCCTCCTCGTCCTCCCACTGATGATCGGAAAGAACCTCCATTGCGGCGCCGGGCGCAGTGAGGAAGTCGACGCTTGCACAGCCGCACCCGCACCTCGCTACGACGCGAAGAAGATCGATCTGGGGGAGGAAGACGCGAGCCTCGGGCTTGCCGTTGTTGAGGAGCCACCGAACGAGATGCGCCTCGTCTGCGGTGAGTTCCCGGTCCTCAATGATTTCGCGATTGGGTTCTTTCATGCCGCATAACAGGGCTTCACCTGCGCTCAGCGCTGCGCCGGCGACGGGGATTGACTGCGCTCGGGGCGAGGTGTGCGAGTGAAAGCTTGCGTTGAGCGCAGTGTAGCGGCTGGTCAGTGGGGGATGGGCGGAGGAGGGGACGCGGGATTGGCGAGCGCAGGGAGGGGCGATAGCCTGCGGTGAAGCGGAGCTGCGCGGCCGTCCGGTGCTGAGACTCTGCTGCTCGCCCCTCCATGGCGTTCGTCCCGGCGCCGACCGGGAGCTAATGTGGAGCAGAGACCTCCGGAGTCTCGGGGCGGACCTGGCGTGCGTTCGCCGACGCGAGAAACCACGAAGGGGCCCAGGCCGCAGCGGGACGCTGGCGTTCCGTCTGACCCCTCCGCGATCAGAGCGGGCGCGGGCGGCGAAGGACGGCGTTCACCCACCTCCTCGCCGCCGGGCTCTGGAGCCCCGCGCCCTCGGCTGCTCGATCGCGTACGCGGGGCAATCCGGCTTCGCCACTACAGCCCGCGCACGGAAGAGGCGTACGTCTACTGGGCTCGCCGGTTCATCCTGTTCCACGGCAAGCGTCACCCCAACGAGATGGGCGCCGGCGAGGTCACGGCCTTCCTCAATCACCTCGCGATCGACGGCGAGGTGGCTGCGTCCACGCAGAACCAGGCGCTGAACGCGCTCGTGTTCCTGTGCCGCCACGTCCTCGGCCGCGACGTCGGGGAGTTCGAAGGTCTCGTGCGACCGCGCAAGCCGCGGCGGATTCCGGTCGTGCTGACTTCCGAAGAGGTTCGCGCGATCCTCGGCCGGCTCGAGGGCTCGATCTTCCTCGTCGCGAGTCTTTTGTACGGGGCAGGGCTCCGGCTCAACGAGGCGCTCGAGCTGCGCGTGAAGGACACCGACTTCGCCATGCGGGAGATTCGGGTGCGCGACGGCAAGGGGCGGAAGGACCGCGTGGTCCCGCTGCCCGAACGCGTCGCCCCGCGGCTCGCCCGGCATCTCGAGCGTGTGCGCGAGCTTCACGCGCAGGATCTTGCGCGCGGGCTCGGAAGCGTGGCGCTACCGGGAGCGCTCGGGCGCAAGATCCCGGCGCGGACCGGAGCTGGCAGTGGCAGTGGATGTTCCCTGCTCGCACGCACTACCTGGACACCCGCGACGGCGTGCGGCGCCGCCATCATCTGCACGAAACGGCGGTTCAGCGTGCCATGCACGCCGCGGTGCGCTCGGCGGGAATCGCGAAGCGGGCGAGCTGTCACACGCTGCGCCACAGCTTCGCGACGCACCTGCTCGCGAATGGCTACGACATTCGCACGATCCAGGAGCTGCTCGGCCACCGGAACGTGAACACGACGATGATCTACACGCACGTGCTGAACCGCGGCGGCCGCGGCGTGCGTAGCCCGCTCGATCAGGGCTCGGGGGAATGACCGCGTAGCCCCGCCCGTCCTCTGATACTCAATTTACGCTCGCCGGTGTCGCTCGCGCCGGCCGAGCAGCTCGCGCAGCGCGGTGGCGAGGCGCTCGTAGTCGCCGCGCGCGTTGTACGCCTGGGCCGAGATCCGCAGCAGGCGGCCGGGGTGGGCGGGGCAGGTGATGACGGGCACTTCGATCGCGTGCTCGTGGAAGAGCGCGTCGTGCAGCGGGTCGAGGTCGAGCGCGGAGACGGCACCGGGCGGCGGAAAGTGCCGCGACGCAGGCACCGGCAGCGACGCCATCGCACCGATCATCGCGTCAGGGCACGGGAGCGGCACGCCGAGCGCGTCGGCGACGATGCGGCGGCCCTCGAGCGCGAGCGCGCGATTGCGCGCGCGCAGCGCCGCAGCGCCGCCGGGCAGGAGGCCCTCGACGAAACGCAGCGCTTCGGGCACCGCGAGCGCGGCAGTGCAGTCGCCCGTTCCGGTCCAGCCGAACTCGGTGGCGAAGCGCTGCTCCTGCGCCACCGGCGCATTCGCGCCATGGCTGATCACCGCGGGTCGGACCGCGCTGCGGCGGTCTTCGCGAACCCACAGGAAGCCGACGCCCTTCGGCGCGCACAGCCACTTGTGGCAGTTCGCCGCGTAGTAGGCCGGGGCGAGCGCGCCGATGTCGAGATCGACCATTCCCGGCGCATGGGCGCCGTCCACCAGCACGTCGACACCGCGCGCCTCGAGCTCGCGCACGATCAGGGCGATCGGAAATACGAGGGCGGTCTGGCTGGTGACGTGGTCGACCAGCGCGAGCCGCGTGCGCGGAGTGACGCTTCCGAGCACCGCCTCGAGCACGGCCTCGGGGCCGCCGATCGGGAACGGGATCGCGGCTACCACCACCCGGCAGCCGCGCAGAGCGGCGACGTAGTCGATGACGTTGCGGCACGCGTTGTACTCGTGATCGGTGACGAGGAGATCGGATCCGGCCTCGAGCGGAACGGAGCGCAGCACGGAGTTGATCGCGGTCGTCACGTTCGGGACGAACGCGAGCCCCGCGGCCGGTGCGCCGACGAAACGGGCCAGCTCCTCGCGCGCGGCCGCCAACAGCGGCGGCGCCTCGCGGTTGAAGAAACGCGCGGGCTCCCGCTCGAGGCGATCGCGCAGCGCCTGCTGCGCGGCGATCACCGGCCGGGGACACGCACCGTAGGAGCCGTGGTTCAGGTAGGTGATCGCGGGGTCGAGCGTCCAATGGCACGCCAGCTCGCTCCCGCCGGTCGCGGACGAGTCCTGCAAGACGGAGCCTCCGGCCGCAGGGTACACGGGGACGCCGCGGCTCGTGTACTTTCCCGCGCGCGCACGGCGCGCGCACCGATCGACGATGAGACCTCACCTCGACGCACTCCGCGGCTTCAAGCTCGCTCTGGGAAACCTGGTCGTGCTGTGCGCACTGCTGTCCGTGGTGTGGGCGGCCGGTGAGATCTACTACCGCTTCGTCTTTGACAGCACCGATTCGTTCGGGCTGACCAAGGTCTCCGTGCGCTGGTTCGAACGCCACTACCAGAAGAATCAGCTCGGGGTTCGCGACAACGTCGAGTACACGATGCAGAAGGTCGACAGCCGGCGGCGGATCACGTTTCTCGGCGATTCCTTCACCGCAGGCCACGGCATCGCGGACGTCGACGACCGGTTCGCCAACCGGATCCGGCGCGCGCACCCGACCCAATGGGACGTCCACGTGCTCGCGGAGAATGCGCTCGACACCGGGAAAGAGCTGAAGCAGCTCTTGCGCGTCGCGGACAAGGGCTACGAGTTCGACGTGCTGGTGCTGGTCTACGTGCTCAACGACATCTCGGACATCGTGCCGGAGTGGTCGCAGATCATGGCTCGTGTCTACCGCAACGTGGATCGCGAAGGCTTCGTGTTCGAGCACAGCTTCTTCGCGAACGAGCTGTACTACCGGTGGCGGGCCGCTCGCGATCCGGACGTCGCGAACTACTACGGGTTCATCCGCAGCGCCTACGAGGGCGACCTGTGGAACACGCAGAAGCAGCGGCTCGCGTCGCTGCGGGACTTCTGCGCCGAGCGAGACGCGCAGCTGCTCGTCGTAACCTTTCCGCTGCTGCACGCGCTCGGACCGGAGTATCCCTATCGCGCGGTCCACGCCGAGATCGACGCGTTCTGGGCGCAGCTCGACGTGCCCCATCTCGACCTGTACGGACTCTTCGGCGACTACCCGCCGGAGCAGGTCGTGATCGGCAAGTACGACGCGCATCCCAACGAGTTCGCCCACCAGCTCGCGGCCGAGGCGATCGGAAGCTTCCTCGAACACGGCGTGGAGCCGCGCGCCCGCGCCCGCGTGCGAGCGGTGGAGACACCGTTGGTCGGCGAGCGCGAACCTGCCATGCTCTCGCTGCCATGAAGCGCATCGCACTCGTCGCCGTCGCGCTCGGGTTCGCCCTGCTGGCGGCGTCCGCCGGCTACCTGCTGTGGTCGCTCGACGCGCGGGTCGCGCGCGCGATCGAACAGCACGGCTCCCGGATCGTCGGGACGCCGGTGAGCGTGGAATCGGTCGACATCGAGCTCGCCGCGGGAAAGGGCATGATCCGGGGGCTGCGCGTGGCGAACCCGGAGGGCTTCTCCGCCGGCGATGCGATCGCGCTCGACGCGATCGAGCTCGTGATCGACGGGCGGTCCCTGGGCCAACAGCCGTTCCGCGTCACGCGCGTTCGGGTCGGCGAGTCGGTCGTGCACTTCGAGCTGACGGAGGAAGGCGCCTCGAACATCGAGCGCATCGCGCGCCACGTCTCGGACCGGCCGTCCGACGCCAATGGCGAGCCCACCGCGGAGGGCGAGCCGCAGCGCCTCGCGATCGAGGAGCTCTCGTTCGTCGGCGGCGAGATCTTCCTGGCGCACCCCGGCGCCGAGCACCCGGAGCGCGTCAACCTGCCGGGGCTCGAGCTGCGGGACCTCGGCGGCGAGCAGGGTGCTTCGGGTGGCGAGATCGGCGAGCAGCTCGCGCGCGCGTTCACGCGGCGGGTGGTGGCCGCGACGGCAGGCCACCAAGTGGGGCGCGCGGTGGAGAAGGAGCTCGGCGGGGCCGCCGGCGATGTGGCGGAGACGCTCTTGCGGCGCGTGCTCGAGTGAATCTCTCGGTCGAGCTCGAGCTACCAGAGGTGTCGGCTGGCGAGTCGTAGCGCGCGGCGCGCGGTCGTCGCGGTGGCGCTGGCGGCGATCGTGGCGCCGCTCCGCGCCGCCGAGATCGACAGCCTGACCGATCGCCAGCGTCCGCTGCGCGATGCGACGGACGCCCTCGAGCAGCGGCTGAACCGGGCGCTGCGCGCGGGCATCGCGCAGGCCAATCTCGGCGCGGCGGCCTGCGACGAGGTGGCGCTCTACGACGCGGTGAGCGAGGCGTTCTCGTCACCCTTCATCGGCCAGTGGATCGCCGAGACCCTCGGCGAGGACGAGGCGCTCGACCGGCGCCGCGTGCTGCGCGCGGACTCGATCTACCGCGACCTCGGTGTGCTCGACAACGTCAGCGTGCACGTGCGAGATCTGAGCGCCGTGGTGCGCGTGGACGACGCGCTGGTGGGAGTCGACAAGTTCGGCCATTTCCTCGTCGAGGGTTGGGATTACTTCGAGACCGCGGTTCTCGACGGCGAGGGTGCCCTGGGCGCGATGGATTGGGGGGAGAAGAGCGAGCGGACCTACTTCGGCTCGCTCACCACCGGGGTCTATTCGCACGCGGACCTGGTGGCGAACTTCGAGGGCATGCGATTCTGGCTGCGACTGGTCGGTCGTGCCCCGGATCCGCTCGAAGCGGGTCGGCATGCGAACCGCCCGTACGCGGTGTGTCGCCGTCGCTTCTGGATCGCCGGCGAGCGCGCGTGGCACCTCGCGCGCGAGATCGATCTCGACAACTACGTGAGCCCGATGTGGGACGAGGCGGTCAACTGTCCGCGCTACCGCACGCCCGAGATCGAGGCGAGCGTGAGCGCGCGAGTCGCAGCACTCTCCACGCGTGACGGCGTCGACTACTCGTGCCCGCTCGATGCGCGCGCGTGTGTAGAAGCGCGCGAGCGCTACGGCGAACTCGCGCCCCGGCTGCTGCATCCGGCCTGTCTGAACGCACAGCAGGCCGCGCACCCGTGGTGGCGGTTCTGGTGACGCAGGCAACGCGGGCGTAACTCACGACTCGTGAAACTCGATGCCCTCCACCGGCGTGTGCGGCAGGTCGAAGAGGTCGGCGCCGGCGCGGCTCAGCATGTTCACGAGGCCGACGCGCGGCACCGGCCACAAGCCCTTCGCGACGGCCTGGTTCGCCGCTCCGGGGACCCAGTTCGGGCCCTTGCCGAGATGATCCAGCGCGCCGGCAGCCACCTCGGCCGGATCCATCGCGTCCGCGAACCGCCCGCTCCCGTCGAGCACGGTCGGCGTCCGCGTCGCGCCGGCGAGCACGCCGAGCACGTCGACGCCCTCCGGCGCCAGCTCGTGCCAGAGCCCTTCGGCCAGCACGGTGTCGAAGGCCTTGGTGGCAGCGTAGGTGGCCTGATAGTGGCTGCCGCACAGCGACGCCAACGACGACATCAGGATCATTCCGCCGCGCTGGCGCGCGCGCAGGCGCGTTCCGAAGTGGTGCGCGAGCAAGAGCGGGCCGCGGCAGGAGAGGTGCTCGAGGAACAGGACGTCCGCCAGCGGCGTGTCGAGGAAGCGACGCGCGTGGCGGCTCGAGCCGGCGTTGTAGACGAACAGTCCGACGTCGAGATCGCGCGTCTCGGCCGCGACCGTCTCGGCCACCGAAGCGCTCGTCAGGTCGCAGCAGATCGCCCGCGTCTCGACGCCGTACCGCGCGCGGAGCTCGGCGGCGACGCGCGCGAGCGGCTCCTTCCTTCGCGCGATCACCGCGACGTGCAGGCCGCGCCGCGCCAGCTCGGCAGCGAACGCCTCACCGATTCCGTCGGAGCCCCCGGCGATTACCGCCCACGGACCGAAGCGCGCGCGGAACGCATCCCCCGAATATCTTGCTGCCATCTTTCTGGTCTCTCTCCTGGTCTCTCCAACGGGCTCACACGTGGAAGTAGAGCTTCTGATCCCCGAGCCCGCCGTGGCGGCGGGGGCAGTGGTCGCAGCGCGAGGTCAGGATCTGATAGGCGTGCCGGATCGCGAGCAGCGTGCTGGTCTGGCGCACCGGCTGCTCCAGGAACACGCGCTCGCCCAGGCGCTCGGTGAGGCCGGTCTTGTCCATATTGCGCGCGAACTCAGGGCGCACGCCGCACAGCAACACGTGGACGCCGCGCGACTTCATGCGCTCGAGGAAGGCATCGAGCAGCGAGAGGCCCACCGCGTCGGGGCTGCGGGCCCGCTTCACGCGCAGCACCAGCACCTGGGTGGATGGCGTCACGCGGTCCTCGATCGCCGTGAAGTGCTGCTCGAGGGCCGCGGTGGCGCCGAAGAACATCTCACCCTCCAGGCCGAAGATCAGGATGTGTCCGCACGGCTCGTCGTCGGGCAACCGCTCGTGGACGCCACCCTCCGCCGTCAGCACGAACTCGGTCAGCAGCATGCGGCCGGCGCGAGGCACCGCCAGCAGGAAGGACATCATCACCCCGATCAGCACGCAGAACTCGATCGAGATGAAGACGGCGGCGAACGCGGTGGCGGCGACGATCGCCGCGTCGAAGCGCGTCGCGCGCAGGTGGTAATGCAGCGCGCGCCAGTCGACCATCTTCCAGGCCGACACCATCAGGATCCCGGCCAGCGCCGCGCGCGGAATGAAGCGCGCGAACGGCGCGAAGGCCAGCATGATCACCGCGACCGCGGCGGCCGACACCACGCCGGACCACTGGGTGACCGCGCCGGCCTGCTGGTTGATCGCCGAGCGCGTGAGTGAGCCCGAGCCCGGCATGCACTGAAAGAAGCTCCCGGAGAAGTTCGCCAGGCCCTCGGACAGGCATAGCTGATTCATGTCGAGCTTCTGGGCGGTCACGCCCGCGATCGCCTTGGCCATCGCGATCGCCTCGAGTAGGCCGAGCAGCGCGATCGCCAGCGCGCCGCTCGCGAACTCGCGGATCTGCTCGGGCGCCAGCAGCGGGAGCGCAGCCGCCGGCAGCTTCGCGGGGATCTCGCCCACCACCCTCACACCGCGCGCGTCCAGGCCGAACGCATTGACCAGCGCGGCCATCAGCACGACGACGAGCAAGAGCTCCGGCAGGAAGGGCAGGCCGAGCCGGCCCTTCAGCCAGCGCAGCGAGATCACGAGCGCGATCGCGCCGAGCCCGATCGCGGCCGTCTCCGCGTGGATGCCGCCGCCCTCCACCAGCGTCTGCCACAGCCGGTACAGAAAGTGGTCGTGGGTGTCCCCCATCGACTGCATGCCGAACAGATTCTTGATCTGGTCGAGCACGAGCAGGGTGCCCGCGCCCGCGGTGAAGCCCACGATCACCGAGTGGGAGATGTAGCGGGACAGGTCGCCCAGCCGCAGCAGCGTGATCCCGAGCTGGATCGCGCCGACCAGGAACGCCAGTAGGATCGCTACCTGCGGCTTCTGGTCGACCGGGACCGCCGCGATCACTGAGAGCAAGGCGATCGAGATCGCGTTGGTGGGGCCGTTGATCAGCTGGCGCGAGGAGGAGAACAGCGCGCCGACGGCGGTCATCACGATCGCGGTGTAGAGGCCGTACTCCGCCGGCAGGCCGGCGACCATCGCGTACGCCATCGCCTGCGGGACGGCCACCGCGGCCACGGTGAGCCCGGCCAGGCCGTCAGCGCGCAGGTTCGACGGCGGATAGTGTCGCAGCGAGTCGAAGGCCGGAACCAGCCGGTACAGCCGCTCCCGGCGCGGCGACGCGGGTGTGATCGACGCCCTGGCCATGGGTTGAGACTATCGCGTCGCTGATCGTTCGCTGCCGGTACACTCCCGCGCAACACCCATGCGACGCTCGCTCTCGCGCTTCGACGTCACCTGCCTCGGGCTCAATGCGATCGTCGGGTCCGGCATCTTCCTGCTGCCGGACGACCTGTATCGGGAGATGGGCGCGCTGTCACCGCTGGCGTTCCTGTTGTGCGCGATCGGCCTCTTGCCGGTCGCGCTGTGCTACGCAGAGGCCGCGAGTCGCGGCGACCGCAGCGGCGGTCCCTACCTGTATGCCCGCGACGCGTTCGGTCCGCGGGTCGGCTTCGCGGTCGGCTGGATGTGCTTCGCCAACGCGGTGTTCTCGTTTGCTGCGGTGTCGTCGGCCGCGGCTGCCTACGCGGTGCGCCTGCTGCCGTGGCTCGAGCCGGCGGTCGGCCAGCGGTGGGTCGCGGCACTTGTGATCGCGCTGTTCGCTGCGCTCAACTACGTGGGTGCGAAGCCGGGCGCGCTGGCCGTCGACGCGTTCACGATCGCCAAGTTCGCCGTGCTGATCGCGCTCGTCGGCGCGCTCTTGCCAGGGACCTCGGACACGCATTGGAATCTCGAGCTGCCGCGCGGCTGGTCCGGTATCGGGTCCGCGACGTTCATCGCGCTGTTCGCTGCGCAGGGCTTCGAGGTGGTGCCCGTGCCGGCGGGCGAGGCGCGCGCGCCGCAGCGCGATCTGCCGATCGCGATCGTGAGCTCGCTGGTCGCCGCGTCGATCCTGTACCTGATCGTGCAGAGCGTGCTGGTCGCTTCGGGCGCGCGCCTCTCCGAGCCGAGCGACGCCCCGCTCGCCGACGCCGCGCTCGCCGTGGCCCCTGCCCTCGGCTTCATGGTCGTGGTGGGAGGTCTGGTTTCGACGCTGGGCTTCGTGTCGGGCAGCGCGCTTGGCACGCCGCGCTACCTGTTCGCCGCAGCGATCGATCGCCATCTGCCGGGCGTGCTCGGCGCGGTTCACCCCCGTTTCGGGTCGCCCCACGTCGCCGTCGTCGCGACCGCGGCGCTCGCGATCGCGCTCGTGATTCCGTTCGACTACCGCTCGCTGATCGGCATGTCCAACGTCGCGGTCGCCGTCCAGTACCTGGCGACCTGTCTCGCGGTGCTGCGGCTGCGCGAGCGGCGCGACGCCGGATTCCGCGCGCCGGGGGGGCCCTGGGTGCCGCTGCTCGGAGCGGCGGTGAGCCTGTGGGTGTTCACCGAAGCCTCGCGCCTGGAGCTGGCATGGGCGGTGGTCGCGCTCGCGGTTGGGATCGCCGCGGTCGCGCTGACGAAGCGGTACGCCGCACCCGCGCGTTAGCCGGAGCGGCGCGGCAGCGATTCGATGCGGCTGCCGAGCACTCCCGGCATGTACTCGATCAGCTCGACGATCGTCTCGTCCGGGTCACGACAGCAGACGACAGCTTCGATCCCCGTCGCGGCGTCGGGTCCGCGCGGCGGCGTGATGAACTCGATGCCGCGGCCGCGCAGATCCGCGTACGCGGCGCGCACGTTCTCGACCCGGATCGCGACGATCCGCGGCGCGGTGCGGGCCTGCGGGGTGTCGGGGAAGCGGGCCTCGGGCTCGAGCCACTCGATCAGGTCGAGGCGCGTGTGGAGTGCCTCGTCACCCAGCGCCAACAGCGCGCCGCGTCCCTGCGCGCGCTCGAGGCCGAACTGGGTGGCGACGTAGTCGGGCCACACGACGTTGCGGTTGTCGCGCAGCACGCGGAAGCCGACGGTGGTGTAGAACGCGATCGAGCGCTCCAGCGAAGCAACCGACAGCGTGAAATGGAACAGCGAGATCGGCTTCCAGGGGTTCTCGCCGTTCGAGTCGGTCAACGGGTGGCTCCGATTCTGGTGTACAAGCGACCTCGATCGGTTGTAGCGTCCCGGATCTCGCCGGCCGCCGTCAAGCGGAGCGGCGGCACACGGAGCCCGCATGTCGCAGTCTCAGCGAATCGTCTTCGATGTCTTCTCCGAGCTCCAGCGCGCGCGGCGCGGCGACCCGATCCGCGAGCGGCAGGTCTACTTCGACGCGATCGAGCAGGCTGCGCTCGCCGACGCGCTGGGCTTCGGCTGCTGGTGGACCGTCGAGCACCACGGCGCCACCGAGTTCAGCTACAGCTCGATCCCCGAGCTCATGCTGGTGGTGCTGGCGCGCGCGACCGAGCGCATCCACCTCGGCCACTCCGGCGTGCTGGCGCCGTTTCGGATCAACCACCCGATCCGCGTCGCCGAGCGCGCGGCGTTCACCGACGTGCTGTCGGGCGGCCGGCTCGAGCTCGGCCTCGCGCGCTCGGGCGGAACCGAGTGGGACGCGTTCGGCGTCGATCCGGACCGCTCGCGCGCGGAGCTGCGCGAAGCGCTTACCGTGATCCCGCGCATGTGGACACAGGACACGTTCGCGTGGAAGAGCGACCTGCTGGTGATTCCCGAGCGCACCGTGCTGCCGAAGCCGGTACGGGTTCCGCACCCGCCGCTGTGGCAGACCTGCACCAGCCCCGAATCGTTCCGGATGGCGGGCGAGCTCGGTGTCGGCGTGCTGGCCACCACGCTGTTCACGCCGCTCGCCAGCTTGCGCACGTTGTTCGCCGAGTATCGCGCTGGACTCGCCTCGGGCGCGGCGCCGGTCGGCGCGTTCACGAACGATCAGCGCGCTGTCTTCACGTTCATGCACTGCGCGGAGACGCGCGCGCAGGCGATCGCGAGCCGCGCGGCCGAATCGGCGCTGTGGTTCCTGAATGCCGCGCCGGGCGTTTTCCAGGTGCCGCGCAAGCTGTGGATCGACGCGATCCGCGGCGACCTCCAGAGCAGCAATCCGCGCGTCTCGCGCAGCGTGGCGGCGGCCGACGTCACCGGTGAGATCGACCTCGACGATCCCAACCCGGTGATCCGGCTCTTGAACCGCCAGCTCGTCGGAGAGACGATCGATCCAGTCGAGGCGTTCGAAGTGCTGGAGCCGGTCGAGAGCGTGGTGATCGGCGACGTCGCGAGCTGCCGCGCGAAGGTCGCCGGCTACGCCTCGATCGGAGTCGACCGCCTGATGTGCCTGATGTCGTTCGGCGGGGTCGCGCAACAGGACGTGCTCGCGAGCCTGCGCACGACCGGCGAGGCGCTGATTCCACAATTTTCCTGAGCGGGGGGGAAGTGCGTGTCCGACGTCACGGCCGAGTGGCTGGCGAAGACCTTCGAGGCGGTCAAGAACTGGGGCCGTTGGGGGGCCGATGATCAAGCGGGCGCGCTGAACTACATCACGGCCGCGGTGCGCGCGCGCGCCGCGCGCACCGTCGTCGACGGTCACGCCGTGAGCTGCGCGCTCGATTTCCCGGTGGTTCCGTCGGTCGAGAATCCGATCCCCGCGCAGCACCACATGCTCGTCGCCGGCGATGCGCCGTGGGCGAGCGGGGTGGCGGGTCTCGAGACCGCGCTCGACTACATCGGCATCTCGTTTCACGGCATGGCCACCTCCCACATCGACGCGCTCTGCCACGTGTTCGTCGGCGAAACGATGTACAACGGCTTCCCCGCCAGCGATGTCAAGAGCATCGGCGCGTTGAAGAACGACATCATGGCGGCGCGCGACGGCATCGCCACGCGCGGCGTGCTGATCGACGTGCCGCGCCTGCACGGCCGCCCGTGGCTCGAGCTCGACGAGCGCATCCGGCCCAGCGACCTCGACGCAGCCCTGCGCGCGCAGCGCGTGCGCGTCGAAGAGGGCGACGTGCTGCTCGTCTCGACCGGACGCGACGCACGCCGCGCCGCGCGGGGTGTGTGGAGCCCCACCGGCGACGGGCTCGCCGGTCTCCACCCCACCTGCATCCCGTGGCTCCACGAGCGGCGCATCGCGGTGCTCGGCAGCGACGGGATCTCGGACGGCCTTCCGAATCTGCCGATTCCCGGGTGGCCGGTGCCCTTACACCAATGCTGCCTGGTGGCGATGGGCGTGCATCTGCTCGACAACCTCGACCTGTCGCGGCTGGCCGCCGCGTGCGCCGAGCGCGGTCGCTGGGAGTTCCTGTTCACCGTCTCGCCGCTGCGCGTGCGCGGCGGAACCGGCTCTCCGGTCAATCCGATCGCGATCCTCTGAGTCTCCCGCCGTTCAGAGCTCGACCTGAGCGCCCAGCTCGACGACCCGGTTCGGCGGAATCCGAAAATAGGTGGTGGCGCTCTGGGCATTGCGGGAGAGGTACGCGAACAGCGCCGCGCGCCAGCGCCCCATGCCCGATTCGCCGGTCGGAATCAGCTGCTCGTGCCCGAGGAAGTAGCTGGCGTCTTCGAGATCGATCGGGAAACCCTGCGCGCGGATCCGTCGCAGCAGAGCGGGCACGTCGGCCACCTCCATGAACCCGTAGTGCGCCACCGCGCGGACGAAGCCCTGGTCGAGCGCCTTCGCGGTGAAGCGCTCGCCGGCTGCGACGTACGGCACGTCGTCGGTGAGCAGGGTCAGGCAGATCGTCCGTTCGTGAACGACCTTGTTGTGCTTGATGTTGTGCAGCAGCGCGTGCGGCGTGCCGGCCGGGTCTCCGGTCAGGAACACCGCTGTGCCGGGCACCCGCGGCAGCGTCGACGTCTCCAGATCCGGAAGGAACAGGTCGATCGGTAGCGCCGTCTCCTCGAGCCGCTCGCGGAGCACCTCGCGGCCGCGTTTCCAGGTGCTCATCAGCGCGAACACGACGCCGGCGACCATCAGCGAGAACCAGCCGCCGTGCGTGAGCTTCAGCAGGTTCGAGCCGAGGAACGCGAGATCGATCGGCAGGACGAAGGCGCCGAGCGCGAGCGCGCCAACGCCCCATCCCCAGCGCTGGCGCGCCACCACGCATAGCAGTGCGGTGGTGATGACCATGTTGGCGGTCACGGCCATTCCGTACGCTGCGGCCAGGTTGCTCGACGACCCGAAGCCGACGACCAGCGCGCACGCCGCGAACATCAGCATCCAGTTGACCGGCGCGACGTAGATCTGACCGCGCTCCTGCGCCGAGGTGTGGCTCACCGCCATGCGCGGCGCGTAGCCGAGCTGGATCGCCTGATGCGTCAGCGAGAACGCGCCCGAGATCAGCGCCTGCGACGCGATCACGGTTGCCGCGGTCGCGAGCCCAACCAGCGGCATCAGCGCCCAGGCCGGTGCGAGCCGGTAGAACGGGCTGGCCGCGGCCTCCGGATCGACCAGCAAGAGCGCTCCCTGGCCGAAGTAGTTCAGCAGCAGTGCCGGCAGTGCGAGGCCGAACCAGCCCATCCGGATCGGACGCAGTCCGAAGTGGCCCATGTCGGCGTACAACGCCTCGCCACCGGTCACCACCAGGAACACGGCCGCGAGCACCGCGAAGCCGTGAAAGCCGTTCTCCGCGAAGAAGCGCGCCGCGTGCGACGGGAGGACGGCTACGAGCACCGCGGGCTGCTGGGCGATTCCGCCGATTCCCAGCACGGCGAGTGCGGTGAACCACGCGATCATCACGGGTCCGAACAGCGCGCCGATCCGCCCGGTGCCGCGGCTCTGGATCAGGAACAGGCCGATCAGGATCGCGACGGTCGTCGGGATCACGAGTGGGCGGAGCGTGGGCGCGATCACCTCGAGGCCCTCGACCGCGGAGAGCACCGAGATCGCTGGCGTGAGCATTCCGTCGCCGTAGAGCAGCGAGGCACCGAACAGCCCGAGCATCGCGACCCAGGTGGTGCGCCGCGGCGCATAGCGCGGGACGGCCAGCGCGACCAGCGCCAGGATGCCGCCCTCGCCGCGGTTGTCCGCGCGCAGCACGAAGATGAGGTACTTGATCGAGATGACGAGGATCAGAGACCAGAAGACCAGCGACAGGATCCCGAGCACGTTCGCCGGCGTCACCGCCACCCCGTACTCTCCGTGGAAGCACTCGCGGATCGCGTAGAGCGGACTCGTGCCGATGTCGCCGTAGACGACGCCGAGCGCGCCGAGCGAGAGCAAAGCGAGGCGTCGGCCGTGCGGCGCTTCCGCAGGTCGGGATTGCTCGGAGTCCACCGCTCCGCTCACGGCTCGGCCGCGTCCAGCGCCGCGGCCGGACCCAGGTAGTGATGCACGGCGCCGTGCAGGCCGTAGAGGAGCGGCGTGACGGCGACGGCCACGCCGAACTTGAATGCGTAGCCGCTGAGCGAGGTGTTCAGGAAATCGCCGAACGTGAAGGGGACCTCGGCCTGGCTCTGACCCAGCCGGGCCGGCAGATAGAGGCCGATGAAGCCGACCACGAAGGTGTCGATCAGCTGGCTCACCACGGTGGAGCCGGTCGCCCGGAGCCACAGGTGGCGGCCGCCGGTGCGCCGGCGAAGCATCCAGAAGACCGTCACGTCGACGAGCTGCGCGATCAGGAACGCGGCGATCGACCCGACGATGATCCAGCGCGACTGCAGGAAGACGCGCTGGAAGGAGGAGTCGTCGATCGGCGAGAACGGCGCGGCATGCACGTACTGCGTCAGCCAGAGCATCACGAACGCGTAGCTGATCACGCCCGCCGCGAGCAGGGAGAGCCGGCGCACACCGACACGCCCGAAATACTCGTTCACCACGTCGGTCATGATGAACACGAAGGGCCACAGGATCACACCGCAGCTCAGCGTGAACACCTGCCACGGCGTGAACACCTGGAAGAGCTTGCCGCCGATCAGCTCGGCGAGCAGCGCGTTGCCCACGAAGAAGGCTCCGAGCACCTGGAACACGAGCTGCCGCCGAGCCGCCCAACGCGGGTCCATCGAGACCGTCACGGCCGGGAGGGTGCCAGCCTTCGGCCCTCCCTGCGACAACGCCGCGATCGGATCGGTTCGGCGAGCACTCTCCGCTACGATCCGCCTCCGAGCGCGCGGGCGAGAGTGCGCTGCGGTGCCCGGTCGCGTGACCGGATCCCAGCGCGATCCGACCCGATGGAGAATCGCCGTGAGGTCCGAGTATCGGGTACTGATCTTCTGTCTGACCCTGTTCGTCGGCGTTCCGCTCCTCTACGCGCTGGGCGAGCGGCTGGGTGGCATGCGCCTGGCGATCCTGCTGCCGGCAGTCGCGTCGATCGCGACGGGCGTGTATGCGCGGATGGGGGATCGGCCGCAACCGCCGGCGGGCGCGCGCCCGTATTGAGCGCGCCGGCCTTCCCCGAGCGCGGCTCGCCGATCGAGCCCCTTGACGCCGCGGCCCGGTCGGACGATATACCCGGGCGTCGACCCCGGTCGAGGGGGCCGACGCCGCGGAGTAGCCGCGATTGTCGAGTTCTCTGCTGTGCCCCGGGCTGATGGGTGTCGAGTGCGCGGCCAAAGGCGGCCGCGCGGTGATCGCTTCGCGGCGCCTGGCGAAGGACAGCGTGCTCGCCGTGTGGGGCGGCGACGTGCTGCGCCTCGAAGACGTCCGGCGCCAGCCGCTCGAAGTGCGGCGGCTCACGCTGCAGATCGACGAAGACGCCTTCCTCGTCTCCACCGCCGAAGGGCCAGCCGACTGGGTGAACCACAGCTGCGAGCCCAACGCGGGGCTGCGCGGCCAGGTGACGCTGGTCGCGATGCGCGGCATCGAGCGAGGCGAAGAGATCTGCTTCGACTACTCGATGGCCGACGGCTGCGCCTACGACGAATTCGCATGCCACTGCGGCACGTCGTCGTGCCGCGGACGCATCTCTGGAGAGGACTGGAAGCGCCCGGAGCTGCTCGAGCGCTACGCAGGCTATCGCTCCCCGTACCTCGAGCAGCGGATCGAGGCGCTGCGGCGCAGGGTCTCCGGCGGCCTTCGCAAGACAGCGGCGCGGCGGAGCTGAGCGCTCGCGCTTCAGGGCAAGACGAACCCGACCATGCTGATCGTCACCGCGTCGTACAGGATCGTCGCCGCCAGCACGGCGCCGAACCGGACGGCGCTCGGAGAACGGGCGCAGAAGTAGGCGGGCACGATCTGGAAGAAGCAGGCCAAGAAGATCCACAGGCGTTGCGACTCGCCTCGCGTGCACACGACGAAGTTCAGGAACGCCAGGATCAGCACCAACGACACGCCGACCAGCGCGGCAGAAGGGAGTGAGCCGACCGAGCTGCCGTTGCCGGCTCGTTCCGCGCCGCGGCGCAGCAGCCACGGGAGGGTCAGGAACGACAGGACGAACTGGCAGACCCCGGAGCTCGCCATGAAATCGATCGGGTTCTGCCAGATCCAGACGCCGTAGCTCCGATCGCCGCTCCGGTGGAAGTCGAGTTGGACCCAGAGACAGCGGGCCAGGTCGCGGGCCAGATCGTATTGGAACAGCACCAGCATCGATGAGTACGCCAGAGCGAAGGTCGCGCCCGTGTAGAGGACGAGCTCGCCCACTGCCGCCGGGCCGATGCACCCCTGCCGCATCGCCGCGACGAGCAACGCGAGAAACAGCAGCCCCATGACGAGCGGTATGGGCTCGAAGAACGTGGTCAGGTAGAGACACACGCCGAGCAACAGCGCGTAGCGCCGCTTCCCCGAGCGCACAAAGCGCTGGTGAAGCAGCAGGCACAGCAGAATCGGCACGGGCGTGACGGTATTGAGGAGCGGAAAGAAGAACAGCTTGCCGGGGACGAAGAAGTAGAGGATCGCGGCGAAGAGCGCCGCGCGCCGATCGGCGAACAGGTCCTTGACGATGGAGTACAGCAGCAGCCCACCCACGTTCGAGACGAGCACGACGAGATGGCCCAGGATCCGCGGCGAACTCGTGAACAGCTCCAGGACGTAGTAGAACATCGCCTTCCCGAGCAGATTCGTCTGCGCGTGCAGCGGGAGACCCTCGACGAGGGTTTCGAAGCTCCGCAGGAGCGCCAGCGGAGCGTGCGTCTTCGTCACGGCGTAGAAGGAGTTCGCGCCCTCGCTTTGGATGAGGTCTTGCATGCTGATCGGGTAGGACCAGCGCAGCGCGATCTGCAGGGCCCACGCGGCTGCGAACCAGAGCGCCAGGGTCAGCCGTTCGTGACGCTCGATGGTCGACAGCGTCCACCGGGTGAGGGCCAGTGCGGTGGGGAGGACGAGAAGCAGGACCAAGACCGGATTCGCGGAGAAACCGGCGTAGTACGGGAAGACCCACGCTCCGGCTTCCGAACCGTGGACCCATTGCCGCGTGGCAGTGAGATAGACGACGAGCAGGCAGGCCGCCACGGCCAAGCCGACGAGAATGTCACCCGCTCGGGCTGCGCGAGACCTGGGGCTCCGTTCTGCGGTCCCCACGCGAGCAGCCTCCCGATCGGACGCCAGGGCCGCAGTATTATACATAGCGCGGACGATCGAGAAGATGGTGCGGCACGGCCGCGCGTACCGCGTGATGGAACCGACGCAGGGTCATGACTCACCAAGACGAGCGACACGCGCGCGAGATGCACGAGAATCGGATGCGCTGGGAGCGCAAGCCGCTGTTGCGCGCCATCTACGGTAGCTTCTACCGGACGATCGGCAGCTATATCCGTCGCGACGTGCCCGGCCCGGTCGTCGAGCTGGGTTCTGGAATGGCGAACCTGAAGAGCGCCCTTCCGGAATGCTGCTGCACGGATCAGTTCGCCAACCCGTGGATCGACTGGGTGCAGGACGCCTACGCACTGAGCTTGCGCGACGGCAGCGTCTCCAACCTCGTGCTGTTCGACGTCTTGCATCACCTGGAGTTTCCCGGCAGCGCGCTGCGGGAGTTCGAGCGGGTGCTGGCGCCGCAGGGACGGCTCATCCTGTTCGAGCCCTGCATGAGCCTGCTGGGTTGGCTGGTGTACGGAGTGTTCCACGATGAGCCGATCGGCTGGACCCGACCGATCCGCTGGTGCAGGCCGGCCAGTGCGCCCGCGCGCTACTACAGCGCGCAAGGCAACGCCAGCCGGATCTTCACTTCGAAGACGCTCGAGCACCGCATGGGGCGCTGGACCCGCGTGGCGTTGAGACGCTTCTCGGCACTGTCCTACGTGGCGTCGGGCGGATTCCGCGGTCCGCAGCTCTACCCGACGGCGTTCCTGCCGCTGCTGCGCGGCGTGGACCGGCTGTGCGACCCGTGGCCGTCGTTCTTCGCCACGCGCATGCTGGTGGTGCTCGAGAACGCGGGAACTCCGGCCCGCGCCAGCCGCTAGCGACCCAGCCGGATCCGCCACAGACCGATCGCGACCATCCGCAATAGCAGCGCTCCGTGGCGAAAGCGGCTGATGTTGGTGCTGCCGTAGGTGCGGGCCCGATAACGCACCGGAACGTCGGTGATCCCGAGGCCCAGGACGGCCGCCGGAAAGAGCAGCTCGAAGTCGCCGAACGGATCGAACTCGCCGAACCCTCGACGCCACGCCACCATTCGGGCGTAATCCTGCCGGCTCATCAGCTTCGTCCCGCACAGGACGTCACCCAGCGGAACCTCGAGCACCGCGCCGAGCGCCTTGGCGAAGAACACGTTGCCCAGTCGGTTGAGGTAGCGCATGGCCGCGCGCTCCATGGGATAGACGAGTCGCGTGCCGTTGACGAAGTCGGCGAGGCCGGAGCAATAGGCGTCGTAGAAGCGTCCGAGAAGCTCGGGGGGTACGGTCAGGTCGGCGTCGAGGATGGTCAGCAGCTCGCCGCGGGCCTGGTCGAGCCCCGCTCGCACCGCGTCGCTCTTGCCCCTCCCCGTCTGGCGCAGAGCGCGGAGCTCGAATCTCGGGGTCGGGCGCGCCAGGACGGCCTGGATCTCCTCCCACGTACCGTCGGTCGAGTGACCCTCGACGAAGATGATCTCGACGTCCGTTCCCAGGTCCGGTATCCGCGCGAGGAGACTCTCGATGTTGCCTCGTTCGTTGCGGGCCGGGACGATGATGGAGATGGAGGGTCTTCGCCCGACGATCGGTTTCAGCGGGCGCAGTGTGATGACGCTGGTGAAGGCGAGCCTCCTCAGCAGCGGGATTGCGGGCAGGAGCTTGTTCACGAGCGTGCCGAGTCCGAGCATCGACCACGGTAGGTAGACCGCAGGACGGATCCGGACTACCTGGTAGCCGGCGAGCGCGGCCAGGTTGCGCAGGTCGGTCTCCGTCAGAAAGGTCGTGGGCAGCTCACCCGCTCGAGCGCCGATCCAGTTGGCCAGGAGGTAGGCCGCCCGCAGGTACGGGTTGTAGGCCACGGCGATGACGCGCGAGCTGCGGCCGAGTGCCGGCGTCAGCTCTTCGAGCAGGGCTTGGATGTCGTAGTGGTGGTTCAGATTGCCGTTGAGGACGATCGCCGCGTCGCCGACCGGCGCGCTCAGTTCGGACAGGTCCGCGGCGACCGACTTCTCGCGGCACTCGATCTGGGTCAACAGGTACCCGGAATCGTCCTTGCGGGGTCGCCACTGGATCGTACGTGCGAAGTGCCGGGTGATCGTGGAGATCTCTGCGGCGATCGTGCGATTGACGTAGCGTCTCCAGCCGGAGGGGCGGATCGCCTCGGTGGGCGACGCGCTCGTTTCCGCGGAGGACGTCCGAGCGTCCTCGTCTTGCGGGGTGACATCCATGACTGGACTCGTGGTGATCGCCGCGGCCGCGATCGGAGCAGTGCATCGGTAGTTTAGGCTGGATTCTCGGAACGTCCGAGAGGTAGCATGGTGTCAACAAATAGCGATGATGCACGCCGACGGCTCACGAACCCACGGATTCTTCGCGTAGAAGGAACGATGATGAAACGGGCATTGGTATGCGGCGCGGGCGGGTTCATCGCCGGGCACCTGGTCAAGCGTCTGAAAGCAGACGGGTACTGGGTCCGCGGCGTCGATATCAAGCCACCGGAGTTCCACCCATCCGCAGCCGATGAATTTCGCCTTCTCGACTTGCGGGATCTCGCCCACTGCAGGGAAGCAGTGCTGCTCGACAGTCGCGAGACGTCGGGCTTCGACGAAATCTATCAGCTCGCCGCCGACATGGGAGGGATGGGTTTCATCCACTCGGCGGAATGCGAGATCATGCGCAACAGCCTGCTCGTGAATCTCAACATGATCGATGCCGCCGCAACACTCGGTGTCAAGCGTTATTTCTTCTCTTCATCCGTCTGCACCTACCGTGACATGCTGCCCGGCGAGCCCGAGCTGACCGAGCAAGACGTCTACCCTGCGCAGCCGGACAACGAGTATGGGTGGGAGAAGCTCTATTCTGAACGCACGCTGCTGGCGTATGCCCGGCGGTACGAATTCACAGCTCGCATCGCGCGCTTTCAGAACTGCTACGGGCCGGAGGGGACCTGGGATGGCGGCAGGGAGAAGGCTCCGGCGGCCATTTGCCGCAAGGTGGCGGAGGTCGATGATGGCGGGACCATCGAAGTTTGGGGTGATGGGACCGCGATCCGTTCGTACACATACGTCGACGACATGGTTGACGGCATCCGCAGACTCATGGACTCGCGCTTGGAAGGCCCCGCGAACATCGGATCGCCCGAATACGTATCGGTGAAGGAGCTGGTCGAAACCGTCACGGACGTTGCGTGCAAGCGCATCAACGTCAGGTACGTCTCGGGGCCAGTCGGCGTCCGATCCCGTAACTTCAGCAATGCCAGGATCTATGGCACCGGGTGGCAACCCCGAGTTTCATTGCGAGACGGAATCGGCAGAACCTACCCGTGGATAGAGCGGCAGGTCAGGATGGCTCGGGACGCTCGAGCCGGCAGCGGGGCGGCCACTGGGGATCATGGGGCGGCGGGTTCGTGACCCGGCCGAGGCTGCGCGGTGCTATCGCCGCTCGCTGGCTCTCGATCCGCGCAAGCCGTCCACCTGCGGTCGCTTCTTGGTGTCGAGGAAGATCTGACCGAACTCATCGAGAACCTGCGTTGTCCTGCCTGCGCCTGGGAAGGCTCAGCGCCCGCGCGCACGATCGAGGATTTCGAGTATCGAGTTCCGGCTCGCGCCCAGTATGCGACCTGCCTTGGCTGCGGCAGCCTCTTTCAGACTCCGATGCCAGACGGAGCAACGTTGGCAACGTACTACCCCGCGGATTACCACGGCCAGTCGAGTCGCGGCGCGGTTCAGAATCTGCGACACGACGTTCGCCTGCGCGGACTGAGCCGGCGGCTGACGCGCCCTGGAGCAATCGTCGACTACGGGTGCGGAAACGGCGGCTTCCTGGTGCACGTTTCGCGCAAGATCCATGATCGCTTGCTCATCGGATACGAGATTGCAGAGCGCCCGGAACGCCAATCGCTCGAAGGCGGACGGGTTACCATCATTCGGGGCTCTCTGGACGATCTCCTGCGCGAGCTGCCGGAATGCGCCGTGGTCACGATGAATCACGTGATCGAGCACCTTCCCGACCCTCTGGCGGTCGTGTCGAGCCTCGTAGCGAAAGTGGGCCCGGAGGGATGGTTCGAAGGCCAAACCCCCGCGGCACAGTCCCTCGAGCACGCGGTGTTCGGAAGACACTGGAGCGGATTTCACGCTCCACGCCACACGGTTGTGTTTTCACCGCGAGGGCTGCGGTCCTTTCTCGAACGCGTCGCGCTGACCGAGATCCAGGTGGAACGCGGGTTCAATCCAGCGGGTATCGCCGTGAGTCTGGCGTCATTGTTCTCCGGGCGAGACCAGGGAATTCACCGACAGGGACCGCTGTGGATGCTTTGGCTCGGTATAGCCACGGCACTCAGCGCCATCGACTTTTTATCGGGACGATCCGGCATGTTGAACTTCGCTGCGAGGAAGAGACCGTAATCATGACGGAGACCGGGCTCGAGACCGCTTTGCTCGAGAAACGAAGCGATGTCGTTTCGACGTTCGTGGTTGGGGCACATTTGGTGTTCGCAGCTTCGCCGGTGTACCTCGGTTGCGCGTTAGGCCTGGGCTGGTGGCTGGCGCCACTAATGCTCTGGTTCGGCGCGGGCATGAACAGCGTGCTGAACCTGATGCACGAATGCTCGCACTACCACGTCTTCGCCAGCAGGGGCGCGTGCACGGCGCTCGGACGGTGGATCCTCGGGCCGATGGCCCTGGCGGACTTCGAGTCCTACCGGCAGCGGCACTGGGAGCATCACCGCAGTCTGGGGACCGATGCCGATCCAAAGTACGTCTACCGCACACCGATTCGCGGCTGGGGTCTGCAAGTGCTGCTCGTCAAGTGTCTCAGCCTGTTCGAACCCGTGCAGCGGTTTCGGATGAACGCTCGCGTTGCCGCCACGAAGGACTCGGCAGTGCCGGACCGGCGGTGGATCGGTCGGGCGATCCTCTTTCACTCGCTGTTTGTCGCGACGTTGGGAGGGCTCGCGCTCGCCGTTCGGAGGGAACCTGCGCTGGAAGTCTTGGTCGAGACCGGCGTGGTCCATGCGGTTGTGTTTCTCTACGGGCTGGCGGCCATCACGGTCTTCATCGCGTCGCTGCGCGCGATCGCCGAGCATCAGATCGGCGACGACGCCGCACGGCATCAAGAAGGGGCGGCGCTGAGAAACTTCCGGGGTAATCTGTTCACACGCTGGCTGTTCGGCGCGTACGGTTTCGCAGACCACTACACGCACCACCTGAAACCGGCCATCCCCTACTACCAGCTGCCCCGAGCCACACGAGAGCTTGCCGGGCGCGATCCGAGCGTGAGTCCGACGCACTCGTATTTGGAAACGCTGAGGATGTTGGTGCAAGGCGAGACCCGGTCTACGTGATACTTTCAGCCCGACCTATGCGAGAGTTCCGAGCTTGCGGTTCAGGCCGCACCCACGACGCATCTCACGCCACCCATCTCAAATGACAGAACGATTGAGTACCGCCTATCGCGGCAAGAAAGTCTTGATCACGGGCCACACCGGGTTCAAAGGTGGTTGGCTCTCGCTCTGGCTGACCAGCCTGGGCGCCGAAGTGTATGGTTACGCGCTGGAGCCGCCGACGACGCCCTCCTTGTTCGAGTTGCTGGAGTTGGCCGGCAAGATGCACCACGAGGTTGCGGACATCCGCGACCTCGAGCGGTTGAAACGGACAATCCGTAGCGTCGCCCCCGACATCGTGTTCCATCTCGCGGCACAGTCACTGGTTCGCGAGTCCTATGCGGCGCCACTCGAAACGGTTCAAGCGAATACGCTCGGAACCGTCCATCTGCTGGAAGCAGTTCGGCAAACGGGTGTGTCGACGGCGCTGGTGTTGGTCACCACGGACAAGGTTTACGAAAACAAAGAGTGGCTTCACGGCTACCGTGAGCCGGACGCGCTGGGCGGCCACGATCCGTACTCTTCCAGCAAAGCGGCAGCGGAGATTCTGTTGGCGTCATGGCGCAGTTCTTTTTTTCATCCGTCCCAGGTCTCGAGTCACGGCGTGAGGGTGGCTTCTGCGCGCGCCGGCAACGTCGTTGGGGGCGGCGATTGGTCCACGGATCGCATCGTGCCCGACTGCATTCGCGATCTCGAGGCGCAACGCGCGATCGGCGTCAGAAACCCGTACGCGACTCGACCCTGGCAACACGTGCTCGAGCCGCTGGCGGGATATCTCGAACTCGGAGCCAGGCTGCTCGAGGGCACGGACGCTGCGGTGGCCAGCTTCTGCGAGGCGTTCAACTTCGGCCCGCACACCACCTCCAATCGAAGCGTCGGCGACTTGGTGGACAAGGTGGTCCGCTGTTGGGGCAGTGGCAGCTGGGAACATATCTCCCCGGAGGTCGTTCACCACGAAGCCTCGTTGCTTCACCTCACGATCGACAAGGCGTACCATCGCTTGCACTGGTCTCCGAAATGGGATTTCGATCGGACGATCGAGCACACCGTCGCGTGGTACCAGCACGCCAGACAGCACCCCACGCAGATTTGCGACTTCACCTTGCAGCAAATCCGGCTGTACGAAGCCGAGCGCAGCGAAGGGGGAGGCGCTCCGGCAAAACGGTAGATGCGAAGCGAACGCACGGCGCGCGACGGCCCCGCGCGTGAACTCAAGCGCTCAAGATCGCTTCGGCAGCGCGTTCCCCACTCGTGAACGCTTGGTCCGTCCAGATGTACGCCCAGTCCCCGTACCTACCGCAGTACTTGATCCCGATGTCGTTCAAGTAGCCGTGGACGGTGGCCAGCGCGGCCGAGCATTCCAAATCGAAGATGATGTTGGCGTACTCCACGTGCATCGCGTTCTTGAACAGGATGCGGTCTTCTTCGCGCAAGATGCCGCAGCGCCGCAAGTCTCGGATCACCGGTTCGATGCACTCGTCCGGGCTTTGCTGAAGAGGACGGTACTTCTTGGAGAAGTAGCACTCGGCTTGCAGACTTCCGCAGTTCGGCGGCACGTTGTGCGGCGACTGCAGATGAGGAGTACTCAAGCGCGTGAAGAAAATGTCCTGGTCGTAGAAATAGGTCCAGTGGGCGTCCAGAAAGTCTGCCCGGTCGACGACGAGATTCACGACCACTACGTCCGTGCACGCGAGCCTGCTGGCCGCCTCGAGCACGTCCGGCGGCGCTCCGCGGATGACGCGGATGAGCTCCGGCAACGGCACGGACGAGATGAGCTCGGAGTAGGACACGACGGCGCCGTTGGCAAAGCGTAGCTCCTTCTGCTTCGGGTCGACCGCGGTCAGCTCATGGTTCAGGCGGATTTCTGCAGTCCGCATGAACCGCTCGAGATAGGCTCCGAATCCTCCGTGAGAGGGGTAGCGAAAACCGGTGACGTAGTGAACGTCCTCGGTGGTCGCGTTCAGTGCTCCTCGCAGTACCTCATCCAGGTTTGCTCGATACAGGCGAGGACCAATCCAGTCGGTATTCAGATTGCTGGCCGTCGTCGTGTGATACTTGACGGTGTACTGCATCGGAAACGTCTCGGCGAACGTATTCCCGAAGCTTCCGCGCAGCCATTCTTCGTAGTTCGCGACTGGGGGGTGCTCTTTGTGCTGCGCCTTCACGAAGTCCTCGATGATTTTGACCACGAGGTCTGTGGGCAGTCCAAACAGGTTCACTTGAGCGGGGTGTTTGATCCAGTGGCCCCGCCAGTAATTGTTGACCTTGGTGTTGAGCGTCTCGTACTTGCCGTCGATGCCGTCGGACAAGATTCCTTGGATACGTTCATCCTTGGTAAAGGAGATGTGGGGGCCCTCATCGAAGGTGTACTTACCCTCGTAGTTGTGTGAAGCGGTGTGCCCACCGTAATAGTGACGTTTCTCGAAAATCGCGGGACGGATCCCCGCTTCCGCCAGGCGGCGCGCCGCTCCGTATCCGGCCATCCCGGTCCCGATCACGCAAATAGGGCTCATTTGTACCCGGCTACGGGGGATCTGACGTAAGACTACTTCTCGGACGCTGCAAGCGGCCCGGCTATCGACCGTCTGAAAGGGGGCTTTGCCCGGTCCATCTGAAAATATCGGCTTTTCGTTTCCTCCGAACGAGGGATATCCGGATGGCTCTACTCCTAGCCCGTCCCAACTTCGCTCGCCTTCGGCTCGCTGCGCGCGGAGGGCCGCTTGCTGCCGATTCGCTCCGCACCCAGCGACGCGGCGAGCGAGCCGGCGACGACGAGCAGCGCGCCGAGCCAGCTCCCGGGCGAGAGGCTCTGACCGACGGCCCACTGGGGTGCGACCGCGTCGACGCCGGCGGCGAAGGCCAGCGTGCCGATCGGCGTCAGCGCGAGCACCGCGCCGACGCGCGACGCCTCCCAATGGGCGAGCGACTCGGCGAACGCGCCGTAACCCACCACCGTGTTGAGCGCGCAGAACGCGAGCAGAGCGGCGCGCGCGGCGTCGAGGTGCGCGAGCGAGGCCGGCGTTGCGAGCGGGGTGAATGCGATCGCGCAGCCCGCGTACACGCACAGCAGCACGTGGGGCGAGCTCCAGGTGTGGAGCAGCTGCTTCTGCGCGAGCCCGTAGACGGCCCAGGTGCCGGCGGCGAGGGCGATCATCGCCATGCCCCGCTCGAGCCCGCGGCCGGCGACCAACACATCGCCCTGGCGCGCGGCGACGAACACCGCGATGCCCGCCACCAGCACTGCCAGCCCCGCCCACTGCAGCCGAGCGAAGCGCTCGCGGAACACGACGATGCCCCCGAGGCTCAACAGGATCGGCCCGAGCTGGATCAGCACCTGCGCGTCGGCGGCGCTCGTCCAGTCGAGGCCGATCAAGAAGGCGGCGTAGTTCGCGGCGAGGAAGAGCGTCGCTACCGCGAGCAGCGCGCCCCGGCTGGCGCCGATACGGCGCAGCGGCGGCAGATTCCCGCGCACGGCGAGCACCCCGCCGAGCACGGACGCCGACACGACGAAACGCGCCCAGGTGATCGTGAACGCGTCGAGCGACTCGAGCACGCGCTGGAGCGCGATCGGCAGCACGGCCCACAGGGCCATCGTCGTCGACGCGAGCGCCAGCCCGAGACCCTGGCGGCCGCTGGTCCGATGGAGGTCCAAGGGGGGCTGATGCTAGCGGCGGAAGCGAAGGCGACCGCCGCCGCCCCAGGGTGGAAGATCTGACACGGGATGAAACAATGACGCGTGCGAAGCCGCCACCGCCGCCACGGGCGGCGGGGCCCGAAAATGGAATCCCTTGGTTTTCCAGCTGGTTCCGAGGAGAGCTGTCGGTCCGTTACCGGTTGGCACGCGATATGCTCCAAGGGGCGTCCAGGAGGACGTGAACGCATGACCGCTAGCGCGATTCCCAGTACATCGAACCTTCAGGGCCAGCCGCCCGCGATCACCCTGGCCCAGCTGATCGAGGTGCTCTCGGAGCTCACCCGGGACGAGGACGAGATTGTCGGCACGCTGCTACACATGGTGGAGCAGCGCAGCGTTCGGCTGGTCACCGGAGACACCGCGACGGCGGCGTGAGCGCACCTCATCTCTCCGCCACAGCACCGCCCCAGCGACAGGCGGATGGCCGTTCGCTATCCAATCCGCCATGTCGAACGATCAGGAAATGCGAGCCGAGCTCGAGCGACTGCGCCGCGAGAACGAGGAGCTCAAGCAGAAGCAGCCGCCGCGGGGCGTGCAGCTCAAGGTGAGCCAGAAGGGCGCCGTATCGCTGTACGGCCTCGGGCGCTTCCCGGTGACCCTCTACCGCGAGCAGTGGGAGCGCGTCCTCGCGATGGCAGACGAGATCCGGAGCTTCATCGCCGCGCACGACGCGGAGCTGAAGAAGAAAGGGACGTAGCCGATCGGGTCTCGCGGGTGAGGCTGGACGGCCAAGTCAGGTGATCGCTCCGCCGTTGATCTCCAGCACCTGCCCGGTGATGAAGCCCGCCCGGTCCGACGCGAGGAATACGACCGCATCGGCCATGTCCTTCGGTCGTCCGAGGCGGCGGATCGGCCAGAACCGGGTCATCGCGTCGAGCTTCTCCGGCGTCCAGTAGTCGAAGCCCCACCGCTGCCAGAAGCTCCCGGCGCTCGTGTGGGAGGGGTCGTCGGGCACGATCCAGCCGGGCGAAGCGGCGTTCACCGTGATGTCGTAGCGGCCGAGCTCCCAGGCGAGCGCGCGCGTGAGCCCGTTCACGCCTGATTTGGTGCCCGCGTAGACGGCGTGGTCCACCGCTCCGGCCCCATTGACCGCCGATCCGGAGGTGATGTTGACGATGCGCCCGTAGCGGTTCGCGATCATGTCGTCGAGCACCGCGCGAGTGCAGTTGATCACGCCCCAGTAGTTGAGCTGGATCTCCTTCTCCCAATCCTCGCGCGACTTGTCGATGAACTTCGCCTCACCGGGAATGCCACCGGCGTTGTTCACCAGCACGTCGATCTTCCCGAAGCGCTCCAGCGTCGTCGCGACCATCGCCTCGACCGACGCGAGATCGGTGACGTCGGTCTTCACGCAGATCGCGTCGCCGCCCAGGCGGTTCGCCTCGGCCACCGCGCGGCCGCCAGCCTCCTCATCTCGCTGGGCGGCGACGAGCTGCGCCCCCTCGGCCGCGAATCCCAGCAGGATGCCGCGACCGATGCTCGAGCTGGCGCCGGTGACGATGACGGTTCTGCCCGCGAGACCCATGTCCATGATGCGCTCCCCCGCGGCTCGGTGCCGCCCATCATTAGACCGGAGCGCGCGCCGCGTTCAACCCCGATCGCCGTCGAAATGCGCAGCCGATCGCCGAAGGCTTCGAGATCATTGCGGTTCCAGCGCCTGCCTCACGGATCGCTTCGCGCCGGCAAGCGGTGCGTGCCACACTGTAGAAGGAATGGACGAGGCGCGTCTCCCATGGGAGGTCGCGCGTCGGCGCGAAGATTCCTCGAATCGATACGTCCGATTGGCCGAGTGTGTGCTCTGGCACCCGGTTGTCGCGAGGTTCCGAGAAATGAGGATGCGAAGCTCCTGGTTGGCGTCTGCGGTCTGGGTCCCGCTCTGCTGCGTCGCGTTGCTGGCACCAGCCGGCGTCGCGACCGGCCTCGCGACACCCGCCGAGCTCAGCGAACTCGACGAGACCGACCGCGAGGCGCTCGAGACGATCGCCAACCAGTCCGACGCGCTGCGCGATGCGGTGCTGAAGGCGTCCGTGCAGGTCGACGTGCTGGTCGAGACGCAGCGCATCCAGGAGCAATCGAGCGCGGCCTTCCAGCAGCGGATCGCCACCCTCGACAAGCAGCAGCAGCAGCAGATCTGGGAGCTGGTGCGCGAGCCCGGCCTGCTGGAAGAGCTGGGGACCGATAAGCCGCCCAGCAGCG
>Ga0184637_10000472_pt1 | contig 30073 bp, 23 predicted proteins | sample PLM3_127_b2_FD_133143 | JGI IMG/M metagenome (GOLD analysis project Ga0184637, IMG submission 133143) | Groundwater sediment microbial communities from an aquifer in East River, Colorado, USA - PLM3_127_b2 | ecosystem: Environmental > Terrestrial > Soil > Riparian zone | place: USA: East River... | reverse complement strand
GAGCCGGATGCCGAGCTGCTTCAGCTTGCGATAGAGGTGGGTGCGTTCCAGCCCGACGCTCCCCGCCACCCGGCTGATGTTGCCGCCCTCGCGCGCGATGTGATATTCGAAATAGACACGCTCGAAGGCGTCGCGCGCGTCTCGCAGCGGCAGGTCGAAGGGCAGGTCATGCGCAACGGACGGCATCGAAGCGGGCTGCGGCAGGGCATGGTTTACTTCCTCGAGCGAGATCTGTTCCGAGGAGCAGGTGAGCGCGAGCGAGCGCACCGCGCTCTCCAACTGCGCCAGGTTGCCCGGCCAGTCGTGGTTGCGCAGCGCGTTCAGCGCCGCGGTAGTGAACTGGCGCGGCGGCGTTTCCCTGGCCTCGACCAGACGCGACAGCATCAGGTTGGCGATGTCGGGCACGTCCTCCCGGTGCTCGCGCAGGCTCGGCACCCGGATGGTGGTCGCCGCGAGCACGCTGTAGAGCCGGCTGTCGAAGGCCCCATGCGCCACCAACTCAGCGAGCTCGCGGGAGGCGCCGCTGACGAGCCGCACGTTGTAGCGCTCGAGCTTGGAGGCGGCAAGCAGCAGGCCTTTCTGCTCGACTTTCGAGAGCTCCGCGACCTCGCGCAGGAACAGCGTGCCTTCGCGCGCCTGGTTGAGGAGCTCGAGCGGCGACTCGGCCAGTACCGAGTGGTTTTCCGGCGCCACCCACGGCGTGTTACGCTGGTGGAGAAAGCGCGCGGCAAGCTCGATGCCGCACCCCGGTTCCCCGGCGAGCAGCAGCGGCCGGCGCAGATTGATGACCCGCTCCAGGCACTGCTTCAACTCGACCACCAGCGGCGCACGCCCGAGGCTCACCAGCGACAACGCCGCCTGCGCCTGCTCGCCGCCGTGCTTGAGAGCGCGGCCGACCGTGGCGAGCAGTTTCTGCAGCGCAATCGGTTTCTCGAGAAAGTCGTAGGCGCCCAGCCGCGTTGCCTCGACCGCCGTGTCGATGGTGCCGTGCCCGGACATCATCACCACCGGCATGGTGAGCAGGCCGGCGCTGGCCCATTCCCTGAGCAGCGTGATGCCATCGGTGTCCGGCATCCAGATATCGAGCAGCACGAGGTCGGGCCGCGTCTGGCCGCGGAACGCCCGCGCCGCAGCTGCGTTCTCCGCCAGCCGCACCTGATAGCCTTCGTCGCCCAGGATCTCGGACAGCAGTTCGCGGATGCCGATTTCGTCGTCTACGACCAGGATTTGCTGCATAACTGGAGGAATTGCTCCGTTGATATTACACCTTGGCCTGCGCCACCGAAGGCTTTCTCGCGGTGTCCTGCGCTGCTACCGGCAGCTGGACCGTGACGCATGCGCCGCGCGGCAGTACGTTGGCGATCGTCACCGTGCCGCCGTGTTCGTCGACGATCTTTTTCACGATAGCCAGCCCCAGCCCGGTGCCCTTGGGCTTGGTGGTCACGTAGGGCTCGAAGGCGCGCCGCATTACGGTCTCTGGAAAGCCGCAGCCGTTGTCGGTGACCGTAAGCCGCACCATCCCGCCCGCCGCCTTGCTGGCGACGACGACGCGCGGCTCACGCGTCCCGGCCAGCGCGTCCTGCGTGTTCTGCAGGAGGTTGTGTATGACCTGCCGCAATTGCGCCGCATCGCCCACCAACGGCGGCAGCCCCGCCGCCAGCTCGGGCCGCACGGCACCGCCCAGCGACGGCTCGTAGAGCGTGAGCACTTCGCGGGTAAGCGCGTTCAGGTCGAGCTCGCGCATGGCTGGCTCCGGCGTGCGCGCATATTGGCTGAAGGCGTCCACCATGTTCTTCAGCGCCGCGACCTGGTTGACGATGGTCTGCGTGGAACGGGTCAGCACTTCCGCGTCGGATTCCGCGAGCTTGCCGGCAAGTTTCATCTGCAACCGCTCCGCGGAAAGCTGGATCGGCGTGAGCGGGTTGCGGATCTCATGCGCGAGCCGCCGTGCTACCTCGGCCCATGCCGCCGCGCGCTGCGCTGCGGCCAGGTGCGTGATATCGTCGAACACGACGACGCTCCCGGCCGCAGTACCCTGCGGCAACAGCGTTCCGCGCAACAGCAGCAGCTGCGTGTGTCCGAGCAGCGGTCGCTCGACCTGCTGCTCCCATTCCATCCCGCCCGCGCGCTCGAAAGCGGCCGCTATCTGCCGCCCCAGCTCGGCGAGCCCGGCGCCGGGACCCGACCAGCGCGCCACTGCAACGCCGATGAGCGGCGCAACGTCGACCCCGAGTATGATGCCGGCGCTGCGGTTCGCGGCACGCAGATTGAATTCCTCGTCGAAAGCGAGCACGCCGGCCGAGAGATTGGCGAGCACGCTTTCCAGGTAGGCCTTGGCCTGAGCCAGCGCCGCCTGGTGGCGTTCGGCCTGCGCGCGCGCTTCCGCCAGCTGCAGCGTCATTGCGTTGAAGGACTGCGTGAGCGCGCCAAGCTCGTCACGCGAATCGACCGCCGCCCGCTGGCTGAAGTCGCCGCTCGCCACCGCGCGCGTGCCTTCCACCAGCACGCCGAGCGGAGCCGACAGGCGGTCGGACAGCACGAAGGCGAGCGCGGCCGCCGACAGCAGCGACAGCAGCAAGGTAAGCGTGAGCGTCACTCCGTACAGGCGCTTGAGCCCCCTGCGCGACAGCATCAACTCCTGGTACTGGCCATAGCCGGTCTGCACCGCTTCCGCGTCCCGCGCGAGCTGCGCCGGCACCAACTGCAACAGTTGCAGCACGCGCGGCGCATCGCCGCCCGAGGGCACCGGCACCAGTACGCGCAGATAGAGTCCCTTGTCGGGAATCGCTTCGATCGCGCCGTAGGCGCCGTGCGACTGCAGCACCCGTTGCGCGTCGGGGCCCGGCAGCTCCGGCAGCAGGCCCGGGCGCTCGCCGCCGGAGCGCGCGAGCGAGTTGCCGCGCTCGCCAAACAACATCGCCTCCTGCGCGCCCGCCCGCGCGCGCAATGCATTAAGCGCTGCCAGTTGCTCCACGGCCGGGTGCGTCGACAGCTCCAGCGCCATGGCCTCCGCCTGGGCCGTGAAGTCCTGCAGCAGTCCATCGAGCGTGCCACGGCCGAGATTGATGCCGCCCTCGAGCGCCTTGTCCACGCGCACCTCGAACCAGGAGTCGATCGAGCGCGCCAGAAACTGGACCGACACGCCGTAGATCAGCGCGCCGGGCAGCACCGCCATCAGCGCGAACAGCAGCACCAGCCGCAGGGTGAGCTTGGCGCCGAACACGCCGCTCTTCAACTTGCGCCTGAGCGTGAGCAACTGATAGACCACCAGTCCCGTCAGCATCAGCACCACCGCGCCGTTGAGAACGAGCAGCAGCGGGTACTGCTCGGCAAACAGCGCGTTATTGGCGCTCACCGTGGCCAGCAGGAACAGCGCGACCGCGCCCAGCCCCACGCACAGGATGAGCACGTAGCGCACCACGGCGCTCGACAGCGCGGGGCGGACGTGCGGCGCGGTGGCGCTCATGGCGAAACCGTCCACCGGTGCCAGTCGGAACTCATGCTCCAATCGCGCGAGCCCACAGTAGTGACCTGGAACGGGCGCGGCAGCTGCGATGTGTCCAGCCGCAAACGCAGGGCGGCGGTGTAGCTGCCGCCCTTGCTCAGGGCGCCCGCTTCGACGATATCGCGTATACGCACGCGGCTCATGAAGGCGAGCCCTTCGGGCAGCGCGGCGAAATTCTGATAGAGCTTGCCGACGCCGACGCGATACTGGCGCGTCAACGCGTTATACGACAGGCGATACTGCTGCCGGGCGGTGGTGATCTTCTGGTTGAACCAGTACCAACGCGGCCGTATCAGCTCGAATTCGAGGGTAAAATAGAGCGGCACGCCCTTGTTGAGCACGTCTTCCAGGGCGGGGGGCAACGTGAATTCGAATTCGGCTTCGAGTGCGTAGCCGTCCTCGGTCGACATCACCGCCGCCTTCTGGACCTCGATGCCATCGGCGCGGGCGGCAAGCGGCGCGGCAAACGCCATCCAGAATGCCGCCAGCGCGGCGATCCAGCTAAGCCTTCTGCAGCAGCGCAAAGAAGAAGCCGTCATGCCGTTCGTCCGGAAGCAGTTGGCCCGCGGGCAGCTGGGCGTGGTTGTCCACCGCGGGGAGGCTGAGACGCGTCGCGTCCCGGTGGCGCTCCAGAAATCGCGCTGCCTGCTCGTGGTTTTCCTCCTGGAACACGGAGCAGGTTGCGTACAGCAATTTACCACCACTGGCGAGCAACTGCCAAAGCGTGTCCAGCATGCGGCTCTGCTGGTGCGCGAACTGCGCGATGTCGGTGGGGCGCCGCAGCCATTTGACGTCGGGATGCCGCCGCGCGACGCCGGAAGCGCTGCATGGAACGTCAGCCAGTATGCGATGGTAGGGCATGCCGTCCCACCACTGCGCCGGCTCGCACGCATCGCCGCACACGACGCGCGCGGCGAGTCCCAACCGCGCCAGGTTGGCGCGCACCCGCTCCAGGCGCCCGGCATCGGTGTCGAGCGCGGTGACTTCCGCCGCCGCGAGTTCCAGCAGGTGCCCGGTCTTGCCCCCGGGCGCCGCGCACGCATCGAGCGCACGCATGCCGTCGCGCAGGTCGAGCAGCGGCGCCGCTAGCTGCGCCGCGGCGTCCTGCACCGACACCAGGCCTTCGGCCAGACCGGGTATGCGCTCGGCAGGCAGCGGCTTGCCCAGCAGCACGGCGGAAGGGCCCCCAGCCTCCGCCTTGATATTATGCCGCGCGAGCAGCTCCAGATAACCGGCAAGATCCGTACGGCGGCGGTTCACCCGCAGCGTCAGCGGCGGATGCCGGTTCGCCGCTTCCAGCGCGGCGACATACTGCGCTGGATACTGGTCGCGCAGCTTGTCTATCCACCATTGCGGGTGGCAATAGCGCGCCGGCTCCGAGCGCTGTATTCGCGCATTGAGCCCCGGGCGGCGGCGCAGGAAATTGCGCAGCACGGCGTTGGCGAGCGCCTTGGCCGAAGTAAGGCCCAGCGCTTCGCAGACGCGCACCGCGTGATCCACGATTGCGTGCGGCGCGGCGCGGGAGTGCTCGAGTTGATACAGCGCCACCAGCAGGAGCGGGCGCAGCCGCGCGTCCTTGAGCGGCTTGTCAAGCAACGCCTCGAGCAGCGCCTCGAAGCGGGCGAGAAACCGCAGCGTGCCGTAGGCCAGGTCCTGGATTGCGGCGCGATCGCGTGCGGCCAGCTGCGGATGCCGCCGCCACAACGCCGCGAGTGCTGCATCGAGACTGCGACCGGCCAGCACGCTGCCGAGCGCGGCGGCGGCGAGCCGCTGCACTTCAACCATGTTTCGTTCCGAAGCTTGCGCCGCGCGCAAGCCTGAAGCCGGAGAGAAAGGCCTGCGCCGGAAGTCTTCGTCCGCCCGCGCGCTGCAGCTCGAGAATGCGCAGCGTGCCGGTGCCGCACGCCACCACGATGCCGTCAGCGTCGGCCGCGCACACCGTGCCCGGCGCGGCGGCAATGGCGGGGCCGGTGCGCGCGCGCCAGATCTTCAGCGCGACGCCATCGAGACCGGTCTGCGCGCCCGGCGCGGGGTCGAACGCGCGCACCTGGCGCTCGATTTCCGGTGCCGGGCGGCGCCATTCGATTTCGGCGTCGCCCTTGGCTATGCGCGCGGCATAGGTCGCCCGGCTGGCGTCCTGCGGCTGGGGCGCGGGCGGGACTTCCAGCGCTCGGACGATCAAGCGCGCCCCGAGCGCGGCCAGCTTGTGATGCAGCGTGCCCGTCGTGTCGTCGGCAGTAATCGCGACCGGCTCCTGCAGCAGGATGGAGCCGGTGTCGAGGCCCTCGTCCATCTGCATGATGGTGATGCCGGTCTGCGTGTCGCCCGCGAGCAGCGCGCGCTGGATCGGCGCCGCCCCGCGCCAGCGCGGCAGCAGCGACGCATGCACGTTCAGACAACCTCGCGGCGGCACCCTGAGCAGCGCCGGCGGCAGGATCAGGCTGTAGGCGGCGACCACCAGCACCTGCGGGCGCGCCGCAGCGATGGCCGCCACCGCCGCGGCCTCCGCCAAGGTAGCCGGCTGAAGAATGCCAAGGTTGCGCGCCTGCGCCAGCCGTTTCACCGCCGAGGGCTGCGGCTTCAGGCCGCGGCCGGCCGGCCGGTCGGGCTGGGTGAGGACCAGCGTGATGTCGTGTCCGGCGCGCAGCAGGGCCTCGAGCGAGGCTGCCGCGAACTCCGGCGTTCCTGCGAAAACGAGTTTCATTGGGAACGGTGCGGCAGGAAACGGTTCATGGACACGCTAGGAGTTTGTCGGACTTAGGTCCGACAAACTCCTTATGCAAAACCGCCCGCACGATAACGGGAGCCCATGACAGCGGAAACCTCGTTTACGGCCTACATGCGTGCCCATCGGAAGCCAAGCGGGGTCGTTATCCTGGGTTTCATTCAAGATTCTCGGGCGGTTTTGCCGTTAGCAGCCTGTCCGACACCTAAGTCCGACAGGCTGCTAGATGGTGCGTGTGGTGCGGCGCGCGCACCGGCCCGGTTGCGGGAATGCGGGCGGGCGCAAACGGAATTCAAAGCACGAGGCGCCGCGTCTCGGGCTCGACCGTCCGCTGCTCTTGCTTCCTGAGTCTCGCGAGGATGCGGCGCTGCTTCAATCGCGACAACCGCTCGACGAATACCTTGCCCTCCAGGTGATCCATCTCGTGCTGGATGCACACCGCGAGCAGCCCGTCGGCTTCCCGCGTACCGGCGTTGCCTTCGGCGTCGAGCGCGCGCACCGTTATACGTTCGGCGCGCCGCACTTTTTCGTATACCCCGGGCACCGACAGGCAGCCTTCTTCGTGGTCCGCCTCGCCGCTGGCGGCAATCAATTCGGGGTTGACCAGCACCAGCAACTGGTCCCGGGTTTCCGAGATGTCAATCACGATCACGCGCACATGGACATCCAACTGTGTTGCGGCCAGGCCAATGCCGGGCGCAGCGTACATCGTTTCCGCCATATCTTTGATTAATTTGCTGATTCCGTCGTCGATCCGGTTCACTTTGGCGGCCCGCTGGTGGAGCCTCGCATCTGGATAGCGCAGAATCGGCAGTAAAGCCATAAAAAAGCTTGCGAATTTAATCAACTACATGCAGAATTTAATCTAATATCTCGGCGCGGCCCGGCTAGCGGGGCTGCGCCTGATTAGTCTGTTAATTTGGGGCGGTTCCATGCGTAAAGCCATTATATCCCTGATTTTGCTGATGACTCCGCTCCTCCCGGCGCTGGCGGCCGACGTCGCCGTCCTGAAGGAAGACGCGCCCGACCGCTATATCGTCGTGCCGGGAGATACCCTGTGGGGCATCTCCGGCCGCTTCCTCAAGGACGTGTGGAAATGGCCCGACGTCTGGCGGATGAACCAGGAACAGCTCAGGAATCCCCATCGCATCTACCCTGGCGACGTGATCGTGCTGGATCGCTCCGGGGCGGACCCGCAGCTGCGGCTGCTCCCCCGCGCAGTGGACGACCCGGGTGCCGCGGCCGCGGCGGCGGCCGGGCGGGATACCGTGAGGCTCTCGCCCAGGACGCGGGCGCAGCCGCTCGCCGACAAGGCGGTACCGGCAATCCCGCCATCGGCGATCGAGCCTTTCCTGTCGCGGCCGCTGGTGGTGGGACAGCATGAACTCGACACCGCGCCGGTGATCATGGCTACCGAGGAGAACCGCGTGGCGATCGGTGCCGGCAGCATCGCCTATGCCGACAATCTTCAGCGCGGCGACCAGGTATGGCACGTGTTCCGCCGCAGCGATCCGCTGATCGACCCGGACACCGGCGAAACGCTCGGCTATCTGGCGATCTACCTCGGCGAGGCGCGGCTGCGCAAGTTCGGCGATCCCAGCACTATCGAGATCACCAAGTCGCCGCAGGAAATCTACGTCGGCGACCGCCTGCTGCCCAGCGCCAAGGAAGTACCCACTTTTTCCTACGTACCGCGCGCGCCATGGCGGCCGGTGCGCGGTCGCATCATGACCACCTACGGCAATCTCGGCGAAACCGGCCCGCTGGGCATCGTCGCGCTGTCCAAGGGCTCGCAGGACGGTCTCGAGGTAGGTCACGTCCTGGCGATTTATCGCAGCCAGAGCACTTCCCGTTATGAAATACGCCGGTCGCCGCTCTACGGTGAACAGGGGCTGAGCGGGAACGATTCGCCGCGCACCTATTACAGCGAAGAGATCACGCCGCGCGACGCGCCGATGTACGACCGCGGCAAGCCGGTCAGTGAGGCCGATTTCGCCAGATTGCCGGACGAGCGCTACGGATTGGTGATGGTGTTCCGCACCTTCAACCGCACTGCCTTCGGCCTGGTGATGCAGGCGTCGCGCCCGGTCACCGTCAACGATCTCGTCACCAATCCCTGATTCCGCCGGACGCCGCGCCTCCGGCGCCGGCGCCCGTGCCGCCCCGGCACGGCGGAAGGCTATCTTGCTTTCGCCGCCATGCCGCTCGACGCTGATCTCTCCGCCTGGCTCAGGCTGAGCCTCACGCCCGGCGTGGGCGGCGAGGCCTTGCGACGGCTGCTCACCACCCTTGGTGGTCCGGGGCAAGTGCTCGCCGCGCGACGCGCCGAACTCGTCAGGCTCGTCGGGGACGCTGTTGCCGCGTCGATCAGGGAATACGATGCAACCGCGACTTTGGCCGCAGCCGGCGCCTGGCTCGAGGACGCGGCCAATCACATCGTCACGCTGGCCGACGCCCGCTATCCCCGGCAGCTCCTGCAGATTCCCGACCCGCCGCCGTTACTGTATGTGAAAGGTCGTGTCGAGTTGCTGTCGCGGCCATCGCTTGCCATCGTCGGCAGCCGCAACGCAACCGCGCAAGGCATGGCCAATGCCGAGGCCTTCGCCCGGACGCTCTCGGACGCCGGGTTAACCGTAGTGAGCGGGCTGGCGCTGGGCATTGATGCCGCGGCGCATCGCGGCGGGCTGGCCGGATCCGCCGGCAGCGTGGCGGTGCTCGGCACTGGCGCCGACATCGTCTATCCCGCGCGCAACCGCGCGCTGGCGCACGAATTGGCCGCGCGCGGCGCGCTGATTTCCGAGTTTCCGCTCGGCATGAAACCCCTTGCCGGCAACTTCCCGCGCCGCAACCGCCTGATCAGCGGGCTCGCGCTGGGCTGCCTGGTAGTGGAAGCGGCGGCGGACAGCGGCTCGCTCATTACGGCGCGCCTCGCGGCCGAGCAGGGCCGGGAAGTCTTCGCCATCCCCGGCTCCATACACTCGCCGCTTGCCAAGGGCAGCCATGCCCTGATCAAGCAGGGAGCAAAGCTGGTGGAAAGCGCTCGCGACATCCTGGAGGAGCTGCGGATGGGCGCTCCGTCGGCGCCGGCGCCGGCGCCGGCGGTGGTAACCGACCCCCGTGCGCTGCGCCTGCTCGATGCCCTCGGCCACGAGCCCTGCGACCTCGACACGCTCGTCGCGCGCAGCGACCTGCCGGTGGCGGAGATCGGCGCGCTGCTCACCCAACTCGAACTCGATGGCCTGGTCGCGACGCTGCCGGGCGGGCTGGTACAGCGCCTGCATCGTTAGTTTTTCGCGGCGCCTACCGCGAAAAACTTGCGTAGTCAAATTATTGTACTTATCATCTGGCGCTCTTTTTGCATCGCACACGGATAATTCGCGCGGATGGGTAAACAACTGATCATTGCCGAGAAGCCCTCGGTTGCGGCCGATATCGCGCGCGCCATCGGCGGCTTCACGCGTCACGGCGATTATTTCGAGAGCGACCAGTACCTGCTCTCGTCCGCGGTCGGGCACCTGCTCGAGCTCGTCGTGCCGGAAGAACACGACGTCAAGCGCGGCAAGTGGTCGTTCGCGAACCTGCCGGTGATCCCGCCGCACTTCACGCTCGCACCGATCGAGCGCAGCGAGAGCCGACTCAACCTGCTGCTGCGGCTGCTCAAGCGCAAGGACATTGCCGGCCTCATCAACGCCTGCGACGCCGGCCGCGAGGGCGAGCTTATTTTCCGCTACATTGTCCAGCACGCGGGCGCGAAAAAGCCGATCCAGCGCCTGTGGCTGCAGTCGATGACGCCCGCCTCCATCCGCGAGGGTTTCGAGCGCCTGCGGCCCGATCGCGAGCTGCTGCCCCTCGCCGACGCGGCGAAGTGCCGATCCGAGGCCGACTGGCTGGTCGGCATCAATGGCACGCGCGCGATGACCGCTTTCAACTCAAAAGAAGGCGGTTTTTACCTGACCACGGTCGGGCGCGTGCAGACGCCGACGCTCGCCATCCTGGTCGAGCGCGAGGAGAAAATCCGCGCCTTCAAGGCGCGCGATTACTGGGAGGTGCATGCGCGCTTCGGCGCCAGGGCGGGTGAGTACGCCGGGCGCTGGTTCGATCCCGGATTCAAGAAGGACGACGACGCCGAGCGTAAGGCCGAGCGTGCCTGGAGCGCGGCCGAGGCGGAGGCGGTCGCCGCTGCCTGCAATGGCCAGACCGGCACTGTCACCGACGACACCAGGCCGGCGACACAGCTCTCGCCGTTGTTGTTCGACCTCACCAGCTTGCAGCGTGAGGCCAACGGGCGCTTCGGCTTTTCGGCGCGAACCACGCTCTCCCTCGCCCAGGCGCTCTACGAAAAGCACAAGGTCCTCACCTACCCGCGGACCGACTCGCGCGCCCTGCCGGAGGATTACCTTGCCACCGTCAAGAAGGCGATGGACATGCTCGGCGATATCCGCGAATACGCCCCGTTCGCCAAGAACATCCTGAAGAACAGCTGGGTGAAACCGAACCGCCGCATCTTCGACAATTCGAAGATCAGCGACCACTTCGCGATCATCCCCACGCTGCAGCCGCCGCGGCATCTGAACGAGATCGAGCAGAAGCTCTATGACCTCGTGGTGCGGCGCTTCCTCGCGGTATTCCATCCCGCCGCGGAGTACTTGCAGACCACGCGCATTACCCAGGTCGGCGAGCATCAGTTCAAGACGGAAGGCCGCATCCTGCAGAACCCGGGCTGGCTTGCGATATACGGCCGCTCCGCGCAGGAAGAGTCCCAGAACCTGCCGGCCGTCGCCGCGGAGGAAAAAGTCGACGCGCTGGAAGTGAACGCCGTGGCCAACCAGACCAAGCCGCCGCCGCGCTATTCGGAAGCTACGTTGCTCTCCGCCATGGAGGGCGCCGGCAAGCTGGTCGATGACGACGAGCTGCGCGAAGCGATGGAAGCCAAGGGCCTCGGCACCCCCGCCACGCGCGCCGCCGTGATCGAGGGCTTGATACGGGAAAAATACGTGCACCGCGAAGGGCGGGAGCTGAAGCCTACCTGGAAAGCGTTTCGGCTGCTGCTGGCGCTTCACCATTTCGGCGTAACCGAGATCACCTCGCCCGAGCTGACGGGCGACTGGGAATACAAGCTCAAGCTGATGGAGTCCGGCAAGCTCCAGCGCGAAGTCTTCATGGACCACATCGAGCAGGCGACCCGTGACCTGGTGGAGCGCATCAAGAGCGGCGACATACCCGACGAGGCCTACGCCACCGTCGAGGCGCCCTGCCCCAAGTGCGGCGGCGTGGTGCAGGAGAACTACCGGAAATTCCAGTGCCAGAAGTGCGAGTTCTCGCTGTGGGTAGTGCTGTCGGGCCGGGAATGGGCACCGGAAGAAGTGGCGGAACTCATCGCCCGGCGCTTCGTCGGGCCGCTCACCGGTTTCCGCAGCCGTGCCGGCAAGCCGTTCTCGGCCGGTTTGCGCCTGACCGATGACCACAAGCTCGAATTCGACTTTGGACAGGCCCGTCCCGGCGAAGAAGAGATCGCCCCCGACTTCAGCGGACAGGAAAGCGTCGGCGCCTGCCCCAAATGCAAAGCGCGCGTGTTTGAGCACGGCGTGGCATACGTATGCGAGAAGGCGGTCGGCCCCGAGCGCAGCTGCGATTTCCGCTCGGGCAAGATGATCCTGCAGCAGCCGGTCGAGCGCGCGCAGATGCACAAGTTGCTCGCCACCGGACGCTCCGATCTCTTCACGCGCTTCATTTCCAGGAAGGGGCGGCCGTTCAAGGCCTACCTGGTCAAGACGCCCGAGGGCAGGATCGGCTTCGAATTCGAAGCGCGCAAACCGCGCCAGCCGAAAACGGAGAAGCCGGCAGCGCCAGCGCCAGTCAGCGCGTCACCGAAAGCAAAAGAGCGCAGCGCCTCCGCCAAGCCAGCGGCCACCAAGCGCGCCAAGGCCGTCACCGCCGCCGCCAAACCCGCCACGGCGCCGGCGAAAGCTAAACGCAAGGCTTGAGGATTTTGGCGGGCAACAGTGCCCGCCAAAATCCTAAATTAATAAACGCGGCGGCACGCCGCGTTTATTCAGATGTCCAGGTTGCGCACACCCAGCGCGTTGGACTCTATGAACTGACGGCGCGGCTCGACCTCGTCGCCCATCAAGGTTGAGAAGATTTCCTCCGCGCTGATGGCGTCCTCGATCTGGGTCTTGAGCAGGCGCCGCGTCTGGGGATCCATGGTGGTTTCCCACAACTGCTCGGGGTTCATTTCGCCCAGGCCCTTGTAGCGCTGAATGCTGACGCCGCTCTGCACCTCCTCGAGCAGCCATTCGATGGCTTCGCGAAATTCCCTGACCTGCTGCTGCCGGTCGCCGCGCTTGACGTAGGCGCCGTCACCGAGCAAGCCCTGCAACACCTGGGCCGTTTTCTTGATCTGGTCGTAGTCGCCGCTCTGCACGAAGTCAGCGTCGATGTAGCAGTGGCGCTCGATGCCGTGTTGCGTGCGGCTTACCGCCAGCACGTTACGCTCCGTCTTATCGTCGTACCGGGCTTCCACTTTCATGCCTAGCGGCGCCAGCAGCTCGCCCAGTGCCCGGGCGCTGTTGTGCGCCGCTTTTTCGTCCGCCAGATCGAGCTGCACCGGTTGGCGCAGCAGCGCGTGCAGCACCTCCTGGTCGATCAGCCGGCTTACCCGCTCGATCACGGCTTCGGCCAGCAGATAATCCTTCGCGACCTTCTCGAGCGCGTCCTTGGTCAACACCTGCGCGTTGACGGCCGTATGGAGCTCCGCCTCCGACAGCGCGAGCAGCAGCAGCATCTGCTTCAGTTCGTGCTCGTCCTTGAGATAACGCTCGCTCTTGCCGTGCTTTATCTTGTAGAGCGGCGGCTGTGCGATGTAGACGTGCCCGCGCTCGATCAACTCCGGCATCTGCCGGTAGAAGAAAGTGAGCAGCAGCGTGCGGATGTGGGAACCGTCGACATCCGCGTCGGTCATGATGATGATGCGGTGGTAACGCAGCTTCTCCGGCGCGTAGTCCTCCTTGCCGATGCCGGTGCCGAGGACGCTGATGAGCGTAATAATCTCCTGCGACGACAGCAGCTTGTCGAGCCGCGCGCGCTCGACATTGAGTATCTTGCCCTTGAGCGGGAGTATCGCCTGGAACTTGCGGTCGCGCCCCTGCTTGGCCGAGCCGCCGGCAGAGTCGCCCTCCACGATGTAGAGCTCGCATTGGGCGGGATCGCGTTCCTGGCAATCGGCGAGTTTGCCGGAAAGCCCGAATGAATCCAGCACCCCCTTACGCCGCGTCAGCTCGCGCGCCTTGCGTGCCGCCTCGCGCGCGCGCGCCGCGTCGATGATCTTGGAGCAGATCACGCGCGCGTCATTCGGCTTCTCAAGCAGGAATTCGTTGAGCTTCTGGGAGACGATTTCCTCCACCACCGGCCGCACCTCCGAGGACACCAGCTTGTCCTTGGTCTGCGACGAAAACTTGGGCTCCGGCACCTTCACGGAGAGCACCGCGGTGAGGCCTTCCTTCATGTCGTCGCCGGTGGTTTCGACTTTCGCCTTCTCGGACAGCTTGTTGTTCTCGATGTACTGGTTGAGCGTGCGCGTCATCGCGGCGCGCAGTCCGGTCAGGTGAGTGCCGCCGTCGCGCTGCGGTATGTTGTTGGTGAAGCACTGCACCGACTCCTGGTAGGAATCGTTCCACTGCATCGCCACTTCCACGACGATCTCGTCCTTCTCCGCCTTGGAGTAGAAAACGGTCTGGTGCAGCACGTTCTTGCTGCGGTTCATGTACTCGACGAAGCCCTTGACCCCGCCGGTGAAGGAGAACGTTTCTTCCTTGCCGCTGCGCTGGTCGATGAGGATGATCTTGAGGCCGCTGTTGAGGAAGGCCAGCTCGCGCAGTCGCTTCGCCAGTATCTCGTAGTGATACTCGATGCGCCCGAAGAGCTCCTTGCTCGGCAGGAAATGCACCTCCGTGCCGCGGCGTTCGCTCTTGCCGGTGACCTTGAGCGGCGCCACCGTCTCGCCCAGGCGAAACTCCATCTGGTGCAGCTTGCCGTCGCGGCGGATCGACAGGCGCAGCCATTCCGACAGCGCGTTCACCACCGACACGCCGACCCCGTGCAGGCCACCGGCCACTTTGTAGGAATTGTTGTCGAACTTGCCTCCGGCGTGGAGCTCGGTCATCACCACTTCGGCGCTCGAGCGCCCCGCCTCGTCGCCCGGATGCTCGTCGGTCGGGATGCCGCGCCCGTTGTCGACCACGCTCACCGCGTTGTCGGTATGGATGGTGACGGTAATCTCGTTGCAGAAGCCGGCCAGCGCCTCGTCCACCGCGTTGTCCAGCACCTCGAACACCATGTGGTGGAGCCCGGTGCCGTCGCTGGTGTCCCCGATGTACATACCGGGGCGCTTGCGCACCGCCTCGAGGCCTTTGAGGACCTTGATGCTGCTGCTGTCGTAGTCGTCGGCGGAGCGTGGTTTTTCTTCTTGTTCTTTATCGCCGGAAGGCGCAACCATGGGTTATTTCCTTAAATGCGCATCGGCATGACCACGTAGCGAAACTCGCGGTTGTCCGGCACTGTGATCAGCATGCTGCTGTTGGCGTCTCCGAACGAGCACTCCACGCTGTCGCAGTGCACGTTGTTGAGTACGTCCAGGAGGTAGGTGATGTTGAAGCCGATATCCAGCGCGTCTCCGCCGTAGGCGATCTCCATCTCCTCCTGCGCCTCCTCCTGCTCGTTGTTGGTGCAGGAAATGCGCAGACTGTTGGCCGCCACCATCCAGCGCACGCCGCGGAATTTCTCGTTGGAGAGAATGGCGGCGCGCTGCAGCGACTGCAGCAGATCCTGGCGCTTGATCGAAAAACGCTTCTGGTAGTTCGTCGGCACCACCCGCGTGTAGTCCGGGAACTTGCCGTCGATGATCTTGGTGGTGAGCACGGTGCTGCCGAAAGAAAACCGCACCAGGCTGGCGAAGATTTCGATGGTCACCGCGTCCTCGCTGTCTGCGAGCAGCCGGCCCAGTTCAAGCACTGCCTTGCGCGGCAGTATCACTTCCCGCTTCTCCTGCTGCTGTCCCAGCGGGCGCGCCGCGTAGCTCAAGCGGTGGCCGTCGGTGGCGATAACCTTGACCTGGCCGCCGTCCAGCACAATCAGCAGCCCGTTCAGGTAATACCGGATATCCTGCTGCGCCATGGCGTATTGCACCAACAGCAGCAGTTCCCGCAGCGCTTGCTGCGGCATTGCAATTTTGCCTTGGGCCGCGCCCGGGTCCGCCATCGCCGGAAAATCAGCGACCGGCAGTGTCTGCAGGTTGAAGCGGCTCTTGCCGGAACGCACCTGGAGCCGGTTGTTCTGCACGTCGAGCATCGCCTCCGTGCCCTCCGGCAACGCCCGCAGAATATCCTGCAACTTGCGGGCGGACACCGTCAGACTCATCTCTTCACTCGAACTCTTGTCGAGCTCGGTGCGGGTCGCCACCTGAATTTCGAGATCCGTCGCCATCAGCATCAGGTGGCCCGCCTTGCGCTCGATCAGCACGTTCGACAGGATCGGCAGCGTATGTCGCTTCTCCACGATGCCGGTCACCGCCTGCAGCGGTTTGAGCAAGGCGTCGCGTTCGAGTTGAACGAGTTTCATAGGTGGCGTTCTTCTATAGTTATTCTAGATTAAAGACAATAGAACTAATAAAGCGGGCGTTTTTCTGTGCACAAGCTCGAAAAGGGCGGAGGAACAAGGAGCGCGGGCAAGGATAAGGTTGTGTAGAAGCCGGTAGTGAGCGGGGGAGAATTGTGGATAACATTTTGCGTTCCGAATTTGCTAGAGGTTATTCACAAATAACACCGCAACCATCAACTCCTCAACACGTTGAGCAAAGAATTGAAATCCCGTGTAAGTTCACTGCTAGTCGATTTCAGCAGCGCGATCTTGCGGCAGGCGTGCAGCACAGTCGTGTGGTCGCGGCCGCCGAAGGCATCCCCGATGTCGGGCAGGCTCAGGTGCGTCAGTTCCTTGGCAAGAGCCATCGCGACCTGCCGCGGCCGCGCGACGTTGCGGCTGCGCTTCTTGGAATACATCTCGGAAACCTTGATCTTGTAATAATCGGCGACGGTTTTCTGGATGTTTTCCACTGAAACCTGGCGGTTCTGTATTGCCAGCAGGTCACGCAACGCCTCCCGGCATAGTTCGACGGAGAAGTCGCGGCCCGAAAAACGGGCATAGGCCAGCACGCGCTTCAGCCCACCTTCGAGTTCCCGCACGTTCGACTGTATGTGCTTGGCGAGGAAAAACGCCACGGCTTCATCCAGCTTGATCCCTTCCGCCTCCGCTTTCTTGAGCAGGATGGCGACGCGCATCTCGAGCTCCGGCGGCTCGACGGCAACGGTGAGGCCCCAGCCGAAGCGGGAGATCAGGCGGTTCTCCATGCCGGCGATTTCCTTGGGATAGGTGTCGCAGGAAATCACCACCTGCTTGTGCGCCTCGATCAGCGCGTTGAATGCGTAGAAAAACTCTTCCTGGGTGCGGTTCTTGCCGCTGAAGAACTGGATGTCGTCGATCAACAGCAGATCGAGCGAATGGTAGTAGCGCTTGAAATCGTCGAAAGCCTTGTGTTGGTAGGCGCGCACCACGTCGGAAACGTATTGTTCCGCGTGGATATAGCGGATCTTGGTTTCCGGCGCCTGCTCGCGCAAGCGGTTGCCGATCGCCTGGAGGAGGTGGGTCTTGCCGAGACCGACGCCGCCATAGATGAAGAGGGGGTTATAAGCCGCGCCCGGGCGTTCCGCTACCTGAGCGGCCGCGGCGCGCGCCAGTTCGTTGGCCTTCCCGGTCACAAAAGTATCGAAGGTAAAGGCCGGGTTGAGGCGTGAAATTTCCCGGCTGCTGGGCTTTGCCCCGCGGTCCGGGGCGCTCTGCCGCGGCGGCGGCGGCGCGGACACGGACGATTCCCTGTCAGCGAGTGTGAGCTGGACTTCGACCTCCCGCTGGAGCTGCTCCCGCGCCAGCTGCTCGATGCGCACCAGGAACTTGTCGCGGATCCATTGCTGCACGAAACGGTTAGGCGCGATCAGGGTGAGGCGGTCGCCATCGACCGTGACTCGCAGCGGTTTGATCCAGGTTTTATACTGCTGGGATGGCAGTTCCTTCTCGAAACGGGCCAGACAATAGCGCCAGAAACTGTTCATCGGCATCGCGTTGGTACTTGAAATTCGGGAGCGGAGGAATGGAGCGTTTTTCAGCTCGGATTTTAACCCTTTTGATGACGCTTATCCACAGCCGCAAACAGCCCCGGAGTGGGTATCGGCGCGCTCACAAAATGGTTGACACGACGGAGAGTTAAAGGTTGTAATAGCGCGCTTTTCAGCAGCCGGGCAGACCCCATATGAAGCGGACTTATCAGCCTTCGAAAACGCGCCGCAAGCGCACGCACGGGTTTCGTGTGCGCAGCCGGACCCGAGGCGGGCGGGGAGTGCTGCGCGCGCGCCGGGCCAAGGGGCGGGTGCGATTGAGCGTCTGAGCAGCGGCTCAGCCGCGCTGCCGCGCGGCGCGCGGCTGCTGCGCCGCGAGCATTATGGCGAGGCGCTGGCGGCGGGTAGAACGCGGACGCGGCGCTACTTCACGCTGTATGTCAGGCCCAACGGCGAGTCCCTGGCGCGTATCGGCATCATCACCAGCAAGCGGGTCGCGCCGCGAGCGGTCGATCGCAATCGGATGAAGCGGCTGGTGCGGGAGGCATTCCGTTCCGTGCGCCTGCGTCTGCAAGGACTCGACGTCGTGGTGCAGTTGCGCCGCTGCCCGCCCCGCAGCTCGACCGCGACCGCCCGCGCGGAGGTTAAGCGGTTGCTGGAAGAATGTGCCGCGCCGGGCGGCGGCGACTGAGCCTCCCGACAACGCCAGCAGAGCAAGGCCATGGATTCGCAACGGCTGATTCTCTTTTTCGTCTTCTCATTCTCGGTTTTCCTGCTGCTGGATGCCTGGCAGCGCGAGCAGCCGGCGCAACCTGCCGCCCCTGTCACCGACAAGGCTGGCAAGACCGGGACGCCGGTCGCACCGGCTGCGCAGATCCCGCTACCCAGCGGCAAGTTTGCGCAGCCGCCGGTCGCCGTTCCGCAGCACGATGGGCGCGCGCCCGAGGCGGGTGTCACCATCCGGGTCGAGACCGACCTGTTGATCGCGCAGGTCGGCACCCTTGGTGGCGACTTGCGGCGCCTGCAGTTCAAGAAGCACCGGGACATACTGGATCGTACCAAGGATTTCGTACTGTTTGAGCTGTCCCCCGAGCGCACCTACGTCGCTCAGTCCGGGCTGATCGGTGGCGGGCTGCCCAATCATCGAACGGCGTACCAAGCCGCGGGCACCAGCTATCAGCTGGCCGACGGCCAGGACAGCCTGGAAGTCCGCCTCAGCGCGCCCGCGGTCGACGGCGTGCAGGTGAACAAGATCTACCGGTTTCGCAGGGGCAGCTACCTGATCGACGTTGGTTTCGAGGTCGTCAACCAAGGCGGCGCCGCGCTGCAGCCGTATGCTTATTTCCAGATCGCGCGCGACGGCAAGCCGCCGGCCGGCGACTCGGCGATGATGCCGACCTTCACCGGGGTGGCGATCTATACCGACAAGGAAAAATTCCAGAAGCTGACCTTTGACGAAATTGCCAAGGCGAAGACGTCGTACCCGAAGAACGCCAACGATGGCTGGATTGCGGTACTCCAGCATTATTTCTTCAGCGCGTGGTTGCCAAAGAATGGCATGCCGCGCGAGTTTTACTCGCGCAAACTCGATGACAACTTGTACGCAGCGGGCGTGATCGTCCCGACTGACCCGGTGAGCCCCGGCGCCAGCGCGACCGTGACCGTTCCGCTCTACGCGGGGCCGCAGGAGCAGGAGAACCTGGCCAAAATCGCGCCGGGCCTCGACCTCACCATCGATTATGGCTGGCTGACGGTGATTGCGGTGCCACTGTTCTGGCTGCTGGCGCTGCTCAATGACTGGGTCGGCAACTGGGGTGTTGCCATCATCATACTCACGGTAATCATCAAGGCGCTGTTTTATCCGCTGTCGGCCGCCAGTTATCGATCGATGGCCAGGATGCGGGTGTTAGCACCGAAGCTGCAACGGCTCAAGGACCAGTACGGCGACGACCGCCAGCGCCTGCAGCAGGCGATGATGGAGTTGTACAAGACCGAGAAGATCAATCCGCTTGGCGGTTGCATGCCAATTATAGTGCAAATACCTGTTTTTATTGCGCTTTATTGGGTGCTATTAGCGAGCGTGGAGTTGCGGCAAGCGCCGTTCATGCTGTGGATTAATGACCTCTCCACCCCCGATCCCTGGTTCGTACTGCCGATCCTGATGGCGGCGACGATGTGGATCCAGACCAAACTGAATCCGGAGCCACCCGATCCGGTTCAGGCCAAGGTGATGAAGATCATGCCGCTCGTGTTCAGCGTTTTCTTTTTCTTTTTTCCGGCCGGGCTGGTGTTGTACTGGTTGGTGAACAACGTGTTGTCGATCGCGCAGCAATGGCAGATTACCCGCACGCTGGAGCGCGAGGCCGCGGGGCGTAAGAGCTGACGCGGCTGCAGCCGGTCGCCGCACAGGCCGCCGCCCGATGACCGAGAACGATATTATTGCCGCGATCGCGACCGCCCCGGGGCGCAGCGGGATCGGCGTGGTGAGGATTTCCGGACCGCATCTCGAACCTCTGATCTCAGGCATCGTCGGCAAGCCGCTGCCGCCACGCCGCGCGGTGCTCGCCGAGTTTCTCGATGCCCGGCGCGAGGTCCTGGATCAGGGCATCGCGTTGTATTTTCCCGCGCCGCGTTCCTACACGGGGCAGGCGGTACTAGAGCTGCAGGGACACGGCGGACCGCTGGTGCTGCAGTTGTTGCTCAAGCGCTGCCTTGAGCTGGGCGCGCGCCTGGCTCAGCCCGGCGAATTCACGCGCCGCGCGTACCTGAACGACAAGCTCGATCTGGCACAGGCGGAAAGCGTCGCGGATCTCATCGATGCAGCGACCGAGGAAGCAGCGCGCAGCGCATTGCGCTCCCTGCGTGGCGCGTTCTCGAAAAGAATTGATGAGCTGGTGCAGGCAATGATCGACCTGCGCGCGCGAGTCGAGGCTGCGATAGATTTTCCCGAGGAGGAAGACGAGTTCCATGGTCCGGCGGATGGCAATGATGGGCTGGCGGCGCTGCGCTCCAGGCTACAGGAAGTTTTGACGGCTTCGCAGCAGGGTAGCCTGCTGCGTGAAGGGATACAGGTAGCACTGGCCGGCCAGCCGAACGTCGGCAAATCCAGCCTGCTCAATCGCCTTGCCGGAGAAGAGCTGGCCATCGTTACCGAAATCCCCGGCACCACGCGAGATGTGATACGCCAGAGCATTAATCTGGAGGGAATCGCCGCCCACATTATTGATACTGCCGGCCTGCGGGAGTCCAGTGATCCCGTGGAGAAGATCGGCATCGCCCGCACCTGGACTGCGATCGAGAAAGCCGATCTCGTCGTATTGCTGATTGATGCCACCCGTGGTGAGGATGCCGCGGACCGGGAAATCCTGTCGCAGCTGCCCACCGGCTTGCCCTGCATCAAGGTTATGAACAAGATTGACCTGCACGGGAGATCGCCTGCGGTGGACCGGCGCGGTGGCGCGAACATCGTATGGTTATCTGCCCGGACAGGAGCAGGGGTGGATTTGTTACGGCATGCGCTGCTGGAAGTAGTCGGCTGGCAATCGAGTGGGGAAGGATTGTTTATGGCCCGCGAACGCCACGTCCAAGCCTTACGGCAGGCAGAAGCCAATCTGGAACGCGCCGATCAGCACAGGGGCCGGCATGAGCTGTTTGCAGAGGAATTGCGGGAGGCCCAGAAGGCCCTGGGGGCCATCACAGGGGAATACACCTCGGATGACCTGCTGGGCGAAATATTCAGCCGCTTCTGCATTGGGAAGTAACCGTTCTCTGGATGTTTCACGTGGAACATGGTTCTGATTGCATATGTTGCATTGCAACATAATAGTTTCACGTGAAACATTCCTCCTGCGCTTGGTTTAGCTAGCCGATGATTTGCTGTAACATGACGTCCGCGCTGCATCGAACCGAACCCGGATATATATATGCAACTCGTTGAACAATATGAAGTTATTGTGATAGGTGGCGGTCATGCCGGCACCGAAGCAGCGCTCGCGGCCGCGCGCATGGGGTGTGAAACGCTGCTGATCACGCATAGCATCGAGACCTTGGGCCAGATGTCGTGCAATCCCTCGATCGGGGGCATAGGCAAGGGCCACCTGGTGAAGGAAATTGATGCCTTGGGCGGCGCCATGGCGGCGGCAACGGACGAGGCCGGCATCCAGTTCCGCATACTCAACTCCCGCAAAGGCCCCGCCGTGCGCGCTACGCGCGCGCAAGCAGACCGCGTGCTCTACCGAAACGCCATCCGCGGCCGGCTGGAAAATCAGCCGCGGTTGCGGATCTTCCAGCAGGCGGTGGATGATCTGCTGATCGAGAACGAGCGCGTGATCGGCGTAGTGACGCAAGTCGGGCTCAAGTTTTCCGCGCGCGCCGTGGTGCTTACGACCGGCACTTTTCTCGCCGGCCTGATACACGTCGGATTGAAAAATTACCAGGCGGGGCGCGCCGGCGATCCGCCGGCAGTGACGCTCGCGCAACGGCTGCGCGAGCTGAAGTTGCCGGTGGGACGGCTGAAAACCGGCACGCCGCCGCGTATCGACGGCCGCAGCATCGATTTTTCGGTGATGACGGAGCAGCCCGGCGACACGCCGGTGCCGGTATTTTCCTTTCTCGGCCGCCGCGAGCAGCATCCGCAGCAACTGCCGTGCTGGATCACGCACACCAATGCGCGCACCCACGACATCATCCGCGGCGCGCTCGACCGCTCGCCGCTCTATACCGGCGTGATCGAAGGCGTGGGCCCGCGCTATTGCCCGTCGATTGAAGACAAGATCACGCGCTTCGCGGGCAAAACGTCACACCAGATTTTTCTCGAGCCGGAAGGCCTCACGGTTCAGGAGTACTACCCAAACGGCATCTCCACCAGCCTGCCGTATGACGCGCAGCAGGAGTTGGTACGGTCGATCCGCGGCCTCGAGCGCGCGCACATCACGCGCCCCGGTTACGCCATCGAGTACGATTATTTCGATCCGCGCGGACTGCAGCGCTCGCTGGAGACGCGGGCGCTCGCCGGCCTGTTCTTTGCCGGGCAGATCAACGGCACCACCGGCTACGAGGAAGCCGCTGCCCAGGGACTGCTCGCCGGCATCAATGCCGGGCTCTCGGTGCAAGACCGCGAGCCCTGGTATCCGCGGCGCAACGAAGCCTATCTAGGCGTGCTGGTGGACGACCTCGTCGCGCGCGGCGTGTCCGAGCCGTATCGCATGTTTACCAGCCGCGCCGAGTACCGGCTCTCCCTGCGCGAGGACAATGCGGACCTGCGGTTGACCGAGACCGGCCGCCAGCTCGGAGTAGTGGACGATGCGCGCTGGGAAGCTGCTTCGCGCAAGCGGGAGGCGATCACGCGCGAGCAGGAGCGGCTGAAGCGCACCTGGATCAATCCCCGGGTGTTGCCGGAAGGCGAGGCGGAACGCGCGCTCGGCCAGCCGCTGGAAGGCGAGCACACGCTGGCCGAACTGCTGCGTCGTCCCGACGTGACGTACGCGAAACTGATGAGCCTGAATGGCGCCGGACCCGGTGTGGCTGATCCGCAGGCGGCCGAGCAGGTCGAAATCCAGGCCAAGTACCAGGGCTATATCGAGCGCCAGCAGGAGGAAATCGCGCGCTTCGAGCACTACGAAAACCTGCGCCTGCCGCAGGATCTTGACTACACGGCGCTGCGCGGCCTATCGGTCGAAGTGCAGCAGAAGCTCAATCAGCACCGCCCGGAAACCCTGGGACAGGCGGCGCGCCTGCCGGGCGTAACTCCGGCGGCGGTATCGGTGCTGCTGGTGCACCTCAAACACAAATTTTCCAATGTGCGACGGGGTGCGCGTATCCGCACGGGAGCAGCGGGCCGCGCTATCGGCAAGACGGCATGACCCTTGCGCAGTCGCTCGCGCAGGGCGTGGCGCAACTCCGGCTTGCGCTGCCCGGCGACGCGCAGCAAAGGCTGCTCGATTACCTGGCGCTGCTGCAAAAATGGAACAAGGTTTACAACCTTACGGCGGTGCGCGAAGCGCCGCGCATGGTGAGCCAGCATCTCCTCGATTGCCTGGCGGTGGTGCCGCACGTGGGTGCCGCATCCATCCTCGACGTGGGAAGCGGCGCCGGGCTTCCCGGCATACCGCTGGCGCTGGCGCTGCCGGCTTCGCAGGTGACGCTCCTCGAGGCGAATCACAAAAAGGCGGCATTTCTGAAGCAGGCGCAGATCCAGTTGAAACTCGGCAACGTTGAGGTCGTCTGCGAGCGCGTCGAAGCATGGCGCCGCGAACGGCGGCATGAAACCGTGATTTCGCGCGCGTTCTCGGACCTGGCGGAGTTCGTCAATCTGGCGGGGCGGCAGGTTGCACCTGGTGGCCGGCTGGCAGCCATGAAAGGCATTTTCCCGCATGAAGAGATCGCGCAATTGCCGGCGGGCTGGCGGCTCCAGCAGGCTATCCCGCTCACGATTCCGGGGTTGCGCGCGGAACGCCACCTGTTGTTGCTCGCGCAGGAATGACCATGCCCAGGATCATCGCCATCACCAACCAGAAAGGCGGCGTCGGCAAGACCACTACCGGGGTCAATCTTGCGGCGAGCCTTGCCGCGGCGCAGCGGCGCGTGCTACTGGTGGATATCGATCCCCAGGGCAATGCCACCATGGGCAGCGGCGTGGACAAGCGTAACCTGGCGGCCACGGTTTACCACGTGCTGCTTGGCACCCGCCGCATCGCCGAGGTGCGGGTACGCTCGGAGAGTGGCCGCTACGACCTGGTGCCCGCGAATCGCGAGCTGGCTGGCGCTGAAGTCGAGTTGGTAGAGATGGAACACCGCGAATTCCTGCTCAAGGAAGCGCTGGCCGCAGTCGCCTCCGAGTACGACTTCATCCTGATCGATTGCCCGCCGGCTCTGAACCTGTTGACGGTCAATGGGCTTACCGCCGCCCAGGCGGTAATGATCCCGATGCAGTGCGAGTACTACGCGCTGGAGGGCTTGAGCGACCTCGTGCAGACCATCAAGAAAGTACGCGCGCACCTCAATCCGGCGCTGGAGATCGAAGGCTTGCTGCGCACCATGTACGACCCGCGCAACATGCTGGCGCAGCAGGTGTCGGCGCAGCTGCTCGAGCACTTCGGCGACAAGGTCTACCGCACCGTGATTCCGCGCAACGTGCGGCTGGCCGAAGCGCCCAGCCACGGCCTGCCGGCGCTCAAGTTCGACCAGGATTCCAAGGGCGCGCAGGCCTACCTCGCGCTGGCGGGTGAAATGCTGAACCGCGCTAGCAGCCGGTCGGACCTGGGATCCGGACAGGCTGCTAAAGGCAAGACCGCCTGAGGATTGAGGAGTGAAGCGATGGCGAAGATGAAGGGATTGGGACGCGGTCTGGATGCCCTGCTGGGAGCGGCCGACGAGCCGGCGACCGGTGGCGAGATGCTAACCACGCTCGCGATCGACGCGCTGCAGCCGGGGCGCTATCAGCCGCGCAAGCGCATGGACCCGGAAGCGCTTGCGGAACTCGCCGAGTCGATCAAGGCGCAGGGCCTGATGCAGCCGATACTCACGCGCCCGCTGAGAGCGGGGCGCTACGAAATCCTGGCCGGCGAGCGGCGCTGGCGCGCCGCGCGCATGGCAGGCCTGGCGAGCGTTCCGGTTCTGGTGCGGGACGTTGGCGACCGCGACGCGCTCGCCATCGCCTTGATCGAGAACCTGCAGCGCGAAGATCTCAACCCGCTCGAGGAAGCCGCGGGTGTGAAGCGCCTGATCGAGGAGTTCTCGATGACGCACGCGGCGGCCGCGGCGGCGGTAGGCCGCTCGCGCGTGGCCATCACCAATGCGCTGCGGCTGCTGGAACTGGCGCCGCCAGTGCAGGAACTGCTGCGCGAGGGAAAACTCGACATGGGACACGCGCGCGCGCTGCTCGCGCTGCCGGCATTGAAGCAGATCGAGCTCGCGCGCGAGGCGGTGGCGAAGCAGCTTTCGGTGCGGCAGGTGGAAACCCGGGTGGCGGGACTGGCGAAGCGAACGGCGCCGGGCGCGCGCGCCGCGATCAACCGCGACGTGGCGCGGCTGGAAGAAGAAGTGAGCGGCCAGCTCGGTATGACGGTGAAAATACAGACCGGCGCGAAGCCCGGCCGCGGCAAGCTGGTGATCCATTACTCGACCCTGGACCAGCTTGACGGGCTGCTGCGCAAACTCAGATAAGGCAACGAAATCGTGATCTTGCCGCACCGCAGCAAATTGACCCTTATGCAGTCGAAGGCTATACTACGCGCGCTTTGCTGGGGCGGATAAGACCAACGCCATGCTCCGCGACCTGAGCAAGCCGATCCGCACCGTCCTCCAGTGGCAGTTGTTGGCCACCGCCGCATAGATGCTCGTTGCCGGTATTTGGGCTGGCGCCCATGATGCCCTGTCTGCGGAACACGGCGGGCGGGGCGCCGATTGACCGGTGGGTATGACGAGTGATGCAAGAGGCCGTCAGTAGGGTCGTGATCCTGCAGCTTTGTATTACGTTCGGCGCGGGTCTGGTCGCGGCGCTAGACGGAGGGCTGGTGTCCGCGTGGTCGGCTTTCGTAGGGGGGGCTCTGGGGGTGATTCCGACGCTGGTTTACTGGCTTGCCGTGCGGCTCGTGACTAGCACCAAGCCTGCGACAGTAGTGGGGATCCACTTGGTTGCCGAGTTCTTGAAAATTGCCACAATGTTAGTTTTGTTTGTCTTGGCAATCGTGTTTCTGAACGGCATTCGATTTTTACCATTGATCGCGACCTTTTGTCTGACCTTAATCGCGTACTGGATCACGCTTTACACGATAAGCAGAGCCGATGAGCCCCAGCGCGACTAAATCCAGTTCGGAATATATCGTCGAGCACCTGACAAACTGGTCTGTTGGCAAGGGTTTCTGGGCGCTTCATCTCGATTCGTGGCTGATCGGCGCCATGCTCGGCGCGGCGGTGTTCGGCTTTCTCTATTGGGGTGCGCGCAGCGCCACGTCAGGCGTACCCGGCAAGCTGCAGAATTTCGTAGAGCTCCTATACGAATTTGTGGAGTCGCAGGTCAAGGTCGTGTTTCACGGCAAGAACGACCTCATCGCCCCGCTCGCCTTCACCATTTTTGTATGGGTCTTCGCGATGAATGCGATGGACCTGCTGCCGATCGACCTGCTGCCGGTTTTGGGTCTGCACCTGAAGGTCGTGCCGACCACGGACCCGAACACGACCTTTGCAATGTCGCTATCCGTGTTCGTGCTGATGATCTACTACAACATCAAGGTAAAGGGCCCCGGCGGGTTCCTGCACGAGGCCGCCGCCGCGCCGTTCGGCATCAAGTTGGCGCCGGTGAACCTGCTCTTCCGCGTCATTGAGGACGTGGCCAAACCGCTTTCGCTGGCGCTGCGGTTGTTTGGCAACATGTACGCGGGCGAGATGGTGTTCATACTCATCGCGTTGCTGCCGTTCTGGGTCCAGCCGCTACTTGGCTGGCCGTGGGCGGTATTCCATATCCTGATCATCACGCTGCAGGCGTACATCTTCATGATGCTTACCATCGTGTACCTCAGCATGGCCCACGAGCAACATTGAGTTCATTGAATGTTTTTCAACTCTCTGGAGAAAAAATGAAACCGGAAATTCTGACGATTATGGGCAATGTGCACGGCCTGTCGATGATTGCCGTCTCGTTCATGCTCGGGCTGGGCGCGCTCGGCGCGGCGGTTGGCGTGGGATTGCTCGGTGGAAAGTTTCTAGAGGGTCTGGCTCGCCAGCCGGAGCTCGGCGGCATGTTGACCGGCCGCTTTTTCCTGGTGGCGGGCCTGGTTGACGCGGTGCCCATGATCAGCGCTGCGATGGGCCTGTACGTGCTGTTCGCGGACCCATTCGGGTTCCTCACCGCGATCAAGGCGGCCATAGGCGGTTAGCGCCGCGAGTTCTCGGAAGGAGAGCGACAGTGAACATCAATGTCTCCCTGATCGGGCAGATGATCACCTTCATCCTGCTGGTCGCGTTCGCCATGAAATTCGTCTGGCCGCCGCTCAAACGGGCGCTGGATGAACGGATGAAGAACATTGCCGACGGGCTCGCCGCGGCGGAGCGCGGCAAACAGGACCTGAATGCCGCCGCGAAGCGCTCGGCGGACATGATGGTGGAAACCAGGCAGCAGGTGCAGGACACCATCGCCCAAGCCGACAAGCGCGGCGCGCAGATCGTCGACGAGGCAAAAGGCGTTGCCAAGACCGAGGGTGACCGGCTGGTGGCTGCCGCCAAAGCCGAGATCGAGCAGGAAGTCGCTCGCGCCAAGGAGGCGCTGCGCGAGCAGGTCGCGGCGCTGGCGATCGCGGGCGCGGAGAAAATCCTACGCCGGGAAGTGGATGCCAAGGCGCACGCCGATCTGCTCGCGCAGTTGAAGCAGGGGCTGCGCTAGCCCATGGCCGAGACCGTCACCATCGCGCGGCCGTACGCCGAGGCGGCATTCGGCTTCGCCGATGCCGGCGGCACGCTCGCCCAATGGGCGCAGGCGCTCAACGCGATGGCGCACCTCGCCGCGCACCCGGAAATGCATGCGGCGATCGGCAATCCCAGGCTGACGGACGAGCAACTCTACGGGCTGTTCGCCTCGTTGTGCGGCGACGTGCTGACCGCGGAGATGCAGAATTTCGTGCGCGTGCTGATCGAGAACGGTCGGCTCACGCTCGCGCCCGAGATACGCGACCTCTTCCTCTCGCTGAGGAACGAGCGCGAAGGCGTGGTGGATGCCGTGGTGGAGAGCGCTTTCCCGCTCGACGCCGCGCAGACCGCGGCGCTCACCGCGGACCTCGAGCGCCGCTTCAAGCGCAAGGTGAAGCCGCAGGTGACGGTGAACAAGGAACTGATCGGCGGCGTGCGAGTGCAGGTCGGCGACGAAATGATCGACAGCTCGGTGCGCGGCCAGCTAGCAACGATGGCCTCCGCATTGAGAAACTAGCAATCCGAGGAAGGCAACTATGCAACAACTCAAAGCCTCAGAGATCAGCGAGCTGATCAAAAGCCGTATCCAGGACCTTGCGCTCGCGGCGGACGTCCGTACCCAGGGCACCGTGGTGTCGGTGACCGACGGTATCTGCCGCATCCACGGCCTGTCGGACGTGATGCAGGGCGAGATGCTGGAGTTTCCGAAGAACACCTTCGGCCTGGCGCTCAACCTGGAACGCGATTCGGTCGGCTCGGTGATTCTGGGCGAATACGAGCACATTACCGAGGGCGACACGGTGAAGTGCACCGGTAAGATTCTCTCGGTGCCGATCGGCCCGGAGCTGCTCGGGCGCGTGGTCAATTCCCTCGGCGCGCCGATCGACGGCAAGGGCCCGATCAACGCCAAGCTTACCGACGTCATCGAGAAGGTCGCACCGGGCGTGATCGCGCGGCAATCGGTATCGCAGCCGGTGCAGACCGGCCTGAAGGCGATCGACGCGATGGTGCCGATCGGCCGCGGCCAGCGCGAGCTGATCATCGGCGACCGCCAGACCGGCAAGACCGCGGTGGCGGTGGACACGATCATCAACCAGAAGGGCAAGGATCTCTACTGCGTTTACGTTGCTATCGGACAGAAAGCTTCCACGATTGCCAACGTCGTGCGCAAGCTCGAAGAGCACGGCGCGATGGCTTATACCATCGTGGTGGCCGCCACGGCTTCCGAATCAGCGGCGATGCAGTTCATCGCGCCGTACTCCGGCTGTACCATGGGCGAATACTTCCGCGACCGCGGCCAGGACGCACTCATCATTTACGACGATTTGACCAAGCAGGCCTGGGCCTACCGTCAGGTGTCACTGCTGCTGCGCCGTCCGCCGGGCCGCGAGGCCTATCCAGGCGACGTGTTCTACCTGCACTCGCGGCTGCTGGAGCGCGCCGCGCGCGTCAACCCGGAATACGTTGAAAAGTTCACCAAGGGCGTGGTCAAGGGGAAAACCGGATCGCTCACCGCGCTGCCGGTGATCGAAACTCAGGCCGGCGACGTCACGGCTTTCGTGCCGACCAACGTGATCTCCATCACCGACGGCCAGATCTTCCTGGAAACGGACCTGTTCAATGCCGGCGTCCGGCCCGCGATCAACGCCGGCATCTCGGTGTCGCGGGTGGGCGGCGCCGCGCAGACCAAGATCATGAAGCGCCGCGACACCGGCGGCGGCGTGCGCCTCGCGCTCGCCCAGTACCGCGAACTCGCCGCTTTCGCTCAGTTCGCCTCCGATCTCGACGAGGCCACGCGCAAGCAGCTCGAGCTTGGCCGCATGGTCACCGAACTCATGAAGCAGCCGCAGTACCGCCCGCTGCAGGTGTGGGAGATGGCGGTGACGTTGTTCGCGGTCAACAACGGCTTTTTCAACGACATCGACGTCAAGAAGGCGCTCGCCGCCGAGCGCTCGATGCGCGACTACCTGAAGAGCAAGTACGCCGGCCTGATCAAGCGAATCGAGGAGAAGAACGACCTTGCCGCGGACGACGAGAAGGCGCTCAAGGACGCGATCGGCGACTGGAAAAAGAACAGCAGTTATTGACCGACGCTCAAGACGCGCGGCAATAACTCCGCGCGATCGAACGGACGCAGATTTCGCCGTTCATCGCGCGGGATAAGCAACAGTATCTTATAGGGCGAAGATGCCAGGAACAAAAGAAATACGGGTGAAGATCAAGAGTGTGCAGAACACTCGAAAGATCACCAAGGCGATGGAGATGGTCGCCGCCTCGAAG
>Ga0184637_10000471_pt1 | contig 30098 bp, 23 predicted proteins | sample PLM3_127_b2_FD_133143 | JGI IMG/M metagenome (GOLD analysis project Ga0184637, IMG submission 133143) | Groundwater sediment microbial communities from an aquifer in East River, Colorado, USA - PLM3_127_b2 | ecosystem: Environmental > Terrestrial > Soil > Riparian zone | place: USA: East River... | reverse complement strand
CGCTTGAAGGCCCGCTTTTCGACGCTCTTCAGGAAGTCGGACAGTTCTTTGTCTGAGGCCAATGAAAAAGCGGCGCCAAGGGCGCCCCAAATCGACGGGCGCGATTATCGCATCGCACCGCTTTGGCCCGCGCGGGCAACTCGTCGATGCCCAAAGCGATGCCATAATGCCGCTTCGCACAACATGGGTCCGAAGCTGGCAGCTCGACGGCGGGTTGTTTGGGTTTTTGACCGCGCAGGTCCTGAGTCCGCCTCACAAGGGCGCGAGGAGGGGCACCGATGGTTTTTCGTTAGAGAAATTCACAAAGGTTCGATATGGATATGTCTGCCGCGGAAGTCAAGCGTGCCGCTACGGCACAACCGCAAAACTCTTCCAAGGAGCCGAACGGCTCCGAAATCCTGGTTCGCTGCCTGCAGGCCGAAGGCGTGAAGTACGTCTGGGGCTACCCGGGCGGTGCGGTGCTCTACATCTACGACGCGCTGTACACGCAAGACAGCATCCAGCACGTGCTCGTACGCCACGAGCAGGCGGCGGTCCACGCTGCGGATGGCTACGCGCGCGCCACCGGCGATGTCGGCGTGGCACTCGTCACCTCAGGCCCCGGCGTCACGAACGCGGTCACCGGCATCGCGACGGCGTACATGGACTCGATCCCGATGGTGATCATCACGGGGCAGGTGCCTTCGCACGCCATCGGGCTCGACGCTTTCCAGGAATGTGACACCGTCGGCATCACGCGGCCGATCGTCAAGCACAACTTCCTCGTCAAGGACGTGCGCGACCTGGCGCTGACGATCAAGAAGGCTTTCCACATCGCTCGCACGGGCAGGCCTGGTCCCGTCGTGGTCGACATCCCGAAGGACGTGTCGCTGAAGACGGCGCCCTTCCACTATCCGGCCCACGTCGAAATGCGCTCGTACAACCCGGTGCGCAAGGGCCACGGCGGCCAGATCCGAAAGGCGGTGCAACTGCTGTTGCAGGCCAAGCGTCCGTACATCTACACCGGTGGGGGCGTGATTCTCGGCAACGCTTCGGCCGAACTTCGCGATCTCGTCAATCTGCTGGGCTACCCGTGCACCAACACGCTGATGGGCTTGGGCGCCTTTCCCGCGAGCGATCCGAAGTTCCTCGGCATGCTCGGCATGCACGGGACCTACGAGGCGAACATGTCGATGCAGAACTGCGACGTGTTGCTGGCAGTCGGCGCGCGCTTCGACGACCGCGTGATCGGCAACCCGAAGCACTTCGCCTCGGTCGAACGCAAGATCGTGCACATCGACATCGACCCCTCGTCGATCTCCAAGCGCGTGCGCGTCGACGTTCCGATCGTCGGCGACGTGAAGGACGTGCTGCAGGAACTCATCGTCCAGCTGAAGGAGGCGCAGGCGAAACCCGATATGGGCGCGCTGTCGGCGTGGTGGGGCCAGATCAACGAATGGCGCAAGCGCGAATGCCTCAACTACAAGAACAGCAACGACGTCATCAAACCGCAATACGTGGTCGAGACGTTGTGGAACCTCACGAAGGACCGTGAAACGTACATCACGTCCGACGTCGGCCAGCATCAGATGTGGGCCGCCCAGTACTACCATTTCGACGAGCCGCGCCGCTGGATCAATTCCGGTGGTCTGGGAACGATGGGCGTCGGCTTGCCCTATGCGATGGGCATCAAGCTCGCGAAGCCCGATGCCGAAGTGTTCTGCGTCACCGGCGAGGGCTCGATCCAGATGTGCATTCAGGAGCTGTCGACCTGCCTGCAGTACAAGACGCCGGTGAAGATCGTCTCATTGAACAACCGCTACCTCGGCATGGTGCGGCAGTGGCAGCAAATCGACTATGGCGGCCGCTACTCGCACAGCTACATGGATGCGCTGCCCGACTTCGTGAAGCTCGCGGAGGCCTATGGCCACGTCGGTCTGCTCGTCGAGAAGCCGTCGGAGGTGGAGCCGGCGCTTCGTGAAGCGATCAGCCTGAAGGACCGCACGGTATTCCTCGACGTACGCACCGATCCCACAGAAAACGTATGGCCGATGGTGCAGGCCGGCAAAGGCATCTCGGAGATGCTGCTCGGATCCGAGGATCTGTGACACCTTGAAGCCCGGCAAGGGCGCGCTGTCACCGCAGTGCGTCAGGCGCCGGGCGGAGGGGCCGAACAACCGCGGACATTCAAACAAGCTCGAAGGGCGTGGCCAAGGGCCGGCGGTTACCGCCGACGGTCTGAAGAGCGCGTTCCAAGGACATCATGAAACACATCATCGCGCTGCTGCTGGAAAACGAGCCGGGAGCCCTGTCACGCGTCGTCGCGCTGTTTTCCGCGCGCGGCTACAACATCGAAAGCCTGACCGTCGCGCCGACCGAAGATGCATCCTTGTCGCGCATGACGATCGTGACCACCGGCTCCGACGAAGTGATCGAGCAGATCACCAAGCACCTGAATCGACTCATCGAAGTGGTGAAGGTCGTGGACCTGAGCGAAGGCGCGTACACCGAACGCGAGCTGATGCTCGTGAAAGTGCGCGCCGTCGGCAAGGAGCGCGACGAGATGAAGCGCATGGCCGACATCTTCCGCGGCCGCGTCATCGACGTCACCGAAAAGACCTACACCATCGAACTCACTGGCGATGCACCGAAGCTCGATGCTTTTCTCGTGGCCATCGAGCGCAGCGCCATCCTGGAAACCGTGCGTACCGGCAGTAGCGGGATCGGTCGCGGCGAGCGCATTCTGCGCGTCTGAACCTCCCGCAAGCATTGAAGAGATTTCGAGAAGGAGAATTCCATGAAGGTCTATTACGACAAGGACGCCGACCTGAGCCTCATCAAGGGCAAGAACGTCGCGATCATCGGCTATGGTTCGCAGGGCCACGCGCATGCGCAAAACCTCAATGACAGCGGCGTCAAGGTGACGGTCGGCCTGCGCAAGGGTGGAGCTTCGTGGCCCAAGGTCGAAAAGGCCGGTTTGAAAGTCGCGGAAGTCGCCGACGCGGTGAAGACCGCCGACGTCGTGATGATCCTGCTGCCCGACGAGCAGATCGCGGCGGTCTACAAGAACGACGTCGAGCCGAACATCAAGCAGGGCGCATCACTCGCCTTCGCCCACGGCTTCAACGTGCACTACGGGCAGGTCGTGCCGCGCGAAGATCTCGACGTGTGGATGGTCGCACCGAAAGCCCCGGGCCACACGGTGCGCAACACCTATACCCAGGGCGGCGGCGTGCCGCACCTGATCGCCGTGCATGCCGACAAGAGCGGCAAGGCGCGTGATCTGGCCTTGTCGTATGCGGTGGCCAACGGCGGCGGCAAGGCCGGCATCATCGAGACCAATTTCCGTGAGGAAACCGAGACCGATCTGTTCGGCGAACAGGCTGTCTTGTGCGGCGGCACGGTCGAGCTCATCAAGGCCGGGTTCGAGACGCTCGTCGAGGCGGGCTACGCACCGGAGATGGCGTACTTCGAGTGTCTGCACGAGTTGAAACTGATCGTCGACCTGATCTACGAAGGCGGGATCGCGAACATGAACTACTCGATCTCCAACAACGCCGAGTATGGCGAGTACGTGACCGGTCCGAAGATCGTGACCGAGGAAACGCGTGCCGCGATGCGCAGGGCGCTGCAGGACATCCAGACCGGCGAATACGCGAAGAGCTTCATCCTGGAAAACCGCGCCGGCGCGGCGACGCTGCTGTCCAGACGCCGCTTGACGGCCGAGCACCCGATCGAGCAGGTGGGCGAAAAGCTGCGCGCCATGATGCCGTGGATCAAGGCCAACAAGCTCGTCGACAAGAGCCGCAACTGAAGGCACACGGGAATTGATGGCCAAGCGGGCCGCCTTCGGGCGGCTCTTCTCGTTGAAGAGAGTCGCTGCGGTATCCTCCCCGTCATGAATGACCTGCCGTCACCGGCCGACGATCATGCTCTGGCCGAGCAACCGCGCCCGCGCCGCAAGGGCATCTACATCCTGCCCAACCTGTTCACCCTGGCCGCGTTGTTCGCGGGCTTCTACGCGATCGTGATGGCGATGAACGGCCGCTTCGAGCAAGCGGCGATCGGCATCTTCAGCGCCGCCGTGCTCGACAGCCTCGACGGGCGTGTGGCACGCATGACGAATACGCAGAGTGCCTTCGGCGAACAGATGGACAGCTTGTCGGACATGGTGAGCTTCGGCGCGGCGCCGGCGCTCATCGTCTACGAGTGGGCGCTGAAGGGACTCGGCCGCTGGGGTTGGATCGCTGCTTTCGTCTACTGCGCCGGCGCGGCGCTGCGGCTCGCGCGCTTCAACACCAACATCGGCGTCGTCGACAAGCGCTTCTTCCAGGGACTGCCGAGCCCGGCGGCGGCGGCTCTGATCATCGGCTTCATCTGGGTGATGGACGACGCCGGCTGGACGGGGGCGTCGAAGATCGAGTGGCTTGCCTGGTGCACCTTCGCACTGACGCTGTACGCCGGCTTGACGATGGTGACCAACGTGCCGTTCTACAGCTTCAAGGACGTGAGCTTCAAGCACACGGTACCGTTCATCGTGATCGTCGCCATTGCGCTGGGCATCGCGATCATCAACATCCACCCGCCGGTAGTGCTGTTTGCGCTGTTCGCGGTCTACGGGCTTTCGGGCTACGTCGTGTACGTGTACAAGAAGACGAAGGGCAAGCCGGTCAGCGTGATCGCCACTTCGACCGACGAGCCCGACGAGGAGGGCCTGCACCGGTGAGTGGGTGCGTGTTATATTGCGCCGCATGACGATCCGACCCGCGACCATTTCGCTGCTTCTTCTAGGAGTGCTTCAGGCGCGCTGATCGATCACGTCGAGCTTTTCCCGGATCAACGGCCCGCCAGCGCAACGCAGCGGGCCGTTTGCTTTTGGGGCTGCGTGCACAACCGATGGAGAACCAGTCATGTCGATGCTGAAAAACCCCGCGTCCAAGTACCGCGCCTTCGCCCCGGTGCGGCTTGCCGACCGCACTTGGCCTGACGCGGTGCTCGATCGGCCGCCACAGTGGTGCAGCGTCGATCTGCGCGACGGCAACCAGGCGCTGATCGAGCCGATGGACGCTGCCCGCAAGCTGCGCATGTTTGAGACGCTGGTGCGTGTCGGACTGAAGCAGATCGAGGTCGGCTTTCCGTCCGCCTCGCAGACGGACTTCGACTTTGTACGGCTCTTGATCGAGAAGGATCTGATTCCCGACGACGTGACGATCCAGGTGCTGACGCAGGCGCGCGAGCCGCTGATCCGGCGCACCTTCGAGTCAGTGGTCGGCGCCGAGCGCGCCATCGTTCACTTGTACAACGCCACCGCGCCGGCGATGCGGCGCGTCGTGTTGGGTCTCGATGAAGACGGCGTGGTCGGGCTGGCGACCTCCCACGCACGCCTGGTTCGCGACCTGGCCGCTGAGCAACCGGGTACCGACTGGAGCTTCGAGTACTCGCCGGAGATGTTCTCCGGCACCGAACTCGCGTTCAGCAAACGCGTCGTCGATGCGGTCACGGAGGTTTGGCAACCGACACCGCAGCGCAAGTGCATCGTCAATCTGCCGTCGACGGTCGAGCATTCGACGCCGAACATCTTTGCCGACATGATCGAATGGATGCACCGCCATCTCGCCCGGCGCGACTGCATCGTTCTGTCGGTCCATCCGCACAACGACCGTGGCACCGGAACCGCTGCCGGCGAGTTTGCATTGATGGCTGGCGCCGATCGCGTCGAAGGCTGCCTGTTCGGCAACGGCGAGCGCACCGGCAACGTCGATCTGGTCAACATCGCATTGAACCTCTACACCCAAGGCGTGTCTCCAGGGCTCGATTTCTCGGACATCGACGCCATCCGGCGTACCGTCGAGCATTGCAATCAACTGCCGGTGCACCCGCGACACCCCTATGTCGGTGACCTGGTCTACACCTCGTTTTCAGGTTCGCACCAGGACGCGATCAAGAAAGCCTTCGCCACGCGGCGAGACGGCGACCTGTGGGACATGCCTTATCTGCCGATCGATCCGATGGACCTCGGCCGCAGTTACGAAGCCGTGATCCGAGTCAACAGTCAGTCGGGCAAGGGTGGCATCTCGTATCTGCTCGAGACGGAGTACGGCCTCGAGTTGCCTCGTCGCTTGCAGATCGAGTTCAGCCAGGTCGTGCAAGCGGTGATGGACGACGAGGGCAAGGAGCTCAGCGCGGCCGACATCTGGACCATCTTCGAGCGTGAATATGGCCTGGGCGCGGAGCGTTCGTCGCGCATCGATCGCGTCCATATCGAAGATGCGCCCCAAGGCGGCGTGCGCGTGAGCGCTGAAATCGTCTACCTCGGCCGTGCCGCGCGCATCGAAGGGCAAGGCAATGGACCCGTCGACGCCTTCGTCAATGGCCTGCAGGCGGCGACCGGCGTGCGCGCGGAAGTGCACGACTACCATGAGCACGCGATCGGTGGCGGGTCACAGGCGCGGGCGGCAGCGTACCTGGAGCTGCGCATCAACGACGAGACGACGCTGTTCGGCGTGGGCATCGATGCGAACATCGTCAACGCCTCGATGATGGCGGTGCTCAGTGGGGCGGTGCGTGCGTCGCGCCGCATGGCCAAGGCAACGCCGGCTACGATCGTCGCGGCCTAGGAGAGACATGACATGAGCGACAAGCTGATCATTTTCGACACCACCTTGCGCGACGGCGAACAGTCTCCCGGCGCGTCGATGACCAAGGACGAGAAGCTGCGCATCGCGCGTCAGCTCGAGCGTCTTCGCGTCGACGTGATCGAGGCGGGATTTGCTGCCTCGTCGAATGGCGACTTCGAAGCCGTGAAGGCGATCGCAGCGGCCATCAAGGACAGCACGGTGTGCTCGCTCGCGCGCGCCAACGATCGCGACATCTCGCGCGCGGCCGAGGCGTTGAAAGGCGCTCGATCGGCTCGAATCCACACCTTCATCGCCACCAGTGCGCTGCACATGGAGAAGAAGTTGCGCATGACGCCCGAGCAGGTGCTCGAGCAGGCGAAGCTGGCCGTGCGCTTTGCTCGCAACCTGAGCGGCGATGTCGAGTTCTCGCCAGAGGACGGCTACCGATCGGAGGTCGACTTCCTGTGCCGTGTTCTCGAGACAGCCATCGCCGAAGGCGCGACGACGATCAACATCCCCGATACCGTCGGTTATGCCGTGCCGGAGCTGTACGGTCAGTTCATCAAAACGTTGCGCGAGCGCATCCCGAATTCAGGCAAGGCCGTGTGGTCGGTGCACTGCCATAACGACCTCGGCATGGCGGTGGCCAACTCGTTGGCCGGCGTGATGATCGGCGGCGCCCGGCAGGTCGAATGCACGATCAACGGGCTGGGCGAGCGCGCCGGGAATGCATCGCTCGAAGAGGTGGTGATGGCGGTGCGCACGCGCCGCGACTACTTCGGACTGGAACTCGGGATCGACACCACGCAGATCGTGCCGGCATCTCGCCTGGTTTCGCAGACCACCGGCTTCGTCGTGCAGCCAAACAAGGCGGTGGTCGGCGCCAATGCGTTCGCGCATGCCTCGGGCATACACCAGGACGGCGTGCTGAAGGCGCGGGATACCTACGAAATCATGCGCGCCGAGGACGTCGGATGGTCGGCCAACAAGATCGTGCTCGGCAAGCTGTCGGGACGCAACGCATTCAAGCAGCGCCTGGAGGCGATGGGAATCGAGCTTGAATCGGAAGCGGAAGTGAATGCCGCGTTCGCAAGGTTCAAGGAACTGGCCGATCGCAAGAGCGACATCTTCGACGAAGACATCCTCGCCCTGGTGATGGACGAGGCCGTGACCCATGAGCACGAGCACTATCGATTTATTTCGCTCGCACAGCATTCCGAAACCGGTGAGCGACCGCATGCGCAAGTCGTCTTCGCGGAAGGCGAGGTCGAGCATCACACCGAAAGCGACGGCAACGGGCCGGTCGATGCCAGCTTGAAGGCCATCGAATCGAAGCTTCGAAGTGGCGCCGAACTGTTGCTCTATTCCGTCACCGCCATCACGTCGGGCAGCACAGAATCACAGGGCGAGGTGACGGTCCGGTTGCAGCACGGCGGACGGGTGGTGAACGGCGTCGGTGCCGATCCGGACATCGTCGTGGCTTCTGCAAAGGCTTACCTCGCAGCGATGAACAAATTGCACAACAAGAGCGAGCGTGTGGCGGCACAGGGTTGAATCACGGCATAAACGTGATGCAGTCGACGATCCGACTTTAGGAAAACCACGTAAGCTTTTGATATTGCGTGCTTTTTTTACTTCCTCTACACTGCGTTGCGAGGCGTGAGAGGAAACTGGGGTCGGAATGGTCAAGTTTGTGACTGCCAAGGCGGCATGGTGGTGCATGGTGATGCTGCTCGTTTGCGCGATGCCGTTCACGGCTGCATCGGCGAAGGAACAAGCCACTCCGTCCAAGCGCAAGGCAGTTTCCTTGACCAAGACGAGCAAGGTCATGGTGCGCGGCGCTTCGCTGCGGCAGGCCTCGCTGCGTACCGTCCGCTTCGAGTCGACAAAGCCTTCCTTCGGGCACATGTACGGCTTGCATGGCGCCGACAACCCCTTGGATTTGAAGTCCAGCGTCGCGTTGGTGATGGACCAGGACACCAACGAAATACTCGTCAACAAGAACTCCCAAGCGGTGCTGCCGATCGCATCGATCACGAAGCTGATGACCGCGCTCGTCGTTGCCGAAGCGCGGCAGCCGCTCGATGAGATGCTGACCATCACGCAGGACGATGTCGACACCGAGAAGGGCAGCCGTTCGCGGCTGAAGGTGGGCGTTCAGCTCAACCGAGGCGAAATGCTGCACTTGGCGTTGATGGCCTCCGAAAATCGCGCGGCCAACGCGCTGGGCCGCAATTTCCCGGGCGGCCTCGACGCCTTTGTCGCCGCCATGAATAGCAAAGCCCGGACGCTCGGCATGGCCGACACTCACTATGTCGAACCCACCGGGTTGTCGAGCCGCAACCAGGCCAGTGCGCGCGATCTCGCGACGCTGGTGAACGCCGCCTACCAGCACCAGCTGATCAGGGACCTGTCGATTTCCCCGGAACATCAAGTGGCAGTCGGCCGTCGTCAGATGCAATTCCGCAACACGAACCTGCTGGTACGCAGCCCAACCTGGGACATCGGTCTGCAGAAGACCGGTTACATCGCCGAAGCTGGGCGTTGCCTGGTCATGCAGGCGAGCCTTGCGGGTCGCAACGTGATCATGGTGTTTCTGGACTCGGCCGGCAAATACTCCCGTATCGGCGATGCGGAGCGGGTGCGCCGCTGGATCACCGAGCACACTCCGCTGGTCGCGCCGCCGTCCAGCCGGGCGCCTGCGGTGACATCACCGTTGGTCGTGCCGGCCGAAACGGAAGTCCCCGTCACCCCTGTTGCAGTGACTTCGTAAGAGGCGTCCTCAGGCAGGCCGTCAGTTCACCGGCCTATGAGCGGTGCCCGAGCGCCGCGGAGATTTGCGACGCGGTTGCCTTCAGCCGTTCGAGCCAGGGATCTTCAAGCCGGTCGGCAGGGGCCGAGATCGACAGCCCCGCAACCAGTTTTCCCTGATCGTCGTAGATGCCGGCGGCCATGCAGCGCACGCCGAGCTCCAGCTCTTCGTCATCACGCGCATGTCCGTTTTGCCGAACGCCGGCGAGTTCGCGTTCGAGCGAAGTCAGTGCGGTGATGCTGTTGCGGGTGTGGCCGGCCAGGCCGGTGCGCGTCGCATAAGCCCGCACCCTTTGCGGGTCGTCCTGAGCGAGAAAAAGCTTGCCCACCGACGTGAGATGCAGCGGCGCCCGACCGCCTACCGCCCGCACGACCTGCATGCCGGACCGCTCGCTGTAGGTGCGCTCGATATAGACGATCTCGTCGCCCTGACGCATCGACAGGTTGACAGGCTGATGCGTCAACTTGTGGAGCTCACGCATGGGTGCAAGCGCTGCGTCGCGCACATCGAGACGCGCTTTGACCAGGTTGCCGAGTTCGAGCAGGCGCATGCCCAGCCGGTAGCTGCCGGCCTGCGGCCGATCAACGAAGCGCCCGATCGTCAGGTCGTTCAGGATTCGATGGGCCGTCGATGGGTGCAGCCCCGTCCGTTCGCTGACCTCCTTGAGCGATACAGGGTCCTGATGCGCGGCAAGAACGTCAAGCAACGCAAAGGTACGTTCGAGCACCTGAATGGTCGGCGTCTGGGCAGGCGGCTTTTTCATTTGGCACGCTAAGGCGATGGCAATCGCGTATTTTGCATCGCGAAACTCATGGCGCAATGCGGAAATGGACGATTTCGAGGCTGCCGCGCAATCAAGGTCAGACTGTCCGGGCGCCGGAAGCCTACTTCGTCAGCGCTCGAGCCGCATTGAGACCCGAGCGCACTGCGCCTTCGAGGGTGGCGGGATAGGGGCCGTCCACATAGTCGCCGGCGGCCACAAGCCCCGTGCAAATCGCTGCCGGTGGTCGTTCGAGCCCCGGTGTGCAGGCGAAGGTCGCACGCTTCTCGGTCAACGCACGCAGCGGCACCAACGGGTTGTGGAGCAGGTTTGCGAGTTCGCGTCGCCCCTGCGTGAGGGTGGCTTCGACGGTGCCATCCATGCCGCGATCGACCCAGCGGCTCGCGCCACTGATGACGAAGGCGAGCAATCCGGTGTCGCCATTCAGGGCGCCGAGGTCGAATACGAACTGCGCCGGGTTGTCGCCTTGCGCACCCGACGCGAGCGCCAGCATGGGATGAGGCAGGCGCACGCCGGCGCTTCGGGCGTATACCGTGATGATCGGCTCGTAGCGCAGCGCCGCGGCCTGCGCGGACCATTCGGGTCGCAGCGGTTCGACCAAACGCGCTGCCTCGACGGCAGTCACTGCGAGAATCGCCGAGTCGAAGGGTTGATCGTTGACGAGCCAGCCGCTGTCCGCCGATTGCAATCGCTCGACACGTTGCGACAACAGAATCGACGCCTCGGCTCGCTCGAGCCAACGGGCCGCCGGCGCGGGCACGATCTCGCTCAGCGACCGGCGCGGCAACAGCAGATCCGCAGAACCCGGCCCGCTGAACAATGCGTCCTTCAGTACGCGCAGGAAAACGCTCGCGCTTGCGGAATCGGCGGGCGTATTGAGGGCTGCGACGCACAACGGGTCGATCAACTGGGCGCGCACGGGCGCGCTCAAGCGCGTGCACAACTGCGACACGGAAAGCGGTGCGTCGCAGACGAATCCAAGCCGTGCCCAACTTGCGGCGACTCGAAGCAACAAGAGTTTGTCGCGCCAACCCCATGCACGGTGCCCAAGGACGGCTCGCACGAACGAGATCGTCGGCGAGCCGCCTTGCAATGCCAGTCCGCTCCCGTCGGGGCCGATCAAGCGCAGCGGAGTGCGCAGCAGCACGTCGTCGGCTGCGATGCCGAGCAAGCGCATCAGCTCCAACGTCGCCGTGTAGGCGCCGATGAGAATGTGCTGCCCGTTGTCGAGCACGGTGCCGTCGACCTCGACCCGGCGCGCCCGGCCGCCGAGCTGACCGGACATCTCGAACAAGGTGACACGATGCCCTCGGCGCGTGGCCTCGATCGCGGCACTGAGCCCGGCCCACCCACCGCCGACAACCGCGATACGCAGGGTCGCCGCGACCGGGGGCTCGTCGGTCATCGGGAGGGTGGGCAATCCGCGCGGCTCGTCCGCCCGCGGCATCAACGAGCCTGCCAGTTCGTGCGCATTGCAATCCACAACTTGCGCAAAGGGGTCAATGAAATGCGCTGGTGCAGCACCTGGAAGTTCTCCGCTTCGATCTCGTGCAGCAGCGTGCGGTAGATGTTCGCCATCATCAGCCCCGGCTTCTGCGTCGGTCGATCGACTTCGGGCAACAGCGCCAGAGCCTCGTCGTAGGTGCGATGGGCGCGCTCGGCCTGAAGTCGCATCAGTGCCGTGAACCGATCGCTGTACCCCCGACTCAACACTTCCTGTGCCTTCACCTGGAATTGCTGGAGCTCCGAAACCGGAAGGTAGATGCGCCCGCGCCGCGCATCGTCGCCCACATCGCGAATGATGTTCGTGAGTTGCATCGCGAGCCCGAGCTTGTGGGCGTAGTGGACCGTCTGCGGGTGGCTGCGCCCGAAGATGCCCGAGGCCACTTCGCCGACCACGCCGGCCACCAGGTGGCAGTAGCGCGCGAGCCCGGCGAAGTCGAGATACCGCGTTTGTTCCAAATCCATCTGGCAGCCGTCGATCACCGCGTACAGGTGCCTGGATTCGATACCGTACTCGGCGACATGCGGCATCAACGCCTTCATCACCGGGTGGGTCGGCCGGCCGGCGAAACTCGCGCCGACCTCGTTGCGCCACCACGCAAGCTTCGTCCCGGCCACGCCCGCATCGCTGACTTCATCGACGACATCGTCGACCTCGCGACAGAAAGCATAGAAGGCGGTGATGGCAGCGCGCCGCGGTGCCGGCAGGAACAGGAACGCGTAGTAAAAACTCGAGCCGCTCTTCGCCGCCTTGTCCTGGACGTAGGCCTGCGGTGTCATGCGGCGTTCGCGGTCACTGCCCGTGTTGCATCTCGCATCGTGAGGGCTCGCCACAGCAGCATGGGCGCATCGGTCGCTCGCAGGACCGGCCGTCGCATCAGGCAGTCGTGGTGATTGCGTTCGATCTTTTCCAGGATGCGCAGCCCGCCTTGCACGACCATTCGCAACTCCCATCCCGCCCGGCCCGCGAGGGCGAGAGCCAGCGGTGCGCCCTGGAGCATCAATTCGCGCGTCCACCCGACCATGTCGGCGATCAATGCGCGCACCTTGGCACTGTCGCGCTGCATCAACAACTCGTGAGCAAGCACCGCGTGGCGTTCGCAATCGGCCATCGGCACATAGAGCCTTCCTCGGTGGGTGTCGACACCGAGGTCTTGCCAGAAGTTGGTGAGCTGCAGCGCGGTGCATACGGCGTCGGATCGGACGAGCGACGCAGGGTCCTCGCGTCCGTACAGGTGTAGAAGCAACCGGCCGACAGGATTTGCCGATCGACGGCAATAGTCGAGCAGCTCCGCGCGGTCGCGGTAGCGTTGCTTGACGACGTCTTGCTCGAATGCGCTCAACAGATCGGTGAGCAGCGACACCGGCAGCCGGTGCTCTTCGATCGCCCGGCCGAGCGCAGTGAACACGGTGGGCCATCGGTTCGACGCCGGCTCACCCGCGGCCGTCGCCAGCAAGTCGCGACGGTAGTCCGCGATGGCGCCCAGTCGCATCGCGGGCGATGCCTCCCCCTCGTCGGCGAGATCGTCGGCCGTGCGTGCAAACGCATAGATCGCCCGTACTGCAGGTCGCAGATGCGGCGGACACAACACCGAGGCGACAGGGAAGTTCTCGTAGTGATCGACGCTCACGGGCCGCATTGTCCACCGACGCTCATGGCGCGACGGCTGCCGGCCTGGCGCTCGCAACGGTGGTGATTGACACGCCGGGTAGCGACGCATACATTACTGACCAGTCAGTCATTTAGTGGTCCTTGGCTGATCACCCGCAGGTTCCTTCACGAGGATTCACATGAAGCCATCGCTGCTGATCGTCCTTGCCGGCGTCACCGTGCTGGGCGCTTGTTCGAAGCCCCAGCCTTCCGAAGAGCCGATCAGGGCCGTGAAGGTGCAGACCGTGGCAGCCGACGCCGCCGGGGGACTGCACGAGTATGCAGCGGAGGTCCGTTCGCGCACCGAGTCGCGCTTGTCGTTTCGCGTCGGCGGCAAGATCGTGCGACGCGCGGCAAACCTGGGCGATGCGGTGAAGGCCGGCCAGGTGTTGGCACAGCTCGACCCGATGGATCTGAAGCTTGGACAGGACGCAGCGCGCGCGACGCTCACTGCGGCCCAGGTCAACCTCGATCAGGCGAGTGCGGATTTCAAGCGATTCAAGGAATTGCGCGATCAGGGTTTCATCAGCTCGGCAGAGCTCGAACGACGCGACACCTCGCTCAAAGCGGCGCAAGCGCAACTCGACCAGGCGCGCGCGCAGGCCGGGATGCAGGGCAACCAGGCCGCGTATTCGGCTTTGGTGGCCGACGCGAGCGGTGTCATCACGTCCGTCGACGCCGAACCGGGCATGGTTGTCAACGCCGGCGCGCCGGTGCTGCGCCTGGCGCACGATGGCCCGCGCGATGTGGTGTTCTCGGTGCCCGAGGACAAGGTGTCGCAACTGCGTGCTGCTGCGGGCGCGCTGAAAGTCAAGCTGTGGGGCGCGAACGGCGAAACGCTGGCGGCCACGGTGCGTGAGGTGTCGGCTGCGGCCGATCCGATGACTCGCACGTTTCTCATCAAGGCCGACATCGGCCGCGCCGACGTCAAGCTCGGACAGACCGCCATGGTGATGCTGGAACTGCCCAAGATTGCGGGCATCACCAAGCTCCCGCTCACGGCCGTGATGGAACACCAAGGGAAGACCGCCGTGTGGCTGCTCGACCAAACGTCGATGACGGTCTCGCCGCAGCCGATTCAGGTTGCCGGCGCCGAAGGCAACTCGGTGCTCGTGCGGGCCGGCCTCGCGCCGGGGCAGGTGGTCGTGACTGCCGGCGTGCACGTCCTCACGTCCGGTCAGAAGGTCAAGCTGTATGCGCAGTCTTCGCCATTCGCAGCGACCTCGATGACCGTTCGTTGAGGGCGCACCGAAGATGAACGACCCGGCTTCTCGATCGCGCTTGAATATTTCGCGCTGGGCGCTCGAGCACCCGGCGTTGACGCGCTACCTGATGGTGGTGCTGATGGTGCTCGGCTTCGCCGCGTACTTTCAGCTCGGACAGGACGAGGATCCGCCGTTCACTTTCCGCGCGATGGTGGTGCGTGCGTTCTGGCCGGGCGCAAGTGCCCAGCAAATGGCTGAGCAGGTGACAGACAAGATCGAGAAGACGCTGCAGGAAGCGCCCCACGCCGACAAGATCCGCAGCTACACGAAGCCGGGCGAGTCGCTGACGATTTTCCAGATCCGCGATTCGTCGCCGCCCAAGGACGTTGCGAACGTCTGGTACCAGGTGCGCAAGAAGATCGGCGACATGCGCGGCACGCTGCCCGCAGGCGTCATCGGTCCGTTCTACAACGACGAGTTCGGTGACGTCTTCGGCTCGATCTACGCACTGACGAGTGACGGCTTCAGCTACGAGGAACTGCGTGAGCACGCGGATCGCGTGCGCCAGAAGCTCCTGCAGGTGCGTGATGTGGCGAAGGTCGAGCTGTTCGGCGCGCAGGACGAGAAGCTGTTCGTCGAGATTTCCCAGAAGCGCCTCGCGCAGCTGGGCATCGACATCAATCACGTGGTGGCGCAGCTCGGTGCCCAAAACGCCGTCGAAGGCGCAGGGGTTCTGAGCGCTGCCAGCGACAACATCCAGGTGCGTATCGGCGGGCAGTTCAACTCGGTCGACGAACTCAAGCGTTTCCCGATCCGCGCGGTGAATCCGGCGACAGGGCAGGCCAGTTCGCTGCGCTTGGCCGACATCGCCGAGATCAAGCGCGCTTATCTCGACCCGCCACAGACGAAGGTGCGCCATCAGGGGCAAGAGGTGATCGCGCTCGGCATCTCGATGGCCAAGGGAGGCGACATCGTCCAGCTCGGCCAGGCCTTGAGCAGCACCGTCGGCCTGATTCAGAGGGACCTGCCGATCGGCGTCGAGATACGCCAGATCCAGGACCAGCCGAAGGCAGTGTCGCGCTCGGTCGGCGAATTCGTCGGCGTGCTGCTGGAAGCCGTCGCGATCGTGCTGGCGGTGAGCTTCATCAGCCTGGGACTGCACTTCAAGCCCTTTCGCATCGACATCTGGCCGGGCCTCGTGGTAGGCATCACGATCCCGCTCGTGCTCGCGATCACCTTCGTGACGATGTACTACTGGGGCGTCGGCCTGCACAAGATCTCGCTAGGCTCGCTGATCATCGCGCTCGGCCTGCTCGTCGACGACGCGATCATCGCGGTGGAAATGATGGTGCGCAAGCTCGAAGAGGGCTACGACAAGATGCGCGCCGCGACCTTCGCGTACGACGTGACGGCGATGCCGATGCTCACCGGTACGCTGATCACCGCGGTCGGTTTCCTGCCGATCGGCATGGCGAAGTCGACGGTTGGCGAGTACACCTTCGCGATCTTCGCCGTCACGGCCGCGGCGCTGCTGATCTCGTGGGTCGTGTCGGTGTATTTCGTACCCTACCTCGGCTCGGTGCTGCTGCACACACGCGCGAAGGTCGAGGGCGGCGAGGCGCACGAACTGTTCGACACGCCGTTCTACTCGCGTTTTCGGCGCACCGTGGACTGGTGCGTTCAGCACCGCTGGATCACGATCGGCCTGACACTGCTCACGTTCGCGCTTGGCCTCGTCGGCATGGGCCGGGTGCAACAGCAGTTCTTTCCTGACTCTAGCCGGCCCGAGATCCTTGTCGACGTCTGGTTGCCCGAAGGCAGCACGATCGCGAGCACGGAGGCGATCGCCAAACGCTTCGAGGCGCGCATGATGCAAGAGGCAGGTGTGGCCAGCATCACCACGTGGGTGGGCAGCGGCGTGCCGCGCTTCTATCTGCCGCTCGACCAGATCTTTGCGCAGACCAACGTCAGCCAGGCGATCGTGTTGTCGAAGGGCGTGGCCGATCGCGAAGCGCTGCGCAAACGGCTGCCGGCACTGATGGCCGAAGAATTCCCGGAGGTGCGCTCGCGCGTCAAGCTGTTGCCCAACGGCCCGCCGGTGCCGTACCCGGTGCAGTTCCGCGTGGTCGGGCTCGATGCCAAGCAAGTGCGGGTGTGGGCCGACCAGGCCAAGGACATCATGCGCGCACATCCGAACATGCGCGGCGTGAACGACAACTGGAACGAGTCGGTGAAGGTGCTGCGGCTCGACATCGATCAGGACAAGGCTCGTGCGCTCGGCGTGACGAGCCAGACAATCGCGCAGGCCTCGCGCACGATCCTGTCGGGCAACACCGTGGGCCAGTATCGTGAGGGCGACAAGCTGATCGACATTGTGCTGCGCCAGCCGCTGGAGGAGCGCAACGCGATCACCGACATCGGCAACGCCTACCTGCCGACTTCGAACGGCAAGTCGATCCCCTTGACGCAGATCGCGACCATCGATTTCGGCTGGGAGCCTGGAGTGATGTGGCGCGAAGGTCGCAATTACGCGGTGACGGTACAAGGCGACATCGCCGAAGGCGTGCAAGGCCCGACGGTCAGCACGGAGCTGTTCCCGCAGATCAAGGCACTCGAAGCGAAGATGCCCGTGGGCTACCGCATCGAACTGGCCGGTGCCGCGGAGGAAAGCAGCAAGGGCCAAGGCTCGATCGCCGCCGGCGCGCCGTTGATGCTGTTCATCATGTTCACGCTGCTGATGCTGCAACTGCAAAGCTTCAGTCGCGCGATGCTGGTGTTCCTCACCGGCCCGCTCGGCATCGCCGGCGTGGCCGCGGCGTTGCTGCTGCTCGATCGTCCGTTCGGCTTCGTCGCGTTGCTCGGCGTGATTGCGTTGATGGGGATGATCATGCGCAACTCGGTGATCCTGATCGACCAGATCGAACAGGATCGGCGGCGTGGCGTGCCGACCTGGACGGCAATCGTCGAATCCGCAGTGCGCCGCTTTCGCCCGATCGTGCTGACCGCCGCTGCGGCGGTGCTCGCGATGATTCCGCTGTCACGCAGCGTGTTCTGGGGACCGATGGCGGTGGCGATCATGGGTGGCTTGATCGTCGCCACTGTGCTGACTTTGCTTGCGCTGCCGGCGATGTACGCGGCATGGTTTCGCGTCAAACGCGTCGACGCGCAGCGCGCCGCACTCGACGGCTAGAATCCGCGTTTGACCGAATCGCCAACCTTGAAGGGGCCGCCGCGGCGGCCCCGTTGTACTTTTTACCCCTGCGCGGGTGGCGAAATTGGTAGACGCACCAGGTTTAGGTCCTGACGCCAGCAATGGTGTGCCGGTTCGAGTCCGGCCCCGCGCACCAGCCACAAAACGAAAGAGTTCCGACCATGGCAGTCAACGTTGAAACCCTCGAGAAGCTCGAACGGCGCATCACCCTGACGCTGCCTGCGGACAGCATCAACAGCGAAGTCGAGTCGCGCTTGAAGAAACTGTCGCGCACCGTCAAGGCTGCCGGGTTTCGTCCCGGCAAGGTGCCGATGAGCGTCGTGACGCAGCGTTATGGGTACTCGGTGCACTACGAGGTGATGAACGACAAGGTCGGCCAGGCCTTCGCGAATGCGACGACGGAGGCCAAGCTGCGCGTCGCCGGTGCGCCGAAGATCACGCAAAAGGAAGAGGCCCCCGAAGGCCAGTTGGCGTTCGATGCCACTTTCGAGGTGTACCCGGAGGTGAAACTCGGCGATCTCTCCACCGCGGAAGTGGAGCGCGTCAGTACCGAAGTGACCGAGGCCGCGGTCGACAAGACCCTGGACATCCTGCGCAAACAGCGCCGGACTTTCGCGCAGCGCCCGGCGGCCGAAAGCGCCACCGAAAGCGACCGCGTGACGATCGACTTCGAAGGCAAGATCGATGGGGTACCTTTCGAAGGAGGCAAGGCAGAGGGGTTCCAGTTCATCATCGGCGAGGGTCAGATGCTCGAAGCCTTCGAAAAGGCAGTGCGCGGCATGAAGACGGGAGAGTCGAAGACTTTCCCGCTGCTGTTCCCCGCCGATTACCAAGGCAAGGACGTCGCGGGCAAGGAGGCCGATTTTCTTGTCACCTTGAAGAAAGTCGAAGCGCAGCACCTGCCCGAAGTGAACGAGGCGCTCGCCAAGTCACTCGGCGTCAAGGATGGCTCGATCGAAGGGCTGCGAGCCGACATTCGCAAGAACCTGGAGCGCGAGGTCAAGTTCCGCGTGCTAGCGCGCAACAAGGGCGCCGTGATGGACGCCATGGTCAAGGTGGCCAAGCTGGATGTGCCGAAGGCGCTCGTAGAAGGCGAGGTCGAGCGCATGGTGCAAGCCGCACGTGCCGACCTGAAGAAGCGCGGCATCAAGGATGCGGACACGGCGCCCATTCCGTCCGAGATGTTCCAGCCGCAGGCCGAACGCCGCGTTCGCCTGGGCCTCGTGGTGGGCGAACTGGTGCGCGCCAACAACCTGCAGGCGAAACCCGAGCAGCTGCGAGCGCACATCGAGGAGATGGCGCAAAGCTACGAAAAGCCGGCCGAGGTTGTAGGCTGGTATCTCGGCGACCGCCAGCGGCTCGCCGAAGTCGAGGCCATCGTCGTCGAGAACAACGTGACCGACTTCGTGCTTGCGCGAGCCAAGGTGATCGACAAGGTGGTGGCGTTCGATGAACTGATGGCTGCTTGAAGGCTCCAATCCACTGTTGCTTTCAGTGGCGGCGGTCTTGAGGCAACATAGTCCGCCCCCAAGTCGAGGCATCACTCACCGAAGGATCCCCATGAGCGCGTTGGAAACACAAGGCCTGGGCATGGTGCCCATCGTCATCGAGCAATCCGGTCGCGGTGAACGCGCGTATGACATCTACAGCCGCTTGCTGCGCGAGCGCGTCATCTTCCTTGTCGGGCCGGTGAACGACCAGACGGCCAATCTGGTCGTCGCACAGTTGCTGTTCCTGGAGAGCGAGAACCCCGACAAGGACATCTCGCTGTACATCAATTCGCCGGGCGGCAGCGTGAGTGCCGGGCTGTCCGTCTTCGACACCATGCAGTTCGTCAAGCCGGACGTGTCGACGTTGTGCATGGGGCTGGCAGCCAGCATGGGCGCGTTCTTGCTGGCGGCGGGAAGCAAGGGCAAGCGTTTCGCGCTGCCGAATTCCCGCATCATGATCCACCAGCCCTCTGGCGGTGCACAAGGCCAAGCCACCGACATCGAAATCCAGGCGCGCGAAATTCTCAAGCTGCGCGAAAGCCTCAACCGCATCCTGTCCGAACGCACCGGACAGACGCTGGAGAAGGTCAGAGCCGATTCCGAGCGCGACTTCTTCATGTCCTCTGACGAGGCGAAGGATTACGGTCTGATCGACAAGGTGATCTCGAACCGGGACTGAGCCCACGCGGCTGCTTGTTCTCGAGCATTCGAATCGGATAGTGCGGGCCGTTGTGCCGGCGCTGCAAACAACCTCGCAATCTGGGGCCATTTGCCACCCAGGTCCCGAGTTCTTTTCCACTATCATTGTTGCAACACCCTCACGACGCCCGGCGCCGGTCTACCCATGCCCGACAAGAAAGCCTCCTCGAGCGAGAAGGTTCTGTATTGCTCCTTTTGCGGCAAGAGCCAGCATGAGGTGAAGAAGCTCATTGCGGGCCCGTCGGTGTTCATTTGCGACGAGTGCATCGAACTGTGCAATGACATCATTCGCGACGAGGTTCCAGCCGACAGCCCTGACGCGAAGGCGGCGAAGAGCGATCTGCCGGTGCCCAGCGAAATCAAGGCGATCCTCGATCAGTACGTGATCGGCCAGGAGGTCGCCAAGCGCACCTTGTCTGTGGCGGTCTACAACCACTACAAGCGGCTCAAGCACATGAGCTCCACCAAGGAGGATGTCGAGCTCGCCAAGAGCAATATCCTGCTGATCGGGCCCACCGGCTCCGGCAAGACGCTGCTCGCGCAGACGCTCGCGCGGCTGCTCAATGTGCCTTTCGTCATCGCCGACGCGACAACGCTGACCGAGGCGGGCTACGTCGGCGAAGATGTCGAGAACATCATCCAGAAGCTGCTTCAGAACTGCAACTACGAAGTCGAGCGTGCGCAGCGCGGCATCGTCTACATCGACGAAATCGACAAGATCTCGCGCAAGGCCGACAACCCGTCGATCACGCGCGACGTGTCCGGCGAAGGAGTGCAGCAGGCCTTGCTGAAGCTGGTCGAGGGAACAATGGCGTCCGTGCCACCGCAGGGCGGGCGCAAGCACCCGAACCAGGACTTCCTGCAGATCGACACGACCAACATCCTTTTCATCTGCGGCGGCGCGTTCGACGGCCTGGAAAAGGTGATCCAGAACCGGTCGGAAAAGTCCGGCATCGGATTTGCTGCGACCGTGCACAGCAAATCCGAGCGCAGGGTCTCCGAGATATTTCGCGAAGTCGAGCCGGAAGACCTTATCAAGTTCGGGTTGATTCCCGAACTCGTGGGTCGCCTTCCGGTCGTAGCGACATTGGGTGAGCTGACCGAGGACGCGTTGGTGCGCATCCTCACCGAACCCAAGAACGCGCTCGTGAAGCAATATCAGAAGCTGTTCGGTATGGATGGTGTGGAGCTGGAAATCCGTCCCTCAGCTCTGGCGGCCATTTCCCGCAAGGCGCTGGCCCGCAAGATCGGCGCACGCGGGCTGCGGTCGATCATGGAGCAATCGCTGATCGACACGATGTTCGACCTTCCCACCCTGGACGGCGTGGCCAAGGTGGTGCTCGACGAACACACGATCGAAGAAGAAACCAAGCCCCTGCTCGTCTATCGAGAGAAAAAGGCCAGCGCCTGAGCCCGTTCCACGAGCTCTGCCGCGCCGGCGCGAAGACCGAGGCTTCGCGGCTTCTTGCAATTGACTGCTCGAGCCTCAAATCGGCTTGAGAAAGAGAGGTTTCAATGTCCGGTCATCCGATTCTCCCCGCCGAGGCGATCACCCTGCCGCTGCTGCCGCTGCGCGACGTGGTCGTGTTCCCGCACATGGTGATCCCGCTGTTCGTGGGTCGCCCGAAATCGATCAAGGCCCTCGAAGCTGCCATGGAAGCCGGCCGCCAGATCATGCTCGTGGCGCAGCGCGCCGCCGGCAAGGATGAGCCGAAGCCCGACGACATGTTCGAAGTCGGCTGCGTTTCGAGCATCCTGCAGATGCTGAAACTGCCCGACGGCACGGTGAAGGTGCTGGTCGAAGGCATTCAGCGCGCCAACACGAAGTCGATCAGCGACAACGGCGAGCATTTCGTTGCCGAGGTCCTGCCGGTTCCGCCTGAAGCCGAGAGCAAGCCCGAGGTCGAGGCGTTGCGCCGCGCCGTGACTCAACAATTCGACCAATACGTCAAGCTCAACAAGAAGATCCCGCCGGAAATCCTCACGTCGATTGCCGGCATCGACGACGCGGGCCGGCTGGCCGACACCATCGCCGCGCACCTGCCGTTGAAGCTCGAGGCCAAGCAGTCGGTGCTCGACCTGTACCGCGTCGACAAGCGCCTGGAGAAATTGCTCGAGCTGCTCGAGCACGAGGTCGACATCCTGCAGGTCGAAAAGCGCATCCGTGGCCGCGTCAAGCGGCAGATGGAGAAAAGCCAGCGCGAGTACTACTTGAACGAGCAGGTGAAGGCGATCCAGAAGGAGCTCGGCGACGGCGAAGAAGGCGCCGACTTCGAAGAGCTCGAGAAGAAGATCCAGGCCGCTCGCATGCCCAAGGAGGCGCGCAAGAAGGTCGACGGCGAGATGAAGAAGCTCAAGCTGATGTCACCGATGTCGGCCGAGGCGACCGTGGTTCGCAACTACATCGATACGCTGGTCAACTTGCCGTGGAGCAAGAAGACCAAGATCAAGCACGACCTCACCAATGCCGAGAACGTGCTGAACGAAGACCACTACGGGCTCGAGAAGGTCAAGGATCGCATCCTCGAGTACCTCGCGGTGCAGCAGCGCGTCGACAAGGTGAAGGCGCCCATCCTGTGCCTGGTCGGCCCTCCGGGAGTCGGGAAGACTTCGCTCGGCCAAAGCGTGGCTCGTGCCACCGGACGCAAGTTCGTGCGCATGGCGCTGGGCGGGGTGCGCGACGAAGCCGAGATCCGCGGCCACCGCCGCACCTACATCGGTTCGATGCCGGGCAAGGTGCTGCAAAGCCTGTCGAAGATCGGCACGCGCAATCCACTGTTCCTGCTCGACGAGATCGACAAGCTCGGCATGGATTTCCGCGGCGACCCGTCGAGTGCGCTGCTCGAAGTACTGGATCCGGAGCAGAACCACACCTTCAGCGATCACTATGTCGAGGTCGATTTCGACCTGAGCGACGTGATGTTCGTTGCCACATCGAACTCGATGAATATCCCGCCGGCGCTGCTCGACCGGATGGAAGTGATTCGCCTTTCGGGCTACACCGAGGACGAGAAGCTCAACATCGCCCAGCGTTATCTGCTGCCCAAGCAGAGCAAGAACAACGGCGTCAGGCCCGAGGAGATGGAGGTCACAGAGTCGGCCATCCGCGGGATCATCCGCTACTACACGCGCGAGGCAGGGGTACGTTCGCTCGAACGCGAGATCTCGAAGATCTGCCGCAAGGTCGTCAAAGGCGTGCAGCTCAAGCAGTACACCGACAAAGTGGTGATCGCCGAAGAGAACCTGAACGACTTTCTCGGCGTGCGCCGCTTCGACTACGGCCAGGCCGAAAAGAAGAATCAGGTCGGGCAAGTGGTCGGCCTGGCATGGACCGAAGTCGGCGGCGACCTGCTGACGATCGAGGCCGCCGTGATGCCGGGCAAAGGCACAATCATCCGGACCGGATCTCTAGGCGACGTGATGAAGGAATCGGTGGAAGCCGCTCGTTCGGTGGTCCGCAGCCGTTCGCGGCGCCTGGGCATCAAGGATGAGCTTTTCGAGAAGCGCGACATCCACATCCACGTGCCTGACGGCGCGACGCCCAAGGATGGCCCGAGCGCCGGCATTGCGATGACGACCGCGTTCGTGTCGGCGTTGACCGGTATTCCGGTGCGCGCGGACGTGGCGATGACGGGTGAGATCACGTTGCGCGGAGAGGTCACCGGCATCGGCGGCTTGAAGGAGAAGCTGCTCGCTGCACATCGAGGCGGCATCAAGACCGTGATGATTCCGGAAGAGAACGTCAAGGACTTGCAGGACATTCCCGAGAACGTGAAGAATCGCCTCGAGATCGTTCCGGTCAAATGGATCGATCGCGTGCTCGAAGTGGCGCTCGAGGCAGCACCGCAACCGATCCCGGAAGAAGAACCCCCGAAGGAAGCCCCAAAGGCTGGCGACGGGCCGACGGCAGCACCGACGACTGACGTGCTGACGCACTGAGTCGCCATCGCTGGGCAGCGTGCGCAGCCCGCGAGCTGTTTCCACCTATAATGCCGACCTTCCGCGGGAGTAGCTCAGTTGGTAGAGCGCAACCTTGCCAAGGTTGAGGTCGCGAGTTCGAGACTCGTCTCCCGCTCCAGATTTCAAGGGAAGCCCCGGCTTCCCTTTTTCATCAAAGGTTTCGTGGCGCGGTAGCAAAGCGGTTATGCACCGGATTGCAAATCCGTGTAGGTCGGTTCGACTCCGGCCCGCGCCTCCACCCTTCAAGGTCCTCGTCTGCGAGGCCTTTTTTGTTTGGCATCACACGCCGTGATAATCGGTCGCCGCCCGAGTGGTGAAATTGGTATACACAGCGGACTTAAAATCATCTGTTGGTGTACAGTTTCCGCAGCGTTGTGGGGGGTTGTGCGTAATTCTGCGTAATGCCCCCGCCGAACGGAGGGTTTGCACATGGGTTCGATCACCAACAGCAAGCGCATCGACAAGGCCACGGGCAAGACAACGACGATCCATCGGGCCTACGTGCGCCGCAAGGGCTACGCGAGCAAGTCGAAGGTCTTCGGATCGAAGCGTGAAGCGCAAGACTGGCTGCGCAACAACGATGCAGAGGCGACGCTTCAACGCGTCACCAGCGGCAAGACGCTAAGGGCGCTCGTCGAAGACTTCGTTGCGGCGCCGCCGGCGAGAGGCACCCGGTACTGGGCCATGCCGCACCTCGATTTCTGGATCAAGCACCTGGGCGAGATGAAGGTCGCCGACATCTCGCGTCGCGCCATCAACGGCGCAGTCATGACGTTGCAGAATCGCCCGGCCTATCGCAGCACGCCGGGAGGTCCGAAGGTGACGGGCAAGAAGCTCTCCGCTGCGACCATCAATCGCTACCAAGCGTCGTTGTCGTCGGTCTTCAACTTCGCGTTGGACCACGAGATCATCGACGCGCACCCCATGAAGGGGGGCAAGGTCAAGAAGCTCGAAGAGGGCACGGGGCGCCGGCGCATCCTGAGCGCTGACGAGGAGCGCAGGCTGCTCGACGCGGCGAGCGCAAGCACCTGGCCAATGCTTCACCTGTTCGTCCGGATGTGTCTGACGACCGCGGCGCGCCGAGGCGAAGTGCTGGGGCTGCGTTGGCAAGACGTGAAGCTCGAGGACTCGATCGCGGTCCTCGGCAAGACGAAGAACGGCCGGCCGCGTGCGCTTCCTCTGGTGTCGGACGTCAAGGACGCGCTGGCCGATGCCGCGAAGGTCAAGCCGCTGCACGGTGACTTCGTCTTCTTCGATCCGAAGCAGCCGACCAAGACGAAGAACATCGACACGGTCTGGCGAAAGTGCAGGGCGGATGCGGGCCTGCTGAACGATCGCGATGATCCGCTCGATCGCGTGGTGCTGCACACGACGCGCCACTCATGCGTCACCAAGATGCTGCGGGGTGGGGCGAACTTGGCGCAAGCCGCGGTGGTCTCCGGACATCAGACGCTTGCGATGCTCAAGCGCTACGAGCACTTGGCGTCCGCAGACGCGGTGGACATCGCCGAGCGCTTGCTGTCGGGGAAGGGTGCGCAGTGATGGGCGACGCTGCCGACCTTCGCCAGCGAATGGCCGAGCTGGATCGTCTACCCGCGCGAGAGAGGGGACGTGACCATACAGCCTACAAAAAGGCCTTCAGGGAGTTGACGCGTCTATCAACGACCGGGGGGCGGCCGCGCAAGCCCGAATGGCAGCAATTGATTTACGCGCTGGTAGAGGAGGCGCGCATAGCCTGTAGCAGGCTTCGCTCAAGTCGAGCTGGAGAGGGTGCCTTTGTGCGGGTCGCTCAACAAATCGGCATCTCGGAACACGCGGTCGAATCGGCCTACAAGCAACACCACAAAAGGCTCAGGTAGGGCCTGCAAGTTGAGGCCGAATTCGCGATAGGTTTTTCACCACGACGCGTTGCACCGCAAAAAATACAGTGCGGAGCACCAACAACTCGTGGTGATTTCCATGCAACGCACCCCCACACCCCCCGACCCGATCGCGCTCGACGACCTTCATACAGTTGAGGGACTGGTCGACACCGCCCCTAGATTCCTAAGCGTGCCGACCTTGCGCTGGCAATTGCGCCACCGCGACGTGAACGGCCTGGCTCCGGCTTGCGTGCGGGTCGGCAAAAAGTTGCTCATCTCCAAGTCCCGATACGAGCAATGGCTCGGCGAGCGCGCGGCGGCAGCGTGAGGTGCCTGCCATGGACCTCAATCACAGCGCCCACGGGGCTCGGCGAAGCACACCTACAAGTGACGAAGGGGGCCCCGGTACCAGCGGCGACCCCCTCGAGGACTTTCAAAACACCCAACAGGATTTTATACGGCCGCGCGCCGCAGCAAGGGCGAGGCGCCGATACGTGGCTGCCGTCGCGCAAGGGCAGGGGCCGACCTGGTGGCTAGTTCAAGGTGAAGAAGCCCAACTGCATGTCGATGAGCTCAGCGCAAACACGGCCCCCGAAGTCGAATTAATTGCGGCCGAGTTGGCTATTTGGACGCGGCTGTGTTGGATCGGCTTCGCAATCGCCGCTCGTGAGTGGGCGTCAGCGACCGGTGTGCCCAAGTTCGAAGGGGATTGGGCTTCCGCCAGGTGCTGGTTCAAACGGCGTTTGGCATTTGTCGATCACTGGTCCATCGCGATTGGCGTGGCGCTTGGCGAACTGCTTAACGCGCTGCGCGCCACACGCCGAGACGGCCAAACACCCGCCCAACGGTTTGCGGCCCTCGACGCCCGCCTCGGGTTGTCGACCGGCACTGTCGAGGCTGCGCACGTCCGCGCCCTGCAGGGCGCGGTTTAGGGGTTGCAATGCCTGCGATGAACGGCCGGGGCTGCGCGATCTGCCACTGCGAGCGCCCTGTCGAGGTTGGGGCAGATTGCCTGTGGGTGTGCAAACCCTGCAGTCAACAGCTCGGGATCAACGCCGCGAATGCGGTGCAGGTGATGTGGGGCCACGTTGTGTGGGGGTGCTTGGCGGAGTCGCTCGGCATCAGTCTCGTCGCCTTCAGCGCCGCGGTGCGCGAGGCGCTGCGTGCCCACCCCACGTCAAGCGATCGGGCTGTCCTCGATGTCGATGCGCGGCTCGGGCTGCCCGCCGGGTCCACTGACGCCGCATACCAGAGCATCTTTGGCAAGGGCCTGCAGTGAGCGGCTCGACGATGAATGGCTCGAACGTGCTGCCAGCGGGTCGGCCAATGGGCGCCGCGGCTTCGCCCCCTCGCGCACTGCGTGACTTGCGCGCGTGGGTTGTGTGGAAGCTGGTCAAAGCGCCAGGTGACAAGAAGCCGCGCAAAGTGCCGTGCTATGCCGCCGGCCCGCGAAGAGGCGGCCCGAGGTTTGGGACGCACGGGGCACCAGCAGATCGAGCCGGGTTGGCCAGCTACGACGAGGCGTGTGCCTATGCATCGGCGCAGGGGTTCGCCGGCGTGGGCTTTGCAACGCTGCCTGATTGGAAAGTCGTCGCGCTGGACTTTGATGATTGCGTGGTCGATGGACGCGTGAACAGTGCCGTGTTCGACCTTGTGATGGGTACCTACTGCGAGACGTCGCCATCAGGACAAGGCGTTCGCGCGTTCATGTCGGGCGAGCTGCCAATTGGATGGTCCGACAAGAAGGCGAACGGCACAGAGTGGCCGTTCAAGTTGGAAACCTTCCATCGCAAGGGATTCGTCACGTTCACCGGGCACGCATTGCCAGAGTGCGAGCTGATCTTCGGCACGGACCATGTCGCGCCCCTATCCGACGCGGTGCTGAAGGTCTGCGAGGAACGTTGGGGCCTAACTTCGCTCACGAGTGAAGAGCAAAGCGCGCGTGAACCGAGAGGTGTGAGCGTTGAACACTTGCGAGTGCTGCTTCGTGTAATCGCAAAGAAGCATGCGGTTGACCCGCTATGGCCCGGCCGCGCTGCGTGGCTCAATGCTGGCATGGCGCTGCACCACGAAACTCGTGCGGCCGAATGGGGACTCAATTTGTTCGATGAGTGGAGCGCCGACCTTCGCGAGTACAAAGACCGCGACGACGTCGAGAAGGAATGGCACAGCCTTGGCAAACGCAAGGACGGCCCGCTCATTACTCTCGCCTGGTTGGAGCGTGAAGCCGGCGAAGAAGCGGTCCGGGCCGCGAACGCCACCTCCTTTGAAGTTGTCACACCGGAGGAGAGCCGCGAGGCGGCGCCGTCGATCGCTCTCGACTTCGTCGACTTCGCATCGCTGGCACATCGACAGCCAAAGCCCCGCGAGTTCGTCGTGGCTCCGCTGATGCCGCGCAAGGCGCTGACGCTCCTGTCGGGTGCCGGTGGTGCTGGCAAAAGCCTGCTTGCGCAGCAAGCGGCTGTGTGCATCGCCAATGGACTGCCATTCCTCGGATTCAAATGCATCCAAGGCCCGGTGCTCGGGGTGTTCTGTGAGGACGACGAAGACGAGCTGCTGCGCCGCGCGGCGCGGATGTTCGAGGCATTCGGGCTCGCGGCCGGCAGCGCCGCGCGGGGGCTACACCTGGACGGTCGTGCTGGCAAGGCCAACATCATGGCGGTGATCGATCGCAAGGGCGTCGTGCGAGGAACGCCGTTCTTCGATGCCCTGCGAGATGCGTGCCGCACGATCCGTCCGTCGCTGGTGACCCTTGACAACAACGCGCAGCTCTCAACTGGCGAAGGAATAGCGCGTCCGGAGGTCACGCAGTTCTGCAACATGCTCACCGGTTTGGCTTGCGAGTTTGACTGCGCTGTGCTTTTGCTCGGCCATCCAGCCAAGGCGGACGGCAGCGAGTACGCGGGCTCGACCGCCTGGGACGCAGCCGTCCGCTCGCGCCTGTTTCTGGAACGCCAGAACGACGGCACGTCTATGTTGAAGCTCGCGAAGGCGAACTACGCGCCACTCGAGTCTTGGCGCATTGAGTACCAAGAGGGGCTGTTCGTACAGGCGCCTTTCGGCTCGACGGTTGCGACCGCGGCGGTCGACGCGGCGCGGCCGGTGATCGCGGCGGGGCTGACAACGCTCACCGCACGCCAAGTCAGTACGTCACACACCCCGGCCGCGCGCAACAACCTGGTGAGGATGATGGCTGAGGAGGGGCTGCTCGGCGAGGTCAAGCCCACTGTCGCCCACACCGCTCTGGGCGCGATGCTTGATTCCGGTGAGCTGTTGCCCAATCAGCCGCTTGGGTGGCGCAGCGCCAGTCGCCACGAGGTCATGGGACTGAAGCTCGCCACGGCTTGAGTGTGCGAAAAACGGTAAGCAAGGAGATGGCGACATCATCAATTCAAATGCGGCGCCACTGCTGCGCTCTTGCTTCAATTTCGAGTGGCGGAGCAACAGCGCAACAGCGCAGCAGGTGCGGCGCCACTCACCCCCTATAAGGGGAGTGGCGCGCGCCGCACGTCGACAAGGACGCCCCAACGCGGATGGAGCAAGAACGCACCCCCTGGGCGTCGCAGGACAGTCAAGAGCGGTCGAATTCGCCTCGCAGCGTTAGCGCGCGAAAAATTGCGGGGTTGCACCGTGAGGTGGTCCGTAGGCAAACCGATGCGACGGCAGGGGCCTAGAACGCATTGCGCTGCCGCGTTGCGGGGCACGGACTCGCCCGGCGCGTCGCAATGGTCTGCGTCGGAAGGGCCTGGATGCATCGGGCCGCGCGCTGGCTGCGACGGCACGAAGTGCCGAACCCCGCCCGCAGACTTGCTCAGTCTGCGGCCTAGCGCGCGTGCCTGGGAGAGACTCTGTGCTTCAGTCGCGGCCGTGGCCGTGGCCATGTCCGCGCTTCCCTTTGCGGCCGCGGTCATGGTCGCGGTCATCGTCGTGGCCGCGGCGATGGTGCTCGCGCACCCAGCGCTCTTGTACGAAGTAGACGGGCTGCCCACAGGCGCCGTAGCGGCCGCAATGCCTGCCCCAGTTGTGCTGGTGGTCGGGCGGCACGTAGAGGTAGATGGGACGCTGATACACGGCAACCGGCGTGGGCGCGATCACTACAGGCTGCGGGTACACGACTGCTGGTTGCGGGAAGTTGCCGATGTCGATTCGACCATAGGCACCGGGCTGATCAATGCCGATCGAAACCCCGACGTTGGTGGCGGCCCAACTCGGCGCAACAGCGGCGACAGCAAGCGTGAGTAGCGCAATTCGTTTCATGATGTGTCCGTCTTGGAAGCAAATCCATTATTGGCGACGCGCAACCAGGTGACGTAACAGGTCAATGCGTG
>Ga0184637_10000470_pt1 | contig 30214 bp, 27 predicted proteins | sample PLM3_127_b2_FD_133143 | JGI IMG/M metagenome (GOLD analysis project Ga0184637, IMG submission 133143) | Groundwater sediment microbial communities from an aquifer in East River, Colorado, USA - PLM3_127_b2 | ecosystem: Environmental > Terrestrial > Soil > Riparian zone | place: USA: East River... | reverse complement strand
TGGAAGCCGGAGATCCCGTTTCAGGATGGACTCATAGGAACAGTCAGGTGGTATGTGGAGAACGAGGACTGGTGGCGAGCGATTAAGGGCGAATCCTATAAGCAGTATTACGACCGGCAATACGGAACGAGGTTAGGAGGCGCTAAATGGTCAGGGGGCTAATACTGGCGGGTGGAGCTGGCACTCGCCTCTTTCCCGTGACGAAGGTTATCAACAAGCATCTTATCCCAATAGGTAGACATCCCATGATTTACTATCCCGTTCGGACTCTTGTTGAATCAGGAATTACAGAGATCATGGTGGTAAGCGGACCCCAAAGCATCGGGGCCATCGCGCAATTTCTAGGCTCTGGAAAAGCTTTTGACTGCAATTTTTACTTTCGGGTTCAAGAAGAGCCTAAGGGTATCTCGGATGGCATAAACTTAGCTCGTGAGTTCACGGGCAGAGACCGACTGATGGTAATGCTAGGTGATAACTTAACGGCGGAAAAGTTTAGAGATATAGTTCACGATTTTGATAGATCACCTGTGGGCTGTCGTATTGTTCTTAAGGAACTGGAGAACGTAGACGGCTTGGGTGTGGCCCGTATGGAAGGGGGAGCTGTAGTGGAAGTGCTAGAAAAACCGAGTAAGCATGTCAGTAACCTCGCAGTTACGGGCATCTACTTATTCGACAATAGGTGCTTTGGACTTATTGAGGAATTATACCCATCAGGTCGGAACGAGCTAGAAGTCACTGACCTTATCAATTCCTACATTTCAATGGGAAGTTGTGATGGCTATCTTTTGAAGGGAGATTGGTTGGACGCGGGAACGTTTGATTCTTTGAGAAAGGCCGGAGAGATATTTGCGGGGTAACGTCCTCGTGCATCAATTTCTGATTAGCAGGGGGCACGGAAGCTCTTTTTGGACAGTGTAATTCAGACGGGTAGCTGGGGGAGAGAGCCTGTAAATAGATATCAGACCTGGTAAGGTGCGGTAGTGGAGCCTCAAGTTATTCCCACAGTCTATATTCGGCCCTCAAAGGGGTGGGTTCCTCTCAGACTCAATGTTCTGTGGGAGTATCGCGAGCTTCTTTATTTTCTTGTGTGGCGTGATGTCAAGGTTCGCTACAAACAGACGGTTCTCGGTGCGGCTTGGGCTATCATCCAGCCCTTCTTCACGATGGTGGTCTTCAGCATCTTCTTCGGCCGGCTCGCCGGGATCCCGTCGGACGGCCTGCCGTATCCGATCTTTGCGTACTGCGCGCTTTTGCCCTGGCAACTCTTCAGCTATGCGATGACCGAATCGGGTAACAGCCTGGTGGCGAATCAGAATCTGATCACCAAGGTGTACTTTCCCCGTTTAGTGATTCCCATTTCCGCCGTCCTGGCCGGCCTGGTGGATTTCGGGATCGCATTCCTCGTACTGCTCGGGATGATGGCTTACTACGGCATCGTCCCCACGACGGCAGCCGTCACACTCCCCCTCTTCGTCTTGCTTGCCGTTTCGTCGGCCCTGGCGGTAGGCCTGTGGCTGTCGGCGCTGAATGTCCAATACCGAGACGTGCGGTACACGATCCCGTTCCTAACGCAGTTCTGGCTCTTTGCGACGCCGATCGCCTACCCCAGCAGCCTGGTGCCCGAAGGGTGGCGCGTCCTGTACGGGCTGAACCCGATGGCCGGGGTGGTTGAAGGCTTTCGCTGGGCGCTCCTCGGAACCGCCAATGCTCCCGGCCCCATGCTGGCTGTCTCAGTCGTTGTCGTCATTGCCCTCCTCATCGGCGGCCTCTACTACTTTCGCCACATGGAGAAGACCTTCGCCGATATAGTTTGATGAATATGCGACCAGATGCTAGCAGTGGCCGATGCTCCCTTCGAAAGAGAGTACCAGAATGATTAAAGCTATCTGGAGAATTGAACAGAGGTTGGGAACCAGGTTGGCCTCTTGGTTACCGCGAGCAACGCTGCGGGCTTTGGCAGTGGGTCTTTGTGAGCGCGATCCGCAAGCGCTCTTGGAGGCACTTGGGCCGCACTTGAACAGGAATCCGAATCTAGACAATATGCCCTTCGATCTGCCGGTAAGGGACAGTCTCAACTTTGAGCAACTTGCGGGTTTGTTCGCGAGTACTCCGCTGGATCATGCGGTCGTTTTAATGACGATTAGGCAGGCGGCTTATCTCTTCGGACTAGTCCGGAGGATGAAGGCACGCAAGGTGATCGAGATCGGCCGGTACAAGGGCGGCGCGACCCTGGTGATTGCAGCTGCGATGAATGGAGAGGGGGAGTTTCATCTCGAACGGATTCAAATGTTCCGATCTGCGTAAGGACCATGAATAACTGATATGAAGGATACTGCGCTGAACGAGGATCAAAAGTTGGTTTCGCCATACAAGGGCCGCTTGGTCAATTTGGTCGTGACTGGGGAGGAGCGCGCTCGAATAATGGAGCGTGCGAGTTCACTACTCTCAATCCAACTGTCGGCGCGTTCGTTATGCGATCTAGAGTTACTAGCAACGGGAGCATTCTCCCCTTTGGATCAGTTTATGGGAAATGAGGATTACGAGCGGGTTGTAGAAGAAATGCGCCTAGCGGACGGCACGTTATTTCCCATTCCGATCACACTTCCGGTCAAGGTGGATCAGGGGATAGTAATTGGAAGAGAGATTGCACTTCGCAACGCCAAGAATGAACTGATTGCTGTAATGATGGTGGAGGAGCTCTACGCCTGGGATCCGGTTCGAGAGGCCAAACGAGTCTACGGAACAACGGACGTTCGGCATCCTGTGATCGCCGAGATGGATTCATGGCCGAGGACGTACATCTCGGGTCCGCTAACAGTTGTTAACCTTCCAAAGCACTTTGATTTTATGGAGCTGCGCCTGACGCCAGCGCAGGTCCGAGCCCGACTGGAGCAGATCGGATACGCAAATGTCGTAGCCTTCCAGACGCGGAACCCCCTGCACCGTGCCCACGAAGAACTCACGAAGCGGGCGGCGGAGAAGATAAACGGCTCGTTGTTGCTGCACCCGGTCATTGGAATGACGAGGCCTGGCGATGTGGACCATTACACCCGTGTGCGCACGTACAAGGTACTCGTAGAGCGGTACTACGAACGGACCCGTGTTGTGCTTTCGCTGTTACCGTTGGCAATGCGGCTCGCCGGACCACGCGAGGGGTTATGGCACGCGGTCATTCGACGCAACTATGGCGCGAATTATCTGATCGTGGGAAGAGATCATGCCAGCCCCGGAGCGGACTCAACGGGTAAGCCGTTCTATGGAGCCTATGACGCGCAGGAATTGCTGGAGCGGTTTAAGGACGAGCTAGGCGTAGGTGTCGTGCCGTTCCGAGAATTGATGTACCTTCCGGAAGAAGATCGCTACGAGGAGATATCGAAGATTCCTGCGCACGCGCGGACGGCGACGATCTCGGGGACCCAGGTACGGGAAGAGTATTTGAACAACGGTAGGCCGCTTCCGGCGTGGTTCACCCGACCGGAGGTCGCAGAAATCCTTGCCGGGTCGTATCCTCCGAGGCATCGACAAGGGGTATGTATCTGGTTTACCGGGCTGAGTGCCTCAGGGAAGTCTACAACGGCCGAGGTGTTGACGGTCTTGCTGATAGAGCATGGACGGCAAGTCACGCTCTTGGATGGAGATGTGGTGCGCACCCATCTGTCGAAGGGTCTGGGGTTCAGCAAGGAGGATCGGGACACGAACATCCGCCGGATCGGTTTTGTGGCTGCGGAGATCGTCCGACACGGAGGCGTGGCGATCTGCGCGGCCGTGAGCCCGTATCGCGCCACCCGCGAGGACGTGCGGAACATGGTGGGGCAGGAGCACTTCGTCGAGGTCTTCGTAGATACCCCGCTGGAAGTATGTGAGCAGCGGGACGTAAAAGGAATGTACGCGAAAGCGCGTCGCGGAGAAATCAAAGGATTTACGGGAGTGGATGACCCGTACGAGCCTCCCTTGGCGCCTGAGATAGTGTTGGACACAACGGATTGCTTGCCTGAAGACAATGCACGACGAATCCTTCAGTACATATGGGAACGGGGGTTTTGTACTCGATGATTTGGAGACGAGCAACTATGAGTTGTAAAGCTCAGACATTGCTTTCATGACTAGAGTTGCGATAGCGACCACAACCATATTTCCACTCCGGTTCTTGCCTGCGTACGCCGATAACCTGCTCAAATATGGGCGAACGGGCGAGGTTATTATCTACATTGCGGGTGACTGGAAGAGTCCCGCAGGTTGCCTCGCGGAAGCCGATGTCCAAAAACGGCGTGGGATCGATGTCCGGTATCTCCCGATCGAAGTTCAGATCGATTACTTAGCACGTTTCCCGGAACTGGCGCACTGCATCCCGGAAAATAGCGACAATCGACGAAACGTGGCTTTTTTGATGGCACTAGAGGAAGGCGCCGACATTGTCATATCAATGGATGACGATAACTATTGTATTCCGGACGTCGACTTCGTCGCAGAACACATGGCCTGTGGCTCGGTCCGTAGCCATCCCGAAGCCGTCGGGGCCGGAGGATGGTATAACCCCTGCGCGCTGCTGGTTTCGACGACTCACGATAGGCGGCTTTATCCTAGAGGATTTCCATATCGAAAGCGGATGGAAGGGACAGATCAACTCGCGGATAAAACCGCAGGGCGGGTTGGTATTAATGTCGGTCTATGGATGGGTGATCCCGATGTGGATGCAATAGGGCGTTTGCACGCCCGCCCCTGGGTGTCAGCATGGAACCAGCAAACTGTACTCTTGGGTCGCGGCATCCGCTGCCCAATCAATACGCAGAACACTAGTCTGACACGCGAAGCCATGGCCGCATATTATTACGTCCGCATGAATGAACCAATGGGGGGCCTCGTCATCGACCGTTTCGGAGACATTTTCAGTGGCTACTTTGCCCAGGTATGTGCCGATGCAGTCGGCGATCGCATCCGTATTGGGCCTCCGATTGTCGACCATCGCCGCAACCCACACAACATCTTTTTAGACCTTTTCCATGAATTGGCCGGCATGATGATCCTCGAAGATTTGGCAAGTTTTCTCTCCAAGGTCAGGCTTCCAGGAGAGAACTATTCACAGGCTTACCTAGCCCTTTCTTATCAGGTCGAGGAGTTTGCCCGTGCCCAGGAGGGCTTTATCTGGCAAAAAGAATGCAAGGAATTCTTTCAAACGATAGCCCGCAATATGCGTACGTGGACAGATGTGGTTAAGAGTTTGGTCCGATCCGTCTAACAAAATCATTTATCCATTCCTGTGAGAAAGAGCAATCCTCTCGAGGTTTATCAATGTTGGATTCCATTTCTGTAGCTTTAGGTAACAACATTGCAGTAAGTGAGTTGTAGGAAAACCTAGTGATGAAGTTGTCGGTCGTGATTCCAGTGCTTAACGAGGAGCGTAATATCCACGAACTAGTCCGCCGTCTTTGGACAGTCCTGGAACCTTCAGTCGCCTTCGAGATCATTTTTGTGAATGACGGAAGCATAGATGGTACAGCGGAGTTGCTCAGGAAGCTCCACGATCAGGACAAGAGGATAAAGTCTGTGCACCTCGCAAGAAACTTTGGTCATCAGGCGGCGATTTCCGCGGGATTGCGAGCGGCATGTGGCGAGGCTGTCGTCTTGATGGATGGCGATCTCCAGGATGCTCCGGAGCTGATCCCCGAGTTCCTTCAAAAATGGCAGGAGGGTTACCAGGTTGTCTTCGCTGTCCGCAAACGTCGGCGCGCTCATTGGGTCAAGCGTATCGCTTACAGGACCTTCTATCGCGTCCTGCGGGCGATTAGCAATATAGACATCCCTCTGGATAGCGGTGATTTCTCGCTCATCGATCGCAGGGTAGTGGACATAGTTAACGCGATGCCAGAGCGAACGAGATTTGTGCGAGGCATGCGGAGTTGGGCTGGGTTCCGTCAGGTGGGCGTCGAGGTGGTTCGAGACCCGAGGTACGCTGGGACGCCGAAGTATACCTTCAGGAGGTTGCTGCGCTTAGCCCTTGACGGTTTGTTTTCATTTTCTTATCGCCCCCTCCAATTGGCCTCACTCTTCGGCTTGGCAATATCAGGCCTGGCCATTATTCTGGCGGTCGGCTTGATCTTGCTAAAGGTCTTGCATGGTATTCCGCTGCTTGGTTGGACGTCCCTCATGGTCACCGTGCTATTCCTCGGAGGCATTCAACTCATCTCGCTCGGAATCATCGGTGAGTACGTCGGTCGTATTTACGATGAGGCCCGAGGCCGGCCGACGTATGTCGTCGGGTCGATTGTGGGCGAGACACGATTGGATCCAGGCGATGGGGAGGTAGGTGAAAGGTAAAGACGAGTTTCATAAGCAGGCAAGATTCTTTCATTTGGGCGAGGAATATTTCTGGCTCTCTGGCCAAAATACACTCGTTGAGCGCCAGCTCAAACCCTGCTTAGAAGCCGTGGCACGCAAAGCGGCTCCTGGTGCGATTCGCATCCTGGATCTAGGCTGCGGCCCAGGTAACACACTGACTCGTTTTTCTCGATACGGGAACGTCTATGGTCTCGATTCTTCGCCTCACGCGCTCTCCTTTACCCGCAGCAGGGGTGTGAAGCGCATTTTCTCAGGCGAATGCACAGCCATACCAATTGCTTCAGCATCCTTCGACTGTGTACTGGCACTGGATGTTCTTGAGCACATTGCGGACGATGAGTCCGCGATGCGAGAGATCGCCAGGGTCCTGCGACCAGGTGGCCTATTCTTCTTTACAGTTCCAGCCTTCATGTCGTTGTGGCGTTACCACGACGTCATGTATGGTCACCATCGACGGTACACCAAGGCGGAGTTCACCGAGAAGGTCATGCGGGCAGGGCTGGAGATTTCATCCTGCCACTTCTTCAAATGTATCTTCTTCCCACCATTGTGGGTCTTGGCCAAGTTGGAGCGCCTGTGGCTCATACCGAGACGGGACAACTTCTATGCCACGCCCGGATGGCTCAACCGCCTGATGGAGGCATTGATCGTCTGGGAATGTGAGTCAGGATTTGCACGACATATCCCATTCGGTGTGTCCCTCCTCTGCTTCGGACACCGATGACGACCGTGCCGATAAGGCTCACTCAAGCGGGATCTCAAAGGCAGAGCGCAATTTCCACATGTTGGACCTAGACTCAAGTGTGCTTGTCATGATTTCTTCACTCTGGCGACCATGAGCACCCGCCTTTGGAACATATTGGATAACCCCATGGTGTTTCATGCAGCCAGATTTCTGCTTGTTGGGCGGCAGAGTAGGACTAAGAGTTTATTGCGTGAGCACCTTGGGACCGTGCCTGGCGAATACGTTCTTGATGTGTGCTGTGGCGTCGGAGAATTCGCGGAAGTAGTTGACGGTCAGTACCTCGGCGTGGATCTAAATCCGAGATTCATTCAGCAGGCGCGCCAAACGATACCGGGGGCAGCCCACGAAGGATTTCAACGTTGAAGACGTAACCAGGCTGCAGTTCCCGGTTGGTCACTTCGTCAAAGCGATGTTGGTGAATTGCCTACACCATTTCTCTGACGAAGAGGCATTGCGCCTGCTGATGGAGATCAAGCGTGTAACAAGAAGCTTGGTGATCATTATTGATGCCGACGGAACTCCAAGGGGAATAATCCGTCGTGCGCTACTCGCAATGGACCGTGGAAAATTCATGCGCACGCCTGAGTCACTCTCGGCACTGATAAGTCGCGTGTTCCGCATTGAAGAGAACGTCTGTTTCGACGTGGGGCTGTATTCTGAACTACTGTTCCGGTGTCCAGCAGAGGCGAACCGGACCGCTACCGGATCGCCTTGACCTTGTGTGTATCGTCGAAGTGGCAGGTCTACAGGATTCCCAGTGACTCTCTGCTATTAACGCACTGGTTCGCCATCGTGGAGCGGATCATTTCGGCGAGTACTGCAATCGTGTGGCGCACGTCGGCTTGGCGATTAGGAATGGTGCACAAGCGTTCTTCTGAGATTGATAATGTTTTTGTAAAAGTGAGAAGGGTAATCGGCTTCTTGGCTGGTCCCCGTACAACAAACTTGGACAATGGTCTGGCGCAGACTATTGCATAGTATAGCAAGCATGCCGATGCAATGAATCGCACTTGACCCTCGCCTTCTGCGGCAATCCAGAAACGAGATCCATCCCTGGCTTAGATTTCTCTTTTTTAACGACGACGCAGGCTGACAGACACCATCATGCTTATTTACGGCGCATGCTTGCTGGTTCTTGCCCCGCTGGTTCTTCTCCTTTTCGGTGTGCCGAGAGCGGGGCGAGCAGAGAGAGGGAGCACCGACCTTTGGCCACTTCTCATCTTTCTGTTCTCTGCAGCAGTTTTCCTCATGCTTCGGGAGTTGCTGGGTTACGGAACCCTTTCCGATCCTTTAGTATGGCGACCGGCAGTAAGGTTGCGGGTAACTCTCTTGACCCTGTTGCCGGTCGCTTTCGTCACCACCGTGCTCTTGTCCAAACGGCTTGGCCTGACAGGTCCGGGAAGGATGGCTTTCTGCAGAGTACGTCAGGGGGTGGTTTTCCTAGGGCTGACCCATTTCTACATGGCTCTGGCTGTTGTGACTTCCCGTCTTTCCTACCCCTATGAGTTGGAGTGGATAGAAGCGACGACTGTAGATATGGTTCGATGGCTACAGGCGGGAAATACCCTTTGGGTAGCTCCCACCAAACAATTTGCCCCATTACCCTATGGGCCGTTCTTTTACTATTTGCAGGCTCTCTTGCCGATTCCGCAAATGGGGTCGATCTACCTGAATGTGAGGTGGCTGTCGCTTGGTCTCACGCTGGGAGTTATGGTGTGCCTCTATCGTCTGGCTGTCACATGGGCTCCACGGGTCAAAGAAGCCGGGATTCTGGCTCTTTCAATCTTTAGTATCAGCTTCACGCTGGTTGGAAGTTGGTGGGACATTCCAAGGACAGACATGTTGTTTATCTTGTTGGGCCTTCTGGGATTTTATCTCTGCATAGAATGCGGAACTTCGTGGTGGAGTTTAACCGGCGCCGCTGCTCTCTTTGCATTGTCCGGATACACCAAACAACCAGCTGTGCTCTTTATGCCGGGAGCTGCTGCCGTATTGCTGCTAAGAAGGGAGAAGGTAAAAAGAATTGTTTTTCTGATTGCGGGAACAGTTCTTGTGTCAGTCGTTCTCTGGGGAATCGAAGCCTTTGTGTCCGGCGGCATGGTGTGGAGGTATTCTCTCGATTACCTTGGGAGCGTTCCTTTGCATTACAATGCATTGCTGGATCGGTTTTTCACATACACTTTGATGAAAACCCAGAGCCTATGGTTTGCCATCCTGATGATAGTCATGGTCTTGGGAACGACACTGAAGCAATCGTTTCGGAATGGCGAATTTCTTGCCGCCATGGGGCTGCTTGTGGTGTCCACTCTCTTGACCGCGGGCATGATGATAAAAGCGAGTTGGTATAACGCCAGCATCCCTATTGTGATTGGGTTGGCCGTGTTCCTGCCGGCGCTTGTCTCATTTTCATCGGAAGCCTCTCCTTCCACGGGAGAAGGCTTACGATCTCCTCTTGCTTGGGTCTATCTGGCGATTGGTGTGTTTGCTCTTACAAACCCATACAATCCCATGACTTTAATTCCCACTGCCTCCGATCTCAAGGCAGGAAATGAGCTGGTCGAATACCTGAGAAGCAAAAAGGGCCCTGTGTTTGTCCCCGCGCACCCGACTTTTGCATGGATGGCCGGAAAACCTGGACATATCCATTATTCCCCTCTCATGGAATGGCGCCGGTCTGGAGGAGACTTACCGGCGGATCTGGCAGACGCTGTCCGTTCTCGAGAATTTGACGCCATTGTTTTGGACGACAGGGATGAATTTAAGGTGGATTTGATTCACTCTGTTGACCTCGGCGATCTGATCCGCTCCAACTATGTTGAGGATCCTGCCATGGCTGCGTGGAGCGGCAATGATTTGATTCCGGTTGTCGGGGGGAAAAGAAGGCCGAAGGTGTTTTTAATTCCCCGCATTAATCAAAAAGAACAGGGGTAGGAATGAATCCCGCCGCCATACATCAACACCTGCGAGATGTGGCTCACTTGTCGTGTATGAAGCCAGCACTCTGGCTATGGCGTTTATTAAATAGCAGGCTGAGCTCGAAAAGCGCCTACTCGGCGGACTATGAAGTAATATCGGAAGTGGCGCCCGAGTTGTTGTATGGCTTTCGTGATTTACAGGCTGCCGAGATACAGCATGCCGCCTTCAGGTCGATCCTGCATGAGATGTACGCAGGGAAAGCGCGGGACGATTTCACGGCTGTTGCCGCCGCTGTGAGTATGACCAATTTGGTCGATCCACTCATCATTGAGGTAGGATGCGCCAGCGGCTGGAACTTCGAGGTCTTGTCGTATCTCCTGAACCGGCCTGTCCGCTATATCGGCTTGGATTATTCTTCGGCGAGTATCAAGTTGGGAATGGAGTGTTATCCGCATGCTCGGTTTATCATAGGGGATGCGACAGAACTGCCCATCCGTGATGGAGCTTGCGACATTCTGCTGTCAGGCACAGTGCTCATGCATCTCTGGGGATATGAACGGGCCATTCAAGAGAGTCGGCGGGTCAGCCGAAAATGGTGTATTTTTCACACCGTCACCGTGATGCAGGGCCGTCCAACAACGTTTCTCAGGAAGCTCGCCTACGGGAGTCCAGTTATAGAAGTCGTTTTCAATCAGCAGCACCTGCTAAGTCTGTTTGAGGATAACGGCCTCATCTTGCATCATACGCTGGATAGCATCCCATACGACCTCAGCGAACACTTGGGTGAGCGGAGCTTCTCCAAAACCTACGTGTGCGAAATAGCTAGGAAATGAGAAGTTCGAACGGGTGTGCATTTTAGAGAGGATAAGGAATGCACTTTGCAGTAGTTACAGAAGGCTTGCCACATGAAGGAACCTCTGGTGACTCTGTTTTCATGTGGACTGTTCTCAAGCATCTGCGAGAGCTCGGACATCGTGTTACCGCGTGTATCGTGTTGGACCGTCTGGATGCCCTCTTGAGCATTCAGGAGCAGAAGAGCCGAATCGAGGCGCTTTGCGATCTGGGAATTGAAGTTGAATGTCTGAAAACCCCGATACCGGGTATTAGCGAAGATTCGCGAGTCATGCCTCAGAAAAACCGATGGCTAAGGCGTCTGCAGACGCTTTACAAAATGGTGCGCCCGACCCTCGTAAGTTTCTATCCGACGATAGCCTTGGCTCCCCAGCTGGCGGAACTGCTTGAACGGACAAAGCCGGATGCCATCTATGGCTTCGATCTCGGACCGGTGGCGGCCTTACAAGATATCCGCATTGCTCCTCGAATGGCCACGCCGGGAGATCCGCGCCATTTGACCTGGCGCTATGCCCTCCGTGATCGGCCTCTGGGAGAACGACTGAGCCGCGCCTACCTTTTCGAGCTCCTGGCTTATGCGGGTGCGGTCCGCAAATTCCCCCGTTGGATACTCCAAGCTCTTTCCAAGCATGAGGCAGTCGGCTTCCTGGGAGCCCAGCATGCGGCGTGGGTCCGAGAGAACGGTATCAACTGCTTGTATTTCCCCGTTCCGGTTGCCGACGCGGCAGGTCCGGAGTGGGAAGCGCGCCGTCAGAGTTCGGCAAAACGCGATAAACCGAGAATTCTGCTGTTCGGATCCTTGGTGTCAACCGCAAGCTTCACGGGCTTCCGACTCCTGGCTCGGGAAACGCTTCCCATCCTGGAAAGGGAACTGGGGATCGATGGATTTGAGGTCCACATTGTCGGCAGGGGGACTCTCCCTCCCGAAATAGAGAAAGGCCTCAGGCGACCGTCGGTGCAGCTGCGTGGCTATGTCAGAAATCCGGCCGATGAGCTGGTGTCTGCCGATGTGGTCGTGGCGCCATCTCCTTTCCCGGTCGGAGTGCGGGTGCGGATTGTGCACGCGTTCTCTTTCGGCTGCTGTGTGGTCGCGCATCGGCTTAGCGCTGCTGGCCTACCCGAACTCGTGAACGGGGAGAATTGTTTGTTGGCGTGTAACGGTCGGGAACTCGCAGCTGCCGTCATTCGGGTCTGGCGTGATCCCGTTTTGCGGATGCAACTGGGCAGGAATGCCCGACGTACTTACGAGTCAACTTTTCACCCCATGGTCGCCGTTGGAAAGATTGCTTCGGAGTTGGAGCGAATCGCAAAAGCAGGAATGCTCAGCTTGCCCCTAACTTCATCATTTTAACCTACATGGAGCGATTCACAATTACAGGCATCTTCGGCGTGGGCAGAAACGGGACCACCCTACTGATGAGCTTGCTTGACGGCAGCCCGGATCTGTGGGTACATCCCGTGAATTTTGATTACCTTTCTTCGTTAAGCGACCTGCTCCAGTTCGGATATGTACGACGGTCAACAATTCAAACGGCGACAACAAGGAAACTTCGAAATCTCGACAGTGACGCAAAAACAAAGTTATTTCTGAAGGGCTTCGCCAGCCAAGTGCTGGACTTGAACGAGAATTATGTTCAGAAACTTGCCGAGCCAATCACCGTGAAAGAGGATCCGTTGCGAGCCATCGCCACGCGCGATCGTTATACTACGCGGGACTTTTTTTTCACTTTCCTGGAAAGCACCAGGGTTGCCTACGACGACCGTCCCTTTTCCCCTCAGCATTATGTCTTCAAGTCAGTCGAAACTGCCTATATCGACAATTATTGTAAGGTATTTCCGGAAATGCGTTTCATTCACGTTGTCAGGCATCCATTTTCCAATTTTAGTTCTGTCAAACGATCGCTAATGGCCCACAAGCAATATCCATTTTGGTTTTTGGGAGGGGATCAGCTGAAAACCTTCTTAGAAAAGCGCTGGATTCCTCATGTCCGTTTTATCGCCAAACACTATAGGCTAGAAAGGGACAGGCACTTCGTGGTGAAATATGAAGAATTATGCGAGAGACCGTCAGAGGTTATCAGGGACATCTGTAGCTGGTTAGATGTTCGGCCGCCGCCCGAGCCGCCGCTGCAAACCTTTTTGGGTGGGAAGTGGATGAGGGAATTGCCGGTGCTTCCAAGCAAGAAGGGAATTGTCACTCCTCATCGGGTCGTGGGGAACATGGCAACGGAGTATGGTTACGAGGAGGTTCTCACGGAGCGGGAGAAGGAATTCATTTTGCTGAGGACCTACAGACTCGGATCGCAATTAGGCTACTTCGAGGCAAACGGGGAGCCTGGGTTAGCATCCAAATTGATCCTTGCGCGGAAGTGGTTTCTACCAGATTCCTGGGAATTGAGGAATGCTCGTTCTAGAATTCGGCTGCTGCTGGCTCTTGTCTTAAGGCGTTTCTACATATACAGCAGACTTTTGTTGCATATACTGTAATTTCGAAACGCGAGCGATATGATGGTGAGGGACATTGCTGTTAGGGTAAGTGGACTTGGCAAAATCTATCGCATTGGTTCCCCCCTGCCTTATAAATCAGTTCGGGAGAGTCTCTCCCAGGCTTCGGTTCGTGCTTTCCGACGATTTTTCCGGGAGGAAGCAGCACCGGATGGAGAATTCATCTGGGCTCTCAAGGGTGTCTCTCTTTCTGTCTCTCAAGGTGAGGTGGTCGGGATTATTGGGCCTAACGGAGCGGGAAAGAGCACCTTGCTCAAGATTCTGTCACGCATTACAGAGCCGACAGATGGATATGCTGAGATTCATGGTCGCGTGGGATCATTGTTGGAGGTCGGCACGGGATTCCATCCAGAGTTAACTGGTCGCGAAAATATATATCTCAACGGGGCTATTCTCGGGATGAAGCGGTCCGAAATTGCCCAGAAGTTCGACGAGATCGTAGCGTTCTCGGGAGTGGAGAAGTTCATTGATACTCCGATGAAGCGCTACTCCACCGGCATGTATGTGCGCCTAGCGTTCGCCGTAGCCGCTCACCTCGATCCCGAGATACTGTTGGTGGATGAAGTGCTCGCTGTTGGTGATGCGGCTTTCCAAGAGAAGTGTCTAGGTAAAATGAGTGAGGTGGCAAGCGGCGGTCGGACTGTCCTATTTGTAAGTCACAATATGGCGACGATAAGGAGTCTCTGCTCAAGGGTTATCTTGCTCGACGGCGGGCAGATCCAGGCGGATGACAGTCCTGAACTCGCCATTCAGAAGTATCTCCGCGCTGTCGGCTATTCGGTACAGTCTGGTACAACAGTCTTTGCGGGACAGCCGAGAAGGTCGGGAAGCGGTAGTGTCCGTATAGTGGACTTCAAGGCGCAAGGCTGCGATAGTAATGGTGGCACGCCTAGTACGGGGGCAGATGCTGAGTTCTTAATTCACTATGCTTCTCCTGAGAAGCGGCGCCTATTGCGGCTCCACGTGACCATGGGTGTAACGGACGGGCTAGGCAATCGTGTGTTCGCTTGCGCTACGAGTATGACTCCTGTTCGCGAATTTCACGATTTGCCTCCCACAGGTACCATTATTTGTCGAATCACCAAATTACCTTTAATTCCAGGCGAATACAGAGTTAACCTTATGCTCAAGGATGATGTGGGTGTGGCAGATATGGTGGACGGAGTTAATTTCGTTGTTCGCGATACGGGCGACAGCGGGTTCATGGTGATCCCCTCTGGGAGATGGGGGACTGTGGTTGTCCCCCATGAGTGGGATTGGGTGTCGTTAGCTGATGCATCTGAATTAAATATGAGCGATACGGCTTGACATGAAAGTGATTGCTGTAGTTCCTGCAAGGGGCGGGTCGAAGGGTATTCCGAAGAAGAACATTAGGCAACTGGCCGGGAAGCCTATGATTTCCTACACACTGGAGGAGGCTAAAAAGTCAAAGTACCTAGATAGAGTCATTGTGTCAACAGATGATCATGAAATTGCCGAGATCTGCAGGGGTTTTGGAGCGGAGGTGATGTCGAGGCCGTCGGAATTTGCAACGGACTCAGCGCCCACAGAGCTTGCACTGATCTATGTTCTTGAGACGCTGAAAAGCAACGAAGGCTACGAGCCCGACGCTGTTGTTACTCTAGAACCTACGTCACCACTGCGGACTCATGAGCTAATTGACAAGTGCATTGAAACATTCCTGAGTACCGATTCTGACTCGGTGATATCCGTGACAGAAACAAGGGAGTGTTTGGGAAGAATCGTTGATGGCAAGTTTGATTTCCTTATCAAGGGTCAGCGACGGAGAAGACAGGATCGCGACCCCCTCTACAAGGAGAACAGCGCCGTCTATGTGACAAAAACGGAGACATTGCTCAGGCTTGGATCCGTTCTTGGAGAAAGACCCTACGCTGTGATTGTCAGAGAGGATGAAGCGATAGATATTAACACGCCGTTGGATCTTGTCATTGTGGATGCAGTCATGCAGTGGAAGAGACAGGGAAATCACTCGATTGATTAGGGGGGTTGTGAGGGAGACATCATTCTGGACGTAAAGTGGACAAAGCGGCTGCCTTCTACAGAGTGGGTTAAATCATGGAGCAGGCGAGGAACTGTTTTATGATGGCCAGCACTATGAATAATTGGCGGCGCTAAGTATGCTTAGAAGCGCCCGATGGCCTGTTGGAAAAGATAAAGCTGCCAGGCTGAAGCGGTTTCACCAATCGGAGTACTGGCCAGAAACCAGAGCGGGGCGGAGGCAACACGAGCTGAGTTCTTATTGGCAAGATGCAGTTAGGAGTATCCATACAGACATTCGCGAGGATATTATAAGAATCGATTCGCTTTCTCACTACCTTGGGCCAGAGCAGATTAAGGAACTAACCAATAGTAGAATGACAAGACAGCGCCGACTTTCGGTGCGTATGCTTATGCAGGCAGGAAAGATGGGCAAGTATGTTCCAAGAGACGTCTGGAGGATTCTATGGAATGCTTCTGTCAAGTTGGCAAATGCGGTTTTACGAGTGCATGACTTTGTAAACGAGGCGCGTAGTGCCGAACTTGCGAGGGAAGCCTTTTTAAAGATACATAAATCGCATTTAAATCCTACTATATCTTTGGGGAATCTTGAAAAGCTTCCAGTCCTAGCCGAACAATCAGAGAGTTCGGTGTGGATGGTTCTGTACATTTCAACTGTAATTAATACACTGATCCCTTATATTGAAAAGTTTAATATTAAAAAGATATTAGAAATTGGTCCCGGATGGGGGATATTGTCAATATGCTTACACCAGCTTCGCGATTGCCGATTTATATTAGTTGACTTACCTGAGGTATTGAGTGCCACATTTGCAATGATATCATACTATAGGCCGAATGCTCTGGTAGTACTTCCCAATGAGTTGAAGGACATTATGGATGATTTGCAAGGCGGAGAGTTTGTTCTGATCTGTCCCGAACAAAGCTATCTGATACCCTCTGAGTCCGTAGACATGGCGATGAACACCTCGTCATTTCAGGAGATGACTTATTCACTGATTGAGGAATATTTTAAGCTGGTTAAAAGGTGCCTGCGCAGGGGAGGCCTTTTTTATTGCTTGAACGAGAAAACATTCAAAAGACATAGAGTGGGTGGATCGATCGAGTATGACCGATACCCCTGGGATCCTGGATTCGATGATATTTTTCATGAGGAGTTTGCATTCGGACGTTTGTCGAGGGCGTATGAACGGATGCATCGATTACAAGTTAAATGTTGATGGGGCTTCGGATGATTGAGGCCGTGAAAATTGGGGATCGGATGATAGGTGCTAGGCAGAAACCTTTCATTGTTGCGGAAGCATGCATTAATCATCAGGGTGAGATTGCCGTTGCCGAACAAATGGTGCACATGGCTCACGCGGTGGGGGCGGATGCGATCAAGTTTCAGATCCATGTGCTCGAGAACGAGATGCTGCGGCAAGCTCCACAGTCGGATAACTTCGACGAACCTCTCTGGGAGACGCTGGACAAGACCAACCTGACCGTGGACGAGCACCGCCGGCTCAAGAAGCTATGCGAGCGCCTCGGGATCCTCTATCTGTGCACACCGTTCAGTCGGAAGGGGGCCGACATCTTGGAGGAACTGAACGTGGTGGCCTACAAGGTGGGGTCGGGCGAACTGACCAACCTGCCGCTTCAGGAGCACATCGCCCGCAAGGGCAGGCCGATGATCATTTCAACCGGGATGTGCACTGTGGACGAGATCGCCGAGACGGCCAATCTGGTTAGGAGCATCGGCACACCGTTCATGCTCACCCATTGTGTGTCCGCGTATCCCTGCCCCTACCATATCGTGAATTTGAAGATGATCCCCAAATACATGGAAATGTTTCAAGTGCCTGTTGGCCTGTCCGATCACAGTCGTGGCATTTACACCTCGCTCGGGGCGGTCGCGCTGGGGGCCTGTCTGGTGGAGAAACACTTCACGCTGGATAAGCTCCAGAAGGGTCCCGATCACGCCTCATCGCTTGAGCCGTTCGACCTGGGCGAACTGGTGAAGGGAGCCGAGGCCGTCTTCCAGGCCCTCGGAGATGAGAAGCGGATCTTCCCCGAGGAAGAACAGATAGTCGCCTGGGCCCGCGAGAGTGTGGTGACGGAGCGCGCCATTCCCAGGGGCACCAGTATCACACCCGAGATGGTGTGGGTGAAGCGACCGAGCCCCGCAGCCGGCGTTGTTTCGGCGAAGGATCTGAAGAAGGTCGTTGGCCGAGTGGCGAAGGTGGACATCCCCGAAGGAGTGCAGGTGAAGTGGGAGTATCTCCAGTGAAGCGGAGAAAGATCGCCGTCATGACCGGGGCACGCGCGACGTACGGCTATAACCGTCTCATTATGCGACTCATCCATCAGTCGGATCAACTCGAGCTGGCGGTGATCGTCACCGGTATGCATCTGCTGAAGGAGTACGGCTTCACCGTCCAGGAGGTGGAGCGAGACGGGCTGCCGATAGCGGCCCGTGCGGATATGATGGTAGGCGGGGATACGCCGGCCGCGTGGGCCAAGTCCCTGGGGGTGTGCATCCAGAGTCTGGCGCAGGTCTACGATATGATCCGGCCTGATATGCTCCTGGTGAGTGGGGACAGGGGTGAGATGCTGGCGGCCACGATGACCGCCGCTTACATGAACATCCCGGTGGCGCATCTCCAGTCAGGGGACTTGTCGGGCCATATCGATGGCTCCGCGCGCCATGCCATTACCAAGCTCTGCCATGTCCACTTCCCCGCCTGCGAGGACTCGGCCAGGCGGGTGGAGAGGATGGGAGAGGAACCGTGGCGAATCTTCAACGTGGGTGCGCCTCAGCTTGACGAGGTCATTCACGGCCCAAGAATAGACCCGCCGAAGCTTGCTCAAATGCTGGACCGGAATCTCGATGAGCCTATGCTTATTGTCCTCCAACACCCCGTGTTGGCAGAGGTCAGCCAGGCGAGGGATCAAATGGTCGAGACGATGGAGGCCATCGAGAAGATCGGTCTCCAGACGGTGGTGATCTATCCCAACGCAGATGCCGCTGGGCAGGAGATCATCGATGTCATCCGTCAGTACGAGCATCTCTCGTTCGTTGGGTCTTTCCGCAATTTGGAGCGGCAGGCCTTCATCAGCCTTTTGGCGATGGCCTCGGTGATTGTGGGGAACTCGAGTTGCGGCATTCTTGAGGCCCCGTCCTTCAAGCTGGCGACGGTCAACATTGGCACCCGGCAACGAGGGCGAATGCAAGCGTCCAACGTTATTGACGTCTCGCATGATCGCGAGCAGATCGCAGATGCCATCAGGAGGGCCTTGTGGGATGAGGGGTTCAAGGCCACGGTTCGGCAGTGCGTGAACCCTTACGGTGATGGGAGAAGTTCCGAACGGGTGGTCAAGATTCTTTCTGAAATCCCGATAGACCAACGACTGCTCGACAAGCAGATGACATACTGACTGCGTGAGGACGCCCTTGACCATCGAATCCGTGCTCGTAACCGGCGGTGCAGGGTGTATTGGGCTCGAAGTGTGCTCCGAACTTAGTCGGCGAGGGATGAAGGTTCGTCTGTTCGATCTGCCAGAGCAGATCCTCAGGGTGAAATACGCGATAGGCGAAGATGTTGAGATATCGTATGGCTCCATTCTGGACAGCTCATCCCTCCGTGAAGCGATGGATGGTTGCGATGCCGTTATTCACCTGGCTGCAATGCTGGGTGTAAGAAGAACGGAGCTCAACAAGCTCAGATGTCTCGAGATTAACGTAGAAGGCTCCAAGAAAGTATTGGAGTGTGCGGTTCAACACCGGATAAAGAAGGTTGTGTTTGCGTCTTCTTCGGAAGTTTATGGGGAGCCTTCTTTTAACCCTGTTAATGAGAATGCGCCTACACAAGGTAAGACTGTCTATGCGGTAAGCAAGCTGGTAGGTGAAGAACTCTGCAAAGCCTATGCACAACGGTACCCCGGGTTCTCCTACACTATACTACGTTACTTTAACACTTACGGTCTTTATCAAACGGCGCAATTCGTAATTCCCAAGTTTGTGGTAAATGTGTTGAAGAACAAGCCTCCTATCATCTATGGAGATGGTAAACAGAAGCGCTCGTATTGCTTTGCGAGCGATGTTGCCTGGGCCACAGCTGAGGGGCTGTTTCGGGCGGAAGCCAATCAACAAGTGTTCAATATCGGCAATGGCACGAGGGTTATCGACTTGTGGGAACTCGCGCACTTAGTCATACGGCTAGGGGGCAAAGAGGGCACGATCGAACCTGTACACCATCTGGACTTCAGCTCTACGGACCGAGCTGCTGACCGCGAGGTTACCGTCCGTGTATGTGACACGACAAAAGCACATGATATCCTAGGGTTTAGACCTCGTATCTCCTTGGAGGAGGGAATCCAGCAGATAATGCGGCCCGACGCGATTTTTGAACGGTGGGAGACCACCGAACTTCCCTACACCCAGGACGATCAGGCATAAGTATCACGCCTCATCCTCAATGACAGCTGGTAAGGCTCCCAAGATGGGGATCATCATTATTTGGTAAGTCCGTCTGTCTGGTAGCTATGCACTACGCTTCGAGAACTAACGCAAATGCGACAAAACGTAATCAAACAAATATTCTACACTCTCGATGAGATTGAGCATCACATCTTACAGAAAGATTCACGGGGACAGTGTTGGGACCTTAGGACAACATGTGCCTATCGCATTTTCCGAGCCTTTGATATTCCACGATTCCGGCTAGAGCCCGCCGATCCCAACCAAGTGCTCGCAGATTTGCGTTCAGTGATAGAGTACATCGAGCAGTCTCCTATGAACGGCGATCCGCAAACACTTGGTTCAAATCAAGTATTTCATGGTTGTTTCCAAAACGACGCCGAACGAATGCAGTACCTCTACGGCTTGGCCTGGTCCCAACTTTCCCGGGACCAGTACTTCGATGCAGCGAGGCTTTTTGCAGACAGGATGCGGAACAGCAATTTTGACCTTTCATTCCTAAGGGGGGCTGAATGCTTAGATCTTGGTACAGGGATCGCTCGCTATGCCCTGGCAATGATTCAGTTGGGAGCTCAGCATGTGGTAGGAATTGACTTTAGCCTAGAGTGTATCCAAGAAGCCAAGCGAAGATTGAAGGGTTCCGAAGAAGGTAAGCTGATTACGCTAATCCATGGTGATCTCTACGAGCTATCGAGAGACAGGGATCAGGCTTTTGATTTCGTTTGTGCCAATGGAGTTATTCACCACCTTCCCGATCCGGTCAAAGGTTTACAAGTAGTCTTTCGTTGCCTAAGAAAGAGCGGTAAGGCGTTTGCATTCGTCTTTTCGCAAAGTGACGGACCTTGGTGGCGGTCTATAGAGCTCATACGCAAGTTAACTGCACCTGTGCCCCTGCAATATGCGCACAAGATTGTTACCTTTTATGAGGTCCAGGGCACTAAGAGTTTCAATATGCTTGACTACTGTTACACCCCTATCCAACACAAGTTCGATCGCAAGTGGTTCGAACAGACGCTAAGCGACGTTGGATTCCGTGATATCCGATTTCTTGAAGGTGGAGTGATTCACGATTCCGTTCTGCGGTGCAAACTATTCGAAGCTGACCGGGAACTTTATGGGATCACAGAGATACGTTATCTGATGGAGAAATAGGCCTCGATGAAGACGCGGAAAAAGGACACATATGATGCAGCGATTATCGGGATCGGCCGGATTGGAATGATGCTTGAGCGTGATCCGAAGCGGTTGAAGCCCGCAACCCATTTTGGGATGTGGGCGAGCCATCCTCGGGTTAAGCTCGTAGGTGTCTGCGATAGTGATCCAGGCAAGCGTCATCTCGCGAAGTCGATGTTACCTACTGTTCAGACGTATGCGTCAGCTTCGGAGATGCTCGAAGATACAAAGCCGGATATCGTTTCGATAGCCACCTGGAAGGACACCCATTACGAAATGATGAAGTTGGCACTGAGCGGTGGAGTGGCGGCGATTGTGTGTGAAAAGCCTATCGCGGAACGTTATGAACATGCCAAAGAGATAGTCGAGGATGCAGGAAAGTTGGGGATTCATTTGTTTATAAACCACCGGAGGCGCTTTGACCCGCTGCTTTACGTGCTTCGGGACGAAATGAGGAAGGGGATTATTGGTGAAATAATGCAGGTAAGCACCTATTACGTGTACGGGTTAGTTACGACGGGAACACACGTGATCGACACGTTACGGTTCCTCCTGAAGGACATCACGGGGGAGATCGGGTGGGTAGCGGCATTTCCGAATTCCTTTTCGCACCATCACCCTGAAAATGATGCCTGTCTCGACGGGTTTGTTTTTTTCGAAAATGGCTTGAAAGCGAGCGTGCAGTCTTTAAACATAAAGGATTACGATATTTTTGAGTTTCATTTTTACGGAAGACATGGGCGTATCGTGCTCAAGAACATTGGACGGGATATTGAGGTATATAGAGTGGAAGAGTCCCCGGAACACGAGGGGTTCACGGAGCTGGGAGATCAACCTGTAGAGCGACGGGGAGGTGCGCCTCGTGATCAGTTTCGATGTCTTGCGACGAATGTTATCGACTGTCTGGAGGGGAAGGCGATTTCCCTGAGTTCTGGGGAGGATAGCCTAAAGGCTCTGGAGGTTCTGCTCGCTATGCAGCGAAGTGCAGCAGATGGTGGGGCAAAGACGGAGATTGGGTAGATAGAGACTTCATGTGCGGGATCGCGGGGATTCTGGATTTTAGTGGAGGGGAGGTGTCCCGGGCAGCCATCGGGGAGATGGTGGGCATGATTCGGCATAGGGGTCCGGACGGTCAGGGAATTTACTCGGATAAAGGTATTGGATTGGGGGCCTGCAGATTGAGCATCCTGGACTTGTCGGCGGCTGGGCAGCAGCCAATGCTGGATGCGGAGACGGGGAATTGTATAGTCCATAACGGGGAAGTTTATAACTACAAAGAATTAAGGGGGTTGATCGGAGGTGAAGGATTCAGGAGCCAGACCGATACGGAGGTTATCCTCAAGCTATACGCGAAATACGGTCCCGAGTGTGTTAGGTTTCTGAACGGCATTTATGCCTTTTGTATCTGGGATCCTAAGCACAGCCGCCTCTTTTGTGCAAGGGACAGACTTGGAGTTAAGCCATTCTTTTACAGATTCGACCAGAATGCCTTCAGCTTTGCCTCGGAAATTAAGAGCCTATTACTTCCAGGCATCATTCGTAAGCCCAATATGAAGATTATATACGACTATCTGGTCCACGGCGTTTATGACCACTGTGAAGACACCTTTTTCGATGGGGTAAGGCAACTGCCTCCTGGATCTACGTTGACCATAGAGCGAAATCGATTCGAAGTGGGCAAATACTGGGATATCACGGCTGATTGCGAAGCCTTGGACGGCACTGATATTCTCGCGGGTGACAAATCTCGCTCAACAATAGACAAGTTCCTCGAGATTCTCAATGATTCCATTCGCCTGCAGCTTCGAAGTGATGTCCCGATTGCCGTTCATGTGAGCGGTGGGTTGGACTCCACGCTTATGTTGACCATTTTGAATAAGGTAAACGGCGGTCAAGGCTCACTAAAAGCGTTTTCTTACTATTATGGTGAAGAACGATACGATGAAAGAGCTTTTGTCGAAAAACTGGTAAAGAAGGTCGGTTGGGAGGTGGAATACCATCCGCTTTTCGTTTCTGAGGTTCCGGAGCTAATGCAGAAGGTCATGTGGTACCAAGAACAACCCTTTCCGGGAATCATTACAATGGCAAAACACAAGCTGGTTGCAGCTAGTCACAGCTTTGGTGCCAAGGTGATCCTGGAAGGCCAGGGGGGGGATGAGATCGGGGGCGGGTACCAATACTATTTCGGAGCTTATATACTTGATCTTATTGAGAGCGGCTACGCTGATTTGGCCCTAAGTGAAATACGCGCTTTCGGCCGGCAAAACGAATTGAGCATAGAGGGATCATTCGCTATGCTTGTCAACGGACTTGCATCGTATTATCGAACCGGCTGGTCCGCAGATGGGACACACTTTGTCAAAAAGCATTGCTTGCAGCCCGATTTCCTAACGAAGTACGCAAATGAGGTATCCTTCCCTAAACCTTTCAAATCCCATCTGTTGAATATGCAATATAGAGATGTGTTACATACGAAGCTTCCCCGGATACTGCGGTCCTGTGACAGGGCTTCTATGGCATATGGTCGAGAGCTGCGGGTACCGCTTTTGGACCACCGTTTGGTCGAGTTCGCGTTTTCTCTACCTGGGATCTTTAAGATCAGGAACGGTGTTCAGAGAGCATTTATGCGAGAGTCGTTACGATCCCTTTTGCAGACTGACCTAGCGGATGTTCCTAAGAGAACAGTGGTTGATCCGCAAAGAGAATGGCTCAAGGGTCCCTTGCGGGATTGGGTAGAGGACATTTATTCTTCCCGCTCATTTCGGGAAAGAGGGATTTGCGATCAGTTCCAGGTACAGGAGGAGTATCGAAAATACAGGTCTGCGCCGAATAATGCGAATTCCTTTTTTCTCTGGCAATGGTTGAGTCTTGAGCTTTGGTTTCGGACGTTCTTTGGCTGATAACGCGACCGATGACCAACGGCATCGTCTTGCTCCTGGTCGGCGCAATTGGTGGGGGTATCTTGTGGGGTGCCTGAAGCTCCAAGTCTGGTTTAGAGCGTATATTGAGTGAACTTAAAGGGCAAAGCAGAAGCCGGGTAAGGAAGTGTATGAGAATGCCTAACGCGAAAATAAAGCGCCTGCCAAGTGAATCCTGGATTCTGAACGTGCTGAAATTTCTCCGGCGCCCAGTTCATAATTCCCGTTACGCACTCGACTACATGACGTTTAAATTGAAGTACGGCCACATTCTTTCTGGTGAGCCTCGCGGCTCCGTCACTTCTAAGACACTGCTGCTGGTGTCCATGCACGGATTCATTCCGTGCGTTAAGATAGAAGCCGTTCTGGCCAAAGGCCTTCAGGCAAACGGTTTTGATCCAATCATTCTCGTTAATCGTGGTGGTTGGGCAGTGAGGTATTGGCGGCTCTGTGGGTTCAGAAACTTTCTCTATTGGGAGGATTGGGTTGACCAGATGGCACCGGTATGGTCGCCAGAGGAGATGCCGCCGCTGACGGAGATGACGTTTAGGAATGTCTTAGAGTTAGAATTCCACGGAGTTGACATAGGCCGCCACGTCCTATCCTTAATTTCGAGGACATTGTATCGAGGTAGGATTGACCTCAGAAGTCCGGAAGTAAGATCGTTGCTGGAGGAGGTGACACCGTATTCTTATAAGTCTGTAGGAGCGGCAGAGGCACTCCTTGATAAAGTGAGACCCGACGTGGTGCTGTTTGCGGAAAGGGGATATACGCCGTATGGCGAAGTCTCGGATGTCGCCTTGAAGCGGGGGATAAATGTTATCCAGTGGGATATAGCCTCGCGGGACGACGCGATAAGCTTCAAGCGGTACACGTATGACACGCGCCGCGCTCACCCCTATTCATTGTCGCCGGAGAGTTGGACATCCATTAAAAAGATGGAGTGGACGGAAGAGCTGGATCGGTGGTTATCTCGAGAGATGGAGGAATCATACGCCACAGGCAAGTGGTTCAACTATCAGCGACTGCAACATGGGAAGAAGGTCAAATCCAGGGAGGATGTGTTACGAGAATTGCGGCTCGATTTCAACAAGAGAACCGCCGTGATCTTTCCGCCGGTTCTCTGGGACGCCAGCTTTTCTTGGGGTGAAGGTCTTTATGACGATTATGAGGAATGGTTCGTCGAAACTATCCGCGCTGCCTGTGCCAATCCAGCGCTTAACTGGATCATCAAGCTTCATCCGGTTAATGTCTGGCGCCTGGAAGCGGACGGATATAAGGCCCAGCTTCCTGAAATCGGAGTGATTCGGGATGGGGTTGGAACGTTACCAGAACATGTGAAAATGGTTTATCCGGATACTCCTATCAACACATTTTCGTTCTTTTCTACAGCGGATTACGCCGTTACGGTTCGAGGCACCATCGGGCTTGAGATGGCCTGTTTTGGCGTTCCGGTGGTTACAGCGGGCACCGGTCACTATTCAGGCCTGGGTTTTACCGTTGATCCTTCGGACCGGAAAGACTATTTGACCACGTTAGCCCAGATCCAGGACCTTCCAGGGCTTACAAGGGAACAGAGGGAATTTGCAAAGAAGTACCTCTATGCGTTTATTAAACTGAGACCAGTTCAATTTAGGACGTATAAACCAGTGTTTTCCGACCGGAAAAATGTCTTTCACCCTCTTAACGGATCTATCGAGCTCAGTATTAAGAGCGGAAGTGAGCTAGAGGAGGCGGAGGATCTCCGATCCTTTGCCGAATGGGTAGCGCGTAGGGACACACTGGATTTTATGATGCCGAGTGCGTCGGCATACTATGAAACGTAATAGGGCGAATAGTGAACTATTTTTCACAATTCGGGTATCGTTATCAGGCCTATCGCATACACTTCGATAGTAGCATTTACAAACACTGGTCGAACGATGGCTTGCGCATCCTCAAGCGGCTAGAAGCGACCACGCGCTGAAAGGCTTTTTCGAAGCATCGAAGTGAGCGGTGGCATCGTTTAATGTCGTGGGCTGCAGGAATCGGCCGCGAGTCGAGAGGGATATGTTCCTTGGCCGCAAAATCCTGATAACGGGCGGGTTAGGATTCATCGGTTCCAATCTAGCTCGTCGCTTGGTGGAATTAGATGGCCAGGTCACCTTGGTAGATAGCCTCATTCCGGAATATGGTGGCAATCTATTTAACATTGGCGACATTGAACGCCAGGTTAAAGTCAATATATCGGACATTCGCGACGAACACAGCATGCAGTATCTGGTCAAGGGGCAGGATTACCTTTTCAACCTGGCGGGGCAAACCAGTCACCTGGATTCTATGCATGACCCGTATACCGACCTCCAAGTGAACTGTCGCGCTCAATTGTCGATTCTGGAGGCATGTCGGAAGTATAGCCCCGATATCAAGATCGTGTTTGCGAGCACCCGTCAAATATACGGCAAGCCAGAGTATCTTCCGGTAGACGAGAAGCATCGGATTCATCCTGTGGACGTGAATGGCATCAACAAGATGGCTGGGGAGAGGTACCACATTCTGTACAACGATATCTACGGTATTCGATCGTGCGCGCTGCGCCTCACCAATACCTACGGGCCACGTATGCGGGTGAGAGATTCTCGTCAAACGTTCTTAGGTGTTTGGATTCGGTCGATGGTTGAGGGCACGCCCTTCGAAGTGTGGGGTGGCCAGCAACTGAGGGATTTCACCTACGTTGACGATGCCGTGGAGGCCTTTCTAATGGCAGCCTCTAAGGAAGATGCGAATGGTCAGGTTTTCAATCTAGGAGGTGAGAGCGTCATCAAGCTTAAAGACTTGGCCGACCTCTTGATTGAAGTAAACGGAGGCGGCACGTACAATATTCATTCTTTCCCGGCGGAGCGAAAGCGAATTGACATTGGTGACTACTTCGCCGACTACGAGCGGATTCACTCTGTGCTGGGCTGGGTACCGCAGGTGCCATTGCGGGATGGGCTCGCGAGAACGCTTGCGTACTTTCACGAGAACTTGTCAAAGTATCTGTGATCTGTGATATGCGCACGATAGTATCGATCCCGCAAGCGAATCCTCGGGCTAATTACCTAGCGCACAAAGACGAGATTGATGCGGCTATCGCTCGTATCCTGGACAGCGGACATTATATCCTAGGACAGGAGGTGGCCAACTTCGAAAGGGAGTTTGCCGCGTATATTGGTGTTGGTTACGCCATCGGTGTCGGCAGCGGCACGGACGCGCTGAACTTAGCGCTACGAGCTTGTGGGATCGGCCGGGGTGATCTGGTCATCACCGTTGCACATACGGCCGTCGCGACAATAGCGGCGATCGAACTATGCGGTGCCACTCCAGTGCTTGTGGATATTGATCCGATTACGTTTACGATCGATCCCAATCGTGTAGAGGATGCACTCAGGGAGTTTTCAAATGGTAAACAGTCGAGAATTAACGGTCGCCCAAGGGCTATTGTTCCTGTTCACCTTTACGGACACCCGGCTGACATCGAAAGCATCGTCTCAATCGCCCATCGGTATGAATTACGGGTCATTGAGGATTGTGCTCAGTCTCACGGTGCTATTTACCTAGATCGAAAGAGCGGAGCCTGGGGCGATATGGCGGCCTTCAGTTTTTATCCAACTAAGAACCTTGGTGGGTTAGGGGACGGAGGGATGATAGTGACCAGTGATTCGGAGTTAGGAGAACGCGCCCGGCTGTTGCGCGAGTATGGGTGGCGAGATCGACATGTGAGCGAATTTCCGGGATTGAACAGCCGTCTGGACGAACTCCAAGCCGCTATCCTACTGGTCAAACTGCAGTTCCTGGACCAAGAAAACGGAAAACGCCGTCTCCTGGCAGGTGTATACGATAACGCTTTGAGAGGCTCTTCCGTACGAGTGCCCACATGTTGTCCCAAGGCTCTTCATGTTTACCACCAGTATGTAGTTCGCTGTCCACAGCGAGATTCACTTCGAGCATTCCTCCGTGAGCAGTCTATCGGTACTTCAATACATTACCCTGTTCCGGTTCACAAGCAGTCTGCATATCGGGGTAGAGTTTCATCTATCTGGTCTTTGGATCAGAGCGAGGCGGCCGCTTCGGAAGTCTTGAGCCTGCCTATGTATCCAGAGCTTCCCACTGAGCACGCAGAAGCAGTTGCTGAAGCTATAAGTTCCTACAACAAAGAGCTGAGTGGGTAATGGAAGAGATTCTGCATTACTGTACGTACTTCGACAAGGGCTATCTTTATAGGGGATTAGCGCTTTACCACTCATTAGTACGCCATAGCCCGTCGTTTGTACTATGGGTGTTGTGTTTCGATGACGCTACCTTCCAGATCCTCACCGAAATGCAGTTACGGAACTTGCGACCTATTTCTTTAGGCGAGTTTGAGCAAAGCGACAATGCGCTGACGCGAGCGAAGCTTAATCGAAACCAGTCGGAATACTACTTTACCTGTAGTCCGTTGCTGCCATTGTTTATCTTCGAAAGCAACTTGAACGTGAATATGGTTACTTATCTTGACGCCGACCTGTTCTTTTACAGTAGCTCTGAGGCAATCTATCACGAACTGGGTAACAATTCGGTGCTTATCATTGAGCACCGTTTCCCTCCCCACCTTCGGCATATGGAGGTCTATGGAATTTACAATGTTGGACTTTTAGTTTTCCGACGGGATGAGCAGGCTTTGAAATGTCTTCATTGGTGGCGAGAACGTTGTCTCGAGTGGTGTTACGATTATGTAGATAACGGACGCTTTGCAGACCAAAAATATCTGGATGAGTGGCCTAGTCGTTTTCAGAACGTTGTCGTTTTGCGGCACAAGGGTGCTAACTTAGCGCCTTGGAACGTTGGTAACTACAATATTCACACGGAGGGAAGTCGCGTTTGGGTCGATGAACAGCCACTCATTTGTTTCCACTTCCAAGGTTTTAAACGAATAATGGGTTGGCTATATGATCCCAACTTGGCTGGTTACAATGTAAAGCCTTCGAGGATAGTACGGCGCAGTATTTATGCGCCGTACATTCAAACATTACTGGACCTCCATCGACAAGTATTGACTCCTTTGGGAGGAGATGCCCGCCACAGTAGCGTACGATACCAGAGCAAACCTTTTCAATCTAAACAGGCTAGTTCGTTCCCGTACCGTGTGGTGATTAAGTTCAGAGTGCTGCTGAATGCATGCAGAACGCTCTTTGCCCGGCAGTATATTTTGTTCATAAACGGACGCGTCATCTAGGCCTAGCCACTAGTCTATCTGCAGGCCCGCAGATCCGAGAAATTGGATCAGGAAATTCTTCGGAATCGGCGAATTCCTGAATCTTGGCCGGATATGAAAGAAGGGCTATTAGAACGATGAATCCAGTAGGAAGGGACACTCTGCTGGGGCAGCAATGTGGGGTTCTTGAGTACCAGGAGCCGTTTGCGGAGACACAATACGGGATCGTCAAGCGGATCCGGGTGATTCTGGACTGGATCGGTCAGGTCGCGGATCGAACATCCAAGCAGACGCTGACGGTACTGGACTATGGTTGTGGCACCGGGGATTACATTACCTTTCCGCTTGCGCGGGCCGGGTACAAGGTCTTTGGCGTTGATATTCACGAGCCGTCAATCCTGGAAGCTCGCCGACGGTACGCCTTACCAAACCTCACCTTCCGGACCGGCTATGTCCAGGATTTGCTGATCGAAGGTCTGAGTTTCGACGTGATAGTGTGTTCAGAGGTTTTAGAGCATCTTCACAATCCTTCGGAACTCCTTGCCTCTCTCCGGCGACTCCTTCGGCCCGGGGGCGCTCTGATTATCACGACGCCAAACGGATACGGATCCTTTGAGATTCTTCGCCTTCTCGAACGGGCATTCACGCGAATCGGAGTTCATCAGGGGCTGCGATGGGTCTTCCACAAGGTTCCGCAGCTCAGCCGGCGATTCCGCGGACATCCGGTTTCCTCGGACTACTTGGAGCGGATGTCAGCTGATCAAGATTCGGGATTCCTGAACCGAGATTCTGTCCACGTGCAGTTTTTCCGCCTGAGAACCATTGAGCGGCTGTTTTCCGAGAGCGGCTTTTGTGTGGTCACTCGTCGGGCCCGGACCTTCCTGTGCGGTCCGTATGTCGACGTCGCTTTTCGTTTCTCTCCTGGGCGACAGGTGCTGTTGCGGGTGAACAACCGGCTTGCCGATCTCCTCCCCTTTAGCTGGGCGGCCGACTGGATGTTCCTCCTTGAACCGAAGGAGGCGCTCCATCCATGACCCCCACGGAATTCCCCCGTATCCTGGTTGTCACCTCGAACAATT
>Ga0184637_10000469_pt1 | contig 30248 bp, 32 predicted proteins | sample PLM3_127_b2_FD_133143 | JGI IMG/M metagenome (GOLD analysis project Ga0184637, IMG submission 133143) | Groundwater sediment microbial communities from an aquifer in East River, Colorado, USA - PLM3_127_b2 | ecosystem: Environmental > Terrestrial > Soil > Riparian zone | place: USA: East River... | reverse complement strand
TCTTTTCTCCTCCTCGAAGTCCTCCTCGGGATTCAGGCGGCGATCCACGGTGAAGCTGAAGCTCGCGGGAACGACGTTGAAGTTCTGCCCGCCCTGGATCTCGCCCCCGATCATCAGGATGGAGCGCCGCGCTTGCTCGGGCTCGAGGGGGTAGTGGGTTGCTCGGGACTCGACGTCCTCTTTGATCGCCGTAAGAGCGCCCAAGAGCCCGAGCGACTTCTCGAAGGCATTGTCTCCGCGATACTGCAAGCCCACGTGGGAGGATCGGCCCCGGACGCGAACGCGATAGGTCAGGGCCCCGCGGCTCGCGTTCCAGACGACGCTTCCCGTGGGCTCGGCGGTGAGCATGGCGCAGGCATCGCCTCCGAAAAGGAGGCCTTGTTCGCAAAGCGCCTGCGAGCCCAAAGCACCTCCCGTTTCTTCATCAGGCACGATCCGGAGCGCGATGCGTCCGTTCGGACGTAGACCTGAGTCTTCGAGCGCCCGGATCGCATAGATCATCGAGACCAGCCCGCCCTTCATGTCGGTCGATCCACGTCCGAAGAGAGTGTCTTCGGTGAGCCTCGGCTCGAATTGGGAGGGATCCTGCGCGGGAACGACGTCGATGTGGCCGTGGAAGTAGACGGCTCGATCGCCCTCGCCCCAGTCGGAGCAAAGCCAGAAGCGCGGGTGCTCGGGGTCGCGATCGCCATCCGGGACCGGCTCGATTCGAGAGTCGAGACCGAGCTTCTGGAGATGGCTCGCTACGACCTCGAGGCCGGCTTCGTAGGAGCGGCCGGGCGGGTTCTCCGTCGGAACCGCGACGAGCTCGGCGGCGAATCTCGCCATCTCTTCGCGTCTTTCCGCGATCGAGCGGCGCAGAGGTTCAATCGCGGAATCCACGTGTCCTATACTACCCGTCCCGAGAGTGCCTCGAGGAAAGTAAGGGTACAATGGGCGTTCACGGCAAGCACGAAGACTACGGCTCCTATCAGTATCTGAAAGCTCCGAGGGATTTCCGGGAGTTCGAACTCGTCGAGGGAGAGGGGCCGTTTGCCTCCTATCTCCTGCCACTCTCGAACGAGAACGAGAAGGAGAAGAGGGTCCAGGATCTCGCGGAGCGGACCATCATAGGAATGGCCATCGACTGCTCCCACTCGAGCCCGCGAACGACGCTCGATACCAGGCGAGCGGCAAGCCCATCTTTCTCACCCATACGGGAGCCAGGTCCCTCTGGAACATCAAGCGCCTCGCTACGGACGAGATCTGAAAGCCTGTGAGGATAATGCCGGGACCGGCATTAGCGTCATTCGTTCGCGACCCACCTCGTCGAGAGCGCCTATGACGTCCGCTCGGTCCAGAAGCTCCTCGGCCACAACGAGCTCGAAACGAACGATGGTCTACGTCACCTAGCACGCATCGGAACCTTCCAAAGTGCGAAGTCCTCTGGATGAGACTTTGAAAGCCCCCTCCAACCCCCTATTATGACTAAGAGGCAAAAAACCTAACGGCGAAACCGGGCCAAGAGAGGGGGCAATGCTCTCATTACCACGCTATCACGCGCCGCCAACTCCGATATCCTTTACCAAGACACCCCCCCCTCACCCTAACCCAAATCCGTTCAGCGCGTTGCGCCCCCAACGCTCACCCCTCCGTCCTTTACCGGCACTGGTTTCGCTCGCTAAATCCCTAATAGCGATCATGAGATCAAAGCGTTATGCCGCTCCTGACAGGAATCGCAAGAGCTGAGTACTGAGGGCATATCTGTGGGTGAGGATACGTTCTCTGTTTCATTCCAGATGCCGTACAAGGAGCATGTGCGAGCGGCTCGGGCACTCATCCATCGTCACTCAACAACTTGGCTCGGTTACGCCTTCTTCCTTTGCCTCAGTGTTCTGGTCGGTATCGCTGGAGCGTGGGGTATCCTGACTGGTCGTGGGGTTACCGCGCCCGGAATAGTTATCGCCTCGACCGGGCCCCTCCTCATGATCGTCCTCATCTACACGGTACCTTGGCTCCTCGTGTTCCAGGCGCGCAAGGACTTTCCAGTCTATGGCGGTCCCCTCGTATACACGCTGACGGAGGAAGGTATCCACATCAAGACGCAAGACAGCAGTGCATCGTACGCATGGAACCTCGTGCGGGAGGTCGCACAGACCCGCAGTTTCGTCTTTCTTTGTTTGTCGAAGCAGTCCGCCTTCATCATTCCGAAGCGAGCGCTCTCGGATGAAGCGGAATTGTTGCATGCAATACGTCGCTGGGCACCGCGATTGATAAGTGAGAACGATCGTCGAACGCACGCGGCATAACTTCGGGATGGAGCGGACGTGGCCATCATTTTCGGTTAGCATAGTTGCAGATCAATGCGGCGTCGACTTCGTGCAACTCAGTGCCAATACCACAGGCCTGGCCACGCCGCTCATCCCGAGCGTTAGCCACATGCTCATCGATCAAGTAGCGCCGGAAGTTGTTGGAGGCCACGCGGCGCTATCAGATGCGCTACGAGCAGAAGGCGCTGGCGCCCGCCTTGAGCGTCAGGCAATCGATGAACTGCTGGGCGAACTGCCACCGGTACTCCTCGGAGCAAGTTGTTTTCTGGATAGGATCACAGGTCTGTGGCGGTACGAGTTCGGCCTTCCCTACACTGTTCGTGACCAGCTGTTGTGGGGAACGCACATGTGGCTGCCGGTCAAGAACCTCTTCGGTGTTTTGCTTTCCGCTCGCGAGCGACTCTCTGAGGAGGAACGAGCACGATATCTCAGTCGACTTGCGACCCCGGAGAAGCACGAAGCCACCCTCGTGGAGTTCGTACCTATTCTTCGACTGCATTCCGACCTGGCTGTCGAAGCGGATTTCCGTACCGGGGTCGGCAACCGTGACGTCGATTGGCGGATTCACAATCCTAATGGACCCCCAGTTCTGATAGACGTGAAGAAGCGAAGCCGCGACCTCCTTGAGATGGTTGAGCGCTTGGCCCAAGGCGAGCGAGATCCCGACGGAACCGGGCCAGCACCAACACACGATGCATCGATTCTTTTTCGGAGTATTGAACAGAAACTGCAGACGAACGCTCCCGAGTGTCAGCTTCAAGGCGCATGGATTGTCACCGACGTCAAGCAGGAGAATGAGGAGATAGTTAACGCATTCGAAGCATTGGACCCACAGAAGGTACACTTCGCGGTCCTTGGCGGATGGAAGCCCGGCGTCGCCGTGCTTTGCCATCGCGAAGAGGACGCGGCAATTCTCATGGAGCTGTTTCGGGAACAGCCTTCGAATCGCCATTTCTTCACGCGCGGGGGAAGTGGCTAACTTGGCGATCGAACGGACGGCACCGAGCCTTCGGGAACGGGTGAGCACCTTGGTGAGGCAATACGGGCCTCGGTATCAGTTTAGCCGTGCCGCCGCTCATCGCCGGTATTAGCCGTCCACAATGAAGGACTGAGCTTTGGTGGCCGTAGTCAAGCAGGCTCTCACCACGAGTTGCGTACTTGCATGTCTTGAATCTGTCTCGGCCGATTTGGGCAAAAGAGTAAGTCAGTCGGACATTCTGCGCAGATTCCCTGAGTTGCCTGCCGGTGGACGCTCGTTGCCCGCCGGAACTGTTCTACTTCGCCAAATCCCGTCGCTAGTGCTTGGGCTTGGCTTATGTTCAGAGGTCCGGTTTGGGCGCGCACCGGAAGTAGTCCTTGAGAGGATGGCCGTACTCGAATCCGGCGGTTTTATCCTATTGGCTCGAGGCGGCACTGAATGCGCTGCAGGGCATTGCGTTCGGGTGGAGAAAGTCGATCCAGAGCGCGAGGTCACGATCATGGATCCCACCGCGGACAAGCATCCATCAACGCTCACATGGCGAGAGCTCGAAGAGACGAAGTGGTGGGCAATTTCCGGCTGGCATCCAACGTGACGGCTAACTTGGCGTTGGAGTGGACGTGGCCCTCTTCGTAACCGAAAGAGTTCAGATAACCGGCGACGCCTTCGTTGAGTTCGTTGGTTTAGTCAAGGCTGGCCACGCCACTCAACGCCGGTGTTAGCCGGACGGTCCCAATGTCACTCACCCGCTGCGTGCGACGCTCGCGCCCCACCTTCGAACAGCACGCTCGACTGGGTTGTGATCCATCAGCGCTCGAAACGGACCGTCCGACAGACCTTGGCGGCGGACGTGAGGCGCGAGCCGGGCCCACAACGTCTTTCGCAAGGTTGCTGTCGGCGGCGCCCGCGGCTAGGATTCTTGCGCGAGAGGCGAACCCTAGGGGAGCGGGCCGCAAAGAGCGATATGCCAGTCACGGGAATATCAGTCGAAGGTCTGCGAGGCTTCCAAGTTGGACAGGCGATTGAGCCCGCGATCCCGAACGGCGAGGCGGGCAGTGGGCTAACGGTGATCGTCGGCCCCAACAACTCCGGGAAATCCACAATGCTAGAAGCCCTCCGCGCGATGATGAGCGCCGGAGACAAGAATCGGTCTTTCCCGGACAGAGCAAGAAATGTCGGCTCTGGAAGTCGAGTCCGGATCAGCCTGTCGTATGGGCCAGGCCAGGTCCAACATCTGCAGACCGCAGAATCCGGCGGAAGTGAGACGGTGTGGAGGCACGAGGGCAGTTTCACCCCGACACCACTGCTGGTCATTCCATCACGTCGAGCCTTTCCGTCGCATTTCGAACGGGCTGTTGACGATCGTGTCCAATATCAGCTGCGACTTAGCGGAAGTGGCAGACGGCCAACCACCCATGAGTTCTTTGGCAATCGACTATTCCGAATTGAGCAGGGGAACAACCGAAGAAAGTTCGACGACGTTCTGTCGCGCGTCCTGTCCCCTACGCCACGATGGTATATCGAGCAGCAGGGCCAGGGAGAGTATTACCTCCGGCTCGAGTCGGGGAAGGGCCATCACGACTCCGAGGGGCTGGGCGATGGAGTCCTCAGTCTCTTCGTCATCGTGGACGCGTTGTACGACTCTCGTCCGGGGGAGTTGATCGCGATCGACGAGCCCGAATTGTCGCTACACCCGGCTCTTCAGCGAAAGCTCGCAGAGGTGTTGTGCGACTTCTCGCGAGATCGACAGATCATCATCTGCACGCATTCACCGTATTTTGTCGATCCGGCTAGGTTAGCGGCCGGATGCCGTCTGGTGCGTGCGCACCCCAAGAATGGAGGTAGTAACCTCTGTCAGCTCACGGCGGAGACGGGCAAGCGACTGGCAAGACTCACAGAGGATCTGAACAACCCTCATGCAGTCGGCCTCGACGCACGCGAGGCTCTATTCCTGGGTGACGGTATTATTCTTTTCGAGGGCCAAGAGGACGTTCGCATGATTGGCCTGGTAGAGAAACAGGCCGGCGTACAGATCTGCGGCACACCGTATGGATGGGGCGTGGGCGGTGCCGGCAAGATGCGTCTCCTTGCGACACTCTTTCGAGAGCTCGGATTTCAGCGCGTAGTTGGCGTGCTGGACGCCGACAAAGCGGAATCGATTCCCGGGCTACAGGCAGACTTTCCGGATTTCTTTTTTGGCACTCAACCGGCCAAAGATATCAGGACCAAGGATGCGCGGACGCTCTCCGCTGTCAGGGGCCTCCTCGATGAGAAGCATCATCTCCGCGGGGAGTATGTCTCCGAGACTGTTTGTCTCCTTGAGTCGATAAATGCGTATTTAAGCGGTCAGGCGGATGCCTACGATCTGGCGGAAGACCAGGACCGCATTGGCTGATCATGCAGTCATCGTCGCGCTGCGCCGGCTAACTACCGGCTGCAGCGGACCGCGCTGCGCGCCGCCGCTGAACCGGAACGTTAGCCATTTCTCCATGAGGTCCGCGCCGAACGCAGATGTCCACTGAAGTCGTCGCCGCTCTCGTGGGTACCGTTGTGGGTGCGGCGATCGCGCTTGCCGGCACTTGGTTTCTTGAATACCTCAGGGTCCGTCAGAGAAGACGACTGGTCGCCACGGCTCTTGTCTTGGAACTCCGCAACACGAGACGAAATCTCGAGGAGTCGCTAAGCTTCCTCAAGAACAAGACTGTCCGATTCACCTCAGACTTCTCAGAAACTGTGCAGGAAGCCCTCCTTTCAGACCTTCCCGACCTTGGAGGTGATGTTTTTGTGGGCGTCCGCACGCTCTTTGCACAGCTGCGGAACATCAACTACCTCCGCGCTGAAGCTGCAAGGGCGCTTGTTGGAGGCCAACCCCTCCCCGGTGGGAGCAATGTGTTTGAAGCCTTGACCAGCACAGTCCAGAACGCGATTCTGGTACTCGATGCCACGCTTCGGTCTCTTCGATGTAAGGCACCGCCGTCCGCGTTCTCAGAGCCGCTGCTTGAACTCCCGCATCTCTCCGAGGTTGAGTACCAGCTCTTAGGTCGCGATCGGGGGCCTGAGTCGAAGAATGGCTAACTTCGGAATGGAGCGGACGTGGACTTCCCTTCGTGTGACAATAGAGCCCAGATGAGCGTGCGAACGCTCCGGCGAGCGTCGTGCTGCCACGACACGCTTGGCCACGCCGCTCATTCCGAGTGTTAGCCCGGTTCAGTAGCCCCGACAAACCGATGGAGCTAAACTGAAGGACAGACAATGAGTACAGAGCCAATTCTGTCGAAGTTTCGGGAGCTCGAGTCCGACGAGAAGATTCGTCTCGTGCAAGAGCTTTGGGATGAGATCGCAGAAGAGGTCGCTCGCCGTCCACTAACGGAGGCTCAACGCCGCCTGCTGGACGAACGGATTCTCGACGAAGAGCAGAATCCCGACGACTTCGAACCGTGGCCCAAGGCAAAAGACGACATTCTCCGGAACCTGTGAGCTACGAGCTCGTCGTTCGAAGTCGCGCCAAGGCGGACATCCGGCGAGCTGCCAAGTGGTACGAGAAACAGCGGAAGGGCCTCGGCGTCGACTTCGTTGCCGAAGTCGATACTGCGATACGGCGAATCGAAGCTAATCCCGAGCAGTACCAGATTATTTACAGAGATCTCCGACACGCGATCACGCGTCGATTCCCATACGGCGTGTTTTATAGGATCCGCGGAAGTGGGATCGTCATCTCTGCTGTCGTTCATCTCGAGCGGTCGGACGTCCACTGGAAGGGCCGATCCTCCAAACCAGAGGAACCGGGCTAACCAGCGACTTGAGCGGACGTGGCCTTCATTTTCCGTTAGCATAGTAGCAGGATGACGCGGCGTCGCCTCCGTTCAACTCAGTGCTGGTACTACAGGACTGGCCACGCCACTCAACCGCGGTGTTCGGCGGGCGACGCAGGACCCAAGCAGATATGCACATCACCCTAGGCTGGGACGACCTGCTTTTTGAAGACGCAACTCTCGACTATGAGGCCTTGCTCGATGATTGGCGGTGGATCCTGAACGGCCGTTTTCGAGTTGTGGCTGGCACCAAGTTCGGAGACTGGTTCATGGAGCGACCCGACGGGCAGGTGCAGTTTCTCGACGCAATTGACGGCACTATTCGCGAAGTCGCGACCTCAACCGTTGAGTTTCGCAGCATGATCAATACACAGGAAAAGCAGGAGGAGTGGCTTCTGTCCCCACTCGTGCTGACACTGCATGAGAACGGCGTGGTCCCCGCTTCCGGACAATGCTATGGCTTTAAGCTCCCACCGGTTTTGGGTGGCAAGGTCGAGTCTGACAATGTCGAGGTTATCGACCTGCGGCTGTGGGTCTCCTTATGTGGTCAGATCCATCGGCAAGTCCAATCGCTACCACCGGGCACCAAGATCTCGGGATTCAAAACTGAGGGGTAACAGGGGCCGTCGAACTTGCGGACGGAGCGGACGTGGCCTTTGTCTTCGTGTGACAATGGAGTTGGGATGAGACGCAGAAACCTCCAAGCAACATCGTGCTGCTACTGGAGGGCTGGCCACGCCGCTCATCCGCGGGTGTTCGGCGGGGCTAGGAAGCGTGAGTGGTGAGCGACGAACCGGAGCCCCGCAACTTCAAGATCTCCTCAGAGTCTGACGCGAGACCCGAGGAGATCGCCGTGATACGCGATGCTCTCGATCGCTTCAACTTCGACGCCACAGGGTTGAGGGAGGTCCACACGGTAACACTCTTCGCTCGCGATCGCCTTGAAGCCATCAAGGGTGGCCTGCTTGGTTACGTGTGGGGCGGGTGGTTTCATATTACGCACCTCTGGGTATCCGAAGAGTGCCGGGGGAGCGGCTTGGGCCGGCAACTGCTCGAGACGGCGGAGCGCGAAGCAGCCGCATCCGGGGCGCGTGGCGCATTCTTGAGTACCTTTGATTTCCAGGCGCCCGACTTCTACCGTCGGTACGGGTACGAGGTGTACGCCAAGTTCCCAGACTATCCGCCCGGACACGTGGACTACCATCTGCGGAAGGTGTTCTGAGGTGTGTAGCTGGGACGCCGAACTCGGCGTTGGAGTGGACGTGGCCTCTCCTTCGTTCGGCGGTAGAACCAAAACGAAGAATTCCGCCTCCCGGTAGCGCCGTGCTGCTGCCCAGGGCTTGGCCACGCCACTCAACGCCGGTGTTCGGCGAGGCGGTGGGACACCGAAGCGGCAAGTCGAGCGTCTTTCCGCGATCGAGCATCGCAGAGGTTCAATCGCGGAATCCATGTGTCCTATACTACCCGTCCCGAGAGTGCCTCGAGGAGTAAGGGTACAATGGGCGTTCACGGAAAGCACGAAGACTACACCTCCTATCAGTATCTGAAGGCTCCGAGGGATTTCCGAGAGTTCGATCTCGTCGAGGGAGAGGGACCGTTCCCCTCCTACCTCCTGCCGCTCTCGAGCGAGAAGGAGAAGAGGGTCCAGGATCTCGCGAAGCGCACCATCATCATCTCGCTCCACGAGCACCCTCACCTCTTTCCCAAGGACATCCGTGAATGCAAGGCGTACGACACCCAGGGGCGGACGGTTACCGCCTACCAGGCGCTGGCCGATTCCTACTGGGACGCCTTCTTCGACAACTTCCAGGACGGGACCGCGATCATCACTTCGAAAAACGGCTGGAAGTGGACCGACGTGATCCACGACGTGGGGATGAGGCTCTGCGACCTCGCGCATCAGGACCTGGTCATCAAGTGCGAGACCGTGGGGGACATCTACCGGGCCCACGAAACGGGTAAGATCGCGCTCGTCGCCGCCCAGGAGGGAGCGGCGATGATCGAAAACGAGCTCGAGCGCATCGAGATCCTCTACGGGATCGGGATCCGCGAGATGGGCATTACCTACAGCGAGTCGAACTCGCTCGGCACCGGCCTCAAGGAACCGAAGGACGGCGGGCTCACGAGCTTCGGCCGCCGCGCGGTCCAGAGGATGAACGAGGTGGGAATGGCCATCGACTGCTCCCACTCGAGCCCGCGGACGACGCTCGATACCATCGAGGCGAGCGTCAAGCCCATCTTTCTCACCCATACGGGAGCCAGGTCCGTCTGGAACATCAAGCGCCTCGCTACGGACGAGATGCTGAAAGCGTGTGCGGGGAAGGGCGGAGTCATCGGAATCGAAGCCGCTCCTCACACCACGATGTCGACGAAGCGTCCGGGGCACGACCTCGAGACCTACATGGAGCACTTCGAGTACATCCGGGATCTCGTCGGCATCGACCACGTCGCCTTCGGCCCGGACACCCTCTACGGAGATCACGTCGGGCTCCACCACGTGTACTCCGATGCCCTCTCCATCGACGCGTCTCATAAAGGCCACGAGGGGGGCTCTCCCGCCTACGAAGAGGTGAAATACGTGAAAGGTTTGGAGAATCCCACCGAGGCGTCGAAGAACATCCTCAGGTGGCTGGTCGAGCACGACTATGCCGAGCGCGACATCAAAAAGGTCCTGGGAGAGAACGTGCTGCGCGTGCTGAAGGAGGTCTGGCAGTGAAACCCAGGCTTCCGGTGATCTCGATTCTGCTCATGGTGATTTTTGTCGTCGGGGGAAGCGCGGCCCTCGTGGTCGATTGGCCCCCCGGTCCCGCCCATCTCGATTGGGGCGTCTGGATCGTGGTCTACTTCGGATACGTGTACGTCATCGCCGCCTCGCTGTTCTACGTTTTGACCGGCCGGTAGCCATTGAGCGAGACCGCGCAGTACGCCGCCATCCTCACCCTGTACTTTGCCGCGATGATCGGGATCGGCGTCTGGTTCAACAAGAGATCCCGCTCGCGAAGCGAGTACTTTCTCGCCCGGGGAAAGCTCGGCCCGGCGACGATCGGCATCTCGTTCTCGGCGACCCAGATCAGCGGGAGCTCATACATGGGGGCGGTGGGAACCGAGAGGATCTTCGGCTACAACTTTTCTCCCGCGGGGGTCTCGTCCGCCGCCGCTCCCTGGTTCTCTTACATTCTTTTGGGAGACCGCTTGCGGAGGATCGCCGGCCGCCTCGGAAGCGTCACCCTCGCCGACATCCTGCAGGCGCGCTTCTACAGCAAAGCCGCCGGAGGCGTTGCGACCGCCATCATGCTCGTCGCCTTCATCCCGCTCATAGCCGCTCAACTCAAGGCGGCGGCGAACGTCTTCGAGGTCCTTCTGGGGATGCCCTACTGGATCGGCCTCGTCGGCTTCGGAGGAGCGGTGATCCTGTACACCGTCCTCGGGGGCATGCTCGCCGTGGCCTGGACCGACCTGGTTCAAGGGCTCATCATGATGGCGGGGTTCGCCATCCTGGCGCCGGTGGCCGTTCTCTCCGCGGGAGGGTTCTCGGAGATGCACCGTCAATACGGGCAGCTCAACCCCCAGGCAATCTCCCTGATGGGCAAGATGCCGGCTCTCTGGGTGATCTCCGACTTCCTCGTCTGGGGTTTCTTTCAGATCGGAGGCTCTCCCGCGGCCGTAACCCGGTTTCTGATCCCCGAGGACGAACGGACTCTCAAGGGCGCAATGGCCTACTCGGTCGTCTTCCAGAGCTTCATTTATGTTTGCGCGACGCTCATCGCCATCGCCTCTGGCGTTCTCCTTCCCGACATCGACCAGCCCGATCTCACGCTTCCGACATTGGTCGCGAAGCTCCTTCCTCCGGTGTTCGGAGGCATCATCATCGCCGCGGTTCTGAGCGCCATCATGTCGACCCTTTCCGGGATCCTTCTGGTCGCGGGCTCGCTGGTGGTCGAGAACGTCTACGTGAAGCTCATCGGAAAAACGATCGACGCACCTCAGGGTCTCCGAATAGCACGGTGGGTCACGTTCATCATCGGCGCCCTCGCCATGGCCATGGCGTTTCGTCCCCCGGCCGCAATCTTCTGGATCGTCACCATGTCCTTCAGCTTCATGGCCTCGGCCTTCACCTTCCCGTTCGTTCTCGGACTTTGGTGGCCGCGGGCGACGCGTGAAGGCGGACTCGCGGGAATGCTGGGAGGGGCTATCGCCTGCGTCGTCTGGTACGTCCTCGGCTGGGCTCGCTACGGCTCTCTCGAAAACTGGATCGGCGGCATCTGGCCCGCGCTCGTCGGCCCGATGGTCTCGCTCGTTCTGATCGTGGTGGTTTCGAAGCTCACCGCGCCTCCACCAGAGGAAGTGACGAGCACCTTCTTCGCGGATTGATCCTTTCAATACAAGGGGGATAGGGGGACAGGAGGGGATAAGGGGATAAAGGGAGGTTCTATTTCTTCCCTGCCACCAGGTGGTCCCAGGCGTCGTGCATGTCGAGTCGTCTCGCGAGCCCCTCGAGGTCGGAAGCGACGCCGCGGTCCAGCGGGATTCCGGTCGCGCGCCGCTCCTGCTCGATCGCGAACTCCGCCTCTCCCGGATAGTAGATGCGCGGAGCCCCCGCCGCGGGCGCGGTCGTGAGCCGGTGCAGCATCTCCTTGAACCGGTTCCGGAATTTCACCCAGGGACTGAACGCGCGAAGCCGGATGACGAGGAAGAAGTGGCCGATGCCCGCGACGTCCTGGCGCTTGCCTTCCGCGCCAGTGAGCTCTCGGCCGAAGGAGCCTCCGGAGAGGACGCCCGCGAGAATGTCGACGGCGAGCGCGAGGCCGTAGCCCTTGTACGATCCTGTCTCCGCCTTGCCTCCGAGGGGAAGGAGCATCATCGATTCGAGCGCCGTCTTGGGACTCTTCGTCGGCTCTCCCGAGGAGTCGAGAGCGAGGCCGGCGGGGATCTTCACCTTGCGCCTCAGAGCGTCCTCCAGCTCGGCGCGCGAAGTCGCGGTCGTCGCCATGTCGAGCACGAACGGGGCGTCGTCCTCGGCGGACGGTACGGCGATGGCGATGGGGTTCGAGCCCAGCATCGCTCCCGTCCCATAGGTAGGGACCATGACCGGGGCGGCGTTCGAGACGGCGATTCCGATCATCTGCTCCGCGAGCGCGAGGCGCGCGTAGTAGCCCGCCATCCCGAAGTCGTTGCTGTTGCGCGCGGCCACCGCCGCAACCCCGGTCTTTTTCGCCATCTCGATTGCGATCTCCATCGAGCGCGCTCCCACCACGTGGCCCATGCCGTTGTCGCCGTCGACCACCGCCGTCCCCTGCTCCTGATACAGCATCCGGATGTCCGCGGCGGGATTGATGAGACCGGACCCGATGCGCGAGGCAAACAACGGAAGACGACTCGAGCCTTCCCCCTCGACCCCCGCGAGGTCGGCGGCGACCAGCGCTTCGCCCACCCTCGAGGCATGGGGAGCGGGAAGGCGAAGGCGCTTCAAAACTTCGCGAATGAAGTAGTGAAGGCGCCCGTGGCGCACGAAGAGAGTCTTTGGCATGACGAAACCCTGCATCGTAAACGGCCGGATCGACCGAAGTCAACGCGTGTAGGGAAGCCGCTGTTCCTGAGGGGAAAACCCCATTCGAGTGAATCCGCCAGGAGAGGCGCGGTGAAGCAAGTCGTTTTCGCTGCGCTTGTTGGACGGGAGAGCCAAGTTCCTTCGCCTGGCATCGTGATTGCTTACCAAACTTGGGCGCCTCTCCCGAGAAGAGAGGCCCACCCATTCCCCAGGGGAGGCGAAAGTGGAACCACAGAACGGCCAGCTCCATTCGGCGGAGGCTCAGAACGTTCTTCTTCTCTCGACCGATAAGAAGGTCTTCGGCTTCGATCTCCTCGAGACGTTCCGGGTCGCCATCGGGCGGCACGACTCGAACGACTTGCGATTCAACTCGCGAAACGTCTCCAACTATCATGCGGAAATCCTGATCGAGCCCGACGGTCTCATTCTCCACGATCTGGGAAGCACCAACGGCACCTACGTGAACGAGGAGCGGGTGCGGCGCCGAAAGCTCAGCCACGGAGACCTGATCCGTATTGGCAGCAACGAGGTCACGGTGAAGCTCACGAACGGCGAGGGCGCCAAGGAGGCCCAGCCGCAAGCGCCGGCGATACCCACCAAGGGAGAGTTCGGGCGAGAGGAGAGCGCCGAACAAGGTCTTACCCTCAAAAAGCTCTTGATGAGCATCAACCGACAGAGCCAGTCCATGCGCCTGGTGCTCACCCGCAACGCGAGAGAGATCGCCGTTTACATCCACGAAGGGAAAGTCATCTTCGCCGAATCGGGAAAGGCGCGCGCGGAAAAGGCCCTGTACCGGGCCTTCGAATGGCGAAGCGGCGCCTTCAGAGTCGAGCCCTTTCCCGCGAACGACTCCGTTCCCCGAATCATGAGCGTTCCCATCGAGACGCTTGTCGAGGAGGGAGCGCAGCAGGCGAAAGAGCTCGATGGGATACTCGGAAAGCTGCCCCCGCCGGATGCCCCGTTGCGGCTCAGGGAAGGCTGCAAGATGCGGATCTGCGATTTCACGCCCGCCGAGATAGAGGTGTTCCAGGGGCTCATTCGCGGGGGTACTCTCGGGGCGACTGTCGAAGAGTCCCCCATGACCGACCTGCGGGTGATGAGCCTGGTGCACTCCCTCGTGGTGAAGCGCGTCTTCGAAATGGAAGAGAACTCCTCGCTTCTCGAGCAGACCAACATCATCACCCGTCACTGAACGGGTCTCCCTCGTCCCCAATAGAGGACGCACCCCTCACAGCCCCTCTCCCAAGTGCCCGGCTCGTGGAGGTTTATCGAACTGCCTCGTTGGCACGCGGACTGCTATTTACGGCATCAGCGTCGATCAAGGAGGACAACGATGACCAAGACCTGGACACGCTGGCTCGCCCCCTTCGCCCCCTTCGCTGTTGTCGCGCTCGCGGGGGCGAGCATGGCCTGCGCTCAGAAGACCGTGAACCACGTGCTCGCCGATCCCGCGCGTTACGCGCACAAGGAGATCTCTCTTTCGGGCCTTGTGGTCGAAAGCGTCTCGGTCGCCGGCAAGGGTTTCTACCGCCTCGAGGATCCCACGGGACGCCTGTGGGTGTTCTCCGCGAGAGGCGTTCCTAGAAAGGGCGCGAGCGTGAAGGTCAAAGGAAAGATCCACGACGGGTTCGACATCAGCGCGTTTGGCTCCGTCCTCGATCTTCCCGAGCCGATCCGGGAGCGCATCGAGTCCGGGCTCCTGATGGTGGAGTCATCCCACAAGGCCGAAATTAATTAGTGCTCGCCTCGCTCTTCGATCAATGCGGTGGGGCCCCACCCCCACCGCTCTGGGCTGAGGGCTCCGCTCGGCTCGCTCCCTCGCTCCTCGCTCGGGGAGGACGGCCGAATCGTCCGCATCGGGCTCCTTCGAGGGTATGAGATGTTGCCGGGCTCCTTCGAAGCTGTTCTCACGGCAAAATTCCCGCGGTCCTGCGCGTTCGGCGCGGCCGCTTCCTCCCGGCCGGGCTCGCTCCGCTCGCCGAGGCGAGCCCCTATAATGGGCGGCGCGTGAGCCGAAAACTCTACGTCTTCGCCCATCAATGGGGGCTCGACCGGCTCGCCTTCCGCATCTGGCGCTACAACCCCCGAGGGCTCCTGCGTCTTTATCGGCACCACGCTTTCGATCGCAGGCTCGGAGTGAACACCCGCGGCTACTCCGATCTGCGCTACGAACCGACCCCGGCGGAGGTGTTCCACGAGATGATCGCGAAGATTCCCTTCGACCCCAAGGAGTTCGTGTTCATCGACTTCGGATCGGGAAAGGGGAAGGTTCTCATGCTCGCCGCGCAGTATTCCTTCAAAAAGGTCATAGGCGTCGAGCTGTGGGAGGACCTTCACCGCATCGCGCTCGAGAACCTCAAATCTTTCCGCGAGCACCCCGACTGCGCCACGGAAGTCACCTCGGTTCGAATCGACGCCGCCGGCTTTTCGCTCCCCGAGGAGCCCCTGGTGCTCTACTTCTTCAACCCTTTCCCGGAAGCGGTCCTCACCCGCGTGCTCTCGAACCTCGGAGAGTCGCTCGCTCGAGCTCCGCGGCGCGTTTACCTGCTGTTCTACGGGCCCGTCCGGCGGGGTGCCCCGTGGGATCGGCGGCGGGCCTTCGAGGCGTCCGGCTTCCTGCGGGTGCTCCGTGATGAGCCGCGGTTCACGATCTACACCGCGAGCTGAGTCTCAATAGACGACGGTCTGGACCGAGTCGCCTCACAAGTACTCGAAGCGCGAGAGCGGGTGCGCTCATTCGATGGTAAAATCGGTGTTTCTAACGGAGGATTGGATGGGCATGTACGACACCGTCGTCTTTCTAGACGAGCCGCTCTCTTGCCCGGCGGGGCATTCGCTCGCTGGCTTTCAGACGAAGAGCTTTCCGGATCCCTCGATGAGCAACCATCTCATCGCAGGCGGACGCGTGCTTCGTGCCGTGGGCGGCTCTTGGGCCGACGCGGAGGAAGGGGGGTCTCTCTGGCGTATTTCGGGCGATGAGGCGGTTCACGAGACGCGCTACAGGTTGGAGGCCGTGTCCCCGCCGTCCGAGGTACGGGTCTACTCCCAGTGCGCGGTGTGTGAGCCGGTTCTGGTTCGCGTCGATCCCGCCCGCTCCTGGGGGGACATCGTCCACGAGCACCGCCTGTTGGTCGACTTCTCCCTGCAGTTCCCGGCAGGCGAGCCGATGAGGGTGAAGCGCGTCACCGGTGATCGCGAGGATCTCAGGGAAGATCTACGGCGCACCGGTTTGCGAGTGCTTTCGGACGATGACCCGCTCGCAGTAGCGCATCGCGAGATCCGGCGCGCGCGCGGCGAGTCGGGCCGCCGTTAGTTGTTGAAATCAGTCATCGAGAACCACTCGGAGCGCGCAGTCGGCGACGAGAGTTGTTTCGGTCGGCAACATGCTCCCTTGTCGGCAGGCCACTTCAGCTCGTGCATGACGCCTTAGGACGTTTGCCAGCGCGCGTCGGGATCTTTGGCGAGACACCGCTCCACGACGTGATCGAGAAGGGCGGCGACACCGGCTGCACGGCGGAGATCGAAGGTGGATTTGCCTGGTCCTCGGCTCTTATTTAGACTTGGGCTCCAAAGCTAAATAGCCAGAAGACTTATTCAGGTTTCTTTAGCAGCGAATAAGTTCAATGAATCGAGGTATTACCGGCCAATACGAGGTCACGAGCACGGGGGGAGAGCATGTTCAAGCCTTCGTCCCTGCGGCTCTACCGCCGGTGCCGCCTCTTGAGTTCACAGGGGCGCTCCAGCAGTTGCTCGAGCCCGCAGCCATCGCTCTGGGTCGTTTGGACAGCATCTCGACTCTGCTTCCGGATACGTCGCTCTTTCTCTATAGCTATGTTCGCAAGGAGGCAGTGCTCTCATCCCAGATCGAGGGCACGCAATCCTCGCTTTCGGACCTTCTTCTCTTCGAGCTGGAGGAGGCTCCCGGTGTTCCCCTCGATGACGTCGTCGAAGTGTCGAACTACGTCCGCGCCCTCGATCACGGGCTGGCGCGGCTCCGCGACGGCTTTCCTCTCTCGAACCGGTTGATCCGCGAGATCCACGGAGTCCTCCTTTCGCGAGGACGAGGCGAGGGGAAGGATCCCGGAGAGTTTCGTCGGTCGCAGAACTGGATCGGAGGGAGCCGGCCGGGAAACGCGGTTTTCGTGCCTCCTCCTCCTCACCTCGTGGCCGATTGCATGGGCGCGCTCGAGCGGTTTCTGCACGACGAAGATACCGAGCTTCCCGTCCTCGTCCGCGCGGGTCTCGCGCACGTGCAGTTCGAGACCATCCATCCGTTCCTCGACGGAAACGGTCGCGTCGGTCGCCTTCTGATCACCTTCCTCTTGTGCCACTCCACGGTTCTCCGCGAGCCGCTCTTGTATCTCAGTCTCTACCTCAAGCAGAACCGAGCGACCTACTACGCGTTGCTCGATTCCGTCCGCCGCTATGGCGACTGGGAAGGGTGGCTTCAGTTTTTCCTCGAAGGAGTCCGACAAACAGCGGAGGGCGCGGTTTCGACGGCAAAGCGCCTCGGCGACTTGTTCGAGAATGACCGAGAGGGAATTGTCCCGCGCGGTCGTCGCGCTGGGTCGGCTCTTCGAGTGCATGACGCCCTCAAGGCTCGGCCCGTGACCTCCATTCAGGACCTCTGCACGAGAACGGGACTCTCCTTTCCCGCGACATCCTTAGGTATGGAGGTGCTCGTTGAGCTCGGAATCGCGAGCGAGCTCACCGGCAAACGCCGAAACCGCATCTTTGCCTACGACCGCTATCTCGCCATTCTGAACGAGGGAACGGAGAGGCCATGACGGCTCACTCGTATGTGAAAGTGAAAGATAGACAGAATGTATTGAAACCTGCCTACCTGCGGGTGCTCCGTGATGAGCCGCGGTTCACCATCTACGCCGCAAACTGAGTCTCAATAGACGACGGCGCCTCCGTCGACGTTGATCGCCTGGCCGTTCACGCCGCGAGCCTCCTCCGAGGCGAGGAGCACGGCGACCGCCGCGACCTCCTCGGGCTCCATCAGGCGGTTCTGAGGCGACAGGGCTTCGAGCCAGCGCGTAGCCTCGGCCTCACTCTTTCCGGTTTTGGCGGCGATGTTGCGCGCGGCCTCGCTCGCCATCTCCGTCCGCACGAAGCCGGGGCAGATGGCGTTCACGGTGACGCCGGACGTCGCCATCTCGAGCGCGAGCGCGCGGGTGAAGCCGATGAGCCCGTGCTTGCTCGCGCAGTAGGCGGCGGTGTACGCGAAGCCGATCTTCCCTGCGGTCGAGGCGATCTGGATCACCCGTCCCCACTTCGCCGCCACCATCGGCGCCAGAAACGCGCGGGTGACGCGGAACGCTCCGGTGAGATTCACGTCGAGGTGCGACTGCCAGTGTTCGTCGTCCATGGCCAGGACCTTGACGCTCCCGGCGATTCCCGCGTTGTTCACGAGGATCTGGACTTCCCCGACCTCCTCGCGCGCCCGGGCGATCGATTCCGGATCGGTGACGTCGAGCCGAACCGCGACCGCGGTTCCGATCTCCTTCGCCAGGGCCTCGAGCGAGTCGAGGCTTCGCGATCCCAGAACGACGGTCGCGCCCTCTTTGGCGAACGCGAGCGCGATGGCGCGGCCGATACCCCGGCTCGCTCCGGTGACGAGGGCCTTTTTTCCCTGGAGCTTCATGGTTCACCTCGGATCTGGGCCCACCACCCGTAGACGAGAATGACGACGATCGACATCGGGATCACCCAGCGGATCCAGAAAATCCAGAGCCCGCCGACGCGGAGGCTGCTTCCGCGATTCACCTCCGCGAGCGCCCGTCCCCGGCTCACGAACCACCCGAGGGCGATGAGAGTGAGAGCGCTCCCGACGGGCTGCATCGTCGAGCCCCAGACCCGGTCGTTCCACATGAGATAGTTCGAGCTAACCATCGAGGGTAACGACAACAGCAGATCCGCGCCGATGAGGGCGACGAGAGCGCGTCCGCGGCTCCAGCCGAAATAGTGGCGGGCGCCGTCCACCAGGACTTCCATCCCTGCGACTGCCGAGAGAAATGAGGCGACGAAGAAAGCGGCGAAGAACAGGCCGCCCGCGAAAGCTCCTCCCGGCATCGCGCCGAAGACTCCGGGTAGGGTGATGAAGAGGAGCGAGGGACCGCTCGTGGGCTCGACTCCCATGGCGAAGACCGCAGGCAGGACCGCTAGCCCCGCCAGAAGCGCGGCGCTCATGTCGCCGAAAGCCGTCTGGACCGCGGTCACCGGGAGGTTTTCGTCGTCGCGAAGATAGCTTCCATAAAGGAGGAAGAACGTGCCCCCGAGGGACAGGCTGAAGAACACCTGTCCCATGGCGGCGAGCACCGTCGGCCCGTCGATCTTCGACAGGTCGGGAACCAGGTAGAACCGGAGTCCCTCCATGGCCCCCGGGAGAGTCACCGAACGGACGATGACTACGAGGAGCGAAAGGAATACCAGGGGCATGGCGACGCGCGAGATCGCCTCGATCCCTCTTCGAACCCCGAGGTAGAGCACTCCGCCGATTCCAAGAAAGGTCACCGCCGTCATCGCCAGGTTCCAGGAAGTGATACCGCCGAGCTTCGACTGGTAGAAAGCGGCCGGATCCGTTCCCACCGTGAAACCGAACGACGTGTGGAGCGCGTAGAAGAGCACCTGCCCCACGATGAGCGTGTAATAGGTCATCGCCATGAAAACGGTGAAGAACAAAACGAGCCCGATTCCGCGGCCGCCCGGCATCCCCGCGGTGACGAACGCGCCCGCGGGGCCCTGCCGCGTGAGCCTTCCCAGAGTCCACTCCGCCATGATCGCCGGGACTCCGAGAAAGACGTTGAGAACGACGTAGAGAAGCACGAAAGCGGCGCCGCCGTGTTTGCCCGCGAGGTAGGGGAACCGCCAGACGTTCGCGAGACCCACGGCCACTCCGATGAGAACCATGAGCGAGCCGAAACGCGACCCGAAGGTCTCCCGGGCTTTCGTGGCTCCGACTGGTGGGGCTTCAGGCATGTTCCGGTGGCGGAGCCATTCCGACGAGGAGGACGAGACGATCGTCCGTCGGGTTCTCGACCCCGTGGGGCTCTCCCGCGCGCGCGAGGACCGCCTGGCCCGGCCCGAGATCCTTCGTCTCTCCCGAGACCTCGAAGCGGGCGTGACCCTCGAGCACGACGTAGTACTTCGTGCTCTTCTCGTGAACGTGGACTTTCTGGTTCTGTCCCGGCTCGAAGCAATAGACGTCGAGGAAGAGATCGGTGGTGGCGAAGACGCTCACCTTCTGCATCTTCTCGGGGGAGAAGTGGCGGGCGTCGAGAACGGTTCGGATATCCATGAAAGTCCTTCCCCGAATGGGCTACTTGCGCGCCTTCAGGTAGTCGCGGGCCTCGAACGTCTGTCCGGTGACAGAGCGGGATTCGTCGGAAGCGAGTTGGACGAAGATCTCGGCGATGTCTTCCGGGGTGGGGAGGCTGAGCGGATCCTCCTCCGGATAGGCCTCGGCCCTCATCTCGGTGCGAGTGGCGCCGGGGTTCACGCTATTGACCCGGACTCCCGAGGCCTCGAGCTCGGCGGCGAGAACCTGGGTGAATCCCTCGAGCCCGAACTTGGAGACGGCGTAGGCGCCCCAGTTGGGCTTTCCCTTGCGCCCGACGCTCGAGCTGACGTTGATGATGGAGCCACGGCCGAGAGCGACCAGGTGGGGGATGAGCGGCCGTGTGACATAGAAGAGGCTCGAGGTATTGACGCGAAGGACTTCGTCCCAGGTACCGACGTCGAGATCGGCAATCAGCCCCCGCTTCCCCAGGATGCTCGCGTTGTTCACGAGGATCTCGAGGTTCGGGAACCGCTCGAGAGCGCTCGCAACCAGCCGTTCCGCATCCAACGGGTCCGAGACGTCGGCAGCGCGAAAGCCGACGGACGCCCCTGTGGCTTCGATCTCTCTTGCCGCCTCCCGGAGCGCGTCCTCGCCGCGGGCGCAGAGGAAAACCGAGGCCCCTTCACGAGCGAACGCTTTGGCGATCCCGAGGCCGATCCCCCGGCTCGCTCCGGTGATGAGCGCGGCTTTGCGTTGAAGTCTCTTTAGGCTCACGGTCGGGTCATTCTAATCGAAGGCCCGCGAGACCGGTATGCTGCCGGAAGTACTCGCCGTACTTCGCAAGGCCGAAGCCGATGAGACCCGCGGCCACCAGAATCGCGGCGAGCCGCCCCCACCGGCCGCGCCGCCAGAGGGAATCGAGGGCGACGCCCGCGGTGACGGCGACGAACGGGCCGACGTAGACGAACTCTTTGAGGTCCTTGAACATTCCCGAGACGGCACGGAGCACGAGGAGACCGAGAAAGCTCAGGCCATACGCGGCGAGAATCTTCCGAGCCCATTTCTTGCCGTCCCGCCAGACCAGCAGAAACCCCGCGATCGCGATTGCGGGAAAGCCGATGCCATAAAAGAGGGTGACCCGAAGGAGGACCGCGAGTCCCGCGGGCCGATTCTCGGTGCCGCGCCCTTCGCCGCTCGCGAGCGCGGGCAGGATCTCGGTGAAGAAGATCACGGTGAAGGGAAGGTAGACGAGAAGGACTGTCGCGGTGGCGACGAGTCCCCAGAAAAGAAGAAGAGCGGGCATCCGCTTCCGCTCGAAAAAGGCCAGGAAGGCGGAGAACAGGCTGAGATTGATGAGGCTCGAGAGGTACAGGAGGCCCGACGCGAGGCCGCTCGCGCCGTACAGGAGCATCGGTCGAATCCCCGAGGCGGCCTGAGCCATGCGCGCGGCGAAGAGGATCGCGAGGAGGTCGAAGAAATGCCCGGCCATCGTCGGCCACTGAGCGTAGAGAAGACGACTTACCACGGGAGGCAGAAACACCGTGAGGAGCGCCGCCCAGGTCGCGACCTCCGCCCCCACGAGAGTGCGAGCGAGGAGGAATACGAGCGGGAGCTCGAGCGCAGCAAGGACCAGGCCCACGTGTTTCATCGCCGCTTCGATCCCCCGGGCGTCGCGGTCGAGGAGGGTGAACGGGAGATAGAACATCGGGGAGTACGGAAACGCGTAATCGCGCCCGGCGATTCGCCGGGGATAGGCGGTCTGGGCGACTTTCTGCGCCGCGATTCCCCGCTCGAGGATCCCGCCCGACGCCGCTTCGAATGCCTCGAGGTGGCGGCGGTGGAGCCGTACGTCCGGATAGAAATGGCTCGGATGGAAGAGCGCGGCGCCCTTCAGCATGTAGCCCAGGAGGAACAGGAGCGGGACCGAGCGGCGAAACCCGGCCGCGAGAAGGGCCGTCGTGATGAGACCGACGATCGCGATCTGCGCCTGGGCGTGGGCCATGCCGAAGGGGTCGCTCGCGAACCAGAGCGCCTGCGCGAGGGCGACGGCGCCGCCGATCGCGGCCACGGTTGAAAGAGAGAAGCCGAGAAGGGCGGACAGGAGGAGGACGCCCGCTAGAAAGATCCGTGGAGCCATCGCTTCGAACGGAAGCCGGAACCGGGCGCCTTCGATGCGGATCCAGTCGACAGCGAGCCCGAGCTTCTCGGGGCTCGGATCGTCGACGAGGATCTCGAACCTGATTGGGCCATCCGAGGAGAAGCTCACCGGGATCTCGTGGGTTCGGAACCGGCCCGGACGCGCGGAAAAGCTCGCAATCGGCTCTCCGTTCAGAAAGAGGCGGACGGCGGCGTTACCCCGGAGGAAGCGCGCGTAGCGGAGCTGAAGCGTCGCCCCCTCCGACGCACCCTCGAGAGGGACGAGAATCGAAGCTCTCTCCCTCGTCCAGCGAAAGGTGACGGGAAGCCGCTCTTCGCTCTCGGTGAATCCCGGGAGATACGAGCCGGTCGAGGGGCCGACGTCGAAATCGAGGGGAGCCCGGGCGAAGGACGCGACGTACGTCGCGGCCTCGCCGAGAAGGAGTATCAGAAGGCCAGCGAAGGCGAAACGGCCTCGTTCGGGCATTCCATTTCGGGGGGAGTTATTTCTTCCGTTCGAGAAGCTTTCGCAGCGTCTCCATCTCCATCGCGAGCTTCTTCTGTTTGGAGGAGATGCTCAGGATGTAGGCGAAGAGGAGAATCCAGACGAGGGAGTACGCGGCGAGCAGATAGCTCATGCGAGGTCGAGCTCCTTGTGCAGTTGATCCACCTCTCCTTGGGCGGATTCAACCGCGAGGCGTTTGTCCATGAGCCAGAGATAGAGGAAGAGGAACGCGGCCAGCGCCATCATCAGAGCCTGGAACATCTGCGGATGGAGCCCGGAGGATTCGCCGCCGAGGATGACGGGTTGGGGGTGCTGAGTCCTCCAAAGGCGGATCGCAAGAAAGACCACGGGAACGTCCACGAAGGCGATGATCGCGACCACCGCCGAAAGCGTCGCCCGCTTCTCGTCCTCGGGAACGTATCGCCTCAGCATCAGGTAGCCCACGTACATCAGCCAGAGCACGAGGGCGGTAGTGAGCCTTGGGTCCCAGGTCCAGTAGACTCCCCAGGCGTACTTCGCCCAGATGGGGCCGGTCACGAGGCCAATGGTAGTGAAGACCACGCCGATTTCCGTCGACGAAAGGGCCACCTCGTCGAAGCGGCGCCGGCCTTTCCACAAGTACCCGATGCTGGCGACGAAGGTCACGGTGAAGGCGATGAACGCCACCCACCAGCTGGCGACGTGGAAATAGAAGATTCGCTGCACGTCCCCCATGGTGCTCTCTTTCGGAGCGTAGAGAAACGCCGCCCACAGGGCGATTAGCATGGAAACGAAGCTCAGCAGCGGTAGGGTTCTTGCGTACCAGGCTCTCATCATTGGCGGTGAATTATACTATGGGGGGTCTCGTGACAACGTCGAACCGGCTCACCGTCTTCTTCTCCTCCGTCGGACATCTCCTCATCCATTTCTGCACCGCATTTTTCTTCGTCATCGTCCTCTCCCTCGAGGAAGAGTGGAAGCTTCCGTATCACGAGCTCCTGGGGCTCTGGACTCTCGGCTCGCTCCTCGTGGGGCTCGCCGCCCTTCCGGCCGGGTTCCTGTGCGACCGCTTGGGAGCGAGCACGATGATGGCCGTGTTTTTCCTGGGGATGGGAGGCTCTTCGGCCCTCGCCGGTCTATCACCCTCTCCGCGCGCGCTGATAGTCGCGCTCGCGAGCCTTGGTCTTTTCGCCTCCGTCTACCATCCCGTCGGCATCCCCTGGCTCGTTCGCAACACCAGCGTGAGCCGTGGGAAGGCGCTCGGAATCAACGGGGTGTTCGGAAACGTGGGCTCGGCGATGGCCGGAGTCGTGACCGGCGCGCTCATCGACGCCGCCGGATGGCGCGTGGCGTTCATCGTGCCCGGCGCCGTGAGCGTTCTCGCGGGGGTGGCGCTGGTCCTATGCTGTGCCACCGGGCTCATCCAGGATCCCAAGGAGACGCCGCGGCCGGAATCGGCCTCCTCGAATTCAGACCCGAGGCGGGTTTTCTCGATCCTTCTGGTGACGATGTTCCTCGGGGGCCTCATCTACCACTCGACCCAGGCGTCTCTTCCGAAAATGATCGAGCTCCGGCATCACGGGTTGGTGGGAGAGGGGGCGTTCGGTGTCGGTCTCCTCGTTGCCCTCGTTTATGTCGCGGCGGGGATCATGCAGATTCTCGGAGGACATCTCGCGGATCGCCTGCCGCTGAAGCAGGTCTATACCGGAGCGATTCTCTTTCAGGTTCCGTTGCTCTTTCTCGCGTCGAGTCTCGGAGGGGCGGCGCTCATCCTGGTCGCCACGTTGATGGTGATGGGCAATAGCGCCGCTCTCCCCGCCGAGAACCTTCTGCTCGCGCGCCATATCCCCGAGAAGCGCCACGGTGTCGCTTTCGGGGTGAAGTTCGTTCTGTTCTTCGCCGCTGCGCCTCTCGCGGTCCAACTCGCCTCCTGGGTTTCCGCGAGGACGGGCGAGTTCCACTGGCTCTACCTGTTCCTCGGAATCTGCGCCGCGACCGCTCTCCTGGCTGCTCTGTTGCTGCCCGGAGAGGAGCGAGCTTTCGCCTCGGCGTCCGTATTGACAGATCGTCCGGCACTTCCTAACATAGATTAACCCCAAAATCAGACCCAGGCCCTTCCTGGCTCCGGCGCTCGCGGAGCCGGGTTTTCCTCGACCCGGAGGGCGATTTGAAGAACGACGATCTGCTGAGCGGAGTCCTTTGGCTTCTCGGTGTCGCGACCGTTTTCCTGATTTCCACCGCCGTCGCCATGGCCGCGGCCCGCGACGGTCTCATGCTCTGGCACGAGGCGAGTGCGGCGGTCCGGGTGCTATCGACGATCTCGACGATGATGGTGGCGGCCGTCGCCGTCATCCATATGAAGAGCGGTCGAGCCAAGAAGGACTGACTTCCGCCTTTCGCGCTCGAGCCCGCGCGTAGACGGCGTTGATCGCGTTCACCATCGAGACGGCGGGATAGTGCTCGGCCGCGAACGCGCGGCCGCATGCGCCCATCTTCTCCCTGAGTGAAGGATCGCGAAGGAGCTCGAGGGTTCGGCGAGCGATGCCCTCGATGTCCCCGGGGGGGACGAGGAATCCGGAGATGCCGTCTCGGATCACCTCGGGAGCGCCGTCGAGCTCGTACGTCACGACGGGCTTGCCGACTGCGCCTGCCTGGGGGATCACTCGCGCGATTCCCTCGCGAAGGGACGTATGAACCACGACGTCCATCGCCTGGATATAGGGCGCGACCTCTTCGGGCGGGACCAGGCCCGCGAAGATCGTCCGATGCCTGATGCCCAGCCTTCCGGCCTCCTCTTCGAGCTCGCGGCGCAGGATTCCGTCGCCGACGAAAAGAAATCGGCACTCGGGCTCTTCGGCCGCGATTCGGGCGGCCGCCTGGAGGAAGGCGTCGTGGCCCTTCAACGGGAAGAGCCGGGCGATCTTTCCCACCACCGGCGCCGTTTCCGGAATCGAAAGCCTTCGCCGCGCCTCCGAGACAGTGACTCGAGACGAAACGTCGAGAAAGGAGTCCAGCTCCATGCCGCTCCAGACCTTCACGTACTGATTCGGTGTCCCGATTCCCGCCGCGAGGGCGCCGTCGATCGTCTTCTGGCTCACGGCGATGATGAAGTCGCTCAGGGGAGCGGCGATCCTCTTGAGCCGGATGTAGAGCGCGTTCTTCCATGCCGCCTGGTAGGGATGGAAAACCAGGCCGTGGAGCGTGTGGACGACGATTCCGGCACCCGCCATGCGCGCCGCGATTCTTCCGAGGATCCCTGCCTTCGACGAATGCGTGTGGACGACGTCGTAGCCCCCGCGCTTCATGAAGCGATAGAGCTGGAAGAGGGCGATGAGATCGTTCAGCGGGCGGATTGGCCGCACGAGGCGGGGAAGGATGTGAAGCGCTACTGCCGCCTTCCGCGCGGCATCATGGAGGTCTCCCTCCGGTCCGGGATCGGGCCCCGCGAGAAGCGTAACTTCCATCCCCAGTCGATGTTGTCCGATGGCGGTGAGAAGGGTGTTTTCCTGGGCGCCGCCTACGATGAGTCGCGTGATCACGTGGAGAACGCGAAGCGGACGGCCGGACGGGTGTTGGTCCGATTCCGAGGAAAGGGTGTCCCTCATGCGAGCTTCGAATTGTGGGTGGTACACCCATGCTACCACGGCTCGACCTTACCGGGGGCGGGGCCGCTAGCCAAAATCGTCCAGCCGTGCGATGCTCTAGCCGCTTTCGCGCCCGCCGGCCCGCGCGCCCGCGCGAAACGACGCGAACGTTTAAAGATGGAGGATTAGAGTGAACCGACGAAACTATCTGATGACCGCGAGCTTCGTTTTCCTGTCTTTCGGGCTCAATGCCCAGGAGGAAACAGCCGACTCCTCGAGCGAGCTGATCGACGCCGTGCGGGAAGGTCAGGCCAAAGACGTCACCCGCCTTCTCGCGGCGGGAGCCGATGCCAACACCAAGACCGACGGAGGGATGCCCATCGTTGCCATCGCGGCGATGAAGGGGCCCGTCGCCATCGCCGACGCCCTGGTGAAAGCGGGGGCGGACCTCGCCGCCAAGGACAAGGCCGGCGCCACCGCCCTCATGTACGCCGCGCAGTTCGGGCAGAACGACATCGTCAAGGCGCTCATCGCTGCCGGAGCCAACGTCAATGCCACGGACAACATCGGCTGGACTCCGCTCATTCGCGCGGCTGTCGGGGGGAATGCCGAAGCGGCTACGGCGCTTCTCGCGGCAGGCGCCGACAAGAACGCGACCGATTTCTTCAAGCGAACGGCACTTCAGGTCGCCGAAGGCCGGGGCCTCGAGGACGTCATCGCCGCTCTCCAGGGCGTCTCGCCCTCGTAGACGCTTCCCGGTTTTACTTGACGTAGACCGTCTTGACGTTCACGAACTCTCGAATGCCGAAGTCGGCAAGCTCGCGCCCGTAGCCTGATTCCTTGATGCCTCCGAAGGGGAGGCGGGGATCGGACTTCACCAGGCTGTTCACGAAACAGGCGCCGGCGTGGAGATGCTTTCGGGCGATCTCCTCGCCTCGCTTGACGTCCCTGGTGAAGACCGCGGCGCCGAGACCGAAGACGCTGTCGTTCGCGACCCGGATGGCTTCGTCCTCGTCCTTGACCGCGATGATCGCGGCCACGGGACCGAAGAGCTCCTCGTCGTAGGCCGGCATCCCTTTCTGAACGTCGGCGAGGACCGTCGGCGGATAGAAAGCGCCGGGGCCTTTCGGCACCTCGCCTCCGAGAAGGAGACGCGCCCCTTTCTCGATGCTTTTTTTGACCTGCTCGTGGAGCTCGTCTCTCAAATCCTCTCGAGCCTGGGGGCCGACCACGGTGTCTTCCTCCATCGGGTCGCCCATCTTCTTCGCCTTCATGAGCTCGACGAAGCGCTTCTCGAACAGGTCCTTGTGCTTTTCGAGAACGATGAATCTCTTGGCGGCGATACAGCTCTGGCCGCTGTTGATGAGACGGCTCCGAACGCAGATCTCGGCGGCCTCCTCGACGTCCGCGTCCCCGAGGATCACGTACGGATCGCTTCCCCCGAGCTCGAGCACCGTCTTCTTGAGCATCTCGCCCGCTTTCGAAGCCACCGCTCTCCCCGCGGGGGTGCTCCCGGTGAGCGTCACCGCCATCACTTTCGGGTTCTCGATGACCCGCGCCACCTGGCGCCCTCCAATGAGGAGCGATCGGAAGAGGTCCGGGGGAAATCCCGCTCTCTTGAAAATCTCCTCGATCGCGAGAGCCGAGCCCATCACGTTCGAGGCATGTTTCAAGACCCCCGCGTTTCCCGCCATCAGCGCCGGGGCGGCGAAACGGATCACCTGCCAGAAGGGGAAGTTCCAGGGCATGACGGCGAGCACGACGCCGATGGGCTCGAAAGCGACGAAGCTCTTGCTCGCGTCGGTCGCGACCGGGATGGGTCTAAGGAACTCCTCGGCCATTTCGGCGTAGTAGTCGCAGGCCCAGGCGCATTTCTCCGCCTCGGCCCTTCCGTCCTTGATGGGCTTTCCCATCTCTTCGGTCATGAGCCGCGCGAAGTCTTTCGCACCGTCCCTGAGAATCCCGGCCGCCGCCCGCATGAGGCGCGAGCGATCGGAGAACGCGCTCTCGCGCCAGTCGAGATGGGCCTGATGCGATCGATCGACAATCGCGTCCACTTCGGAAGGCGACATCTCGTCGTAGGTCCGAAGGAGCTTGCCGTTCGCGGGGTTGATGCTCTCGATTCCCATGCTCGGCAGTCTATCATTCCGGACGGACCGCTCGCTCTGACCTCAGAGGACGAAATCGATGCTCAGGACTCCCTCGTCGGGGCGGCTCCCCTTCTGGAGGCGATACTCGAAGGCGATGCGGATCCTTTCCCGGAGCCACGCCTGGGCGCCGAGCGCGAGGCTGTTCTGGGCCTTTCTCGAAGCCCCTTCGGAGGCGCTGGTGTGAGTGTAGCGAGCCGTGAGCAGAAGCCAATACGTCGCTAGCTTCTCGGCCTGGATGAAGCCGCCGTTCGAGCCTTCCTCCCCGTAGAAACCGCGGTCGTTCCCCCAGAGATAGAGACCGTAAAGGCTCGCGCCCGCGGACCCGAAACGGAGATCGAAATCGGCGCCGATACGAGTATGCTCCGCCCGGATGGGACCGGCGGCGTACTCGAGGTCGTCGCTGCCGTCATAGAAGAAAACTCCGACCCGATGGGTGACGTCGAAGTCGGCGGCGAACCGCGCATAGAGGTCGGGCTGGTACGAGTTCTCGTAGTCCTCCGAACGTCGCACGGAGTCGGATACCGCGACCGAGTAGCGGCCCCAGGGGATCGGGCGGCCCGAAACCTCGAACCCCCGCTGAGGCGCCGCGAGGCTCCACTCGGGGTCCCCACCGCTGAGAAAGTACGGATCGTAGGCGAAGAGGTTATGCGTACGGATCTGCGTGAACGGGAGCTCGAGCTCGAAAGAGCCGCCGCGAACATTGAGAAGACCCGGTTTCACGCCGCGCAGGATGTCGTACGCGCCGGCCCAGGCGTAGTCGAGGTCGCGCCTCTCGATTCCGTCCCCATCAATGTCGAACGGCTGCTCGATCCAGAACGAGAGGGTGCGCCCGAGACTCGCGGCGGAGATGGGCTTGAGGATGCCGGTGGTCGAGGTATCGCTATCGGGTCCGATGCCGGTCGTGAAGCTCGACGTTCTCAGGGCGAAGGGGAAGGCGCGGATCGCATCCTTCCAGGTCGTGGTGTCTCCGTCCATGCGGAAGCCGTTCTCCTTGAATCGCCTTCCGAACGGAGTGAGCTTGGGAAACGAGTCGTGGCAGCCTGCGCAGGGCATGAAGGTGAAGAGCGAGGAGGAGTCCGGACTGTACTTGCGGGCGAAGCCGGGATAAGCGCTGGCGGTGCCGAGGGCGACGAAGAGAAGCGCAGCGCTTGCGGCACCGAGCACGAATCTCGCACGCATCTATTTCTCCACGATCCGGCAAAGGGTGAGGAAGCTGGACTCGAAGGAAGCGCCGGCCTCGACGGCCGCGGCGAGATTGACGACGAAGCGGGGCCTGCCCCCGTCCATCTCCATCCCTATCGCAAGCCCTCGGTCCACGTAAGAGGCGTCGGTCGCGAGCGTGAGGAAATCCGAGCTCGCGCTCTGCCGCGCGAGACTCTCGAGCGAGGACGAGGAGAGCGGGGCCACCAGCAGCACCTTGGCTCCGGCGGCCGTGAGCGAGGCTCCCGAGCCGAAGGGTATCGCCACGAGATGGACCTGTTTGCCTTTGACTCGAAGCCTTGTTAACTCCCTGTGGATCTCGAGGAGCCGATCCTTGGTGCTCTCGGAGTCCCTGTCCGCGGGATCGAAGACCACGCCGATGGTGAACTCGGAATCCGCGGCGGCGAGGCTGCGGTCGAAAGAGAGGGCTTTCAGGAACGCGGGGAGCTGAACGTCGAGGGGCACCGGCGCCGCAGGAGACTGAATCGTCAGAAGCGCCGCAGCGAGGTACACGGTCATCACGGGAAGCATCTATTTAACGTTGGGACGTTGCCAGAATTTTACCACGTTCCATTTCGAGAACGGGGTCTCATTTTTGTCAATGTGAAGTGGTTCACACTTCCTACCGGAGCCAGCCGGGCGGGACGCCCTTTCTCCGCGCTTCATCGGCGATGGCCTGCTTCTCGCTTCGAGCCTGCGCGAGGTCGCGCTCCGCTCCCTGCCTCCGCGATGCGCCGCGGGTATCCGAGGTGAGCTCGGGA
>Ga0184637_10000468_pt1 | contig 30269 bp, 26 predicted proteins | sample PLM3_127_b2_FD_133143 | JGI IMG/M metagenome (GOLD analysis project Ga0184637, IMG submission 133143) | Groundwater sediment microbial communities from an aquifer in East River, Colorado, USA - PLM3_127_b2 | ecosystem: Environmental > Terrestrial > Soil > Riparian zone | place: USA: East River... | reverse complement strand
GTTTTGGCTCGGTTAGGGATTCGGAAAAGAGCAGTTAAGTAGAAGAGCGGTCACGAGTACCCCTGCAGCAACCTTGCGGGCCCGCGACCGTCAAAAGGCCATCGGGACCCACCGACAATGAGGGTCGTGCTCTCCACGCTCCTGAGGGTGGCGCTCATCGGCATCGAACGAAAGGGCGCGCTGCTGGAGGTCCTCGGGGTTGCCGCGCCCTCGCTCGGAGACCGCAAAGCTCGTCGCGCGCCTCACCCCCTTGGGCCTCTTCGCCATCGCCGCCAACGCGGCGCGAACGCTCAGCATCGACGAGCTCGTCGGGCGGCTCGAGGTGTACCTCATCGTCTACGTCTCCGTTGCGCTCTTCGTGAGCTTGTGGGTGCTTTTGGGTCTGGTCTCGGCGCTCACTCCGATCGGGGCGCGAGAGGTCCTGGGGCGGACCCGCGACGCCCTCATCACCGCGTTCATGGGCGGGCGACCTCTTCATCGTGCTTCCGATCCTCAGCGAGCGCGAGCAAGGATCTCCTGGAGCGCCACGGGCTCAGTGGCTCCGGACAGAGGGCGCTTCCCGACGTCATCGTGCCCGTGCGTTCACCTTTCCCTCAACCGGGAACCTCCTGAGCGGCCGGAAGACGATCCCTCCCCCGGCGTGGGCTCTTCCTTCGCGACACCTGGAGGCTCCATCCGGAGATCTGCCGCTTCACGTCATAGCTTTTCTCGAAGGCCGGCTCCAGTCTCGGCCGGAGCTCTCGCGGCAAAGGCTCGCGGGGTCGACTCCTGTCGCCGGCGCTGGTCTCTGGTACGTTCTCGTCGAGCACGAAGGCGGCGAGAACCCGTCCGCGGAGGGGGCGGAGCTGGTCGCTGCCATCGTCGAATCGCTGACCCGGGGCGGCGTGATCTGGCAGGACCGAGAAGGTCGTGAGCGACCGCTCCTCGACGACGCCCTGATCGTTGCTCCTACAACCCTTAGGCGCAGATCTCGGAAAGCGCTCCGGCGCACGCATCGGAACCGTCGACAAGCTCCAGGGCCAGGAAGCCACGGGCGTTACTTACTCGGCGACATGTTCTTCGGAGGAAGCCCCACGGGGCGTGGAGTTTCTCTATAGTCTCAACCGGCTCAACGTCGCGACGTCACGCGCCCAGGCCGTGTGCATCCTGGTGGCAAGCCCGGCTGCTCGAGGTGGAGTGTCGGATCCCGCTGCAGGTGGGGCTCGCGAACGCCCTTTGTCGCTACCTGGAGTTGTCGGTTAGCCTCGGCCCTCTCCTAGAGGAAAGCGTGCAAAGAAATAGGGATTCCGGGCCGGCTGCTTCATGATTTCCGCCGAACCGCCGTGCGGAATTTCGAGCGAGCGGGTGTGTGCCTCGCTCCGACGCGATGGCCATGGTTGGACACGTAACCGAGGCTCTTTATCGGCGTTTACGCGATCAGCGACGAGGCCAGCCTACGCGAAGCCGCGGTAAAACTCGATACGCTCTTCGTGTAGAACCCGCACTCCCCAACGGACCGGCCGTTGCGCCATGAATAGCCGAAGTCTTTGTTCGGGAGATCCGACCCGAACCCCGTTACTTAGTCCAACCTTTCCAATCCAACCGGTACTTCCTTCTCAGATCGCGCATGTGGCCAGGAAGAACTCCTTTGCGTTTCGCGTCCTGTTGGAGTGCCTTCATGGCTTGGTTGATTTCTCGCGCGCCATCTACAATGTCGCTCCACAGCTCCCTACAGTAAGGCGTCGTTTCATTGTTTATGGAGGTACTTCCGCTATAGGTTCCCCCATATGCCATGTCGCTTTGGGCGCCGTAGACGGCGAACCAATCCCGACCCGCGGCTGCACCGTACGAGTAGCCACTCGCGTGTCCGGAGAAAGAGCCAGAGGACCCGGCCGTTGTAGACTTCTGGTAGCATGCATCGAAGTATCGTCGGTAGTTGTCATCAAGCACGTCCGCTGTCTTGGAGATTTCTCCTATCCGCGGCTCAAACTCGGCGATGCGATCTCTGAACTCTTCCATACTGGACCGAGATGCCTTCTCCGGGATTTTGTCCGTGGACGGAAGCAACTCGGCGGCTTCCGCAGCGGCGGGCACCGTGTCTTCTCCCTTGGTCGCGACCACCTCAGTCGACATGGCTTCTGCTTTTCTCGCGACTTCCTCTTCTCGCAGCCTCGCTAGCATTGCTTCGTTCCTGTCTTTGATCTCCTCGTCTTGACGGTCCGGCACTTCGATCGTCACGCCGGCGCCGGCGTCTTCGCCAAGAGATTCCGACGTGGGGTTCGCTGAACCATCCCGACTTGAGACTGAGCTTCGGGGCCCCGTTTCGTCCGTCTTTCTGTCGGAGCATCCCAAAGAAACGCTAACCACCGTTAGCGGCATCCAGACCAAGCGAACCAGCATCGGCTTCCTCCTTGATTGGAAGACGTAAAGGGCCAATACCCTCGACCACGCGGGGGGCTGTAGCGAGAATTCAGAGTGCCTGGTATGTTGTCAATTATAGCAGTTCGCATTCTGGAAATCTGTTTAGCGTTATTTGTCCCAATAGAGTCCGATGCTAACGTCAGAAACCGTTGATCTCATCGTCCGCCTATCGACCACGCCGCAGGCGAAGACACCAGCAAGAACGCATTTCGCGGCCGCGTCGTTGGCGACAGGAGACAAGGCTCGCCCGAATGCGAACGGAGAGAGAGGTTCTCGACGAGGTTAACGCAAATGGAAAGCCACGGGAAGGCCCGTGAATTCTCTTGGCAGGCCGAAGGGAATGAGATAGGATTCTTCCACTGAAAAGGCTAACAGCACACGCAGCGATTGCCGGAAGGCCATGGAGTCCTCAGGGGGAATTTTGATCCACGCGGGAAGATCGCGACGGAACAGCACAAGTTGCGCACAAGCCTAGCGTAGCAGGTCCAACGCGCTGTTATTGGACTCCTCAAAGTTGAAGAGGCTCAGCCACTTCTACTGGTACCGGGGGTGGGAATCGAACCCACACGTCCGAAGACAGGGGATTTTAAGTCCCCCGCGTCTACCGTTCCGCCACCCCGGCGATGGGCGAGCCTTGCGGTGCGCCGACAAGCGTCACCACAAAGCTAATAGAAACCGGATCGTACCCATAACGACAGCCGTCAGCCAGGTGATTCGGATGGTGCAATCCGTTGCGCCGCCCACCGAACGACCTCTTCCGCGAAGGCGAGAGCTTCGTCGTAATGCGCCTCGGGTTCCGCCAGACCTGGATAGCGTGTGATGACTGCGTAGCGCGTCAGGCTCTCAACACCGCGGATCGAGTCGGGTATCTGAGTACCTGCTTTCTCGAGAACTGTGAGGAGGTGAGCGAGGTCATGAACGTATGGGAACGCCACTCCGGCGGCGATGAGCATGGCTTTGAGGGCCTTCTCAGCAGCCTGTTGAGCCTCGAAGCAGAGTTCCTCGAGGTACGTTTCCAAAGGACGTGCTTTGGCCAGGGCCAGGTTACTTCGAACGCGGTTCAGCCATTCCCAAGGCTCGTCCGCCGAAGAACGCTCAGGCGGCATAAACGAGCTTCCCCTCTTGGAGCGCAGGCGCAATGACCAGTGCATGGCTGTTTCGGTATTTCTCAACGTCTTCGGGGGTCACGACGATGACGTCCACGGCAACCCCCACGCCACGGAGATTCATGTAAATGCGTCCAGTGAGATCGAGCCGGTGAGCACCCGATTTGACCACGAGCAGATCGACGTCGCTGTTGGGTCCCATCTCACCCCTGGCCGCGGAGCCGAAAAGGATGATTTTCTCGGGCTGGGCCACTTCAACGACGCGCCGGATGATCTCAGACAGGATCTCAGGCGGTGTTGCGTGTTTCTGGGGATTCTGCATCACTTCCCAGTCTATCCGATTTCTTGCAGGTTTCAGAAAAGCGAAAACTCTCTCCCCGAAGTAGCGAACTTCCGATTGGAGGCGATTGGAGGCGGCGCCCGGATTCGAACCGGGGAATAGAGGTTTTGCAGACCTCCGCCTTAGCCACTTGGCTACGCCGCCGGAATCGATCTCGACCGGTAGGTCGAGGCGATTGAAAAACTAGATGGAGCGGGAAACGGGATTCGAACCCGCGACTTCAACCTTGGCAAGGTTGCACTCTACCACTGAGTTATTCCCGCTCAACCAGACGGGCAATCGCTATTTGTAGCAAAGACCCCCGGGGTTGTCAAAACCGGAGCGCATCTGGAAAAACCTCGACGCGAGGTTTTTCTCCATCCGAAAGCGTCACTCCGACCAGGTCGAACCGGAGGGAAACGTTCTGGAGCCTCTTCGCCTGGAGGTACGCCCGTGCGAGCTTTTCGAGCTTCCGGCGCTTGTCGCGGTCGACGGCGTCGATGGGGGGGCCGTAATCCGTTCGGGAGCGGGCTTTGACCTCGACCACCACCAGGACCGCGCCGTCCCGGGCAACGATGTCGATCTCTCCGATCCGGCAGCGCCAGCGGCGCTCGAGGATGACGTAGCCGCGGCGCCGGAGCTCCCGCGCAGCGAGAGCCTCGCCCCGCCGGCCGAGGTCTTCTCTGGAAAAGAGGTCTCGCGCCCAATCGACCCAAGACAGAAGACTAGGAAGTCTTACTTTCGTCGCCACCTGGTTCCCGCGGGGGAATCCTCGAGCACGATGCCGCGGTCTTCGAGCTCCTTCCGGATGGCGTCCGCCCTCTGGAAGTCCCGGCGCCCTCGCGCCTGGATGCGCTCCTCGATGAGGCTTTCGACCTCCTTGTCCAGAGAGAGCTTCTCGCCTTTCCCAAACACCGCGAGCACCTGGTTCATCCGCTCGATGGCCTCCTGGAAGGCCCGCGCGTCCCCCTTCGTTATGGAAGACGAGGAAAGGGCGGTGTTTCCTTCCTTCATCAGGTCGAAAAGGGCGGCGAGAGCGGCCGAGGTATTGAGATCGGCGTCCATCGCCTCTTCGAAGTGGGAAAGGGCCCGGCTCGCGGTTTCCCTGGACGCCTCGGAGACCTCCCCCTCGCGGCTCACTTCCGAGAGCCGGTCGAGGAGGTCGTCGACTCGACGGATCGCGGTCTCCGCCTGGCGCAGCCCCTCGCGGGTGAAGTTGAGCTGCTGCCGGTAGTAAACCGAGAGGAGCAGATATCGCATCGCCATCGGGGAGTAGCCCTCGTTCACGAGGTCTTTCACCGTGAACTGGTTCCCCTTGGACTTCGACATCTTCTCCCCCTCGACGAGGAGGAACTCGGTATGCATCCAGTGCCGCACGAACGGCTTTCCCGAAGCACCCTCGCTCTGGGCGATCTCGTTCTCGTGGTGGGGGAAGATGAGATCGACTCCTCCCGAATGGAGGTCGAAGGTCTCGCCCAGAAGCTTCATTCCCATCGCCGAGCACTCGAGGTGCCAGCCGGGTCGCCCCGGGCCGATGGTGGTGTCCCAGGAGGGCTCGTCGTCTTTGGGCCCCTTCCACAGGACGAAATCCCGGACGTTCTCCTTGGTGTACTCGTCGGAGTCCACCCGCGCGCCGGCCTTCATGCCGGTGACGTCGATCCGCGAGAGCTTCCCGTACTCGGGAAACGAGTCCACCTTGAAATAGATCGACCCGTCGCTTCTGTAGGTATGTCCACGCTCCTCGAGCTTTCGCACCAGCTCGACCATGGCATCGATGTGCTCGGGGTCGGTCGCGCGAGGATAATGCTCCGCCCGTTCGATATTCAGCGTGGCGCAGTCCTCGTAGAAGTAGTCGATGAACTTCTGGGTGTACTCACGAAGGCCCACTCCCGCCGCCCGGGCGCCGTCGATGGTCTTGTCGTCGACGTCGGTGAAGTTCGTCACCTGGGTGACGCTGTAGCCCTTGTACTTCAGGTAGCGGCGGAGGACGTCCTGGGAAACGAAGGTGCGGAAGTTCCCGATGTGGCCCCGGTTATAGACCGTGAGCCCGCAGGTGTACATGCGAACGTGCTCGGCTTCGAGAGGCTCGAAGGCCTCGAGCTTTCCGCCGAGCGTGTTGGTGAGTCGGAGCTGGGACATGATCAGAGTCTCTGCGCGACCACGAGGGTCAAATCATCCGACAAGCCGGCGTCTGCCGCAAAAACCCGGACTCCGGCGACGAGCCGGGCCACAATCTCCTGCGAGGGCCGGCCCATCATTCCCCGCATCGCTCCGAGAATGCGCTCGTCCTCGAACTCCTCGCCTTCGGGGCTGCGGGTCTCCGACAGACCGTCGGTGTACATCACCAGGAGGTCGCCCCTCTCGATCGTGGTCCGCCCGGTGCTCACCTGCAGATCGGGAAAGAGCCCGATGACCGATCCACCTTCCATGAGCCGCTCGACCGCTCCCGTTCGGCGCATCAGGATCGGATAGCAGTGGCCGGCGTTCACGTACTCCATCTCCCCCGTCGCGCAGTCGAGGCAGGAGAAGAACGCGGTCACGTAGCGGTTGGCCTCGGTCGATCGATAGACGATCGCGTTCAGGCGCTCCGCCAGATCCTGAAGCGAGATCGCGCCGAGGCCTCCGAGCGCCCGGAGCGCCGCCTGGATCGAGGCCATGAGGATCGCGGGGCCGGTTCCCTTTCCCGAGACGTCGGCGATGACCAGCCAGTGCTTTCCTTCACCTCGCTCGAGGTAGTCGAAGTAGTCTCCGCCCACGGTGAGACAGGGGATGTTGATCCCCGCGATGTCCCACCCGGCGATCGAGGGCGCGCCGTCGGGGAGGAGCGCTCTTTGGATCTCACGGGCGAGCGCCATCTCTTTTTCGATCTTCTGCTTTTCGACCCACTCCCGCGACAAACGGATGTGGTCGAAGGCTGCCGCCGCCTGCGCCGCGAGCGATCGGAGAAAGTCTCGATCCTCTTCCGAAAGCGCCACCCCCGAGGCCCGGGGCCCGAGGAGGAGCGCGCCGTGGACGCTCTCCCCCGATCGCAGCGGGACCACGAGCTCGATTCCGAGGCGGGAGAGCCGCTCGCGAATTCCCGAATCGGCGATCTCCGGCACCCTTCGCTCGTCACCCGTCTCTTGAAGGGTTGCGCTCGCGGCCTCGAGCGCCGCGCGGTCTTCGGAGCTCAGAGGAGCGCCGCGTTCGGCGACGACCGCACCCTCGTGAAGAAGGATGGCCTTCGTCGTCAGCACCTGCCCCATCGCGTTCGTGATCAAAACGTCCCGGACCCGGTGAACGTCGGGGCTCCGGTTGAGCTCGCGGGTGATGTCGAAGAGCGAGTTGAGCTGGTAGACCTTGAACGAGAGCTTGCGGTTGACCTCCTGGAGCTCCTCGTAGATCCGGCCGTTGTCGATGGAGGCGGCCGCCGAGACCGAGAGCGTCTCCGCGAACTCACGCTCTTCGTCTCCATAGGGCTCATCTCCATAGGGCTCGGGGCGCTCCCCCAGAAGAAGCACGCCCACGAGCCTCTCGCCTTTTTTCAGCGGGGCCACGAGGGCGGACCTGGTCTTCGTTCGAAGCTCGCGCTGCCAGGTCTCCGTGAGCTCCGAGGGGATGTCGAGCGACAGCGACGCCCACTCCGAATCGCTCCGGCCCCTTCGCGCGGCGGGGCGGATCCGATCGTCCGGGCCGCGAAGGAGGATGCCCGCCCAGCTCGAACGAGTCTCGCCCATGGAGACGTAGAGCACCAGGTCGAGGATCTCCCCGAGCTCGAGCGACTGATTGAGAGTGGAGTTGAAATCGAGGAGCGTCAGGACCTGGGAGAGCCGGCGCTGGACCGCGGGTTCGCTCACCCGCCTCGCCAGAGGCGCGAGCGCCTGCTGGTAGCGGAAGGAAGCGGGAACGGGCTCGCCCGGCATGGCGTGAGGCGGGAGGCCCCTCGGCTAGCTCCTCTCCGATCCCTTCTGCTTGTACCGGACCATGACGCACATGTTCTTGCCCGTACCCGCCCGTCCGTGCTCCACCTTGTCCATCATCTGGCGCATGATGGTGAGGCCAATACCGCCTTTGCGCTTCTCGGCCACGAGCTTGTCGAGGTCGAACTCCGGGACCGGCACGGAATCTAGAGGCTTGCCTTCGTGGAAGATCACGATATTGAGGCACTCGCCTTCCGGATCGAAGTGAACCTCGATCTCGTGGCCGGGCTCGCCGCCGTAGGCGTGCTGGATGACGTTGGTCGCGGCCTCGTCGACGGCGAGCGCGATCTCTTCCGCCTCGACCGCCTCGAACCCCGTCGCTTCCGCGAGGTTCTTCGTCAGCTGGTGGACCATGTGGAGGTACCGGTTCTCGCTCGGGAACCGAAGCTCCATCAGCGCGCGCTTTCGCTCGGGCGCGCGCTTTCGGGACTTCGTCGGCATCTGGGCTCAGCCGCCGGCGATCGGCTGGTAGCTCTCCAGACCCTCGCGTTCCGAGCCCAGCACACGGCAGAGGTGGTTGAACCCGAGCACTTCGAAGATGTTCCGGACCGTCTCGTTGAGCTCCGCGAGCCGGATGTCCCCCCCTCGCGAACGGACCTCCTCGATCAGTCCCATGATTACCCCGAGCCCGGCGCTCGCGATATACGCGAGTCCGGAGCCGTTGATCAGGATCTTCTGGCTGCCGTCGGCGAGGGCGCCCGCAAGCGCCTGCTCGAACTGCCTCACGGTGTGGGCGTTGATGAAACCCCTCGGCGAAATGACCGTCACGTCGCCTACTTGCCGACTTTCGACCGTCAAATCGGGCAATTTCCGCTCCTGAAGGGATGCATGCTGATAGAACCCCGTATGTCTACGAATTCTATACTACAAGGTTCCGTCGCCGGAGAAAGTCCTGGGCCTCCTCTCGATCGTGCCGAAGCTGCTCCTGGAGCGCCTCGGCGGACGAAAACTTCACCGTGCCCCGGATGCGATGGTGAAAGTGCAGGCGTATCCGGGCGTCATAGAGGTCCCGGTCGAAGTCGAAAAGATGGGTCTCGACAGCCCGCTCGTCGAGGCCGAAGGTCGGACGCCGCCCGACGTGCGTCATCCCGGAAACCGTTGCTCCGGCGACAGTCGCCTCGGTGACGTACACTCCGTCGGCCACCAGCACGTCGCCGTCCACCTTCAGGTTGGCCGTGGGGAAACCCATGAGCTTTCCGCGCCCATCCCCGCGGACGACGTCTCCGTCGAAAAAGTACGGACGGCCAAGCATCGCCGCCGCCTCGTCCGAGGCACCCTCTTCCAGGCTCCGGCGGATTCGGGAGCTCGAGATGATCTCACCCTTGTGCAAGGAAGCTTCCACCTGGTCGACGACGAAACCGAACCTCTCGCCGAGATTCCGCAGCGATTCCAGGTCGCCCTCCCGTCCGTGTCCGAACCGGAAATTCGCGCCCAGAACCAGCTCGGCCACCTGGAGCTTCTCCACCAGGACGCGGCTCACGAACTCCTCCGCCGTGATCCGGGAGAACTCCCTGGTGAAGTGAATGACGACGAGATGGCCGATCGAAAGGCCGGCGATCAGTTCCTCTTTGAGCTTCGGTGTGAGGATCCGCTTCGGCGCGTTGTCGGGCCTTAGGACACTCACCGGATGGGGCTCGAAGGTCACGGCGACCGAAGGGGCCTGGAGCACCCGGGCCCGTTCCTGAAGAAGAGCGAAAGCCCGCTGGTGGCCGAGGTGGACGCCGTCGAAGTTTCCCAGCGTCACCGCCGGCCGCGCGCTTCCGCGCAGATCGACGTCCGGATAGTAAGAGATTCGCATCATTCCTCGAGTCACGGCCTCGACCCCTGGTCACGGCCTCGACCCTTGGTCACGGGCTCGAGGATCTTACCGGAGCGGCGCCCCCAAGGGTAACTTCTCCCGGCAGGATCTCCCGCGCGATGCTCAAGTAGGGCTCGCCTGAGGCGTCTGCGGCCTCAATCACGACGCGGCCCTCTTCCGTCTGGTAGCGAAACCTCTCGCCGTTCGTCGCCACCAGGTCGGTGGGCAACAGAAGCGACGGACTCGCGTTCACCAGATCGTCGAGGCTCGCGGGGTAACTCCCGAACGTCAAGCAGTACGTGCGCAGTGCTTCAGCCACCTGCTGCATGCGGGCCATGTCGCGGCTCGCCTGGATCGCGAGGGCCTCCTGCTGAAAGAGACTCGCGCTCGCGGGCACTCGGAACGGCGTCGCCGCCGACACCACGAGGCCCACCACCGAAAGCACGAGGACCGCGGCGAGAGCCATGGTTCCCGTGCCTTCGCCGGGAGTGGGAGCGGGGCCTCGCCGTCCCGCGTCCGCCGCGGTTTTCGCCGGCTCCTGCGCCGCGGGCGCCACCAGGTTTCGATCGATGAAATCGAAGAGCGTGCGGCAGACGTCGAAGTCGGAGAGACCCGTCATCTCCATCAGCGTCGAGATCGAACGATGGCCGTCGAGAAGCTTGTAGATGGAGAGCTCCGTTGGCCCCATCATCACCTCGGAGGTAGCGTTGGCGCTCCCGCCGCCGCCCTCGAGGTTTCCGAGTGCCGTCTCGAGCCCTCCGCCGTCCTTGGACCCTTCCTCGACCCGGATCTGTTTCAACGGCACCAGGGGGCGGAACACGAAATCGAGCGAGGGGATCCGCTTCTCGATGATGGGCCACTCGTCGACCCGCCGGATCCCCTCCATGAGGATATGGTCGGTCGAGACCGGCTGAACGTTCTCGCGGTCGTAGTCGGCCTCCGCCGCGGGATCGAAGTGGTAACGGCCCGACTTCCATCGGAAGACGCGGAAGACGATCTGCTGGACTTGCTCGGAGAGGGCGTCCTTCAGGTCTTCGCGGCTGATGTAGCCCTGGCCCACGAGAATGAACCCGAGCCGCTGCATCGAGACTTTCTGCTTCGAGAGGGCCTCCTCGAGCGCGTCTTTGCGCATCTTCCCCTGGCGCACGAGGACGCTCCCGAGGAGGTCGTCGAGCCTTCTTACCGTCGAGTCGGCGTGCACCACCATTCCTTGCTCGAAGACCACGGTCACCGTCTCGCGATCGCTCTCGAGCGTGAGAAGACCGGTCTTCCGCTGCATCCCGATAAGCTGGAAGATGTCGGGAAGCGCGAAGTCCTTCAGAGTTCCGGAGAGAGCCATGGTTTACCCGCGCCCCCGGGCCGGCCGGACGAGGAAGTTCGCCGCCGCAAACGCCGCCGCCATCATCGCCAGGAGCACCATCGGGAAACCTTCCCCGAAGCCCAGAACCCCATCGGGAAGCGCGTAGAGCGAGCCGCGCAAGGCGATCGCGAGCCCCCCCAGGATCCAGACGAAAAGGAGGAGGATACCGACGAGAGACATTCCTTCACTGATATGTCCCGCCCCGGGAGCGAGGACCGATAGCACCCGAAAGAAGAGAGCGCGCGTCCGCGACGCGCGCTGAACCTGCGAGAGCTTGTCGTTTCGCGCCGTCGCCGACACCCCGTCCTTCATGAAGAAGAGGTGATAGCACTGAGTGCACAAGCCCTTTCGCCCGGTTCCGATCTGGCATCGCCCGCAGAAGGCGCTTCCGCACTTCCGGCACCTCTGGGTCAGCTTTCGATCCTTGAATACCACCTCGAGAACGAGGATCAAAGCACCGAACAGGATCGGCGCGACGACGAAGCGAAGGCCCGAGCCTCCGAGGAGAGACGGCCCGAGGCCGCTGCCCGCGGGCGAATCGCCGATTCCCTGCGAGAGGCCGTAGAACTTCGAGAGGATTTCCATCTCGTCGAGACGCGCGTCCAAAACCACGCGGTAGTCCCCGGTGCGCCGCTCGTGGGCGTCGACCCTGGCGGCATCGAGGCTCTCGGCGCGGAGGCGCGCGTCCTCGCGCTCGGCAAATTGAAAATTCTCAGCATGGGCCAGGCTCTTGTTGTAGTAAGCCTCGGCCTTGGTCGAGTCCTCTCCCAGCACCTGGTTGTACTGGACCAGCGCGCCCTCCCAGTCGAGCTGCGCGAAGTAGATGTTCCCAAGGTTCATACGCGCGTCGAGATCGCGGGGGTAGGCATCGAGGATTCTTCGGTACTGGTCCGCCGCGAGCTCGTAGTCGCCGAGGTTCTTGTACTGCGTCGCCAGCAGGAACTGGAGATCGTGGTCCGCGGGGTGGTCCTTCGCCGCCTGCCGCAGAAGCGTCACGTCCGCCGGATCGAACGTGCCGGTCAGACTCGAAATCGAGGCCTGGTACAGCGGGTTCGACACCGCCTTCGCCCATCCCGCGTAGAGCTCGATGAAGGGTGCCGCGGCAAGGAGAACGAGAAGGCCGAGAATCGACACCGCGCGCTCTCGCACGGTTTGATAGCCGAAGGTGACCGCGAGCCAGAGGGGCGCGAGCCATCCCGGACCGGCGGTCAGCATCAGGGGAAACAGCAGAATTGAGAGCGTCGCCGCGAGGAGCGTCCTTCGCCCCCAGATTTCCCCCCGTCGTTCTTCGAGGTCATGGTACACGAGTGTCCCGTAGCGGTAGAGCATGACCAGGGCGAAGACGAACAACGACGCCGCGAACGCGGAGAACAGGAGGAAAAGGAAGTTCCAGCTCGCGAAGGGACCGTCGCGCTCCGAGCGGAGCGCCCGGAGCTGAGCCTGGATCCGATACACGATCGAGATCGGATAGGAAAGAATGCCTTGTCGTTTCGAAAGCCGGGCCAGGCCCCAGTAGGCGGTCGGGAGATGGGGGGCAAGCTCTCGCGCGATGTCGAAGTTCTTCCGGGCCTCCTCCAGGTTCCCGCCCTCGAGATGCGCGAATCCCTGGTAGGTGAAGCTCATTCCGATATCGTGGAGGTGAAAGGCGTTGCGCTCGACCCGAAGCCTCCGGATCTCTTCCAGCATTCGGGTGGCCGTGTCGTTTTCGCCGGAGCTCACGGCCAGAAGATACCGGCGCCAGAAATAGTCGAAGGAGGTGTGGAGCGAGACCGGCGGGTCCTTCTCTTCTTGAGGGCCTTGAGCGCCTCGAGCACCTTGAGCGCTTTGAGCAATTGTCTCACCCGTCAGTAGGACCGCGGCGGCGAAGACCAGCAGGACGAGGAAAAGCCGCAGGGCCAACCTCTGCGGTCTCTTTCCGGGATTCGCCAAGATTCGCGCCTTACTTTCGCGGGCTCGCAACCGCTCTCGCCGCCGAGCGCCCCTTCCGATGCCCGAGTCGTTCGTCTCCGTCGATGCGCGTGGGAACGGCACTAGCGTTTGGCGGCCTTCGCCTTCTTCGTGAACTCCATTCGGAGCTGAGAGAGGATCTCGTCGAGGGTACGTTCCTCGTCGAGGGCAAGATTGCCCTTGGTCTTCGTTCTCAGAACTTCGATCATCGAGATCATCGCGCGAGCCATCTCGAGGTCTTCGCCGGCTTCACCGGTCATGGGGTGCGGCGAGCCGAGCGCGAGAGACGCTTGTGTCGCCAGAAGGCTCAGCAGGTCCAGAAACAGCGACTCCAGCCGTCCCCCGGACTCGGCGCGCAACCGCGCATCGGGCAGAGCGGCCGCCACGACGTCGGCCATCTCTCGCTCCTCCTCGTTCTGGGAGATGCGATCTCCCTCCCGGGTGAACGATCTCCGGTCGGTGACTTTGAAACCCTTGCTCTGCTCCTCGTGCTCGCTCATGATTTCTGCTGACACCGACCCCCGGTGAGGCCGCTTCCTGGTTCTACTTGATGATGGTCCCGGTCCGTTGGACCGTTGAATTCGCGTCGCGACATACGTATCCAAGGCCCGGAGCAATAAGCTAAGATAACATGTCGGTTTGGGTGGATCAATAGACAGTTCCAGACCTATCTCACGTCTTGTCATGGTTTTAGCGACGGAAGTCCAGGATCTCGATGCCCGCGGGTGACGAGCTCGAGAAGCTCCTTCTCCTCATGGCCCATTTGAGAGGTCCTGAGGGATGCCCCTGGGATCGCGAACAGACCATGAGCTCGCTCCGCCCTTTCATTCTGGAGGAGGCGTACGAGCTCGTCGACGCGATAAACGGCGGCGAGACGGAGCCCCTCCGGGAGGAGCTCGGCGATCTGCTCCTCGAGATCGTCTTCGTGAATCAGATCGCCGCCGAGGGGACGCTCTTCGGTATGGACGAGGTGATCCGCGGGATCCACGACAAGCTCGTTCGCCGGCACCCTCACGTGTTCGAGACCGAGAGAGTCTCGAGCGCCGGGAGAGCCCTCGAGCGCTGGGAAGAGATCAAGGAGCGCGAGAAGGAGAAAAAAGACTCGGTCCTCGAGGGAGTCCCCCGGTCGCTTGCCGCCCTCGCCCGGGCTCAGAAGATTTCCTCCCGCGCGGCGAAAGCCGGCTTCGACTGGAATTCGGCGAACGAGGTCAAGGCGAAGCTCGATGAGGAACTGAAGGAGCTGAACGAAGCCGTCACCTCGAGAAGTGCACCGGCAATCGAGGAGGAGATGGGCGACATCCTCTTCACGCTCGTCAATCTCGCCCGGCACCTCGGCGTCGACGCGGAGGTCGCGCTCTCGGCCGCAATCGAAAAGTTCAGCGAGAGGTTCCGCCATCTAGAGCGCGAGCTCCAAACGCAGGGACGCTCGGTGAACGACGCGGACATGGAAGAACTGGACCGGCTCTGGGAAAAAGCGAAGAGAATGATTTTTCACCGGTAGAGCAGGCGGGGCGAGGTTCAGGACGCTGAAAGGAACTTCTCGAAGATGCCCCGGAGCTCGGCGTCGATCTCGGCCGGCTTCAGCGTGTCGAGGTCCACGAGGACTGTCGTGATGTCGGCGTGGAACGTGAGGGCGCCGTCGCGTTTCCGGCGAATGTCGTAGGCGATGGCGAGCGACGAGCGGCCGATCTTCCGGACCGTGAGCGCAACCACCGCGACGTCCCCGTAGGCAAGAGGGGCTTTGAACTCGCTCGTGATGGCAACCGTGGGAAAGCCGAGCCTCTTCTCATTGACCAGGGTCGGGTAGGAAATCGGCGCCGCGGTATCGAAAAAATCCTCGAAGGCCGCGTGGCAGAGGTGGAAGAACTGCGGGTAATAGACGATGCCGGCGCCGTCGACGTCGTCGAAGCGGATCTTCTGGATGCTGGTGAACGCCAAGGTCAGGGCTTCGGCTTGTCCGGGCTCCCGCCGAGGGTCTGGATCCTCTCCTTGACCTCGGGTTGCTCGGCATCGAGCTCGAGAGAGCGCGAGAACGCCTCGCGGGCCTGGTCTTTGTGGCCGAGCTGCTGGTGGCAATCGCCCGAGGTGTTCAGAAGGAGCGTGTCCGGCGGGCGGATCTCGCGCGCCCGATCGAGGTACGAAACCGCGTCCTGACACTGGCCCCTGATGTAGAGGGCGTAGCCGAGGCCCGAGACGACCTCGAACTGGTCCGGGAAGCCCGCTTCGAGCGGCCTCAGAAGCAGAAGCGCGTCGTCGGACCTCTTCTCCCGGAGGTAAGCGTTCGCGAGCTTCCACTTCGCCTCGGGAAGGTTCGCGCCGCTTCTGGCGACGGCGCGCTCCAGCTCGGTTTTGGCCTCGTCGTGGCGTCCGAGGTTCCAGAGCTGCTCTCCGCGAATCAGCTGGAGAAGTCCGGGCATGCGGGTGTTGAAGCCGCGGCGGTAGATGAAGCTGGGCCGGGTGGCGACCGACCGAGGGGAGACGGTGATCGGCGCCGCCCGTTTCGAGAGCTCCGCGCCCTCGGGCGAGAGGAGCCGCGCCCGGATCTCGAAATTCCCTCCCACCATGTTATCGAGCTTCAGGTAATCGAACACCATCCCGTGCGCCCCTACGGGACTCTCGATGGTTTTCAGAATCTCGGCCCCGTTCGCGAGCTCGAAGACCACCTTGTGCGCGGGGGTCGCGGCGAACGCCTGGGTGACGACGTGAACGGTGTCCCCGATTACGAAGACGTTGTCCGACGCCGGCTGGAAGCGCATGGTCCCCACCTGGAACGTCCGGACCTCTCCCTCCGTCACGTCCGCCATGATGCTCTTCGATTCGAACGCGAGAACGAGGTCCATGAGCGTCGGTGCCGCGGGATCGGGCGTGGGAATCGAGATCTCTTTCTCCGCCACGGTGTACTGGTGAATGACCCGGTTCCTCAGGATGACGGAGATGTTGTAGTCGCCGGAAACCAGCGGGAAATTGTCCTGGTAAGCGAACGGCGACGCTCGGATCGTCTGGACCTGGCTCGGTGTGAGCTCGATATAGACCTCCTTGTCGTTCGCCACGATGAGCGTTCCCTCGCGGGTCCGCACTTCGACGCTCACGTCGAGCGTGGTGTAGAACTTCGCCTGCTTCTCGTCGGTCTCCATGCTGAAATTCTGGGGATCGATCTCGATGCTGTAGTTGACGAGCGGAGTCCCCGAGGCCTCGGCGACGACGGCGAAGCTCGACCGCGACGGGACGAAGTTGAACGAATAGTCCGCGGACACCCGGTTTCCGTAGCGCAGCCAGGCGTCGGCGTAGTCGGTGCGAATCGCGCGCTTGGGCGAATCCTCGATGCGGGCGAGCATGATGTCGGTTCCGAGGGCCGGGCGGCCGCCGATGTAGTCCGGGGGCTCGCTGGTGTCGAACGAGAGCGAGGCCGCGGCGAGCTCGGGAGAGATCTGCCGCAGCGACTGAATCGCCTCGGTGTTCTCCCCGCTCTGCAGGTTCACGCTCGCATTGAGGAGCGCCTGGGGACCGTCGATCAGCGGATGGTAGATTCGATACTCTCCGAAGTCGTTCTTCTTGAAGAATAGCAGATAGAAGAAGGATGGAAGCCCGAGCTTGGGCTCTCCCTGGTAGAACCAGAGCTCAGCGGACACGAGCTCGGAGTAACCGTCGAAGCGCTGCGTCTCCCGGGGCTCGCCCAGGAGGATGTAGTAGCGCCCGCGATCGGTTCTCCATCCCTCTCGAAAGGTCTCCCGGCCGAGGAAGGTGTTCGCGTGATCGATGCGGCGATAGTGCTCGTCCTTGTACTCGTTCGCGGGAGTCGCCGGGTTCGGGTCGCGCTTACGCCAGAACGCCTCGATGAAGCGGGCGCGCTCCTCGACGGTGCCGAGCGACAGAAAAACGTCCTTCTCGCGATCGGTGATGATGTAAACCACGTCGCGCTCGAGCCAGTTCCGGTGCTCCTCGGAGAGTTTCTTGACCCGGTCGTCCGCCCCGGCCGCGACTGGCAGGGCCAGCGCGGCGAGGAGAAATGCCGAAAGCATCGCCGCAGGTTTTAGTCGCATAGGGGAATTTTAGCGCGTGGAGGAGGGCTCTTTGCGCTCGAGGGTGATGTTGTAGCGCTTGATCATCTCGTTCAGGGTGGTCGGCTTCAAGCCAAGAAGCTGCGCCGCCTTCTTCTGCACGCCGCCCGAGGTCTTGAGCGAGGATTCGATCAGCCGTTTCTCGAAGCCGGTGATGACGTCACGAAAGGAGATTCCTTCCTCGGGAACCACCACCTGAGGGAGGCGAAAGGACTGCCCCGAGCGCACGTGCTCGGGAATCAGCCGCCGGCTGATGACCGGCCCGTCGGCGAGGACCACCGCGCGCTCGATGACGTTCTCGAGCTCGCGCACGTTCCCCGGCCAGTCGTAATCGAGAAGCGACTGCACGGCGTCGGAGGCAATCTGAAGGCCGGGGCGAGCGTTCTCGTCGCCGTACTTCTTGAGGAAATGCTGCGCCAGGATGGGGATGTCGTCCTTCCGCTGCCGCAGCGGAGGAAGGAACAAGTTGATCACGTTCAGGCGGTAGTAGAGGTCCTCACGGAACGCCCCCTCTTCCACGAGCGTCTTGAGGTCGCTGTTGGTGGCGGCGATAATCCGCACGTCGACCCGGATGACGTCGACACCGCCGAGGCGCATGAACTCCTTTTCCTGGATCACCCGGAGGAGCTTGGCCTGGGTCTCGATGGGAACGGTCGCGATCTCGTCGAGGAAGATGCTTCCCTCGTCCGCGATCTCGAAGAGGCCCTTCTTGGGGCTCACCGCCCCGGTGAAAGCGCCCTTCACGTGGCCGAAGAGGTTGCTCTCGAGGAGATCCGGAGGGAGACTTCCGGAGTTCACGGGAACGAACTGCTTCTGCTTTCGCGAGCTGTAGTTGTGGATGGCTCTCGCCGCGAGCTCCTTGCCGGTGCCGCTCTCTCCGGTGATGAGGACCGTCGACTTCGAGGGCGCCACCTGCTGGATCAGGGAGTAGACCTCTTGCATCCGCGACGACTTCCCCACGAGCACGTCGAAACGCTGGCGGTCGCTGAGAGCCTCCTTCAGCGTACGGTTCTCATCGACGAGACGGCGCTGCTTCATGCCGTTCGCCACCACCACCCGCACTTCGTCGTTCTTGAAGGGCTTGGTGACGTAGTCCTGAGCCCCGCGCTTCATCGCTTCGATCGCGGTCTCGACCGAAGCGAACGCGGTGATCATCACCACCACCAGCTCCGGATCCGACTTCTTGAGCTCGTCCAGGACGTCGATTCCCGAGCGATCGGGGAGCATCACGTCGACGATGGCGAGGTCGATCGGCTCGCGGCCGGCGATCTCGAGCCCCTCCTGACCGGAGGTGGCGAGCTTCACCCGGTAGCCCTCCTGGGTAAGCAGAGACTCCAGGATCTCCCGCATCACCTCTTCGTCGTCGATGACGAGAACGGTTCCCTTCTCAAGCATTCCGGATTCCAACCTTCGCCCGGCCCGGGACGTCGTCCAAACCGCGCCTGAAGCCGCCATCGCTCAGTACTTCGCTCCTCAAAATCCAATGCAACGGGGATAAGGGGACAGGAGGAGATAGGGAGATAAATTGGTCCATAGATCCCGATTCATCTCCCCATCTCCTCCCATCTCCGCGTCACAGAGGGCCCCTTCTTACACGTTTTTCCTGACCCGGCCGGGTCAACGGCCAGGTTGGGCTCGAACGCGATCGTCTACCGCTCCCGCGCTTCGGTAAGCCCGGTTGGCGGGAAGACGGATCTGGAAGCTCGTTCCCTGGCCGAGCGAGCTCTCGACTCCGATGTGTCCCGAATGCTCCTGGATGATCCCGTAAGCGATCGATAGCCCGAGGCCGGTGCCGCTCGCGCCGGCGCGCTTGGTGGTGAAGAACGGATCGTAGATCCGCTTGATGTCGTCCTGACCGATCCCCTGTCCGGTGTCGGAAACGATGGCGACGACCTCCTGCGAATCTTCCGATGCCGGGGGAGAAACGCTGGTCTTGATGGTCAGCCATCCGCCCGAGGCCATGGCGTCCTGGGCGTTCAGGATCAGGTTCAGGAAGACCTGCTGCAGCTTGTTCTCGTCGCCCATCACTTCGGGGACGTCGTCGCCGAGCTCGAGCCTTACTTTGACCCGCGTTCTGGTCAACTGGTGCTCCAGAAGCGAAAGGACGTCGCGAACCACGTCGTTGACGCGGACCGGAACGAAGCTCACCCTTCCTTGGCGCGCGAAATTCAGGAGGTTGTTCACGATCTTGGAAGCGCGCTCGGTCTGCCGCTCGATCTTCGCGAGGAGCTTGGCCCGGGGGTCGTCCGCGGAAGTCTGGTCCTGGAGCATCTGGGTGAAGCTGCTGATGCCGGTGAGAGGAGTGTTCACCTCGTGGGCCACTCCCGCCGCCAGAAGGCCGAGAGACGCCATCTTCTCGCGAAGCTTCAGCTGGGTCTCGAGCTCGACGCGCGAGGTCACATCCTCGAAGATGACCAGGGTGCCCTTCTGCTCTTCCCCGCTCCCGACGAAGGGGGCGACCTGGAGCTTGACCACCTTCTCCTCGCCCGCGAGGTTCGAGAGATTCAGTCGGGAGATGCCGCTCGTCTCCGCCCGGGTCCACCAGGCCTTGCCCATCGTCGATTCCATCGTGTCCGAGAGCGCCTTGGGGAATAGCTCGTCGAAAGCGCGCCCTAGCGCCCGGTCCCGCGCGAGGCCGTAGAGCCTCTCGAGCGCGCGGTTGAAGCGGACCACCTTGCCCTCGAAATCGAGAACCAGAATTCCGGCATCCAGCGACTCGATGGTGTTCTCGCTGTGCTCCTTGAGCGCCGCGTACTCCGCGGCCTTCTGCTCGAGCGAACGGTAGAGCCGCGCGTTCTCGAGGGCGGTCGCCGCCTGACCCGAGAGCATGGTGAGCAGATCCATGTCCTCGCTCGAAAGAGCGCTCTGGTCCCAGCGCCGTCCGAGGAGGATCACGCCCACCACCTTGTCGGCTGACCGGCAGGGAATGGCGTAGGAGAGCCCGGCGACCCCGGGCCGGTCGTCTTTCTCGGATGTGTCGGGCGGGCGGGCTCCCGATCGGACGTCGCCGCGGGAGGACTCTTCGGAGTCGGCGTAGTAGACGGCTTCACCCCGGGCGAGCCGCTGATAGAGAGAGGAGCCGGCGGGAAGTCGGGCCTTCTTCCATTCGTTCTCGTCGAGACCCTGACCCGCCTGGACCACGAGCTCCCCTCCACTTCCCGGAACGAGGAGCGCGACCTTCTCGACCTCGAAGGTGTCGGAAATTCGCTCGACGAGACGAGAGGAAAGATGATCGAGATCGAGGTGAGCGTTCAAGTCGCGCGAGAACGCGAGGAGCGCGCGCCGGTAGTCGTATCGCTCCCGATAGAAGAGCCGGTCGATGCCCACCTGAATTCGGCTCTTGAGGGGAGTGAAGACCAAAACCACCACGATCGCCGAAAGGAGGGCCAGTATCGTGGAGTGCCGGTCGCCGACCATGTAGTGAGCGCCGGCGAGGAAGATCGCGAGGTAGAGACCGCCCACCGCCGACGTCGCCAGGGTGTAGACCATCCCGCGCTTGAAGAGGATCTCCACGTCCATCAGCCGGTACTTGACGATAGCGTAGGCGAACGCGAGCGGAATCAGCGCGAGCGGCACCACCGAGAGCTCCATCGTGAGCCCGGGGGTAAAACCGAGGAGATACGGAATCGCGTAAAACAAAACGAAGGGGAGAGTGCCGAAGCCCGTCCCCCAGACGATCCACTTCGTCTGCTTCTTGACGGTGATGCTCCGCGCGCGCCGGTGGGATTTCACGAAGCCGACGAATGCGAGAAGCGACATCACCGCGATATATGCCGGCACGAGCCGGTCCAGCAGGGTCTCGGTCACCGTGAAGAATCGATCGCCCCAAACTACGGGCGACAGGAACGCGAAGTGCGAGCTCAGGCTCAAGTACAAAAAGGCGGCCGACGGAAGGTACAGCGCCCAGAGCAGCCACGGGCGCCGCCGAATCATCGGGGGCTTGGCCGGAAAGCACAGCGCGAAGTGGAGGAAAATCGGAGGGAAGAACAGGATTCCCGCGCGATCCATCCAGTAGAACGTCCAGTCCCACGGGTCGAGCTCTCCCGTGTGGGAGAAGCCGAAGTTGAGAAACCAGAAGAGGCACAAATTGTAGAAGTGCGCCGTCGCCGCCTCGCCGCGCCGGCGCACGTAGACGAACGTTCCCACCAGGAGCGAAAAGATTCCTACCGCGGCGAGGAAGTAGTAGACGGGAACGTTCCCCTCGGGAAGCGGGGCGACCGCAAGCGAGAGCGCTTGCTGCCTGTTCTCGCGCAGCACCTGATACTCGAGGACCTCGCCGTCCTTCGATTGGTCGAGGATCCGGCGGACGTCGGAGGGAGCGTTGACGGGAGTCTCCCCGATGAGGACGAGAACGTCTCCCGGTGCGAGCCCCGCTCTAGCGGCCGGACCCTCGGGATCCAGCCGGCGGGCGTGGACTCGCCCCTGGCTCTCGTCCCAGAAGACCCCGTCGTCCAGGAGCTCGAAGCGCGACTTTCGCGACAGGTTGAGACCCGCGAGAGCCAGGAGCACGGAGCTGGTCGCAAGGACCAAGCCGATCTTGAACGCCCCAAATCGTGTGCTCAATATAAACTCTTCTTCACCTCAGGCGAGAAAGCAATTCCCGTACCGCCGCTCCCGAGGGAAACACGATTACAAGTCTTTCTTTCAAAGAGACTTGCGCGACGACGGCAGCATTGGTTTTCATGTTAATCCTGAAATATGGATCGTCGATCCATATTTCAGGATTATACCACAGACGGATTAGAAGCGGACGGTGACCCCGCCCAGAACCCGGCGCGGGGCATCGATCACCGAAAGCTCGTCGAGAATCGATGCCTTCTGGATGTCGTCGTAGAAGAGATTGCGCACCGCGACCATGAGCTCCCACTGGGTGCCGTTCCACCCGGCGAACGGGAGAAGCTGGAAGACCTGCACGCTGAAACGGCGGTCGACGCTGCTGCGCTTCGGAGAGCTCTCGGTGCCTGGAAGGAGCCCCGGGTGATAGATCACGCGATACGCGGCCTGCAAACGAGTTTGCGTGGAATCGATCGACGTCCCGAGTGTCGTCGTGACGTCGTGAATCTCCGGTTCGGAGGTGAGCGCCCCCGCCAAATCGATCGGCGTTGCGGCCAGAACCGACGCCGGAACCGCGACAGGAAGCACTTTTCCGAACGTATATCCGATGGAGCCTTCCATCGGTCCTAGCGTTTGAGCCAGCGCGACGCCGACTCCGCGCGTGCGGAAGTCGCCGTGATTCGCTACGACGAAATGACCGGCGCCGCCCCGGGTCCCTTCCTCGAGAAAGGTCCGGACGAGCTGGTCGGTCGCGTTCTCCTGGAACAAGCGCACGGAGAGTCGCGTCCGGCTCGAGAGCTGGTGCTCGAGACCGAGCCCAAGCTGCATCGTGGACTCCGCACGAAGAAAGCGTCGCTCCGGCACCGGCCCGTAGACGCTGCCAAGGGCGACCTGCGAGAGCAGCCCGATGTCTTCACCACCGGGGGCCTGAAGCCGATGATTCACTACGCCGCGAAAAACGGTCTTCTCCCCCGAGCCGAGCGGATAAGAGACTTCGAAGCGCGGAGACGCGTAGGCGGCCCGATCCAGATAGTCGAAGTACTCGAACGCGACCCCCGCGTGGAAAGTGGTGGACCCGAACAGGAACGTGTCCGACGCGTACGCGCTCCCGAACCACTCCGCGGAACGCTGCTCGCGAAGCCCCTTGCCCAGCACCGACTCGGGCGGCCGAAACTCGCCGAGGTCTCCATAGAGGAAGTTCCCGTAGGTGACTCCGCCCGAGAGCCGGTGGCCGTCGAGATCCGACGAGACGTATTCCGCGCGACCTGCCCAGGACGAAAGCGCGGACTCCAGGAGCTGCGCGCTCACGAGCCAGTGGGCGTCCCCGTTTCCCGGGATGAAGAGCCGCGCATACGCGAGCCGGGCGTCGAGCCCGGCGCCTGCGCCGGGAAACTCCTCGAGCCCCTCGTCATAGGTCGCCGCCCGAATCCCGAACTCACCGCTCAACTTGAATTGAGCGAAATCAGGGTCGAACCCGGGATTCTCGTCCCACGAGTGAAGCTCGGCGATCTCGACCGCTTGCTCGGTCTCCTTCAGTACGTTTCGATCCGTGTGCTGGACGACCCAGCGCAGCTCGGCGGCGGTGCGGGATTCTCCCGTCTCCTCGACGTAATCCTCCCGGGAGAGGCCCGACTCGAGGCGCGAAAGGCTCATGAGGATCGTTCCCACGCGGCCCGCCCCCTCTTCGATGACGACCCGGGCGAAGGCCGAAGGGAGAAACCCCGAGAGATACGCTCTCAGCCGGTACATGCCGGGCGGAATTCCCGCGAGCTCGAAGCGCCCCGTCTCGTCGGTAACCGCCGTCAACGCCCCGAGGGAAAGGCTCCTTCCGAACACAGAGACCGTCGCGCCCCCGAGCGGCTGCCCAAGCTCGTCGCTGACGAGCCCCGCGAGAGCGGCGGGAAGGGGCGAGGAATTCGTCTCCGCGAGCCCGGCCGCCGAAACGCCGAGTGACAAAAACAGCGAAAGAATGGCAGGACGGGTATTCACCATTGCGAAGGCCCCTCCATCATCGAAAATTGCAAGGAGTCTCCTGCTGTTGTCGGGCGAGCCAAAACCAAGATAATAGTCGCGACAGCGGAGACACTCCCGTCGGCATTCGAGTAAGATACCCCAACGCTAAGGTATCAGTTACCACAGCGGATCCTAAGTGTCAACGGACCGGGGGGGCTGCGGGGGGTCGCCTGCACGATGTGATGCGAATCACACTTCCGGGAGGAGCCCTCGGCCCGAGCGGAGCGCGAGCCGCGGGCGAGTCGTGAAGCGAGAGCCGATGGGGGGGTGGGGCCCCATGGCACTGATAAAAGCGGCGTTCACAAAGGAAGGAACATATGACGACGATCGCAACGATCGAGGCGCGGCAGATTCTGGATTCCCGGGGCAACCCCACCGTCGAGGCCGAGGTGGCGCTCGAGGACGGCGCCTGGGGTCGCGCCGCGGTGCCATCGGGAGCTTCTACCGGAGAGCACGAGGCGCTCGAGCTACGCGATGCCGACCCTGCGCGCTACCGGGGCAAAGGGGTCGGGCGCGCGATTGCGAACATCCTGGACGAGATCGCGCCCGAGCTCGTCGGCGAGGACGCGACCGAGCAGGTCCTCATCGACCGTCTCCTCATCGAGCTCGATGGGACGGCAAACAAGTCGCGCCTCGGCGCGAACGCCATCCTCGCCGTCTCCCTCGCAACGGCTCGCGCGGCCGCGGACAGCCTCGGGCTTCCGCTCTATCGTTACCTCGGCGGGCCGATGGCGTCGGTTCTCCCCGTGCCGATGATGAACGTCGTCAACGGCGGCGCCCATGCCGACAACAATCTCGACATCCAGGAGTTCATGATCGTCCCTTGGGGCTTTCCCAGTTTCTCCGACGCGCTTCGAGCCGGAGTCGAGACGTTTCACGCCCTGAAGGGCATTCTCGAGTCGAAGGGGCTCTCGACCGCTGTCGGCGACGAAGGAGGCTTCGCTCCGAGCTTGAAGTCGCATGAGGAGGCGCTCGATCTCCTCATGGCCGCGATCGAAAAGGCACAGTACCAACCGGGAGAACAGATAGCGCTCGCCCTCGACGTCGCGGCGAGCGAGTTTCTCGACGGCTCGCACTACGTCTTGCGAAAATCGGGCGGGGCCGCGCTTTCCGCTTCGGATCTCATCGACCGTTACTCGTCCTGGGTAGAGAAGTACCCTCTGGTCTCCATCGAGGACGGCCTCGACCAGAACGACTGGAGCGGATGGGAAGAGCTCAGCCGGGCGCTCGCGGGCCGGGTCCAGATCGTCGGAGACGATCTCTTCGTCACCAACCAGACGCGTCTCGAACAGGGAATCAAAAGAGGAGTCGCGAACTCGATTCTCGTCAAGCTCAACCAGATTGGAACCCTGACCGAGACTCTCGAAGTCGTCGACCTCGCCCACCGCAACCGTTATACAACCGTCATCTCCCACCGGTCCGGAGAAACGGAGGACGTGACCATCGCGGATCTCGCGGTGGCAACGGGGGCCGGCCAAATCAAAACGGGATCGCTGAGCCGGAGCGATCGAGTGGCGAAATACAATCAGCTCCTGCGAATCGAGGAGGAGCTCGAAAACGTGGGACGCTTCGCGGGTAAGAAAGCGTTTCTTTCAGAGAGGGCGGTCGCGGACCGCTGAAGGGCTTTTCAGGAAGCCTCTTCGTCGACCGCGATCTTGAGGGACCGGAGGAATTTCCTGTCGAGCGAGCTCATGCCCAAGCTCGCGAAGGCGCTGGCTCCGATTCCAGCGACTTCCTCTACCCGTTCATGGTTGAGCTCGCCGCGGGGCGCGAAGGCAAGCGTGGCCTGGAGCACGAGCGAGAGCTCGTAGCCCTCTTCCCGAATCCGCGCGAGACACTCCTCCACTTGAGGAGAGCTCGCGATCGCTTGCTCGATGCTCTTCTCGAGGTTCTGAACGAGACGCCGGAGCTTGTCCTCGCCTTCCTGCAACTGACGATCTCCGCTGGACATAGATCCCATCGACATCATAGCAGACGGGCTTCGGGCTCCACAACTTGGAGACGATGTTCGAAGACGGGCAACTCTGTTAGGCTTCTCTCCGTATCAACCGCCGGTTTAATCTTCATGTCGATCGTTCGCGCCCAGGGATTGACCGTGCGCTACGGCGCTCACGAAGCGCTTTCGGCGCTGGACCTCGAGATCGAGAGCGGTGTCACGGGTCTCCTCGGTCCAAACGGCGCCGGAAAGAGCACGCTCTTGAAGACGCTTCTGGGATTTCTCGTGCCCGCCCAGGGCCGGGTCGAGGTCCTGGGAAGGCCGGTCTCGAGAGCGGCGACGGAGCTCCGGCGGTCGCTCGGCTATTTTCCCGAGCGCGCGGTGTACCTCCCCGAGCTGAACGCGGTCGAGAGCGTGGCCCTCGCAGGAGAACTCGGGGGTCTCGCGAGAAAGGATGCTCTCGCGCGAGCGCACGAGATGCTCTGGTTCACCGGGCTCGGAGAGGCGCGCTATCGGCCGGTCGAGGAGTTCTCGACCGGGATGCGGCAAAGGACGAAGCTCGCGATGGCGCTGGTGCACGATCCGGACCTCCTTCTCCTCGACGAGCCCACGAGCGGGCTCGATCCATCGGGGAGGCGGCAGATGCTCGACCTGGTGCGGGAGATCGGCCGGCGCGGAATCGCGGTCTTGCTCTCGACCCATCTTCTCCACGACGTCGAGGACGTGTGCGAGCGCGTGGTGCTTCTTCATCGCGGCCGTCTTGTGCTCGGCGGCCGGCTCTCGGAGCTCTCTCAATCCTCGGGATGGGTTTATGAGGTCCGCGTTCGCGAGGAGGAGCCCGGCGGCTTTCGGCGGGAGCTCGCGAGCCGCGGGATCATCGAGACCGCCGAGGAGCACGACGGTCTTCTTCGGGTGGCCTTCCAGGAAGCCTCGACCCGCCTTCTCTTCGAGGCCGCGGAGAAATCGTCCGCGGAGATCCGGCACCTGCGCCGATTCGAGAAGAGCCTCGAAGATCGCTTCCTGAGCGCGATCGGCGAGAAAACCCGCGGAACCTGATGCCCTTATACGACCTCTCCTACCGAAGGTTCGAAGGACCTCGAACCTCCCGCTTCCACCGGAGCTTCGCCCTCGCACGATCCGCCGCGAGCCTTCTCCTCCGAAGGCGCTTGTTCCTGCTGCTCCTCGCGGTCTGCTGGATCCCGGCGGTGGTGCGCGCCGTCCAGATTTACGTGGCGCGCCAGTTCCCCGGGGCGCCCGACTTCTTCACCATCACCCCCGAGACCTGGCGCGATTTCCTGGGACAGCAAGTGCTCTTTCTCCCGGTGGTGCTGGTGAGCCTCGCGAGCGGTGCTTCCGCGATCGCCTCCGACTTCGCCTCGGGCGCTTTCACCATCTATCTCTCGAAGCCCATCTCGCGCTTCGACTACCTTCTGGGAAAGGCGATGCCGATCGCGGGCGCCGTCTCCGCCGTGACTCTGGCGCCCGCGCTCGCGCTTCTCCTCCTCCACCTGTCCCTCGCCCCGGATTTCGAGCTCTTGTCGAAGGCACCCTGGCTTCCTCTCGCCGTCACCGCTTACAGCCTGCTCCTCGCTCTCTATTTCACGCTCTCCGTCCTCGCGGTATCGAGCCTCTGCCGCAGCGGGCGCGTCGCGGGCGCGGGGTTCGCCGCGCTCGTGTTCGGAAGCGAGATCGTGGCGCGCACTGCGACGAGCCGGGTGTTCGGAGCCGCCGGCTTCCCGAGCTTCAACGGATCGGCGATCGACGCGGGACGCTGGTTCTTCGGCGGCGGCTCCACCGCGGCCGCGCCCCTGGTGTTCATGATTGGGGTGATCGCGCTCTCGGGTCTGGTCCTCGATCGGAGACTGCGCTCGGGCGAGGGGGCACAATGAGCGCGGGAGGGCGGGAGCAAATCGTCCGGCTCGAGAACCTATCGCGCTGGTATGGAAACGTGCTCGGTCTCTCCGGAGTCGAGCTCGCGTTCGAGCCGGGGGTCATAGCCCTCCTCGGCCCGAATGGAGCGGGGAAATCGACGCTCATCAAGCTCGTGACCGGTCTTATCCGCCCGAGCTCGGGGACGGTCTTCGTTTTCGGTGAGCCGCCGTTCGCGAACCCGCGCGTCCACCGACGAATCGGAGTCGTTCCGGAGGAGGAAGATCTCCGTCCCTCGGCCCCGGTCAAGGCCCGGGACTTTCTCGTCCACCTGCTCCGGCTCCACGGTTTCGAAATCGAGGAAGCGCGGCGGCGGGCCGAGGCGACCCTGGTGGAAGTCGGCCTCGAGGGGGCCGCTGGGACGAGACTCCGCGCGTTCAGCCGCGGCATGCGCCAGCGCTTCCGGCTCGCGCAAGCCATCGCCCACGACCCCGATCTGCTCGTCCTCGACGAGCCCTTGACCGGCCTCGACCCCGTCGGCCGGCGCGAGTTCATCGACTGGATTCGAGGCTTCGGCGCGCGGGGAAAGACCGTCCTCGTCTCGAGCCACATCCTTCACGAAGTCGAGCTCATGACGCGCGAGGTGGTCTTGATGACCGCGGGCCGCATCCTCGCGAGCGGCAACATCCACGAGATCCGAAGGCTCATGGACGCGCACCCTCATCACATCACCATCGCGACCCCGGCGCCGAAAAAGCTGGCCATGCGGATTCTCGAAGAGCCGGGGCTCCACTCCATCGCGTTCTCGGAGGAGGCGAGCGAGGTCCGGCTCGAGACCCGCGAGCCGGAGCGCTTCTATCGTCTCCTTCATCGGCTGGTCCTCGAAGAGAACGCGACGGTCGACGAGATCACGTCGCCCGACGACAACCTGGAAGCGGTCTTCCATTACCTGGTGGGCCCTTGAGCGGACTGAACAGGCTCGGACCGGCAACGCTCGTAGCGCGGTGGAGTTTGGGCGAGCTTCTGTGGTCCCCCCGCACTCTCGCGATGATTGCGATAGCCGGGGCCCCCGTCGGGCTCGCTCTCGCGTACCGGGTGGCGCTCCTGTTCCGGGTGACGGAGACGGACGGGGCCGGAGTGTTCGCGGCTCTCGTCTCTGGGGTTTTCTTCCCGTTCGTCGCCCCGATGCTGAGCCTGGTCTACGCGAGCGGCGTCGTCGGCGACGACGTCGAGGCGGGCACCATGCCGTACTTTCTCACTCGCCCCTTGAGCCGGGCAGCGTTTCTTTCGGGCAAGATGCTCGCGAGCTTCGCAATGGCGCTCGCGCTCGTCCTCCCGTCGCTGGTTCTCGTCTACTACGTCGTTCTGTCTCCTTCGGGATGGGCCGAGGTCGGCGCCCGCTTTCCGAGCCTCGCTCGAAACCTCGGGATCGCGGCCCTCGGGCTCGTGGCCTACAACGGGATCTTCGCCCTCGCCGGGACTGTGTTGAAGCGGCCTCTTCTCGCCGGCCTCTTCTTCGTTTTCGGATGGCAGGCGGTCGCGACGTTCGTTCCCGGACGGGCTCGGCTCGCGACCGTAGCCCATTACATGAGCTCCCTGACGCAGGGCTCCTCTTCGGGGGGTGTGTTCGCCGGGCTCCTCGGCGAGCGGTCGTCGCCCCTTATGTCCATCCTGGCACTCGCGCTCATTGCGGGGGCGACGCACGCCCTCGCCCTCGCGGCGTTCGCCCGGAAGGAAGTGCGTTAGTTGTTAGCCGAAACGGCGGCATTGGCCGATACTGGGAACATGGGGGAGGCGGCTTTCGTTTGTCCTCCTTGAGGAGATACTCATGAATTCAACTCGATGGACCTTCGCCTCGGCAATCGCAGCCACGGGGATCGTTCTGATCGGAATTGCCATCGGCGCCGCCGCGTACTTCGGCGGAGAGAGAGTGAGCGCCCAGACGGGCCAGATAGGGCCTTCCCTCGCGTACGTCCCCCAGGGAGCGAGCCTCATCGGATTCATCGATCTGAAGTCCGTGGCGTCGAGTCCCCTGGCCGATAGCTGGTCCGAGGCGATGCGCGAACAAACGCCCTTCGCCGCCCTCGATGAGCTCGAAGCATCGACCAGCATCGACTTTCTGAATGACGTCGACTCCCTTACCCTCGCCGTCGGACCGGGCACCGAAAAGCCCGAGCGGTGGGGGATTGCGGTCGAAGGAGTCTTCGACCGCGACCGGATCCTCGCGAAACTCGCAGAGCACAAGGCCGACGTCGAGACCTCGAGCCACGCCGGCACCGAGCTCTACCTGGTCCGGAGCGGCACGCATTCGACGGCCATGGCCCAGCCCGGCAACTCGACTCTTCTCCTCGGCGACCTCGCCTACGTGCGGGAGATGCTCGACGCGGGCTCCGGAGCGAAGCCCTCCGCCACGGGGAGCCTCGAAGGCTTTGGCTACGGGGACTTCGAAGGGGAGACGTTCTGGTTCGCCGGGACGCCGCCCGAGGCGCTGCACGGGCTCGTCGGCCGGGGGAGCGAGAACGCTTCTCTTCGCTCGTTTGCGGTGACGGGCCGGCTCGATACCGACTTGCGTCTCCGGGCCCGAGGGCAGGCCGAAGACGAAAAGACCGCCCAGGAGCTCGCCGACGTCGTGCGCGGGCTCATCGCTCTCGGGCGCCTGCGTCAGGACGAAAGCCCCCAGGGCGCCGTTCTACGAAAGATGATGGAGTCGTTCTCGGTCGAGCGCGTGGACCAGTCGATCGACGTGAACCTCCTGGTCCCGTACGACTCGATCCGGCAATTGCTGGAGAGCAAGCCCAAGGTCGCGGCGCAGCCGTAGCTAGTCCACGATCAATCCAGGCACTCCCGCGACCGCGCGCTGAGCCACCGTCGGGACCTCGATGAGCTGGGGCTGCGGCCGCACGAAGAGAAAGCCCTGGCCGTAGGGAATCCCGAGCTCCAGGAGCGTCTC
>Ga0184637_10000467_pt1 | contig 30295 bp, 29 predicted proteins | sample PLM3_127_b2_FD_133143 | JGI IMG/M metagenome (GOLD analysis project Ga0184637, IMG submission 133143) | Groundwater sediment microbial communities from an aquifer in East River, Colorado, USA - PLM3_127_b2 | ecosystem: Environmental > Terrestrial > Soil > Riparian zone | place: USA: East River... | reverse complement strand
GCGTCGTATGCCAGCCGATGCCGCCCGGATCGGCCCAGGGGTTCAGCCAGGCCTCGATGCGGTCTGCCCTGTAGCCGGTGTTCAACACGAGGTTGATGAGTAAGAAGCACCCGATCGCCGCCCCCATGAGGCCGTGCAACAGATTCGCGCCCGCGACGAAGAAGACCGAAGCAGCCGTCACGACTAGCACAATGGTCGTACCGAGGTCGGGCTCGACGAGCACCAGGCCGGCGGAGAGCGAGAGGATGATGGCGAACGGGATCGTCCCCAGCGTCAGCTTATGCACGTCGCCGCCGACTCGCGTGATCCAACTGGCGAGGTAGACGACCACGGCGAGCTTCGCAACCTCGCTGGGCTGAAAGGATGGCAGCGGCCCGAGGGCGAGCCACCGGCTGGCGCCGTACGTCGTAGTCCCCAGCCCCGGGACCATGACCAGCGCAAGAAGGACAACGGTGCCGAAGTAAAACGGCGTCGCGATCCGCTGCCACAGGTGGTAATCCACGCGGGCGACGACGGCGAGAGCGGCGAGCCCGAGAGCGACCCAGATCACGTGCCGCACCAGGAAATACGTGCCGTCCCCGAAATACTTGTGGGCAGTCACGAAGCTGGCACTGAAGACCATGCCGATCCCGATGGCGACGAGCACGAACACTGCCAGCAGAAGCACCATGTCCAGATTCCGTCGCATTGACACGTTCAGGCCTCCTCGTTGTCGGTGAGCGCCGTGACTGCCAGGCGGAAAGCTTCGCCGCGCGCCTCGTAGTCGCGGAACTCGTCGAAGCTCGTGCAGCCAGGTGAGAGCAGGATCGTGTCGCCAGGCTGCGCAAAGGAGCGAGCGAGCGGAATCGTTTCGGCGAACGACACAGCGCTCGCGATCGGGATGTCGACACCGGTCGCCGCGATGGCATCCCGAATGAGCGGCGCCGCCTCGCCGACGAGCACTACGGCCCGTGCTCGGTCCACGATCAGGCGCGCCCACTCCTCCATCGGCAGATGTTTGTCGCGGCCACCAACGATGAGGACGACGGGCGAGTCGATCGCCAGCAGGGCAGCGGCGGAGCGCTCCGGGGAGGTCGCGATCGAATCATTGACATAATCCACGTCGTAAACCCTCGCTACGGTCTCCAACCGATGGGGAACGGGCTGGAAAGCGCGAATGGCGTCCGACATCGTCGAAGGCTCGCATCCAACGGTTCGACTGATGGCTGCCGCTGCCAACACATTGGCGACGTTGTGCAAGCCGCGAAGAGGAATATCGGCGGCCTGCATCAACGGATCCCTCGCGCCGGAAAACCGCAAAGCGTCGCGATCGAGCCAGGCCCCCTCGGCGACGGCCCGCCGCAAGCTGAACTCCACCGTGCGACCTGCGTGGGGTAGGCCGCTGGCGATCGGATCATCGGCGTTGAGCACCGCGGTGTCGTCGGGACCCTGAAACGCCACGATGTTGGCCTTGGCCCTGATGTAGTCTTTCATGTCGGGGTGGCGGTCGAGGTGGTTCGGCGTGATGTTGAGCACCGCCCCCACACGCGGGGAGGACTCCAGGTCCGAGAGCTGGAAGCTGCTCAGCTCGAGAACGCACCAGGTGTTAGAGGCGATCTCGGAAAGCCGGTTCAGCATCGGAACACCGATGTTTCCGCCCACGACAGAACGGATTCCGGAGCCACGGAGGATGGCGCCAACGAGCGAAGTGGTCGTCGTCTTGCCGCTGCTTCCCGTGATGCCAACGATCGGGCCGGGGCACAGCTCGAAGAAGAGGGACGTCGCGCTCGAGATCGGAATGCCGCGCGCCGCGGGCTCCGCGACGACCGGAGATTCTGGAGGCACCCCCGGGCTAACGAAGACCTCCTGGCAGTCGATGAGGTCGGCGGATGTCTGGTGTCCAAGCGAGTAGCGGACGTCGACGCCGCTGAGCGATTGGAGAGCCTCCCCGAGTGCCTCGGCGGAGGATCGATCGCTAACGACGATCTGCGCGCCGTAGCTGGCGAGAAAACGAACGAGGTCCGTTCCCTCACGGCCGAGACCCACCACGCCCACTCGCTTGCCGCGCAGCGACGTGATTCGATCGCGCCTAGATGAGGGCGAGGGCAATCCCGACCATTCCCGTGAGCATGCTGATCAGCCAGAAGCGTTGTGAGACCTGCGTCTCCGACCAGCCCAGCATCTCGAAATGATGGTGGAGGGGCGACATCCGAAACAACCGCCGCCCACCGGTGAGGCGAAAGTACCCGACTTGCAGGATTACAGACGCTGCCTCTGCAACGAACACGAACCCGATTACGGGCAGTAGCACGAGCTGGCCGGTCATCAGCGCCACGCAGGCGAGCGCAGCACCCAGCGACAGGGACCCTGCGTCGCCCATGAACAGCACCGCTGGGTGAGCGTTGAACCAGAGAAACGCGACGAGCGCGCCAGCGACCGTGAAGCAGAAGGTCGCCACCGGGGCCTGTCCCTGCAAGTGAGCGATGATCCCGTAGCAGGCGAAGGCGACGCCCGCGCACATGCCGGCGAGGCTGTCGAGGCCGTCGGTGAGGTTCACCGCGTTCGCCGTCGCCAGAATGGCAAGCGCCGCGAGCGGGACGTAGAGGATGCCGATGTGGAATGGAATCGGCGTCGTCGGGACGTAGAGGAAGTCCAGCTCCAGCGCCGCGTACAGCGCGATTGCCGTACCAATCGAGATAACCGTGAGGCCGGCCATTTTCATCCGGACCGTCAGCCCGTCTGCCGTGGTTCCCACCATGCCCACGATGTCGTCCAGGGTTCCGAGCAGGCCCGTCGAGGCGGTTGCCAGCAAGGGCACCACAATCGAGGGATTGCCGAGCACGTTGAACAGCGCCGTCGAAACGAAGACCGAAGCCCAGATGAGCACGCCGCCGAGTGTCGGCGTACCCATCTTCTCGTGGTGGCTGTCGGGCCCCCCCGCTCGGATCTGCTTGCCGATCTTCAAGCGCCGCAGCAGGCGCACCAGCGGATAGCCGCCGGCGAGCGCGATGAAAGCGGTGAAGGCGGCGACGCGGAGCGCGTGGTCCAACGAGCCTCCCGGGCGCGGTTTCAGGCTGCAGCAGTTCGGATTGCGTTTACCACCTCGTCCATCTGCATGCCGTGCGAGCCCTTCACCAGGACGAAGTCGCCACGCTGCAGACCACGCTGCAAGCGGTCGACGGCCGCGGCGTTGTTGGCGAAGCTTTCGACGGACCTCTCGTCCAGCCCAGCTTCACGGGCCTCGTCGGCGATGATCCGTGCGCGTTCTCCTACCGTGATCAGCCAGTCGACGACGGCAGCCGCCCGCTGTCCGACCACGCGATGGCCCTCGACCTCGAAGCTGCCGAGCTCGAGCATGTCCGCGAGCACCGCCACTCGCCGTCCTTCCATTTCGTGGAGCAAGTCCAGCGCCGCTAACATCGAAGCGGGGTTCGCGTTGTAGCAATCGTCGAGGATCGTGGAGCCGCGGAGACCCTCCACTACGACGACGCGTCCACCCCGTTCGACGCGCCCAAGCGCAGCCACCGCCTCCTCGAAGCTGAACCCCATCTGTACGGCGACGGCGATAGCGGCGAGGGCAGCATGGACGAAGTGCGCGCCCGGCAGCGGGGCGTGCCCTGGCAGGTCCTGCCCGTGGTATCGGGCCGTGAAGTCGATGCCGAGCAGTCCGTGGCTTCGTACGTCACGCGCGGTGACGTCGGCCGCGCTCGACAGCCCATAAGTGACGACTCGGGCTGCGCTCTGCGCCTCCATCGCACGCACGCGCTCGTCATCGGCGTTCAGGACGGCGATGCCGTCTTCGGGCAGCTCCTGGACCAACTCACTCTTCGCCTCCGCGATCCGCTCGATGGTGCCCAGGCGCTCGAGATGGCTCGGTTGCACGTTGGTGACTACGCCGATTCTTGGTTCGGCGAGGCGAGCCAGCCGTCGGATGTCCCCCAGGTCGTTCATCGCCATCTCGAGAACGGCCACGCCGTGTTCGTCGAGCTGCATCAGGGCGAGCGGCACGCCCACATCAGTGTTCAGGTTCGCTCGCGTTCGCAGGACAGAGAACCGCTGCGCCAGCACATCGGCGATCAGCTCCTTGGTCGATGTCTTGCCGACGCTTCCCGTCACGCCGATGACGGTGACGGGGTGCTGCCTCCGCCAGTAGTGCGCTAAATCCTGGAGGGCCTGGCCCGTGTCGTGGCACAGCACGACCGGCGCTCCGCTCCACTCGCCGGACGCCCACGGCGCTCCCTCGGGGAGCCGGTCGACGAGGGCGCCGGCGGCGCCACCCTCGAGAGCCTCGGAAACGAAGGAATGGCCATCCCGCTGAGCGCCCCGAAACGCCGCGAAGAGATCGGCCGGGGAGATTGCCCGAGAATCAATGGCCACGCCATGGAAAGTCGCGGCTGCTCGCCCCGCGACACGACGGCCTCCGGTCCCCGTCAACACGTCGCCCAGGTTGAACATCTCACCTGCTAGTTCGTGGTGGAATCTGGAGATACGTCAAGAGCTCGGTCACGACGTTACGGAAGACAGGCGCTGCGACGGCTCCGCCATAGATCGCCTCGGGCCGATCAAGCCGCACGAGCACGACGAAGCGGGGAGTGGGGATAGGCCCAAATCCGACGTACGACGCGTAGGTCTTTCCAGAACTGTAGCCGCCCGGGCCCGGGATGTCCGCGGTTCCACTCTTCGCGGCGAGCGTGTAACCCTCGATGCGGTTCGCGACCAGGGCGGGCTGGCTCCATGTTGTCACCATAATATCGAGCATCGTGTTCGCGGTCCGAGGCGAGACGACGGCCCGCACTGGCTCCGGCTCGACCGCCTGCGGCCCGTCCTGCCCGCGGATCTCCCGAACGAGCTGTGGCCGCATCAGCACGCCGCCGTTTCCGAGGGCCGCGACCGCCGTAATCATCTGCAGCGGCGTCACGGAGACCGATTGGCCATACGAGTTGGTGGCGAGATCGATGCGCGACCAGCCCGGGCTCGAGGGCCGACGAAAACTGCCCGACGCCTCGCCGTTCAGCTGCACGCCGGTCGGCTCGCCGAAGCCGAACGCCTGCAGATACTCGTAAAACCGATCGGGGCCGAGGGCGCCGGCCACCCACTGCATGCCAGTGTTCAGTGAATGCACGACGATCTGGCGGACGTTAACGTTGCCGTAGGAGCCACCGTCCCAGTTGCGAATTGGCACGCCGTTAACGAGCGCGACGCCGGAATCGAAGTAGGGGGTATCTGGCGTTACTGCGCCCTCGTCGATGGCGGCGGCGGTGGTAATTAGCTTCATCACCGATCCCGGTTCGTATGTATCCGTGGCGATCGAGGGCTTGTAGAGCGCGGAATGGGCGGGGTCGAAACCTGAGCCCGTGAGGCTGTAAGTCGGCGACGAGGCAGCGGCCAGAATAGCGCCGGTCGACGGCTCCATGACGATGATGAGGCCCCCCGTTGCCTTGTTCGTTTGGACCGCTCGCGTGAGCTCCCGCTCGACGACGCGCTGTATGTAGCGGTCGATGGTGAGGACGACGTCGGCGCCCGATACTGCGGGGATCAGGGCCTTCCTGGCGATCGTGATCTCACCGCCAGTCGTGTCCCGCTCGGTGAGTACAACCCCGGGCTTCCCCGCCAGCTCCAGGTCAAGAGTGAGCTCGAGGCCGGTGAGACCGCGTCCCTCGGCGCCGACAAAGCCGAGGACCTGAGCCGCGGTGCTGCCTTCCGGGTACTCGCGCGCTGGGAGCCTCTGGAGCTCCACGCCCGGAAGTCGCTCCGACTCAACCCGGGCGGCGGCATTCGCTGGCACACGAGCAGCCAGCAGGGTCCAGGTGCGGTCCGACTCGTAGATGCGACCGCGCACGTCGTCCTTCGGCATGCCTAGCGCGTCGGCCAGGAACGACGCGGTCCTTTCGACGTTGGTCATTTCGGTTCGGTGCACGTAGACGGCGTCGTACATGACGTTGAGGGCGAGTGGACGTCCGTGGGTATCGAGCAGGCTGCCACGCCTGGGAACGATGGGGCGACGCTGCTGGTGCTCCTCGCTGGCAAGCGCGGCGAATCGCTCGTGCTCGGCGATCTGGTACCAGTAGAGCCTCTGGACGATGAGCCCCGCGAATATCGTGAGGGCGAGTCCAACGAAAATGAGTCGGGTGCGCTGGACTTGCTCGATGCCGGGGTTAGCCTGCATCGCTAGCGGCTGGCCACCAGGCCGAGCCAGACTTGAACGGCGTCCAGAGCCCACCCGGGGTTCCCGGGCTCCGGGCGCGCCCCTACGCCGCTGGCGCGCACGAGCTCACCCGGCTGGCTGCGTGCGGTCATACGAGTCCCACCTTGAGCTGCGAGCGCGTCGCGATCCGGCTCCTCGGGCGAGCCAACCTGGACGTAGATCGACCTCTCGGCGCGCACCATGCCGAGCCGCTGGATCGCCTGGGATTCCACCCATGCCAGGGATCGGCGCTTGGCGAGCTCTAGCTCGAGCTGCTCGTTCCGGGCGACCCAGCCCTTCCGTTCGGCCTCCAGACGCTGCAGGTCATAGCCGGCATTCGCTACGGCGCTGATCTGCACCAGATAGACGCTGAGCGCCGCGGTGGCGAAGAGGAGAGCCATGCCGACCCAGCTGACAACGAGCGCCGACGGGGTGCTGAGCCGGGCATCCGGCCTGCTGATGCTGAACGTGGCCGCCGCTCGCGGGGCGGGGAGGGCGATACGCGCCACTAGAGGCGCTCCGCGACGCGCAGTCGAGCGCTGCGGCTTCGCGGGTTAGCTGCTACCTCATCGGCCGATGGACGGACGGGACGCGGCGTTACGATGCGGATCTCGGCCGTCGCTCGGGCCGGGGGGGTCGGAAGCCCGCGAGGACTGTTATCGGGTTCGCGTCCAGCCAGCCGACGGAACAGCGTCTTAACGATACGGTCTTCCAAAGAATGGAATGAGATGACGGCCAGCCTCCCACCGCGGCGAAGCACCCGGACGGCTCGAGGGATGGCGTCGCGAAGCGCGCCAAGCTCGTCGTTCACCGCGATGCGGAGCGCCTGAAACGTCCGAGTCGCGGGGTGCAGCGTCCCACGGTGATGCCTGATCGACTGCTGCACAATGCTTGCCAGATCGCCAGTCGTTCGCACGCCTCCCTGCTCGCGCGCCGCCACGATGGCCGTTGCGATGCGTCTGGCCGAGGGCTCCTCGCCGAAGCTGCGCAAGGTCTCTTCGATCTCATCGCGGGAAGCGGAGGCCAGGAAGCCCGCCGCGGTCTCGCCTCGCGTCGGATCGAAGCGCATGTCGAGGGGCTCGTCGCGACTAAACGAAAAGCCCCGATCACGGGCGGCGAGCTGCAGGGAAGACAACCCGAGGTCCATGAGAACAGCGTCGACCTCGGTGAAGCCGTGCTCACCGGCGACGGCGTCCACGAAGCGAAAGTTGATATGCACGACGTGCGCCCGTTCGCCGAACGAGGAGAGGCTTCGCCGGGCGAGCTGGACGGCATCAGGATCGGCGTCGAGGGCGAGCAGCCCGCCGTCAGGGGCCGTACGGCGAAGGATCTCCGTGCTATGTCCCCCACCGTCCACGGTGCAATCGATGAAGCGACCGCCGGGCCGCGGGTCGAGGAACCGCATGCACTCGGAAGTCAGAACAGGTACGTGCTCGGCGGCCGCCATACTGGTCAGACTCCCAGGTCGAACAGATGCTCTGCGAGCTGAGCGCTCTGCTCTTCTGCCTGCGAGCGCTCGGCTTGCCAGTTCTCACGGCTCCAGATCTCGGCGCGGTTCAACAGGCCTACCAACACCACGCTATCGCGCAGCTCCGCGTAATCGCGAAGGAACCCGGGAAGCAGGATGCGCCCCAGCCGGTCGGGCGCCGTGTCGGTTGCGCCGGAGAAGATGAGCCGATGGATCCGTCGCGCGTCGGTTTGCATGAGCGAGAGCTGGCTCAGCTTTTGGGCAATGCCTTGCCACTCGTCCATCGGCCAGAGAAAAAGACACCGGTCGATGCCGCGGGTGACGACGAGGCCCTTCCCGAGGTCAGCGCGCCACTTCGCCGGGATGGCGATACGCCCCCGATCGTCCACCGTATGCTCGAACTCGCCGAGGAACATACGCGCTCCCGCGGCTCACCATAATTCCCCATTTCTCTCCACTGGGACCCACATTGTACGCCGCAACTCCCCAGTTCGCGACGCCATTGACGAAGTTACGCTGTGGGATGCGCACTCGGCCCTAAACGGGCAGAGGTAAGCAAGCGGCAAGAAGCGGGAGGTCTGCGACCGTTGTAAGGCGGTCTCAGGAGGATGGGGAGCGATTCAGCCGAGCGGAACGAAGAGGATGCGGCCGCAGCTGTTGCAGGTCACGATATCGTTGCCGATTCGCGCCCGTTGCTCCTGTGCGGGAGTAAGCCCCACCCGACATGCCTGGCAGGTGCGCTGCTGGACAGTGGCGACGGCAAGGCCGCCCTTCTGGCGCCGAAGGGTCTCGTATGTTGAGCGGAGGGCGGTATCCACCTGGGCGAAAGTGGAGTCGCGTTGCGCGGCAAGGGTTTGCAACGTGCCCTGCGTTTGCTGAAGCTGAGAACGAGCGCCCTCGTGGCGGGCGGCAAGGCTCTGCGTTTCCCGCGCCAGGACGGACTCCATTTCGTTTAGCTGCCTGGTCTTCTCATCGATCCGGTCGAGGAGCTCGAGGATCTTGTCTTCTACCGAGCTGAGCTGGCGGCGGTCCTGTGCTACTTCGCTTTGCAGGCTCTCCAGCTCTTTCGGGTTGGTGATGCGTCCGCCGTAGAGTTTGCCCTCGTCCGAGGCAATCTTCGTGCGGTGCGTGTCGGCCTGGAGCTCCAGGTCGCGCTGCTGCGTTTCGAGCCGATGGCGCTCGTCTTTCGCCTGTTGGACCTCGGCGGCTCGCTGCGCGATCGTCCCGGCGTCGGCAACCTCCGTCTCCAGCCTCGCCACGGCTGCACGCGCGCTGTCGATCCGGCTGTCAAAGTCCTGGAGATGGTGAAGAACGTCGATCTTGCGCACACCCACTCCTCGGGACTTCCGACTAATTCAAGTGGAGCTTCTTGAAGGCTTCAGCGTACTCCATTCCGTGAGGCTGGCCGATCTCCCGTGCGCGGGCGCGCTGGCGCTTTGCGCGCCGCTCGAGGTCGTCCCGGATCTGACTCGCGTGGGCAGTCGCGGCAAAGATCTTCTGCTCGATCGTCTCGGTGATATCGACCCAGAAGTCGGGCTCCGCGGCGCCGAACAGGTAGACCTCGTGGACGCGGGAAATGTCGATGCCGTCGCGGAGCTGCTCGGGGAAAAACATGTGGTCCCGGGCGGCGATGACAGCGTCCAGGGCGGTGATCCCGATGGCTCGGTGGTCCGGGTGCATCTGGTACGGTCGCCAGGGGTCGAACGATAGGATCGCGTTCGCTCGCACCTCGCGGATCACGCGGCAAACTTCGCCGCGGAAGCTCAGGTTGACTTCGGGCGCGCCGTCGGTATGGCGGAGAAATCGGCAGCTGGTCACGCCGAGGCGGCGCGCCGCCTCCTCTTGCTCGCGTTCACGGATCTCGGTGAGGCGCTCAGCTGTCATCGCGCGGTCGTGGCTGCCCTTGTTTCCACTGGTCGCTGACAGGTAGTGGACCTCGTGGCCATCGCGTACGAGCTTCGCGACGGTGCCCCCGCACGATAAATCGACGTCGTCAGGATGCGCCTGGATGGCGAGGGCGATCATCCGCTCGGGCGGTGGCTGCTCCACACTACCCTCGGGAGAGGGCTTCTGGCCGCTCGGCCGCGTCGGCGCGGATGAGCTCCTCGTAGAGCTCGATCATCTGTGAGGCGACCCGCTCCCAGCTGAACTCGGATGCCCGCGCTCGCGCTACCGCACCCAGGCGTTGCCGCAGCGCCGGATCCGCGAGGATCTCTCCGATGCGATCCGCGTACAGGCCAGGCTCTCGCCAGGGAATAAGGTAGCCGGTGCGGCCGTCCTGGACTGTAGCCTGCAGCCCACCGACCCGGGAAGCGACGACTGGAGTGCCGCACGCCATGGACTCGACGGCAACAAGGCCGAAGGACTCGTAAGTGGACGGCATCACAGTCACGTCGGCCGCCTGATAGTACTGACCGAGCTCTTCGTGGGCGATCGCGCCGCGCCATTCCAGGCGGTCTGCAACGCCGAGCTCCTGCGCCAGCGCCTTCAGCCTCCGCAGCTCCCGCGCTTCGGGATCGTCGCTCTCGCCGCTCGGACGGCCGCCGACGATAACCGCCCGGAAGGGCTGCAACTGCCCGGCTGCCACGCGGGCGGATAAGAGCGCACTCGCGCGGATCAGGAGGTCGATGCCCTTTAGCTGCTGGATGCGGCCCACAAAGAGGATGACGCTCTCGGCGCCGAAGCCGAGAGCTCGGCGCGCCTGCGACTGCGAGCCGGGCCGGAACTGCTCCAGATCCACGCCGCACGGCACGATACTCACGCGATCTGTATCGGCCCCGTAGTACGTCTCGAGATGACTGCTGTCCACTGGACTGGAGGCGACAACCTGATCGGCAGCGGCGATGGTCAGACGCTCGATGCCGAACCGCACGGAGTCCTCGAGCTCGTCGGCGCTGACCGACACCTGATTCTTCAGCTCGGCCAGGGTGTGGAACATAGCCACCAGGGGAACACCCCAGGCGTTCTTGAAGTAGCCCGCGACCCGTCCGGAGAGCCAGTAGTGGCTATGGACGACGTCATAGAGGGCTTCCTCTTGCGTGACGAACTCGCGCATGTTGCAGATGAATTCGGGGAGGTGCCGCACGACCTGCTCTTTCGGGAGGTAGCGAGCGGGGCCCGCTGGCACATGAATCACCCTCGCATGTTCCGCGAACGGCACGACCATGTTAAGTTCGGGTCCCTGAAGGCGGGTGAACACGTCGACCTCGACACCGAGGTCGCTGAGGTGGCGGCTCAGCTCGCGGATGTACACATTCATCCCGCCGGTCTCCCAGGCACCGAGCGGCGCCAGGGGGCAGGCGTGCACGCTGATCGTGGCCACGCGCAGGGGCGGACGGCGACCATTCATCGGCTGTTCACAAACTCTGCAACGGGGAGAATAGAGATGGTATTCCACACACCAAAGGTAGGCCCGGAAGGAGTCGGACCTTCGACATCTCGCTTATAAGGCGAGCGCTCTAACCGCTGAGCTACGGGCCCTTACTAAGCGACGAGTATAGCATTGGATTATTGACAGGTTTCGCGCCCGCCCGTAGGATACTGGGCGCAGGGTGGGTTGGTTTCGGCCCGGACATTTCCCCTGCGGTGCACATGGACGTAGGCTTACGCCTGTTGGCGGTGCTCGCTCTGGTCGCCGCCAACGGGTTCTTCGTAGCAGCCGAATTCGCGCTCGTCACTGCTCGTAAGACGCGCATCGAGCAGCTTGCCGCCCGGGGCAACCGGGCCGCGCTCGCGGTCCGACGGGCGATTGAGAACCCGAACAAGTTCATCTCCGCTTGCCAGCTTGGTATCACCATGGCGAGCCTGGCGCTGGGCTGGATGGGTGAGTCGACCGTCGCCGAGCTCCTCGAGCCGCTTTTCGTGCTGATCCTCCCAGTTGGCGTCGCCGGAATTAGCTCACATGCTGTCGCCGTTCCCTTTGCCTTTGCCGTCATTACCTTCTTACACATCACGCTCGGGGAGCAGGTGCCCAAGATGCTTGCTCTTCAGAAGGGCGAGGCGGCCGCCCTCATCACCGTTCAGCCAACGAACCTCTTCGGCTCGCTATTCCGCGTGTTCATCCGGCTGTTAGAGGGGTTCACCAACCTTGTTCTACGGTCCCTCGGTATGCGCTGGCAGGCGGAGATGCACCAGGCTTATACCCCTGAGGATCTGAAGCTACTCGTCCAGTCGAGCCGCGCCTCCGGTGCGATGGGGCCAGACCCGGACCGCATGGTCGAACGCGCTCTCGACTTCGCGCAGCTGGCCGCCCACCACGTAATGGTGCCGAGGACCGAGATGGTGGCGGTGCCGTCGGATGTGACCTTGAGTCAGCTCGGCGGGGTCATGGAACGGCACCAGCATTCGCGGTACCCGGTGTTTGAGGGGAGCTCCGACAACATCATCGGGGTGGTCTCGGCGAAACATCTGGCCGCCGCCCTGATGTCGGCGGACCGACATCCCGAAGAGGAGTTCGATGTGCGTCGGTATATGGGTATTCCGCTCTTTTTGCCGGAGACGATGCGCGCTGAGCGGATTCTCGCGGAAATGAAGGCCAACCGCAGCCACCTCGCGATCGTCGTCGACGAATACGGCGTGACCGCCGGCCTCGTGACGCTCCGCGATCTCCTCGATCGCATCGCGGGAGAGGTCCGTGATGAGTCGGAGGTCGAGCGCCCGACCATTGAACGACTCCCCGATGGCAGCGCTCTGGTGGATGGCCTCGCACTCCTTACCGATGTCGAGGTCGAGCTGGGCATGCAGTTCGGCGAGTCGGACTACGACACGCTCGGCGGACTGATCTTCGGGCGTCTGGGCCGGCGACCGGCGGTCGGTGACTCGATTGACCTGGATGGCCGAACCCTGATTGTCGAAGAAGTAGACGGGGTCCGTGTGTCGCGTGTCCGGGTGACGTCCGGGGAAGCCGTGGGAGCCGAGAGCACATGAGCCGCGCCTCCGGCGATAATCTGCTATGATCGCGACCAACCCTGGCTTGACTCCTCTGCCGTGCTGAGCGGAGGCACGCTGTGAACCTGCGACATCTCGAGGTCCTCTGCGCAGTCGTGGATTGTGAGTCGTTCAGCGGCGCCGCGGAAAAACTCATCATGACGCAGCCCGCGGTTAGCATGCAGGTCCAGGTCGTCGAGCGCTATTTCGGCGTGCAGCTCCTCGAGCGCCGCCGGCGCCGTGTGGTACTCACCGAGGCCGGGGCGCTTGTCCACGAGTGGGCCACGTCCGTTCTCAACAGCGAGGCGGAGACCCGCCGACGCGTTGATGATCTGAAGCATGTCGATACCGGCCGTGTGGTCGTCGGCTCGAGCGTAACGATCGGCAGCTACCTGCTCCCGCCGATTCTCAGCCGTTTCAAGCGACAGCACCCCGACGCAGAGGTCGTGGTTCGCCTGGGCGATCGGGACGAGATTTGCTCCGACGTACTGTCAGGGACGATTGACTGCGGCGTACTCATCGCTGGAGAAATCCCGCCGGGCCTCGAGGTGGACATCGTCGGCACCGAAGAGCTGGTCTTCATCTGCGCTCCGTCCCATAGGCTCGCAGGGCAGGATCTGGTACCGATCGCGGATCTCTCCGACGAGGCGTTCATCATGGCGCCAAAGGGTTCGTCCTATCGCAAGGTGGTCGACGATCTGCTGGAAGCGCACGGCCTGCACAAGGTGTCGGTTCACATGGAGCTCGATGGGGCCGAAGGCTTGATGCGCGGTGTTCAGCAGGGGCTGGGCATTGGGCTGGTGCTCCGAAGCGGCGTTGAGTGGGAGCTGGAGCGCGGAGTCGTGCACCAGGTACGCGTCGACTCCACCAGGCTGCTGGTCGACATGGGGTTGGTGTATCACGGACGGCAGCGCGAATCCGGAATACTCCAGGAGTTCCGGGAGTATCTCCGCGAACAGCTGCACGAACATTTCGAACGTTGGGACGCGATCGCGCGCGCCGAGGGCCAGGCGGTGCACACCGCAACGAACGGCGCGCGCGTGAATGGAAAGGAATCCGTTGCGAAACGACCTGCGAAGCCTGCGGGAAGAGCTGCTGGACGCAGCGCTCATTATCGATAACCAGGAGCTTGTGCAGGGCTACGGACACGTCAGCGCACGCATCCCCGGCAGGGACGCAATGCTCATGACACCCCGTCGCGGCCCCGGCCTCCTGGAAGACCCCGATGAGATGCTCGTCGTCGACTTCAAAGGCAAGTTGGTAGAGGGCGACGGCGCGGTCGCGCTCGAGGCGATCATGCACGGTGCTGTATACGAGGCGCGCTCCGACGTTTCGGGAATGGTGCGCACGCACTCGAAGTACGCCAACGTTCTCAGCATCCTCGGGAAGCCGCCGCGGGCGGTACACGGCTTCGGAACGTTCCTCGGCATGGAAGTCCCGGTCTACGGAAAGCCCTACCTCATCGTCAACGAGGAGCTTGCCCGGGAGTTCGTGGCCACGCTCGGGAACGCTGAGGCTATTCTCGTTCGAGGCAATGGCAACCTCATCGTTGGCCACTCGGTCCCCGAGGCCACGGTCAAAGCGATTTTTCTGGAAGAGGCCTGCGAGCTCCAGTACCTTGCGCTCTGCGTGGGCGAGCCTGCGTACTACACGCCAGCCGAGCTAGCGGTTCGTAGCGAGCCCGGCTACGACCACTTCGGTCGAGCCTGGGACTATTACCGCGAGCGCCTCTACGTGGACCTCGACGAGGAGTAGCACCGCGGACTGGTCGGTCCCTCCTGGCTGGACGCTGCACTACCTTCCGACCACGAGCAGCACCAATAACGATGCCAGGTCTCTGGCGCTTGCCGGTTGTCCGGATCGCACGATCGTGTTGTCCGATGAGCAGTCTGCAGGTCGTGGCCGGCTCGGACGCTCCTGGATAGCTCCGCCCGGCAGCAGTCTGCTGCTCTCGATTGTTCTTCGTCGGGAGGTGCCGTCGATCCTGCTGACCGCGCTCTGTTCCGTCGCGATCGTTGAGGCCGTCGAGGATCTCACGGGTCTGACTTCGAAGATCAAGTGGCCGAACGACGTGATGATCGGCGCGCGGAAAGCGTGCGGCATCCTCACCGAGGTCCTGAGCCGCGATGAGCGCACGACCACCGTTGTGGGGATCGGCCTGAACGTGAACCTCGATCCGTCCGCTGAGGGTCTACCCTCCACAGCCACCTCCCTATCCGCCGAGCTGGGCGCGGAAGTGGATCGCGCTGCGATGTTCGGCGCGTTGCTCCGGCGGCTCGACGCACTTCTCAGCTTGGATGACAGATCCCTGGAGCGGGAGACTCGGAGACGTTGGGAGCCGCTTCTGTGGCGACGCTCGCAGGGGGTTCGCGTCGAGCAGGACGGCCCCACTCTCTATGGCGTCGTCGTAGGCCTGACGCCCAACGACGCACTGCTGCTTCGCAGACCGGACGGCGAGCTGCTCGAGGTGGTCGTCGGGGACGTGGAAGCCGTGTGATCTGAGTCCAGAGTCGTCAGTCCTTGGTGGTTAGGTCCTCGCGCAGCGCGTCTCGCACCCTGGTGACAGCGCCGCCAACCTCGTCCGGGTCGGGGAGCAGCTGTGTTGGGCCCGCGTAGCGGGCGATGGTGTACGCGTCGGTCACTTCGCCGACGGGCGCGCGAGTCCCCGGCACTGCCGTGCCAACCTGGTCCTCGAACTCACGCGGCGTCTGGCTGATGCGGCGCGGCAGCTCCGCTCGGGCCATGAGCGTCTGGAACGATCGGTAGTGGCGGCGAATGGCGTCGCGCGGGTCTTCATCACGACGACCTTCATCCCGGTGCGCCAACCAACCGAGGGCGGCCCGCAACCGGTCCCGCGCGCCTGGCCCCCCGAGGTGCGTGCGCGCCTCGTCGACGAAATCGTCCTGTTGCCGTGCCATCCTGCCAACGAGCCGATAGAAGATCCAGACGGCCAACCAGCCGAACAGGAGGGTCAGGAAGACCGCCACCATCCACGTCAGGATCTCGGGCGCTCCTTGCGTTGGGTCGTTCTCAAAGCGCGGCTGCCGCTCCTGAGCTTGCTGCATCCCGCGCGTCACGGCGTCGGAGTCGACGCCAGAGATTCGGCCGAACCACTGGAAGAGCAGCGTGAGGTAGTGGGCCAGGTAGCCGGCGCCGAGCAGGATGGCGTCCGTGACCGGCGACGCGAGGCGTCCGACACGCGACAGCAGCTGGCCGACGAGCACGAGCCCCTGGCCGAATACACCCGCGAAGATGGCTCCCCCCACGATCAGCATGATCGCCGCCCCCGCCAATAGACTCGCCCACTGCAGCCGAGTCAGACGGCGGGATTCAGCCGTCGCGAGCTGCTCCGTGAGAAGGGCGGCTAGCCCGAGCAGGAACGAGCCGACCACGGCACCCATCCCTAGCTGCCGCACCGACTGCGTGAGCGGCAAGAAGAGGAGCAGCAACACGAGGGCGCTCGCCGATATGACGATGTGGTTCAGGATGCGCTGGCGGTTGACGCGCGCTCCAAGTGCGAGGCCGCGGCCCCAGAGATATGCGACCAGGATGACGACGACGACACCAGCTCCGCGATAGTCCGGCTCGTAGGTTCCGAACACGAGCTGGAGCGGATAGAGCAATCCCGACTGTGTGGTTCCAGCCGCCAATGCCAGTACGATCCCGCCTCCCGCCAGAGCCCAGCGACGCCGGTCCAGCGGCACCCGAGCAACTGTGGTCACGCGCGACGCAAACCACGCGGCGAATAGGACCAACCCGACGACCAGAAACGATGGTCCTGCCTGGCCGACGACTTCGGACGCGGCAGTCGCCAGAAGCCAGGCCCACGTACCCTCGAGGAAACTCAGACAGATGACGACGCCGATGACGGCGATTGCGCTAGGCATGGATTGGCGTCGTTTCGTCCGAGAGCGAAATGGACTCTGCGGCTCCGTCCGCTGTCTCCAGACGAACTTCGGTCAGGATCCGAGCCTGGATGCGACGGTCGAGATTCACCTCCAGATTGCTGCCCAGGAACACGAGCGACATGGCGTGGCCCCGTTCGGCAAGTCGCGCGAGGTCGTCCGCTGTCTCCTGACCGAGGAAGGCTGTGACGGCGACGAGGCTCGCCCCGTAAGGAAAATTAGCGGCGATGCGCTCCACGAACGACCCGAAGGCGATGGTCGGAATCGGCGCGATAGTTGCGAGGGCGCCAAGCGCATCTTCGAGCTGCGATGGACGGCGGCTCGGCCGCACGTACAGCTGGAACTCTTCCATCCCGGCGCCGCTCGCGTTCGCCGCGAGGCCCACGAGGTGTCGCTCCGCGACGCCATCGCGCAGCAAGGCTCCAGCCACGCCGACCGCCGCTTCGAATCGCTTCAGGTCGTAGCCCTGCCAGGCGTACGCCATGGTCTGGACGTTCAGCACGATGACGACGCTGTTCATCGTCGTGGGCTCCAGCACTCGAGTCTGGAGCTTCATCCGGCGCGCGGATGCTTTCCAGTCGACAAAGCGCATCGGATCACCCGGCCGGTAGTCGCGTACGCCGGCGATTCGGATCGGGTCGGGCAATACCGGCGGACGAGCGCTCGCAGTTCCGAAGGGGAAGCGCGACTCCAGTGGAGACCGCGGAAGCTCGGCGAGCCGCGGATAGACGAGTAGCTCGTGAGTTTCGGGAATGCGCAGCTGCACTGGGAACAGGCCGAGAGGGTCGCCCGTCTCCACGTCGGTCGGCCCGACGACGTAATCGCCACGGGTGGCGCAAGTGAAACGCTGTCGGAGCACGACCCGCTCGTTCCAGCCAAGGGACAGGGACCGCCGTCGTTGCCAGCCCTCATCGCTCACGACGCGGGGCCCTCCCTGCACGGGTGCCACAGCCGCGGGCATGTGCTCGTCGATCCGAACCCAGGGCAGTGGCAACAGCTTCCGATTCGTGATCTCCACGACGTACTCGGTCTGCTCGCCGGGGAAGATGCGGGGCGGGTCGAAGTAGCGCCGGTAGTTCAGACCATCGGGTGCCCGCCGGGACCAGAACGTGGAGCCGACGGCCGTCACTATGAGCAGGCTGGACAGCAGGATAAGGGCGCTCTGGCCGCGCACCACGCCCACGAACAGCACGAACATCAGGAGCAGAACGACCGAAGTCATCGCACCCGCTCGCCCTGAGCTTGTCGAAGGGCGGAATCGTGGTTCGACAGGCTCACCATGAGCGCCTTTCGTGATGTCATCGCGGGCTACGTCGACGGGGCGGCGACGCTCGGCAGGGGCTCGGCCGGGACGGGGGTCGAGTCGACGATCGAGCGCAACACGCGCTCCGAGGCCGCGCCTCGGAGCCGCCCCTCGTGGCGGAGCACCAGACGATGTCCAATGACCGGCTCCACGAGGCGCTTCACATCGTCCGGTACGACAAACGAGCGCCCGCGGATGGCGGCTAGCGCCTGCGCTGCACGGAACAGTGCCAGGCTTGCCCGTGGGCTGGCGCCGAGCTCGACCGAGCTGTGGCCCCGGGTAGCGCGCGTGAGGGCGACAACGTAGCTGGCCACAGCATCGGACACGTGAACCGAGCGGACCTCCGAAGCGAGGGCGATGATCTCTTCGCCGGTCGCAATAGCCTCAACCTCGTCGAACGGGACGTTGGCGGCGGAGAACCGGCGCAACACGGTCACCTCTTCCGCTTCGCTGGGATATCCGAGTGAGACCTGGAGGAAGAACCGGTCGAGCTGCGCTTCCGGCAGCGGGAATGTGCCCTCCAGCTCGACCGGGTTCTGCGTCGCGATCACGAGAAACGGCCGCCCCAGCACGGAGGTGTTGCCCTCGACCGTTACCTGGCGCTCCTCCATGGCTTCCAGGAGGGCTGACTGCGTTCGGGGCGTGGCGCGGTTGATCTCGTCGGCGAGCACGATATTGGTGTGAATGGGGCCGGGGCGAAACTCGAACTCGCTCGCCTTCTGATTGAAAAAGTAGATGCCGGTGATATCGCTCGGGAGCAGATCCGGTGTGAATTGGATGCGGCTGAAGCCGCAGCTCAAGCAACGCGCAAGAGTCTTGGCGAGGGTCGTCTTCCCGATGCCGGGCACGTCGTCGATGAGCACGTGGCCCTCGCAGAGGAGCGCCACGGCAATGAGCTCGACAACGTTCTCCTTGCCGACGATGACTCGCGAGACCTCGCGAACGAGGTCCTGCCCGAATGATGCGACGGATCCCACTCAGTTTTTCCGGGAGTCAGGGAGGTGGAAGCCTGCCGCGCCAACCAGCGGAACGAACCGCACGCTGCCGAGGGCATGTGACTCGATCCCGTCGCCGCTGCGCCGCGCGTATACGAGCTGTTGCCGTCTAAGCGTGCCCACGGGGGCCACGAGGCGCCCGCCATTCGGGGAGAGCTGCTCGAGCAGGACCGGGGGCAGGCCCGGCGTTGCGGCGGTCGTGATGATCACCTCGTAGGGAGCGAGTGCGCCCCAGCCTAGGCTGCCGTCCGCGACGATGACGTGCACGTTGTGGCACCCGAGCTCGGACAGTCGCCGCGACGCCGACATTGCGAGATCCGGCCGAATCTCGATCGTCACGACGTCGAGCGCGAGCTGGGCAAGCACGGCGGCGCAATAGCCAGAGCCGGTGCCAATCTCGAGGACGTGATCGCTCGGTCGTATGGCCGCGGCCTGCACCATGTGAGCGACCACTGTCGGCTGGGAGATCGTCTGATCGTCGCCGATGGGCAGCGCGATGTTCTCGTAAGCCCGGCTCCGCAGCTCGTCTGGTACAAACCACTCCCGAGGTACTTTCTCCAGGGCCTCAATAACGCGTTTGTCGTGCAGGCCTTCCGCCTGCAGATTGGCGAGCAAGCGAGCCTTCGCTAGATAGTCATTCGGAATGGACAAGCTGCTGAACCTCGGTAGCGCTGCAAAATTCTATATCTCGCGCGCAAAAATTGCCGTTCGGGCGCACTCGCAGTGCTGATCGCCTGGAGCGGCCACCGCCCAGACGTCTTTCGCCAGCCGGACGCGGCGGGACGCCTGGTTGCGAAGCTCGCGTCCGAGCGTGCCGCCCCAGGCGCAGAGTTCATCTGTGGCGGCCAGCGCGGCGTCGATCAGTGGGCAGCGCGGTTCGCCCGCGAGCGCGGGATCCCGTTTCATCTCGTGCTGCCCGTCGATCCTGCTCGGTTCACCGGCGACTGGTTCGATGCCGACCGTGTGGCTCTCGACGAGCTGATCGCGGCGGCGACAAGCATGGAGGTCATCGACGAACGGGGTGAACTGGGACCGCTCGCCTACGATCTGCGCAACGAGGCTATCGTCCGCCGCGCGGACGCGCTGGTCGTCGTCTGGACCAGGATCCGGCGCGGCGGCACGTTCCACACGCTGTGCGCGGCTCGAGCGCGAGGCTTACCGGTGCAAAAGTTTCCTCTCGAGGTGGGTACCGGGGCCGCCAACGTTCGACTCAGAGGTTTGTGATTCATTGGATTGCTGCCCGCCCCTGCGCTGCGACCGCGGCCGCGGCCGCGGCCGCGGCTTCGGGATCACCCAGGTAGTAATGCCGGATCGGGCGGAGTTCATCGTCCAGCTCGTAGACAAGCGGAATGCCCGTCGGGATGTTCAGGTCGATGATCTCCTCCTCCGACATCCTGTCGAGATGCTGCACTAGCGCGCGCAGGCTGTTGCCATGCGCGGCGATGATGACCAGCTTTCCGGACCGAATCGCCGGGGCGATGGTCTCGTTCCAGTACGGTAAGAAGCGCGCCACGGTGTCCTCCAGGGACTCGGTAAGCGGAAGCTCATCGGGCTTCAGGTCCCGATACCGTGGATCTTTGTTGGGCACCCGCTCGTCATTCGATTCGAGCGGAGGGGGAGGCACACTGTAGCTTCGCCGCCAGATCTGGACCTGTTCCTCGCCATGCTTGGCGGCGGTCTCTGCCTTGTCGAGGCCCTGCAGGGCCCCATAGTGGCGCTCGTTCAAGCGCCAGCTCTTGTGCTCCGGTATCCACGTCAGGTCCATCTCTTCCAGGACGACCCAGAGGGTCTTGATTGCCCGACGCAGCACCGACGTGTATGCCACGTCAAACGTATAGTCTCCCTCCGTCAGCAGGCGCGCCGCGTCCCTGGCTTCCTCGACGCCTCGTTCGGTGAGTCCGACATCGGTCCAGCCTGTGAAGCGGTTCTCACGATTCCAGAGACTCTCGCCGTGGCGCAGGAGTACGACTTTGTACATGGTTTCTCCAGTACTCGGTTCTGGCGAAGCATAGGTATCAGCCGCGCTGTCGCTCAACGCCTTGATGCTAGTGAGGTATACTTGGCCCAGAGTGGCTGTAGTGCGCCCCGTGCTCGGCCCTTGGATACGGAGGAAACAGAAATGATCACTTTGACGGAGCCGGCCGCGAACGAGCTGCGGCGGCTGGTAGCTGGGCAGGATCGAGCGCCCGCGCTCCGCGTATTCGTCTCGGCGGGCGGCTGTTCCGGCATGAGCTACGGGATGGCGTTCGACGACGAGGTTCAGGAAGGTGACCAGATCATCGAGCAGGACGGCATCCGGGTCTGCGTCGATGAGATGAGCGCTATGTATCTTTCGGGCTCGGAGATCGACTACGTCGACGCGCTAATGGGCGGCGGGTTCAACATCCATAACCCGAACGCCGTCAAGAGCTGCGCCTGCGGGCACTCCTTCGACACCGGCCACGACAGCGAGACCGCGAGGTCCTGCAGCTGAGACAGCACTGGCTTACGAGCCTGTGGTGCCAACGAGATCGACCACCGGCGTAGGGTCGTGCACCGGACGCGCCGGGCCGGGTAGGCCAGTTCCCCTATGGTAGAATCGCCCAAGGCAGCGGGCGGCGAGGCGTGCTGCGTCCGCCTCCGGCGAGGATCCAGATCACCTCTGGCGTTGGCCGTTTGCCCTGATCCAAGGAGATGGCAGTGCCAGTAATCAACAACCTCACCTTCAAGATGGGCGGTGAGGCCGGCCAGGGCGTCGAGTCGAGCGGCGCGGGCTTTGCCAAAGCCATCGCTCGCTCCGGTCTCTACGTCTACGGGCTTCAAGACTACATGTCCCGGATTCGAGGCGGCCACAACTTCTACGAGATTCGGGTCAGTGATCGCGACGTTCAAGCTTCCGAGACCTCCGTTCACGTCCTGCTGCCCCTCGATGCTATGACCGTCGACGAGCATCTCCACGAGGTCGTGCCCGGCGGCGCGGTCATCATGGATGCCCCCCTGAAAATTGACGACAATCGCCTGACCGAACGCGGTTTGAAACCTATCCGCATGCCGCTCGGTGAGATCGCGGCTCGAGAGGCGAGCAACAACGGCTTGTCACGCGAGGTCGGCAAGATCATGGTAAACACGGCCTCGCTCGGTGTTGCCGCCGGTATCACGGAGCTTCCCTTCGAGTACATCGAAGAAGTGATCGTCGACAACTTCGGGGGCAAGAAAGGGGCAACGATCGCCGAGGCCAACGTCGCAGTCGCGCGTGCGGCCTACGACGAGGGCGCCCGCGAGTTCGGCGGCGACTTCGAGTGGAAGATCGCGGCAAAGCCGAGCAAGCCGCGGATGCTGATCAACGGCAACCAGGCCATCGCGTACGGCGCGGCCGCCGCGGGGTGCCGCTGGATCTCGATGTATCCGATGACGCCCGCCACGTCGATCACCGAGTGGCTCGCCTCGCACGGCAAAAAGCTCGGCGTCGTCGTCAAGCAATGCGAGGATGAGATAACCGCGATCCTGATGGCAATCGGCGCGGCGCATATGGGCGTCCGCGCCATGACGGCCACGTCAGGTGGCGGACTCTCGCTCATGGTCGAGGCCGTTGGCCTCGCCGCGATCACCGAAACGCCGCTCGTCGTCGTGGATGCGCAGCGTGGTGGGCCCTCGACCGGGCTGCCAACGCGTACTGAGCAGTCCGACCTGCAGTTCGTCCTGCACATGTCCCAGGGCGAGTTCCCGCGGGTCGTCATGGCGCCGGGGACGATCGAGGAATGCTTCCTGGCCGGCTATCGGGCGTTCAACTTCGCGGAGAAGTACCAGTGCCCGGTATTCATCCTCACCGACATGAACCAGTCGACCGCCAGCCGGGCAGTCGACCCCGAGCGGTTCGACCTCGACGCGGTGAAGATCGACCGTGGTGAGCTGCTCACCGACCAGCAGTTGGACGCGCTCACCGAGCCCTACCTCCGCCACAAGCTCACCGAGTCCGGCATCTCGCCGCGAGCGGTGCCAGGCCATCCCAACGCGGTCATCATGACGACCAGTGACGAGCATTACGAGAACGGGCAAGCGGTCGAGGACGCGGAGCCACGCGTCGCACAGATGGAAAAGCGGATGCGGAAGCTCGACCTCGCGGCGCGCGACATTCGTCCGCCGTTGCTCGAGGGGCCGGAAGACGCCGACCTAACGCTGGTGGGCTGGGGTACGACGTACGGTCCTATCCACGAGGCGCGAGTGCTCCTCGAGGGCGAGGGGATGAAGGTCAACCACCTGCACTACCATGACATGTGGCCCTTCCCTGCCGCGCGCACGGAGGCAGTGCTGTCGAGTGCGAAGCGCGTCATCGACGTGGAGAACAACTACACCGGGCAGCTGGCGCTGGTCATCCGCATGCTGACGGGCATCAACATCCCCGAGAAGATCCTGAAGTACGACGGCCGGCCGTTTGCCGGTGACGAGATCGCGGAGAAGGTCCGCGAGAGGACGATGGCACATGTCTGATGTAAAGCTGTTCGAAATCGACGAGAAACCAACGTGGTGCCCGGCGTGTGGAGATTTCGCGATACTCGCCTCGGTGAAGCTGGCCTTCGCGGGCCTCGATCTGCTTCCGCACCAGATGCTGCTCGTGTCGGGCATCGGCTGCGGCAGCAAGCTCCCCTACTACATGAAAGCGAACGGTTACGACGCGCTCCATGGCCGAGCCCTCCCGGTGGCGACCGGTGCCAAGCTGGGCAACCATGAGCTGAAGGTCGTCGTGATTAGCGGCGATGGCGACGGGTATGGGATCGGCGGCAACCATTTCATGCATACGATGCGGCGTAACCCCGATCTCACCCACATCGTCGAGAACAACCAGGTGTACGGCCTGACCAAGGGCCAGTACTCGCCCACGAGCGAGAAGGGGTACATCAGCAGCACTTCGCCAGACGGCGCCATCGAGGTCGAGATCAACCCGACGGCGCTCGCGCTGGCCGGCGGGGCAACCTTTATCGGGCGCGGCTTCGCGGGCGACCCGAAGCATCTAACGCAGCTACTCATGAAGGCCGTCAACCATAACGGCTATGCCCTGGTGGACGTGCTCCAGCCGTGCGTCACCTACAACAAGATCAACACGTACGCCTGGTATAAGGAGCGCGTTTACAAGCTCGACGACGAGGCGGGCTACGATCCCTCTGACTACGACAGTGCCTGGGAGAAGGCCCGGGAGTGGGATGAGCGCATCCCCATCGGCGTGCTTTACCAGGAAGTGGGCCGGCCGACCTACGAGGAGCAGGTCCCGCTGCTGCAGGAGATGCCGCTCATGCGCCAGCCGGTACAGCGCGACCGCGAGCTGCTGGAGTCGATCAAAAAAGAGTTCATGTAGGACGTCTTCACCGGATGCGCTCCGTCGTCCGCATGCTCTAGACTCCCGCTCGATGCCATTGATCCTCGTCGGCGCCGCACTTCTCGCGCTCGTCGTCATCTCTGCCCTGATCTGGCTGTCAGCCGGGCTCATCGGTCTGGGTCTTCACCTGTTGATGGCCGGCCTGATCGGCGCGCTCGCGGACGCCGTCGTGCCAGGGACGCTTCCTTGGGGCTGGGTGGGAGCTGTACTCGCCGGGCTGGTCGGAAGCTGGCTTGGCGTGCTCATCCTCGGACATATCGGGCCTTCGATCTTCGGGATAGCGATCATCCCCGGCTTCATCGGCGCCGTAGTCCTGGCCTTTGCGCTGTCGCTCCTGACCAGGAATCGCACCGCCTAGCGGACCTACTCCGTCGCGATCGGCCCCGTAAGGATCGCCGGGCGGCGCTCACCGGCCTGGATACTGCCGTCGCCCATCTCGATGATCACCAGGCCGTTGTGGCCCGCCATCGAGAGGAGCCTGCTCGATATTTGCAGGCCGGTGCTCCGGGCGAGCAGCTTGCCATTCTCCCAGCGAACGACGACGCGGTGATACTCGAGCCGGTTGCCGCCGCGCTGGAAATCGTGCTCCAGCTCGACCTCGACGCGTGGCCGGAGGGGATTGGGGTCGCCCTGCAGAATCCGCAGGGCGGGCCGGACGAAGACCTCGAAGGTGACGAGCGACGAAACGGGGTTTCCCGGCAGTCCGAACGCTAGCCGATCGCCGATCTCGGCAAACGTCAGCGGCATCCCCGGGCGGAATGCGATCCGTCCGAAATGCACCTTGCCGAGCTCTTCGAGCGCCGGCTTGATGAAGTCCCTGTCGCCCACCGAGACGCCCCCTGAGGTCAGCAGCACGTCGGCGTGCTCGATGCCCTCTCGCACCAGCCGCGTCTGCAGCTCGCGATCGTCCTTCGCGCGCCCAAGCGATACAGGCACGCCACCAGCCTCGCGCACCGCGGCCATGATCGCGTAGCGGTTGCTGTCGCGAATGCCGCCGGGCGGGAGTGGCTCGGAGGGATCAACGAGCTCATCACCCGTCGATAGGACGGCTACGGTGGGTCGCCGGTAGCAGCTAACCTCGGTAAAGCCCAGTGTCATGAGAAGGCCGATCTCGGCAGCGCCGAGCAGGGTTCCCCGCTCCAGCACCAGGTCGCCGTCCGCCACGTCGATGCCGATCGGGCGAATGTTCTCGCCGGTTCGCACGGGCTGCTCGAGGATGACGTGGCCATTTTCCTCGTGCGTGTACTCGATCATGACCACGGCGTCCGCGCCGTCTGGCAGAGGGGCGCCAGTCATGATGCGAGCGGCGGTGCCTCGCTCGATAGATGGCTCCGCGACAACGCCGGCCATGATCCGCTGCACGACTCGCCGCGCTTGCGACGGATCGTCGGCGCGGACGGCGAAGCCGTCGACCGTCGAGGCGCGGAAGGGCGGCACGTTCTCCGGTGAGCGGATCGGCTCGGCCAGGATGCGCCCGTCGGCCTCGGCCGTCGGTACTCTTTCCGCACCAAGGGGGCGGACGACGGAGCGCACGATGGCGAGCGCTTCTTCGACGGGGACCATGTCGTATCGACTCATGGCAACACTCGAAGTTGGTACCGCTCATGCTGAGCTTGTCGAAGTATGGGCGTGACTCTTCGACAGGCTCAGGGTGAGCGGCTTCTTTGAACCCGGCGGCTATTCTACCGTCGAGCCGTGCTGTAGAGATCGAGGCGCTCGGCCGTCAGGCTTTCGCCCGCTTCTTTCTTGACCGCCTCGAATGCTTCGCTGTCCCACTCGCTGATGAACGTAATCGCCGTTCCCTCACGCCCCATCCGGGCGGTCCGGCCGATGCGGTGGACGTACGTCTCGGCGTCTTCGGGGACATCGTAGTTAATAACGTGTGACACATGAATGATGTCGAGTCCACGGGCGGCGAGGTTCGTCGCTACCAGGTAGCGAATCTTGCTCGCGCGGAAATCCGCCAGCGTACGCTCGCGCTCGCCCTGGCCGAGGCTTCCGTGGATGGCGCGTACCGGTAGACCACGCCGCTGCATCTGACGGACGACCCGGTCCACAGCGATCTGGGTGTGGCAGAAGATGATGGCGCTCTGGGGCTCTTCCCGTTCGATGATTTCGATCAATGCGTCCGTCTTGTCGCGCTGCGCCACCTCGTAATACACCTGGCGAACGGTGGAGACCGTCCGTTCCTCTGGAGTAATCGAGACGGTCTCCGGGCTTCGCATGTAGCGCGCAGCGAGACGCTTCACTAGCGTGGTGATAGTTGCGGAGAACAGTCCCGTCTGACGGCCGCGCGGCGTCGACCGGATGATTTGCTCCACGTCCGGAAGGAATCCCATGTCGAGCATCCGGTCGGCCTCGTCCAGGACGAGGATCGCGACCCTGTTCAGCATCAGGTGGCGGCGACGCATGAGGTCGAGGATTCGGCCTGGGGTTCCGACGACCACCTGGCTGTGTGGCAGAGCGTCGATCTGGGCTTTCATCGATGCCCCACCGTACACGGCGCAGACGCCGATTCCACGATGTTTCGAGAGCCGTTTCAGCTCCGCGGTGATCTGGCTTGTCAGCTCGCGCGTGGGCGCGAGCACGAGCGCCTGGATGACCGGCACGCTCGGGTCGATGACCTCGGCGATCGGTATGCCAAACGCCGCCGTCTTGCCTGTGCCTGTCTGCGCCTGGACCATGAGATCAAGGCCAGCGCGAAACCGAGGAATGGTCTCAGTCTGAACGGCCGTGGGCTCTTCGTAGCCGGCGTCCTTCACGGCGCGGGCAACTGCGGGGTCCAACCCGAAAACTTCAAATCCTTTCGCGGTGGTTTCAATCAAGCTCGGTGGCTCCTTTGCGTTGGGCATCCTCTGGCCAGGTGAGGACGCCGGTGAGGTTTACAGGGCAACAAAAAAGGCACCCCTCCCTGGGGCGCCTCCATCAAGTCGCGAATATACGTTTTGGTGTAACCAACTAGCCATCTAGACCCATTATAACAGACGTTGACACAGACCCCGGGAACGAAGGGACGGGTACGACCGTCCAGGTCGCAAAGCGCCCTAGACGACTGCTGGCGTGCGCTCCCTCCGCAGCGACTCGAGGATCTCGCGCATCGGCATCGACACGCATGTGAAGATTGGGGTGTCCCGTAGCGTAAACGAGCTCGACTCGGTCTCGCGCAGCTCCTGGACGAGGTCGAGGAAGTCGCCCGGGAAGTCGGTCTCGAAGGCGAGAACGAACTCCTGGTCGTCCAGACCGAACGAGTAGGTAGTGTTCAGTTTGACCGTTGGATACTTGTGTCCGGTCGCGATGTGCACGCTCATGATTCGTTGACGCTCGCTTTGGGGGAGAAGGTACCAGGCGCGTGTCTTTACGAACGGGTAAACGAACAGGTAGCGTGCGCCGCCTGGCGCGATCGTAAGGCGTGTCCCCTCCTGGTCCGGATGGACGTGCTCCGAGACGTACATTGAGTGCTTGGTCATCGATAGGTAGGAGTACGGCGTCTCGAGGTACGCTCCGAGATCTGAGGACGCGACATCCGACGCCAGCTCCTGGAAATCGTCCAGGTTTTCGCTCAGCTGCCAGAGCATGAAATCGCAGTCGCCGCGCATACCGAGGGTCGAATACGTGCGGAGGAGGATTCGATCCGCCCACGTGTCGACGATCTCGGCGAATTCTTCGCGCATCGTCGTCCGTTCGGGCGCCGCCAGACGTCGCCATTCGGGCGCGAGCCCGTAAAAGGCGAACCGGACGTACTGGCGTCGCTCACGAGCCATTTAGGGCTGTCCTCGCCGCCGATGTCGGGTCTGTGGCGGGCCGGTAGCGGGTGCCCCTATTCTAGCAACGGCCAACGGAGGAGATGCCCGTGTATCTCGAGTGGCAAGGAACAGCGCCTGTTGTCGCGGATGATGCGTTCGTAGCGCCGAACGCTGTGCTCATCGGCGACGTGACGGTGGAGACCGGTGCGAGCATCTGGTTCGGCGCGGTTTTGCGAGGCGATTTTGGGCCCATTGTCGTTCGCCGCGGCGCCAACGTTCAGGACAACGTCGTAGTCCATGTCGATGCCGATCACCCGACCGTCGTGGGCGAAAACGCGACGATCGGCCACGGCGCCGTGCTGGAAGCATGTACCGTGGAACGAGGCGCGGTCGTAGGCATGAACGCCGTGGTCATGAACGGCGCGGTCGTTGGCGAGGAGGCGATGGTGGCCGCGGGCGCCGTCGTGCCTGAGGGAATGCAAGTCCCGCCGCGACACCTCGCCGCGGGGGTGCCCGCAGTGGTGAAGAAAGAGCTCTCCGGCCGCTCTCTTGAGTGGGTGCAGATGGCGGCCCCGGATTACCAGAAGCTGGCCGTACGCTATCTCGACGAGCTTGGCCGAGCTCCAGCCCGTGGGTGACGCTATCGCGCGCTCAGTCGCTCAGCTCGTCCGTCTGACCTGACGGCCCCTCGATCGCTCGGACGCGCCCCTGCCATCTACCAGACCCCTTCGATCTCCGGCGGGAGAAACGGGATGATCCGCCCCTCAGTCTCACGGGTGTTGGGCATCACAGGCACTACCGGCTTGCCCCGGGCGAAGGCGAAGAGCTGCTCGACGTCATCGTAGGGGGCGAGGCGGCGCAGATGATTCAGCGTTGCGAAGTGGAGCGATAGCTCTCGTGCCCTGGCCCGCTCGACGGCGGTCGCGACGTCCACCCAGACTCCCTCGGCCATCTCGAAGGAGCTCGGCGTGGCTTCCTGGCCGTCCGGCATCCGCGCGAGAAAGAACCGGGTGTCGAAGCGTTGCGGGATCGCTTCGGGCGTGATCCAGTGCGCGTAGTACACAAAATCGTCCAGCGAGAATCGAGCTCTAAGCTGTCGAGCGGCTTCGTGGAAGGGCCTGCCGCGCTCTACGGCGACGCGGAGATCGGCCAGCCCATCACCATCCCGGTGTGGGCCGTTGCCTAACAGGACGCCCGACTCCTCAAACAGCTCGCGAGCGGCTGCTATGAAGAACCCGAGCGACTCGACGGGTGTGGCCGCGGGTCCGCCCGGTTCCCGTGCGAGCGCCCGGTGCGCGGCCTCGGGCGAGCTCTCAGCGAATAGCTCCTGACTCTCGATAGCCACATCGTCCGCGCGGACGGTGCCGCCCGGGAAGACCCACAGGTCGGCCAGCACCGGACTCTGAGCGCTGCGCCGCAAGAGGTACGTCTCCCATCTTCCGGCGGAGGGAGCGGGGCGCACGAGAATGACGGTGGCTGAGGGCCGAGGCTGAACAGGCATCAATGCAATGCTAACACCGAGCGCCCGGGCTCAAGTAAGGGGGATGCGGATCAGTCGATAAAGTCGCGAAGAAGGCCCGCCCACTTGGGGTGGCGAAGCTTGAGGAGCGTCTCCTCCTCGATCTGGCGGATGCGCTCGCGCGTCACACCGAACTCGCGCCCGACTTCTTCCAATGTGCGGGGCCGACCATCGTGGAGGCCAAAGCGCAGCTCGAGGATCTGGGCTTCGCGCTCGGGCAATTCGTCGAGCAGGGTGCGCACGTGGTCCTTGAGGAGCTCGTACGTCGCGACGAGGAGCGGCTGTGCGGCATTCTTGTCCTCGATGATGTCGCTCAGCTGGCTGTCTTGCTCTTCGCCGATTGGCATGTCGAGCGAGACCGGCTGCCGCGTAATTCGGCGAGCCTGCATCACGCGGCCCGATCCGCGCTCGATGTCGGTCCTGATCTCGTTCGGGAACGTATCTGTTCGGCGCAACACCTGCGACTCGAGGATGCGCGCGCGGCGCGCCGGGTCTGGCCAGTCGGCGGGGTCGAGGTCGGGACAAACCGTGGAGATCAGCAGCGCTTCGGTCTTCTCATCGAAGAGGCCCATCATGAGGGCCGCCTCCGCGGCCGACGGCTCGCGCCCGAGACGCTGGACGAGGTCGATGGATACGTGGCTGAGTCGGCTGACGACCTCCACCATGTGAACCGGAATCCGGATGGTCCGGGAGTGGTCGGCGATGGACCGCCCAACGGCCTGCCTAATCCACCACGTCGCATAGGTGCTGAACTTGAAGCCGAGTCGGTGGTCAAATTTCCCAACCGCCCGCATGAGTCCAAGGTTGCCCTCCTGGATCAAGTCGAGGAGGGACATGCCACGCCCAACGTACTTCTTGGCGACACTCACGACGAGGCGGAGATTCGCTTCGATGAGCTGGCGCTGTGCGGCCCCCGCGCGGCG
>Ga0184637_10000466_pt1 | contig 30298 bp, 27 predicted proteins | sample PLM3_127_b2_FD_133143 | JGI IMG/M metagenome (GOLD analysis project Ga0184637, IMG submission 133143) | Groundwater sediment microbial communities from an aquifer in East River, Colorado, USA - PLM3_127_b2 | ecosystem: Environmental > Terrestrial > Soil > Riparian zone | place: USA: East River... | reverse complement strand
CCGTGCGCGTGGAGATCGATGAACCCCGGCGACACGACGAGCCCCGACGCGTCGATGATGACCGACCCCTCGAGAGGCTCTTCGCTGATCGCGACGATGGTTCCGCCCTCGATGCCCACGTTGCGCACCGCGTCGAGACCGCTCTCCGGGTCCATCACCCGCCCGCCCCGGAGGACGAGCTCGATTCCGAGAAGTGAAAAAGTCGTTAGGTTCATTTTCGTGCCACCCAGATTTGATGTGTTGACTTTTCCGTCAACCGGTTTTCTTCAAAATCCCCGTGCACCGCCTCGACCTCGAAGCCCGCGTCTTCGAGGAGCCGATGGCTCTGCTCGGGAGCGATCCAGGAAAGGTTGATACGCCGATAGCGGCGGCTCACGACGATTCCGCCGGAGTCGATCTCGTCGGTCCAGACCACGATCCGGATCACCTGGTGCTCCATGTCGTGGGTCGACGCTTCCCAGAGGATATGGTCGCGGCCGGTTTCGGCGTTTCGGAACTCGGCCCGAAGATGAGGAACGCCCGGCTGGACGAAGCCCGGGTCGAAGATGAAATGGTCGAAGACGAACCGGCCGCCGTCCCGGAGCTGACTTCGAACCTGCTTCATCGCTCGCAGCTTGTCGTCATCGGTCAGGAGGTGCCCGATGGAGTGGAACGGGAGGACGATGAGGTCCGCGGGCGCCGGGAGAACGAAGTCGCGGAAGTCCGCCTGGATCAGGGACAGGCGGCCTTCGACTCCTGCCTCGCGCACTCGCTTGCGGCATAGCTCGAGGATCGCGCTCGAAGAATCGACTCCGGTGATCGGCCTTCCCTGCTTCGCGACCTCGATACAGATGCGTCCGTTTCCGACCCCGAGCTCCACCACCGGTCCGGGAGACTCCACGAGCTTTCGCAGATAGAAACCGTGGTTCTTCTGCGTGATGGGGGCACTCCCGCACCAGGCGTCGTAGATATCGGCGAAGTCGTCGTAGGGAACGCGGGACATGCTAGAGTTCCCGCGGAGGATATCAAACGTGAGCGACAACGTGCGCGTTGTTTTCATCGACAACCCGCCGGTGAACGGCCTCGGCGCCTCGGTGCGGACGCATCTCATGACCGAGCTCGAGCGGGCTCTTGCCGACAAGAGCGTGGACGCGATCGTCCTTGCGGGCAAGAGCAAGATGTTCAGCGCTGGCGCCGACATCCGAGAGTTCGGAAAGGAACCGCCGCCCGGCACTCCTTCCCTTCCCGAGCTCATCGACGCCGTGGAGCGATCGACCAAGCCCGTCGTCGCCGCGATCCACGGAGTGGCCGCAGGTGGAGCGCTGGAGCTCGCCCTCGGGTGCCACGCGCGCGTCGCCTCCTCCGACGCCCGTCTCGGTCTTCCCGAAGTGACCCTCGGGATCATTCCCGGGGCCGGTGGAACTCAAAGGCTTCCGCGACTCATCGGCATTCGAGAGGCCCTCGCGCTCATCACCGAGGGGAAGCTCATTGCCGCCGCGAAGGCTCACGCCCTGGGCATCCTCGACGAGATCGCCTCGGGAGATCTGCTATCGGCCGCGACCGCCCGCGCGAGCAGGACCTCTCTCCGGCGAACCTCGGAGCTCCCGTTGGCCGACGACCCCGCTGCTTTCGCGGAGGCGGAGAAAGCCGCCGCGAAGTCCCGGGGAGTGGAAGCGCCCATCGCCGCGATCGAAGCGTTGAAGGCCGCGGTCAGCCTCCCCGTGGATCAGGGTTTTCGAAAGGAGCGCGAGATTTTTCTGAAGCTCGTGAGCTCGGACCAGTCAAAAGCGCTTCGACACGTTTTTTTCGCGGAGCGAGAGGCCGCCAAGATCCCCGACGTGCCGCCGGACACCAAGGCGAAGGAGATCGCCTCCGCGGGGGTCATCGGATGCGGGACCATGGGGAGCGGAATCGCGATGTGCTTCGCGAACGCGGGAGTCCCGGTCGTGGTCGTCGAGGGCGACGGCTCCGCCCTCGAGCGCGGGCTCGAGAAGATACGCGGTCTTTACGAGTCCAGCATGAGCAAGGGGCGCCTCTCGAAAGACGACTTCGACAAACGCCTATCCCTCCTTTCGGGAACGACGGACCTCTCGCGGCTCTCCCGGGCCGATATCGTCGTCGAGGCGGTCTTCGAGGAAATGTTCGTCAAGAAGAACGTCTTCGAGAAGCTCGACTCCCTCTGCAAGGAGGGCGCGATCCTGGCGACGAACACCTCCTCACTCGACGTGAACGAGATCGCGCGCTCGACCTCGAGGCCCGCGAGCGTCATCGGGACTCACTTCTTCAGTCCCGCGAACGTCATGAAGCTCATGGAGTGCGTGCGCGGAGCCGAGACGTCGAAGGAGACCATTGCCTCCGTTTTCCAGCTCGCGAAGAAGCTCGACAAGGTCGCCGTCCTCGTCTCCGTCTGCGACGGCTTCGTCGGAAACCGCATGCTCTACGCCTACCGGAGACAGGCGGACTTCCTTCTCGAGGACGGAGCCCTTCCGCATGAGGTCGACCAGGCAATCGTCGATTTCGGGCTTCCCATGGGGCCTTACGCGATGGCGGACCTCGCCGGGCTCGATATCGGATGGGCCGTCCGAAAGAGCCAGGAAGCGACGCGGCCGAAGCACCTTCGTTATTCGACAATCCCCGACCGGATTTGCGAGCTCGGACGATTCGGCCAGAAGACCGGAGCGGGCTTCTATCGCTACGAGAGGGCGAGCCGCACCCCCATCCCCGATCCCGAGATCGCGTCCCTCATCGAGGGAGTGTCCCGGGAGCTCGGCATCCAGCGCCGCTCGTTCACCAAAGACGAGATCGTCGAGCGCTGCGTCTACGCCCTTATCAATGAAGGTGCCAAGATCCTCGATGAGGGCATCGCCCTTCGAGCAAGTGACGTCGACCTCGTCTGGATCCACGGCTACGGATTTCCCCGCTACCGCGGAGGCCCGATGTTCTACGCCGACACCCTCGGAGTGAAGACGGTCTACGACGCGGTGGTCCGGTTCCACGAGGAACAGGGCGAGTGGATGCGACCGGCTCCTTTGCTGGAAAGGCTTGCGCGCGAGCGTGACACCTTCCAGGTTGATTCACAAAAGACTTAGCCCGGCTGCGGGTGCTTGTCTCCCTGGTGCTTGAAGATGGCGCAGAGGAAATCCATCATGAGCCTTGCCGACATGCGGCTCGAGGTCTCGAAGACCTCGTATTCCGGGTCGACCTCGACGAACTCGTAGCCCACGATCTTCCCGCCCTTCTTCGCGATCTCCTGGAGCGCTTCTTTGGCCTGGTAATAGGTGATGCCGCCGGGAACGGGTGTGCCGGTCCCCGTGAGCAGCGAGGGGTCGATGACGTCGACGTCGAAGGTGATGTAGTAGTTCTCTGCCTGGGGGATGCTGGCGATGGCCTCCTTGATGCCCATGCGCAGCATGCGGAGCGCGGGGATCACCTGCACTCCCATTCGCTGACCTTCCTCGAAGGTCCGGGTATTCGTGCTGAGCCCGCGGATCCCGAGAGAGGACAGCCCCGAGATCCAGGAGAGCTCGATCGAGCGCCGGAGCGGATTTCCGTGGGCAAACCTCACGAATCCTCCGCCGTCGCTGAAATCGAGGTGGGAGTCGAAGTGGATGATGTGGATCTTGCCCTCGATGCCTTCGTAGCCTCGAAGGACGGGAAACGTTATGGAATGGTCGCCTCCGAGAACGACCGGGAGAGCGCCCTTGGCCAGGACCTTCTTCACCGTATCGGTGATGCGATCGAAGTTGGGCATGAAGTCGGCGGGCATGATGTTCACGTCGCCGACGTCGGCGCGGCTCACGTCGACCAGATACCGCTCTTGCTCCTCGTAGTCGTAATAGCCAGGCCACTTCTTCTCCCCCGGCGGAGGCGTGCCGCCGCCGCCCGTGACCCGGCGGAGGGCCGCGGGGCCGAACCGGGTCCCGGGGCGAAACGTCGTGCCGAGATCGAAGGGAACGCCGACGACCGCGACCTGATGATTGAGCTTCTCGACGTCGTCGATGGCCTCGGCCCCGTAGAACGTGGACGCTCGCGGGTGGCGGATGGGATCCCGGTAGGGATCGAAAGGCTCCGCGGGCCTCGGCTGCTCTTGCGCCGATTGCCCGAGCTTCGCGGCGCCCACGGCGGCGGGCGCCGCCAACAACGTTCGAAAGAACCCTCTTCGTCCGACGGTTGCCATGAACTAACCTCCTCGATTCGTTTTGAAATACAGGACAGGCACGACAAGCATATTGAGAAACGTCGACGTCACCATTCCGCCCAGGATCACGACCGCCATCGGCTGCTGGATCTCCTTGCCGGGCTCTCCCGCTCCGAGGGCGAGCGGAAGGAGCCCCGCTCCGGTGACGAGCGCGGTCATGAGGATCGGGCTCAGCCGCTCGAGGGAGCCTTCGACCACGGCCTCGCGAAAGCCGCGGCCCTCCCGCGTCAAAAGATGCTGGTAGTGGCTCACGAGCATGATGCCGTTGCCCGTGGCGATACCGAAAAGAGTGATGAAGCCGATGAGCGAGCCAACCGATAGCACCCCTCCGGCTGCCGCGGCGACGAGGACCCCGCCGATGAAGGCGAGAGGCAGATTCGCCATGACGAGCACCGACTCGCGCACGGTGCCGAGAGCGAGGTACAGGAGGAGGAACACTCCGGACACCGACAGGAGCGACAGGAGAAGAATCTGGCGCGACGCCCTCTCCCGCGCCTCGAACTGGCCTCCGTAGCGGATCGAGTACCCCTGCGGGAGAACGACGGAGGATGAAATGGCGCGGCGGATTTCTTCGACGACCGAGGTCATGTCCCTGTCCGAAACGTTCGCCTGAATCACGATCCTCCGTTCGAGGTTCTCGCGGTGGATTGTATTCGGACCGCGATCGAGACGCACCTCGGCGACTTGCGCTAGCGGCACGCGCGCGCCCGAGGGCGTCGCGATCGGGGCCTCTCCGATCGCCTCCGGGGAGGCGCGCGACCCATCGTCCAGGCGCACGAAGATGTCGTAGAGTCCCGGAGCATCGAGCACCCGGGAACCCGCCCGACCGTAGAACGCGGTCTCGACCGCGTCGGCGACGCCCTGGGCGGTCAGGCCGAGGGCTGCCGCCGCGCGGCGATCGAGGTTCACCTGGAGCTGGGGTACTCCGACCTGCGGCTCGAGCGCGAGATCGACAAGGCCGGGGACGTCTTCTATCGCCGCCCGGATCTTCTCGCCCAGTGCCCGAAGAGTGACGAGGTCGGGCCCGAAGAGCTTGATTGCGATCTGGGCCCTCGTACCCGAAAGAAGGTGGTCGATGCGGTGCGACATGGGCTGGCCCACCTCGAACACCAGGCCCGGAACGATCGCGAGCCTCGCCCGCGCCTCCTCCACGATCTCCTCATGAGAGCGGTCGGAGCTTCCGAGCACCACCTCGAGCTCGCTCTGGCTGACGCCCGCGGCATGCTCGTCGCGCTCTCCCCGGCCGGTGCGTCTCGTCGTCGAGACCACTTCCGGAATCTCCTTGAGGGTCGCCTCCACCAGCGCGCCGATTCGGTTCGACTCCCCGAGAGACGTTCCCGGAGGAAGAAACGTATTGATGTTGAGGGTGCCCTCCCGAAACGGCGGCAGGAAGTCCCCTCCCAGCAACGGCACCGCCGAGAGAGCGGCGATGAGAAGCGCCGCCGCGACGGAGAGGACCCGGCCCGGGTGACGGAGAGCGCTTTCGAGGAGGCGGCGGTAGCGAGGCTTCAGCCACGACACTACGAAGGAATCTCGGGCGGGCAGCGAATCGATTCCGAAGCGTCCCAGAAGGAAATAGGAGAGAACCGGCGTTACGGTGAGGGCCACGAGAAGCGAGGCCGCGATCGCGAGCACGTAGGCGAGCCCGAGCGGGGTGAACATGCGCCCTTCGATTCCGCCGAGGTTGAAGAGTGGAACGAACACCAGGATGACGATCGCGGTGGCGTAGACGATCGAGCCCCGGATCTCGCTCGACGCCTGGAACACGACCTCCAGAAGGGGCGCGGGAGCCCTCAGCCCGAGCGCAGCGCGAGCCGCAGGCGAGTCGCGAAGCGAGAGCCGTGGGGGTGGGGCCCCACGGCATTGATAAGGAGAGCCGCGCTCGCGGTTCTGGCGGAGGCGCCGGAAGACGTTCTCGACGTCGACGATGGCATCGTCGACGAGCTCGCCGATGGCGATGGCAAGACCGCCCAGGGTCATAGTGTTGATCCCGAGTCCGAAATAGCGGAGGGCGACGACCGCCGCCAGAAGAGACAACGGGATCGCGGTCAGGGTGATGAGAGTCGTGCGGAAGCTCCAGAGGAAGAGGAAGAGGACGAGCACCACGAGAATCGCGGCCTCGAGGATCGACTCGCTCACGTTCGCGACCGCGCGCCGTATGAAATCCGCCTGCTGGAAGGCCTTGGTGTCGAGGCGGACGTCGCGCGGGAGTGCAGGCGCGAGCCCGGCGAGCGCGGCCTCGATCTCCCGGGTCAGCGAGAGCGTATTCGCCTCCGGCCCCTTCTGGATGGTGGCGACGACTGCGGGGGCTCCGTTGAAGCTCCCGTCGCCCCGCTTGAGCGCGGGACCTTCGCGGACGGTGGCGACGTTCTCAATAAGGATGGGTACGGAGTCGCGGACGGCCACGACCGAGGTTGCGAGGTCCACGACTGAACGTACTCGCGCGCGGCCTCGAACCAGGTACTCGGTGTGCGCCGCCTCGACGAACCCGCCGCCGGAGCTCGCATTCGAAGCCTCGGCGGCGGCGACGACGTCCTCGAGCGCGAGCTCGTAGTCCCGGAGCTTCGCCGGGTCGACGAGCACTTGAAACTGGCGTGTCTCTCCTCCGATGAGAACTACTTGCGCCACACCGGGCACGGCGAGAAGGCGAGGACGCACCACCCATTCGGCGAGAGAGCGCAGATCCATCGCAGAGGTCTCAGTGCTCGTCATCGAGATGAGAAGAATCTCTCCCATGGTGGAAGCGACCGGGCCGAGAAGCGGTGGAGAGACTCCCTGGGGGAGCCGAAGCTCGGGAAGCTTCTCCGCCACGAGCTGCCGCGCCCGGAAGACGTCGGTTCCGGGAGCGAACTCGACGTAGACCAGGGAGAGGCCGTAGGCGGACGCAGAGCGCACTCGCTCGACACCGGGTCTTCCCATGACCGCGGTCTCGATCGGAAAGGTGACAAGGAGCTCCACTTCCTCGGGGGCGAGTCCTTTCGACTCGGTCACGATCGTGACCGTGGGGACCGTGAGGTCGGGAAATACGTCGACCGGCAGGCGTGCGGCGACGAAACCGCCGTAGACGAGAAACAGAAGGGCTAGAGCGAGCACGACGAGGCGATGCTCGAGAGACGAACGGATTAGAGCGTCGAGCATGCGGCTAGTGGGTATGAACCGCCGGAGCTCCGGGGTCGAGCTCGTGGAGGTAGATTTGCTGAGCTCCGCGGGTCACGAAGCGATCCCCGGGGTCCAAGCCCTCGAGGACGACCCGAGACGCGCCCATCGCTTCCGCGAGCTTCACCTCCCTCCTCTCGAACGTCTCGCCCGAGCGAAGGACGTAGACGAAGCTCCGGCCTTCCACATCGACGACTGCCTCCCCGGGAATGAGGATGCCTTCGAAGCCTTCTCCCATCTCGAGGCTGACGTTCGCCTGCATGCCGATGCGGAGCGCCCGATCTCCGTTGTCGACCTCGAAGAGGACGGTCGCCGCCCGGCTCTTCTCGTCGACGACCGCGCCGACGTCCACGAGCTTTCCCTCGAACGTTCGCTCGGGGTTGGCGGGAGTGGTGAAAGAAGCGCGCCCCGCGCGCTCGATCCGTCCGAGGTCGCGCTCGAAGACCGGCGCTTCGACCCAGACGCGCTCGAGGGCCACGATCTCGAGGATCGGCTCGCCGGCACGCACCTGCTCGCCGACCTGCTTGTGAAGCGCTATGACCGTTCCCGAGAGCGGCGCTTTCACTTCGTAGTCCGTCATCGATTCCCTCGTCTCTGGAAGATCGCCGATGACGATGGCCGCGAGCGCCTCGAGCTGGCGTTTGGCGGAGTCGTAGTCGGTCTCCGCCACCTTGAGCTCGTGCTGCGCCCTCTGATACTGGTTCAGGGAATAGGCTTTCCTATCGAAAAGGCGCTGAGCGTGATCCGCCTCCAGGATCGCGAGAAGCATCCGGGCCCGAGCCTCGTTGGTCCTCTCGGTGAGGCGTCGTTTCTCCGCTTCGAGCCGGGCCTTCTCGATTTGAAGCATCGCCCGGGCGATCGCGAGCGACTGTGCTTCGGGACTGTCGAGGACCCGCGCGATGAGGGAGTCCTTGGCCACTCGTTGTCCCACGCGGGGGAGGCCCTCGCCCGCGAGGATCCCGGAGATCGAGGAGGCTACGACGGCGTAGTGCCGGAACGCGGGCACAACCCGGCCCGTGGATTCCACTTTGCGGCGGAAGCTCCCCGTCTCGGCGACCGCGAGCTTCATGCGGATCGCCCATTGCTGCTCCATGCGGAAGGGCACCGTCCCGTCGGCGAGCCGGGTCGCGGACGCCGGCTCGGGATCGATCGGAGCACCCCGCGAGATCCTTAAAACGAAGAGAACCAACGCGAGCGCGAAGAGCGCCGCCCAGACCGCCCAAGGCTTCGGGGCCTTCGGGGCCTTCGGAGAATCTTCGGTCACGACAGGAAATCCTCGCGTCCAAGGAGCCGGCGAAGGTGGAGCCGGCTCGTCTCCGCCCGGTGCAGCGCCTCGCCGTATCGCAGCCGGATCTCGCGGCAGGTCCTTCTCGCTTCGATGACCGAAAGGAGCGGCGTCTTGAGCTGTTCGTACAACAGCTCCTCGATCGCGGCGCTCTCTTCGCATTGAGCGAGAAGGCGCAGGCGAAACGTCTGGATCTCTTCGCGCGCCGCCTCGTACTCCTGCGCGGCGTCGTCCATTCCCTTTCCGGCGACGCCGGGAGGCAGCGGAGGGAAGCTGGGCTCAGGACCCTCTTCCAGGTCGGGGAGGTCGCTTTCAGGAAAGAGGATCGCGAGACGTCGCCGCGCGGACTCGAGCTCGCGCTCGGCCCGGGAGACCCCGAGATCGAGAAGCCCCCCCTCCAACCGCGCCTGAATGAGGTCGCGCTCGGGCACGACCCCCTCTCCGAACCGGGCCTCGTTCATTGCGATGATGCGCTGCCAGCTCCGGCGCTCGGAAGCCCAGACCTCGTGCCGATTCATGGCGAGCCGCGCATCGAGGATCGAAAGGCGGGCCTCGAACGAGAGGACGGAGAGCAACAGCGTGAAAATCATTCCGCCACCGACAGACCCGAAATCCTCATGGTCTCATCGAGAGCCTCGGTCCTTACCTGGAACTCCAGGTCGACGGCTCCCGGGGCCGAGGGGGTAAGCTCCGCGAGGTAGACCCCGGCGACACTCCCGGGCCGCGCCCGGGCGTCGGCGATGGTCTTCGATCCCGAGAGGAGCTTTAAGGTGATGTCGGCCTCGGCCACGGGGGTCCCCTCGGCGAGGTCCGTAAGATGAATCCGAAACCGGCTCGCGCGGCCGGCCTGGAGCGGTTCGTACTCGAAGAAGTTCTCGAGGACGCCAGTAAACTCGGTTCGGGAGAGCGGCTCGACGCTCGGGAGCGCTTCTTCGCCCTCGCGTCCGCAACCCGCGGTCATCGACAACGCCAGGAAGAGCGCTCGCACCGGCCGCGAAGCTATCAAGCGCCCCCGGGGAATGTCAAAGGACGCGGGAACCTTGGGCCACGAGTGGTGTCGAATCTCATGAGGAACGAAAGATTCCCGGGGAGGTAGGGTGATGACTCGAGAAAGGGTTTTCAGCTGGGTGAGCTCGGTGGCGCTTCAGGCCCTCGCTCTGGGAGCGCTCGGGGTTTCTCCGCTCTGGAACTACGACGATCTTCCCGCGCCGCAGAACGCGATACCCGTTCGCAACTACGTCGTGATCGAGACTCCGAAACCGCCCGTCGTCCCGAAGCGCGCGCCGGCGACCGCGAGCAAGGCCCGGAATCCCGCACCGCGGGTGACGAAATTCATCTTCTCCTCTGTACTCTCCAATGAAATCCCGCCGGAACCGCTCTTCCCGGAAGCGACCGCGGGGTTTCCCCCCGGAATCCTGGTCGGCATTCCGGGCTTCGCCGGAGAAATTTCGAGCGAGATCCCAGAGCCAGAGCCTTCTTCGGAGCTCCTTCGGGTAAGCCAGGTAACTGCGCCGAGAAAACGACATCACGTAAAACCCACCTACCCTCCGTTCGCCGCCGCCTCGCGAGTGCAGGGAACAGTGGTGCTCGAGGCGACGATCGACCAGAACGGAAACGTGGTGAACCTCAGCGTCCTTCGCTCGGTGCCGCTTCTGGACGGGGCGGCGCTCGAGGCGGTCCGTCAATGGAAGTACGAACCCACTCTCCTCAACGGGCGACCGGTTCCGATCCTGATGTCGGTCAGCGTTCGCTTCGAGCTCGCCCGCTGAGGCGCGGAAACGCAAGGGCGCGCTCCTGCGCGCGAGGCAGGAGGTCGCCTCCTTCCTGATGGAAGACGTCGAGACGGATGCCCGCGATCCGAAAGCCTGCATCCGTTCGTCGGAGTGCGATGCGGTAGTGTCCCGCGACCATCCATACCGACTCCTCGAGGTAGTGATAGGCGCGCACGTGGGCCTCGGCGTCCGCGCGGTTGTCGCCCTTTTCTACGATGCGGATGGGTCCGAGGAGGTGCTGGGTCGCGTCGAACCCGGGAACGATGCCCTTCCAGGACTCGACGACCTCTTCGCTCGTGAGAGTGCTCGCCTCGCCCCCGAAGAGCGTCCGGTAGTCGATCTCGACTCTATCGTCGAGCGCGGCTTCGACCGCGGCCCAGTCGAGGGCATCGATGGCATGGAACAAATCGAGGATCGTCAATTCCATGGTTTATAGTATCTAGGAATTGAACCGAAGGGAGGCCATTCGCCGGGAAGTCGAGCTCGCCCGGGATGAGATCGCCGGCTTCACGGCGGAGCTCGTCCGGGTCCCGAGCGTCAATCCGCCGGGGGATGCCTATCGGGAAGCGGCGGAAACGCTCGGCCGGAAGCTCGGGGGGTTCGGATTCGAGGTCGAGTATCTCGTGGCCGAGGGGTATCCCGAGCACACGGAGGCGCACCCGCGGGTGAACGTCGTCGGACTTCGCCGCGGCAAAACCCCGCGGCCGCTCGTGCATTTGAACGGCCACCTCGACGTCGTTCCCGCGGGCGACGGATGGACGATGGATCCCTTTGCGGGCATCGTCCGGGACGGGCGCATCTACGGCCGCGGCACCGCGGACATGAAGGCGGGAATCGCGGCCGCGGTCTACGCCGCGGAATGCGTGAAGCGCGCGGGGGTCGAGCTCGGAGGAAGCGTCGAGGTGAGCGGCACCATCGACGAGGAGAGCGGCGGCTTCGCCGGTATGGCCTTTCTCTGCGAAACGGGCCGCCTCACCCGCGACCGCGCCGATCACGTCATCATCCCCGAGCCGCTGGGCGTCGATCGGATTTGCGTAGGCCATCGGGGCGTCTACTGGTTCGAGGTCACGGCGCACGGACGGGTGGCCCACGGCAGCATGCCGTTTCTGGGGGTGAGCGCCATCGAGCGCATGGGCCGCCTTCTCGAGTCGGTGCGGACGGAGCTCATACCCGCCCTCACCCGGCGCGTCACGCGCGTGCCGGTAGTGCCCGAAGGTGCGCGGAGGGCAACTCTCAACGTGAATTCCATCCTTGGAGGCCAGGCGGGCAAAACCCCGCAGACTCCGTGCGTCGCCGACCGCTGCTCCGCGGTCTTCGATCGAAGGTTTCTTCTCGAGGAAGGCTTCGAGGCGACGAAACGAGAGATCGAGGCTCTCCTGGAGAAGCTGGGCGAAGGGTTCGAGCTCCGCGACATGATGGTGGTCCATCCGGTCCAGACCCCGGAGAGCTCGCCCCTGATCGCGGCCTTCGAGAGGACGATCCCGGAGGTCCTGCGCCGCGAGGCGACCCGGATCGCGAGCCCCGGCACCTACGATCACAAACACGTGACTCGGATCGGCGGCATCGAGGACTGTGTCGCCTACGGCCCCGGAATCCTGGAGCTAGCTCATCAGGTCGACGAGTACTGCGAGATCGAGGACCTCGTCCGGTCGACGGAAGTGCTGGCTCTGACGCTATTCGACCTCCTCGGGGAGCGCTGATCTGGGATTCGATTGCTGTACACCCCGAAGAACAAGTAACTCATGGCAAGGAGAAACCAGAACGCCCAGGGAAAGGGAATTGTCGCCTGGCTAATCTGGACAGCCGTGCTCAGCAGCACTGGTGGTGTGATGGATAGGATTGCCACGCTCATTGCCGCCGGGTACGAGAGTTGGACCTGCAGGAATCCGGGCAAAGAGCAACCCGATCAGCGCATAGATCAGAATCTGGATGACGCGATAGAAGTAAGATCCTGCCAGCGCGAAGGGAAACAGAATGAATCCAAGCCAGTTGGCAAGCCAGCTCAGCCAACCCTGCATCCTCGCTTGATCCACGGCGAAATCGCTAATGGTGCTGAATCGATAGACCCGGATCTCGCGCGGGTTGTTCTCCACGATGGCTTCCGTTTTCGTGAGCAGAACGCGGGCGCCAGCTTGCTCCAGTGTCGTAACCGTGCCAGTCGTGTCGATCACGACAAGCACTTTACCTGTGGTTTCATCCTTCAGAAAGTAGGGCTGCTCCACTTCAGCGGAGAGCTCGCCGTTCTTCACCGACAGCGGCGGGATCTGCGCGACGATCGCAGGCGCGTCGTTCGCAACCCACCGACCGAAGTGATGGTTAAGCACGGCCACCGTAACGATCCAGACGATCCCGAGGACAACTGCGAGGTATCCGAATGCGAATGCTCTCCAATGCGCGGCGGCGTCCCGGTAGAGATCGGCCGAGAAGAAGGACATGCCCAGCGCGCTGAGCGGCGTCTCCGCGAGCGGGGCACGCCCGGGTGCGCGAGGCGATGGTAAGGATGATCTCGGGATCCTCTTGGAGTCGATGACGGGCTCAGTTGGCCTCCTTCGACCTCGGCGATGGTCTCACTTAAATCCAGCGACCCGCAAGCGCCAATATTGCCGAACCGACGTGAACGGCGTGCTAATCTGGGGTCGTATCCTAGCGCGCCGAAAACAGGAGTATCGATGAGCGAGACGGAAAAAAGTCCGCGCCTCCTGCCGCTCGTCTTGACGGTGGTGTTCCTTCTCGTTGCCGCCGGGCTCGGGTACCTGGGGCTGAGGGTACTGGATAGGCTCGACGCGATCGAGAGCGAGGTGACGACCCTCGGGGAAGAGGCCTCGCGAGCGGCCACCGCTTCGACCGAGGCCCTCGAGCAAGCGCGGCGCGCGGAAGAATCGGCACGCGCGGCAGCCGAAGGCAGGGAGCTCGCGGAGAAGGACAGTCTTCGCGCGCAGGACACCGCGGCTACAGCGCAGGCGGAGGCAACGACCGCCCAGGAGCAGGCCAAGAGCGCTCGCGAGGAAGCCGATGCGGCCAAGGCGGAGGCAGAGCGCATCCGGCAGGAAGCGGAGGCCGAGCTCACCCGCCTTGAGGAAGCGCTCGGGAAAGTGGTCGAGACCCGTAGGACGGCGCTCGGGCTGGTCTTGAACCTGGGCGAGGACTCGATCAAATTCGACTTCGACAAAGCGGAGCTGAAACCCAAGGAGCGCGAGCTCTTGAGCCGGATCGCCGGCATCCTCCTCACTTCGTCTGACTACACCGTGAGCGTGAACGGCCACACCGACGACGTCGGGACCGAGGACTACAATCAGAAGCTCTCGGAGCGCCGGGCGGAAGTCGTGCACCGGTATCTCCAGGAGGCCGGCGTCCCCGGCGAGATCATGACGGTCGCTGGCTGGGGGAAAACCAAGCCTCGCGTCGAAGGCACTACCGAGGGGGCGCGAGCGAAGAATCGCCGGGTCGAGCTCGGAATCGTGAACAGCCGGGTGAACTATCGCCCGGCGGCCTTCGACAACCGGTAGAGCTCCGCCAGAAGGTCGGCCATGCGCGGGTAGCGCGCTTCGGGAGGCTTTCGCATCGCTCTCTGGATGATGGCCTCGAGCTCCGGAGGCATCTTCGGGTTGACGGCACGCGGGGCCATGGGCTCTTCCTGAATGTGCTTCATCGCGATCGCGATGGGCGACTCGCCGCGGAAAGGAAGGGCGCCGGAGAACATTTCGTAGAGCACGACTCCGAAGGAGTAGACGTCGCTCCGGTGATCCAGGTCCGCCTTCCCCATCGCCTGCTCGGGCGACATGTAGTCCGGGGTCCCCATAATGATGCCCGTCTGGGTCATCCCCGAGCCCTCCGATCTCGTAGTATCGCGCACGATGCCGAAATCCATGATCTTCACGTCGCTCTGAGGGGTGAGCATGATGTTATGGGGCTTCACGTCCCGGTGCACGACCCCCATGTCGTGGGCGGCGACGAGACCGGCCGCGGCCTGCTTCGCGATCTGAAGCCCCACTCCTAGCGGAAGAGCACCTTTCGATCGGAAGAGCTGCTTCAGGGTCATCCCCTGAATGAGCTCCATGCTGATGAACTTGATTCCGTCGGCATCGCCGAAATCATAGGTCCGGACGACGTTTCGATGGGCGATGCGGCGGGCGACCCGGATCTCGGTCTTGAATCGCTCCAGAATCTGGGGATCCATGGAGGCGATCTCCGGCCTCAGGATCTTCAGAGCTACGGGCTCGTCGAGGTCGCGGTCGTGGGCCTGGAACACCATGCCCATGCCTCCGCTTCCAAGGACCCGGCGAATCTCGTAGCGCCGTCCGAGGACCGTCCCGGGCTCGAGCGAGGAGAGAGTGAGAGCGGGCTTTTCGGGCTTTTCGCTCAGGCCGTCGACGAGCGTTGCGACGCTGGTCGAAGACGTGCCCGACGCCGTCCGGGCGGACGCGATCTGCTGCTGGCGGATGGTTCCCGTCGAGAGGCTATAGACCGGCACCGCCTCTTCGATGCCTTGGAGCTTCAGGGGCGGAAGCGCCTCGGCCGACGCGCGATCCTGAACCTTGGCGTAGGCCTCCTGCGACAGGAGAACGTCGCCGGCAAGCGCCTCGTCGGCGAGCCTCCCCGCGACGTGCACCGCGCGGCCGAGGAGGCTGTAGTCGAGGCGGCTCGCACTTCCGACGGCGCCGAAGACCGCGTCTCCGGTGGAGAGGCCGATGCCGGGGACGAGGGCCCCTTTGTCCTCGTCGGTGTCGAGCAGGTGCTGGATCGAGATGGCGCAGCGAATCGCCGGCCAGACCTTGTCCTCGCCTTTGAAGACGGCCATCATCCGATCGCCCACGAACTTATCCACCTGGCCGCCGTAGCGCTCCACGAGCTCCGCTTGACGGCTGAGCGAGTGGTTCACGCTTCGAAGGACCTCCTTGGGATCCTCGTTTCCCTCTTTGAACGCGGCGTGAGACTTGAGGTCCGAGAACAGTACGGTGACGGGGCGTCGTTCCCCCGTGCCCGCGCCACCCGGGTCGGTCTTCTGGATCATGTCCGCCGCCGACTTGGAGAGGAACTTCTCCATGACTTGCTTTTCGCGGAGCTCACCGAGGAGAGACCGGAACGCCGAAGCCAAAGCTCCGATCTCGCCTCCCGACGGCGCGTCCACGTCGCTCGAGTAGTCTCCCTCGCGGATCCGATCGGTGACGGTGACCAGCTTCCGGAGGGGGCGCGCGATGCCGCTCGCGAGAAAATGGCTCGCTCCGATGGCGACGGCAACTCCGAGAAGTCCCACGAGGAGGACGCTTCTCTGGAAGCTGCGAAATGCGGCGAGCTCCCGGTCGCGCGACCGGAGGGCGGCGAAGAGGCCGACGGGCTCTTCGTTTTCATTGGGGCCGGTCGTGAGCGGCGCGAAAATCGCCTGGAACGTTTCGCCTTGTAGCGGCAGCCGCACGTCTTCGGACTCCGCGGGCATCGAAGCCGTGGTTAACCAGTCCCGGAGAGCGGTGGTGCTCTCGGCGAGCGTAGTGCCGGTCTCTCGGTAGCCGGCTTCGGTCTTCGCGAAGAACACGACCTCGCACTCGGCGAAACGCTTGATGTCCGCGGCGAGCTCGTCGTCGATCTCATAGCCGGTGACGACGGCGCCGAGAATCTCCTCGCCCACGCCGAAAGGAACCGATACCGCGTGGTAGAGACGGTCCTCTTCTCGCCACACGCCGCCGAAGCTTTCCCCCTCGATGGCCTTTCCCACGAGCGGGGTTCCGGACAGGTCGACGCCGGCGAGCGCAGGACGGTCGGTGCGGGCCACCACCCTTCCGTCGGCGCCGGTGACGATCATGAAATCGCTTCCCACCTGCTCGACCATCGCCTGGGCGGAGTCGAGAGTCGTGGCGGCGTCCATCTCCACGACCGCGGCCTTGAAGTAGGGGCTTTCGACGATGACCGAGTTGATGAGCTGGAGCTTCTCGAGGCGATCGGCCTCGAGGTTCTCGTAGAGCTCGCGGGTGGAGGTGAGGGCAGCTCTCAGAGAGTCCTGGGCGAGCTGGCTCGCGCGCTGATAGGAGAACCACAGAAGAGCGCTCGTGAGGCCCACCACCAGGAGAAGCGAGACCAGGAAGATCTTGGCCTGGAGGCCGAGCTTCGACCAGAAGGAGTCAGTACTTTTCACGCTTGTAGGGTTTTCCAAACTTGTTCAGGTGGGGGCGCTTTCTGAACCCGCTCACGTCGACCTGAACCACGAGGCCCGTCGCCCCGGACTCGGTGACGATCAGCGGTTGTGCCGCCTCCCCTTCCTCGTGCCAGGCCTTCAAGCGGTAGCTGCCGGGGGGAACGCCGTCGATGAGGAACCCGCCGTCCGGGGTGGTCCAGGCGAAGTACGGGTTTTCCATGACATGAAGAAGCGCGCTCATCTGCGGATGGATGTTGCAGTAGACGCGAACCAGCCCCGGCGACGCGAACGTAAAATCCTTCTTCGCTCCGTTCTTGTAGAGCCCGAGATCGAAGCGGTTCCCCTTCGAGAGGGAAAAGACGTTGTGCATGATGTCGTCGTGGTTGGGGAAGCTCACGGACCCATTCAACGGCACGACTTCGACGTGGGGCTCGAACGTCTTTTCGCGAGAGCCGATGGCAACCGGGATCTGCCGGATGGAGGCGGGGATCTCCGCCCGGAGGCCCTCGAGGTACACGAGGACGTCCCGCACCACGGCGCGCTTCGCGCTCCCCTTCTCCAGCACCTCGACTTTTCCCGAGACAGGCTCGGAGACGGCGGCGCCAGAGATGAGAATCGAGGTTGTCAGAACAGCAAATCGTCGCAGCATGGCTCGAATCACCAGACAAACGAGCTTCATGGTAACATTTTTTCCATGCGCTCGTTTCTACTGCCTCTCTCGTTTACGATCATCACCGCTCTCACGGCCGCCGCTCAGGAAGAAGAAAAAGAAGAGGAGCCTTTCGAGGAATCTCAGGGCATCCAGTTTCGGGTGTCGGGAGAGGTGAAAGGCCACGTCCGCTGGTCCGAGCAAGACAGTTTTGCAAGACCCGCGTTTCCCCCGAGCTTCGTCCCTCAGGGACGCCAGCAGGTTGAGCTCCGCACCGTCTCACCCGGGCCTTCCATAGAGCTCAGCAAGGCCACCCTTTTCTTCGACGTCGATTTTCCCCGCAGTGTCTACGGCCGGGTGAAGATCGATTTCATCGACCTCTACGACCGCAACCCCACGAGCAGCGACCACAACGTCGACGTGGACGAAGCCTATCTTCGATTCGGGAAGAAGTACGAATCTCTCGAGCCCATGACGGAAAGCCACATGTACGCGCTTTTCGGTAAAGCGCCCAAGTTCGAGCGCCAGTTATTCCGACGGCTCGAGAGCTACGGGCTGGTACAGACCGCCTTCAATCGGTTCAACGACCTCCAGCTCCAGCTCGGCGGAAGCATCGGAAAGCACCTCTACTACCGCACGCAGTTGAGCAACGGAAACCCGACGTTTTTCCGCGATCCCAACGTGCTCGCGGGAGACAACGGGGTGGTGCCTCCGCCCGAGCCCGACATCACCTTCGACTCCGGCTTTCCCATTTTCTACCACGCCGAAGTCGAGGAAGTGGCCTTCGACAAGAACTTCGAGGGCGGATTCGGCGCCGGCGTTCGCTTCGCTTCCGAGCAACAGCAGTGGGGCGTGGATGTCCTCGGCTTCTACTACCGCACGAGACTCTCGGATGCGGCGAAGCTTCACGGGACGTTCTACGAGGGCGACCTCGATATCCTCGATGGCGCCGGAGTAAGCCTCCCCATCTCGGGCAGCGAGCGCACGGAGTGGGGCTTCAACCTCGACGGCCAGTACGGAAACCTCGGAGTCTTCCTGCAGTACGTCGACGAGGAGGCCGCGTCCCTTCCGCGAACGGGGATCGAGGTGGAGGCCGGCTACAACCTCGTCCTCGGCGATCGCGGCGATCCGGGAGCGCTCTTCACTGTCGTGCAACCGGTGGTGCGATACAGCCGGCTCGACAACCGTTTCCTGGCACCTCCCGGCTTCGCCGCTCCCAGCGTCGTCTGGGACTGGACGAAGATCGACGTCGGCGCGCGCATCACGATTCTCCAGAACGTCGACGTCACCGTGGAGTACGCCTACCACGACATCGAGGCGAGCCAGCAGATCGACCACGACGAGTTCCTCACCACACTGCGGTTCCGTTTCCCCTGAACGCTACCAAAAGTAGCGGCTCTCAGGCTGCCTCCGGGAGTCCGGGAAATGCACAAGTCGTTCGCGGGCTGGATGATAAGCATCCATCCTCTGCATTTGGCCTTCTTCTTGCAATATCTACAGGTAACAGGAGGTGGACCATGATGCACGTTGACGTTCTCCATCCGAGCGAGACGAACGCGCGCGCCGTCTACCTGGAAGCTGAAGACGGCGGCGTCAATCCCAAGACCAAGGTGAGGGCGGTGTTCCGCGACCGGGACGGCGATCGAGAGACGAGCCGGGTCTTCGACACCCTCGAGGAAGCTCTCGCCTACGCGCAGACGCTGTATCCGCGGGCGGCGTGAGCCTCGGTTGCTGTGGGATTCCTTCCGCGGCAGAGTGGGAGGAAAATTCCTACCGAGGGGGACGACCATGGCCGCAGAAACCGAAGACACCGTCGAGTTCCTGGCGACCGCTCGGCTCGGTGAGAAGGGGCAGCTGACGATCCCAAAAAAGTACCGTCAGTCGTTGGCCCTCGATCCGGGCTCACCCATCGCCGTCATTCGGGTCGGAAACGCCCTCCTTCTGATCCCGGAGCAGGCTCGTTTCCGTGACCTGTGCGACCGCGTGGCGCGCGCGTTCTCGAGCCGCGCGATGACGGCGGCGGAAGTTGTGTCCATGTCGCCGGAGGCGCGCGAGTCTACGAGCGGCTTTACCCCGATCTCGCGAAGCAGAGGAGCCGTAAGGCGAGGACCTCGAGAGCGAAACGCGGATGACGAGAGCCGTCCGGCTCCATCTTTTCTCGACTCGAACGTGCTCACTGGCGGGATCCTCTTACCCACGACCGCAAGCACTTCTCTCCCGCGGTAGCGCGGAAGACGCGACTTCGGACCTCCACTCCAGTCGACTTCTTCCCACTCCCTGGCTTCGTCCGACGGCATAGCCGAATCGGCAAGCCAACTCTCGATCCGCTATGATGTCGGGCCGTGCGCGGCACGGCCATCGTCGTCGGGCTGCAAGTAAGAGGAGAATCATGAATATTCTTGCAACGGTCGCGCTCATAGCACTCCTTCTGCGGAGCGAGGACCTTTACAGGCTCAGCTCCGTGGGGTCGGTACAGCTCTCGCCCGACGGCTCGTCGGTCGCTTACTCCGTCGTCCACAACGGTCGAGAGGGTCGCCCGTACCGCCAGCTCTGGGTCGCGGGCCTCGAGGGCGGAAGGCACACCCGGATCGGAGGCGACGGCGATCGCGGCGGGGAGCCCGTCTGGTCGCCGGACGGCCACCTCATCGCTTTCACCGGCAGGATCTCGGGAAAGGACGGCCTGCACGTCGTGAAGCCCGACGGGTCGGGAGCGCGATTTCTCGCGGAGGTGATCGGAACCAACAGCCCTCTCACTTACGAGGGGAGCTCGATCGCCTGGTCGCCGGACTCGAAAGCGATCGCCTTCGTCACCACGACGCCGGGTCCCGAGACCGAGCTCGCCGACGGCGATCCCATGGTGATCACCCGGTACCTGTACAGGCCGGACTACTGGGAAGGCTCGACGAGGTTCAACGACAATCGAAGGCGGCACATCTTCCTCGCGAGCCTCGAGTCCGGCGCCTTGCGCCAGCTCACCCCCGACGGGATCTATGAAGAGCACTCGATCGACTGGTCCCCGCGCGGAGACGAGATCGCGTTCGTGTCGAACCGTGAGCCCGATCCCGACCTCTTCTACAACCCCGACGTCTTCGCCGTTCGCGTCGCGGACGGTGGGATTCGGCGGCTGTCGGCGACCGAATCCGCGGAGTTCAAACCGCGATGGTCCCCCGACGGAGATCACGTAGTGTTCATGGGAACGAGGCGGGGCCTGACCGACCTCGAGACCGACATGGAAGACACCCACGTCTGGATGATGGACCGGGAGGGCGGCAACCGTCGCGAGTTGGGCTCGGTCATCGACAACCGCCAGGGCTCGCCCACCTGGTCCCTCGACGGGCGCTTCCTTTACTTCAGCGTGGAGGAGCGCGGCCACGAGCGTCTCTACCGGATGCCGGCGTCGGGCGGAGCTCCGGAGGTCGTCGTGAGCGAGCCCGGCCGCGTCCTCGACTGGTCCATCGCCAGAAACGGCGCCGTCGCCTATGCGTTCCAGGGCCTCGACGACATGGCACAGCTCTTCCTGGAGGAAACGCCGGAGCCGCGGCAGCTCACCGATCTCAACGCGGAGGCGCTCGCCGGTGTCGACATCGCGCCGGTCGAGTCGCTCACGTTCGTGAGCAACGACTTTCGCTTCGACGTGGAAGCGTTCTTGACGAAGCCGCTTGGAATGACGCCGGACTCGAAGCACCCGCTCATCGTGATGATCCACGGCGGGCCGCACGGCCAGCAAGGTCCGGCGTTCAACTTCAAGTCACAGTTCTACGCCGCGCGCGGCTGGGCGACCCTCCAGGTGAACTATCGCGGCTCGACCGGCTACGGTCAGAAGTTCGCCGACGCCGTCTTCGGGGACCAGAACGGAAACGAGGCTCAGGACGTCCTGTACGGGGTCTTCGCCGCCATGAGGCGCAATCCCTGGATCGATCGCGGAAGGCTCGCGGTCGAAGGGGGAAGCTATGGAGGCCAGCTCAGCTCGTGGCTCGTCACCCAGACCCACATCTTCCGGGCCGCGATTCCCCTCGCGCCCATCATTAATAATCTCAGTTACAACTACATGACGTACTACAACATGTACGAGCAGATGGAGTGGGGCCAGATGCCGCACCAGGGAAACCTGATGGACGTGCTATGGGAGCGCTCGGCGCTGAAACACGTGGCGAAGGTGAAGACCCCGACGATGCTGGTCCACGGCGAGAACGACAACGACGTTCCCATCGCCGAGTCCGAGCAGTTCTACGTCGCTCTGAAGGACGTGGGGGTGGAGGCTGTGCTGGTGCGCTACCCCAGAGAAGGCCACGGCCTCGCCGAGCCCAAGCACATCGTGGATCTCATGGAGCGGAGCGTCCGCTGGTACGAGAAGCACTTCGGCCCGGCGAGGCCTTCGAACTAATCGCGGTTCGGCTGAGGGGTCACCCGAAGGTAGGGTTTGATCTCCTTCCACCCCTTGGGGAACTTGCCCTTCGCCTCCTCGTTCGAGACCGCGGGCACGATGATGACGTCCTCACCGTCCTTCCAGTTGACGGGAGTCGCCACCTGGTAGTTCGCGGTGAGCTGGAGCGAGTCGATGACCCGGAGAATCTCGTCGAAGTTGCGCCCGGTGCTCGCGGGGTAGGTGATGGTCAGCTTGACCTTCTTGTCGGGACCGATGACGAAGACCGAGCGAACGGTGAAGGTCTCGCTGGCGTTCGGGTGGATCATGTCGTAGAGACCGGAGACCTTGCGCTCGTGATCGTCGATGAGGGGGAAGTTCAGCTTCGCCCCCTGGGTCTCCTCGATGTCCTTGGCCCATTTAGTATGGTCTTCGACCTTGTCCACCGAGAGCCCGATGACCTTCACCTTCCGTTTCTCGAACTCCGGCTTCAGCTTGGCGACGGCGCCGAGCTCTGTGGTACAGACCGGCGTGAAGTCCTTGGGATGGGAGAACAGAATCGCCCAGCCGCTTCCGATCCAGTCGTGGAACTTGATCGGACCGTCGGTCGTCTTAGCCTCGAAATCCGGTGCGGGGTCGCCGAGACGGATAGCCATGTTTTAGAACCTCCTTATTAATGTAGATCCGCAGATTCGCTAGTTTACACGCCACTGTCAAGTAAGATTCGGTAAAGCCATGCAAGACGAACCTCGATTTCACGGATGGGTCTGGGTCACGTATGTCTTCCTGTTCGGAGCCGCCGTCCCCTGGTACATGCCGGCTTCGGCTTCTCGCCCCGCCTGGCCGGGTTTCCCGCTCTGGGTCACGGTGTCTCTCGGGGCAACGGTCGCCATCGCGCTCTTCACCGCTTTCGTGATCCACCGCTACTGGGACGAGGGCGAGCGGTGAGCGAAGTCCCCCTGGGGCCGGGAGGGCTCGCGTTCATCGGCCTCTACCTCGTCTCGATGCTCGTCATCGGCTACATCGCGAAACGGGCGCAGCGAGACGAATCGCTCAGCGACTTCTATCTCGCGGGAAGGAGCCTCGGGACCGTCGTTCTCCTCCTGACGCTCTACGCCACCCAGTACAGCGGCAACACCGTCCTCGGCTATCCCGGCGAGGCCTATCGGCTGGGCTTCGCCTGGATCATGAGCGTCTCCTTCATGATGTCGATCGTGGTGGCCTATCTCCTGTTCGCGCCCGCGCTCCATCGCCTCGCCAAGCGCGAGGGATTCGTGACTCCGGGAGACTTCCTCGATTACCGCTTCGGCTCGCCCGCCCTCTCCTACCTCGCCAACGCCGTCCTCGTGGTATCGATCTCCAATTACCTGCTGGCGCAGTTCATGGCCATGGGCCACATGGTCGCCGGCTTCTCGGCAAATGCCTTCCCCTATTGGGTCGGTGTGGTCGTCCTGGTCCTGGTGATCGTGGTCTACGAGACCCTGGGCGGCCTCCGCGCCGTCGCCTGGACCGACTTCATTCAGGGGGTGCTTCTCTTCCTGGGAGTGGTGGGCTTGCTCTTCTGGGCGGCGCCGACCCCGTCCCACTGGCGTTCGTTGACCGACTGGCTGGGCACGCACGATCCGGTGAAGACGGCCGTTCCCGGCGCCGACATCACCCTCCGCTGGCTCAGCACCGTCGTGCTCGTCGGTTTCTCCGGCGCCGTTTACCCTCAAGCGATCCAACGGATCTACGCCGCGAAGAGCGCGGGAGCCCTGAAGCGTTCCCTCCAGTTCATGATCTTCATGCCGCTCGTGACCATCGTCCCCGTCGTTCTCACCGGTCTCGTCGGCTTCCGGCGCTTCTCCGGCCTCGAAGGGGTCGAGGCGGACCAGATCCTGCCGATGCTCCTCCGGGACTGGGCGGTACAGTCGCTCACGAGCTACGCCCTCTCGGTTCTCGTGCTCGCGGGGGCACTCGCCGCCATCATGTCCACGGCCGACTCGGTGCTCTTGAGCCTCTCCTCGATTCTGGCCAAGGACTTTCTCGGCAAGACCGCGCTCCGAAACGCGCCCGAAGCGCGGCTCACTCATGCGGGGAAGCTTCTTTCCTGGGCGGCGACGGGGTTTCTGGCCTGGCTCGCGACTTCCCCCCGAATCACGCTCTGGGGGCTCATCGAGCTGAAGTTCGAGCTCTTGATCCAGGTCGCCCCGGCGATCATTCTGGGTGTCATCTGGCCGAGGTTGGAGTCGAAAGCGACGCTCGCGGGACTGGTCGTAGGGACGGTGGTGGCGGGGAGCCTCGCGTTATCAGGAGTCAACGAAGTGTCCGGGATTCAGGCAGGGCTTTTCGCCCTCGGCCTGAACCTGGCGCTGTCCGTGGGACTTTCGTTTCGGAAGGGGGAAACATGATCGAAGGAGTCGCATTGGCCGTTGCTCTTTTCGCCGCGCAGACGTGGAGAGTCCCGCCCGAGACCGAGCGCTGTCCGTCGAAATGGGGGGCAGCCGACGAGCGCGGCTCGGCGAATCACATGGGCCCGACGTCCGTGCTGCGCGCCCGGGAGCTCATCCGAACGGGTGAAGTGATCGAGCTCGCCCACGTGCTCAGCTCCGATATGCCGCTCTTCGGCACGAGGCGTTTCGACCTCCACACCAAGCGCACCACGATGAACCCGCAGTCGAACCGGCGCGGCTCGAACGAGGAGATCGTGGTCGCGGAGATCGGACAAGTTGGAACGCAGTTCGACGGCTTCGCGCACCAGACGCACGAGGACCGCTGGTACAACTGCATTCCAGTGAGCGAGAGCGCGACCCGGAGCGGCTTCACCCGGCTCGGGATCGAGAAGGTCGGGATGCTGATGACCCGCGGGGTTCTCCTCGACGTCGCCGCCCTCAAGGGAGTGCCGGTGCTTCCCGATAACTACGAAATCACCGTCTCCGACCTCGAGGCGGCGCTCTCGCGACAGAACTTGAAGCTCATGCCCGGGGACGCCGTTCTGATCCACACCGGCTGGGGAACGCTCTGGGCGAAGGACAACGCGCGCTACGTGAAAAGCTGTCCCGGACTCGGCATCGCCGCCGCCGAGTGGCTCGCCCGGCAGGACCCGATGCTCCTCGGCTCCGACAACTGGCCCGTCGAAATCGCTCCCAACCCCGACCCGGAGCTCTCGCTCCCGGTGCACCAGATCGCTCTCGTGGTGAACGGCATTCATCTCCTGGAGAACATGAAGCTCGACGAGCTCGCGGCGAAGGGAGTCCACGAGTTCGCTTTCGTGATGCAGCCTTTGAAGCTAAAAGGCGGGACGGGATCGACCGTCTCCCCGACGGCGATCCGATAGTCACCCAATCGTGGAGACGCTTCCTGGAGGAAAGCCTCCCACCGAGGGTCCACGTCGTCCTGAAAAGACTCGAAGGCGTAGGAGGCTAGGCAGGCTAGGCCCGAGCGGACGAGCGCCTGAAGAACCAGAGGACCACCAGGAAGAAGACGACGGAGAGACCGAGGTTCCTCAATCCCGCCGTCCAAGGGGAAGGAAGTACCGTGCCCTGGGGATTCCGATTGGCGACCTTCTGCAACTCGACCAAAAGATCGACGGGAACCGCAAAGTTCAGGTTCATCGAGTCGTCGAACCCGCTTGCCACGACCCCGATGACTTCTCCCGACAGGTCCACCACCGGCGAGCCGCTCGATCCGAAGGAAATGGGAGCCGAGATCTGGAGATGCGGGACTTCCAGGCCGCGGTCATCGAGCTCCCCGGCGTCGCGGACGGCAGAGACGATTCCCTCGGACAAAGTGAAATCGAGGCCCAGCGGGTTTCCCAGAACCACGACCCTCTCTCCGGTCTCGATCGATGAAGAGTGTCCGAGCGTCAGCGGGACGTACTCGCCGGCCTCGACGCGGATCACCGCGAGATCGTTCTCCTCATCGGTCGCCACGATGGCTTCCACACGAACCGTTCTTCCGTCGTGGGCTCTCGCCACGATCGAGCGGGCGCCTTCGATGACGTGGTGGTTTGTCGCGATCTGCCCGTCTTTGGAGATGAAGAAGCCCGTGCCCGTAGAAGTGGGATCGCCGAAAACCGCATCGACCTCGAGCACCACGACGGACGCCTGTAGTTTTTCCGCGAGCTCGGTCAATTCCTGTGATGCCTGTGATGCCTGTGATGTCTGTGATGCCTCTGATGCGTCTGAAAGAAGCGCAGTAACAGGCAGGAATGCCCGGAGAAACTGGAGCCGCATCGTGCTGGACCTGACACTTTCATTTTAGTCCTGCTCACGAAGTCCCGCCACACCTGAGGGGCTGTTCGCCCAGAACCGTTCCCAGTCGGCGAAGCGGTTGAGACGCTCGACCCTGGCGGTTATTCTCCCTTCGATGGAATTGCGCGCTTCGGCCGGCCTCCGTCGATGGATTTTCTGGATCTTCGGAGCCGCGCTCTACTCCGCGTCCAGTTACCTTCTTCTGATCCTCGCGTTTCGCCAGATCGATGGCTTCCGGGTGGAGCTTGGGGGAAGCGACGAAGCCTTTCGGCCCGCCGGAGACGAGGCCTGGAGCCGCAGTTACCCCGACCACGGTCCATATCGCATCCGGCGCGGGCAGAAGCGCATGACCGACTTTCTCGCGCGCATGGCCCACGACGGGGCTGCCCTTGTGATTCCGGCGCGGATCGACCGGGGCGGCGCCGAGCTTCTGATACGAGGACATCGCTACGGTCAGCCGGGTTTTGTCCACGTGCTGGCCGGAGGTGTCCGGTTGAAAACCATCGTGTTTCGCGAGGACTCATACCCGTGGGATGTCGAGCGGATGAAGGTCCCCGAGGTCCTCACCGGTAGCCCCCTTCGGATCGACTTTCTCGGAGCCGCCACGGACGAGACCGTGGACCTTCCGCCGGGAGCGGTGCTCGGGCTCGACTGGATCGAGCTCCGGCCTCTCGACTCCTCCGCGAGATTCGTTCCCACACTCAGGCAGTGGCTCTTGGCTTCGATTCTTCCGGCTTTCGTCGTCGCGAGCTTGTATTGGGCAGGCATTCGATGGGCTTTCCCCGCTGGCCTGGGCAGCTCGGCGGTTCTTCTCACCGCTCACGCTTACGCTCCCGCACCCACCGTGGCCGCGACCGAGCACCTCTGGGTGATCCTGCCAACGTCGGTGCTGTTCTGGGTGGTGCTTCGCTGCGTTCTCAAGATCGATCCGCTGCGAGCGCGTCGCCTCACCAGCCTTGGCTCGCTCACGATTCTCGCCCATGCCCCGGTGATCTTCTTTCCCAACCACCAGCCTCCCGACCTCAGGCCCCACCTGGGCCAGGTCGCACGGCTCGAGACCTTCGACCTCGGCCAGTTTTGGGAGTTCTCGTCGACGACGCCGGTAGCGGGCCGGAACAAGCCGGCGACCGGTTTCGACCAGGACTACGTCGCCCCCTATCCTCCATGGATCTACTTTCTCGTCTACGCTCTCCGGCCCGTTCTGGACAATCCGCGGTTTTGGATGGAATGGCTCGGTCTGGTCGCGGCGGGGGGGATCGTCCTTCTAACCGAGGGCCTCGCCCGGAGCCTCGCCGCCGACGCGAGAACCGCGGTCTACGCGGCCTCGCTGATGGTCGTCGAGATAGCACGTGGCATCACGCCTCACGGGCCCACACGCCCACCATGCTGGGGCAGCTCTCGTTTCTCGCAGTCGTCGCCTATTTCGTGTCCCGAAACGCCGAGATGAAGAGCCCGCGAGCTCTTTTGGGTCTCGGCCTCCTCTCGTTTCTTGCGTGCATCGCCTACCCGGGCTCACTCATCCATTGGGTGATCTTCCTCCCTTGTTTTCTGGCCGTCGAGCTCGCCCTTTGCCGACGGCTTCTTCCGTCCCGGGAGGTCGCGCGCGCACTCGCCTCCTGCGCCGCGGGCGGGGTCTTTTCACTCGCGACGTTCTACTATCCCTTCGTCTGGGCTGCGATCGCGGGGAGAGCCACTCGTCAAGCGATTCTACTGAGGGAGATTTTCCAGCCGAAAGCCAGCTTTTTCTTTCTCCGCAACCAGATGCGTGATACGGTGCAAATCCTGGGCTTCGGCTATCCCTTCTGGCTGTTGCTCGGGCTTCCCAGCCCTCTTCCGATCCCGAGTGTGGACGAGGGGACACTTCGCTCGGACCGTCGTTTTCTCCTGGGTGGCGGCGTACGTCGTGCACCTGGTCCTCAAGGACCGGCCTTCTTTCCGCAGCTCTTTCTCTACGTGAAGGAAGAGCTGATGTTCGCTCCACTGGCCTGCATCCTGGGGGGGTCGACTCTCGCCTGGCTGGACAGAAGGGGTCGGCTCGGACGTGTCGCCGCGGTGGCCGTTGTGCTCCTTTGCCTGGGTCTCTATGTCCCCGACTTCCACTACAACGCCGATGCGGTATCGGCGATGCTGTCGCGCGAGGAATGACCTGCGTAGAAGACCGATGGCGTCTTGGCCAGCGCGGCCTGCTACCGGTAAGTCAATCGACGATGGTAGATTACGGTTCATGCCCTGGCTTGATGGGACCACGCGCGAGCGGCTGAAAGCACACCGACTGGATCTGGCTGCCAACGGTGAATCGGTGGGCCGAGTCGATTTGGTCCGGGGATGGCGGGACTACACCTTCGCCGTTCCGGCCCGGATCCTGAGGCCGGGGCTCAACAGCTTTCTCCTCACGTCTTCGGTAGTGCCCCACCAGATCGATCCGGCCTTTCGAGGAAGGAACTCACTGATAGCGGTGGACTACCTGAAGCTTTAATCAGAGGGTCACTACAGCGAGACTCGGATCGCCTCCGAAGCCTCGGACGAGAAGTACGGTCTGTCCCTCGACCCCGAGGCCGAGATCCCGGGCGACGCGCCTCGCCAGATCCTCCGGACGTTCGAACTCCTTCTCTTCCACCAGCCGAGGAATGATGCCCCAGAGAACGGCGGTCTTCCGGCAGGTGCCCGAGTCGGGCGAGGTCGCGACGATGGGGGAAGCGGGTCGCGAGGCGCTCATGACCTGAGCGGTGCGGCCGCTCTTCGAGATCACGACGATCGCCCGCGTCTGGATGTCCCGCGAGAGCTGGGCCATGGCCTTCGCGAGAGCGTCCTCCGCCGGCATGGCGGTCGCGGAGTCGGGTGCTTCGTCCGGGCGCTTCGAGAGAACCCGGAAGCCTCCCGCGTGCCAAAGGTAGGCCTCGGTCTCGCGAGCGATGGTATCCATCATCTCGACCGCCTCGACGGGGTACTTGCCGGTCGCGGATTCCGCCGAGAGCATCACCGCATCCGCGCCGCTTCGGACGGCGAGGGCCACGTCGGAGACCTCGGCCCGAGTGGGACGCGGCTTTTCGACCATCGACTCCAGCATCTGCGTCGCCACGATCACCGGCTTCGCCTTCGCCCGGGCGCGATCGGTGAGCTGGATCTGGATCAGAGGCACTTTCTGCGGGGGCATTTCGACCCCGAGGTCTCCGCGCGCGACCATGATTCCGTCCGCCGCGTCCAGGATGGCGTCGATATCCTCGAGCGCCTCGGGCCTCTCGATCTTGGCAATGATAGAGGCGCGGCCTCCGCTTTCCGTAACCAGGCTCCTCAGCTCCTCGACGTCGGCCGCGCGGCGCACGAAGGACAGAGCGAGGAAATCGACCCCGAGCGCGAGAGCGAACCGGGCGTCCTTCCGGTCCTTCTCGGTGAGCGACGGCGTTGAAAGAGCGACGCCGGGGAGATTCATTCCCTTGCGGCTCTTGAGCTCTCCCCCTGCCTCGACCTCGCAATAAACCTCGGTCGCCTCGACGCGGAGGACGCGGAGCGCAAGGACGCCGTCGTCGAGGAGAATGCGATCCCCCTCCTTGACGTCACGGGCGAGGGCTTCGTATCGAGAGGGGATGAGAGCCGCCTCGCCGGGAACGTCCCGGGTCGTGACCGTCACTTTCTGGCCTTTCTCGAGGAGGATGCTTCCTCCGGGAAAATCTCTCACCCGGATCTTGGGGCCGCTCAGATCGGCGAGGACCGCGGTCGGTTGCCGCCTCGATTCGGCGACGCTGCGCACGCGGGCGTAGGTAGCGGCGTGGCTGTCCTCCATGCCGTGCGAGAAGTTCAGGCGGAAGACGTCCACTCCCGCCTCGATGAGCCGTGTAAGCATCGCCTCATCGCTCGAGCTCGGTCCCAGGGTTGCGACGATCTTCGTCCGGCGGTACTTGAGGGGCACGATTCGAGTGTCGATGGGCATTCGTTCATTTTCTCATGACATCTCGGAGCCATGGCAGGATCTCGCCGATCAGAAGCTCCGGGGCGTGGTGGCCGGGAGCGCTCGGTCCATATGTCCAGCAGAACTCGCTATATATAAGGTTGGCGTGAGCATCTGTATCTGTATTCGTTCATTAATCAGATTCTGAATCTGTTCAAGGCCCGGAGCGGCAGATAACCTCTCGTAGTCGGGAGACACCGCCATGGGCCGGAACGCCACGTCCTCGAGAGAGTTCGCGATCATCGGAGTGCCGTCGAGCGCGGGGGCTCGACGGGCGGGACAAGAGCAGGCCCCGAGCATCCTGCGGGCGGCCGGCCTCGTTAACGCTCTCGAAGAGAGAGGCCTCGACGTCGTCGACCGAGGCGATCTCCCCGAGGTCGTGTCTCGTCCCGACCCGGAGAACCCGAGAAAGCAGAACCTCGGCGACGTCGTTCGCGTGGCGCGAAACGTCGCCGTCGAGCTGGGGCGAGCGAGAGGCAACGGAACCTGTCCCGTCGTTCTCGGTGGGGACTGCACGATCACCATCGGCGTCGTTGCCGGCCTCCTCGGACAGGGCTCGAGCCTGGGTCTCCTCTACCTCGACGGCGACCT